>Ga0209511_1003011_pt1 | contig 13222 bp, 9 predicted proteins | sample SSSSmetaG_FD_184141 | JGI IMG/M metagenome (GOLD analysis project Ga0209511, IMG submission 184141) | Glacier valley bacterial and archeal communities from Borup Fiord, Nunavut, Canada, to study Microbial Dark Matter (Phase II) - ​SSSS... | ecosystem: Environmental > Aquatic > Freshwater > Ice >... | reverse complement strand
TTTATAAATGGGCGGCAGGCAATGGGCCGACATCTCAATCATGGATGGCGACACGATAGCAGCGGATGAAAAAATAACCATAGCGTTACTTTACGTCGTGGCGGCAACAACGCGAGTTTATTGTTGGCAACCAAATTCAATAGGCAAGGGGCATCTCAAAAATGGATGGTGCCGAAAAGAGGAGTCGAACCCCCGACCTTCGCATTACGAATGCGCTGCTCTACCAACTGAGCTATTTCGGCTTACTGATATATATTGTTGCGGGTCGTTAAATATGGCTATAACCAAGTAGTGATATGGCAGCTATTTATGTCAGCCGACTTATCTTATCAGCGCCAAGGCTTTATTTCCACCTGCCACCGCAAATCAATTATGGGTTTTTAAACGTATTTTCCAAAAATGTGAAATAGTTCATAAAGTACTTCAAACCTTTGCCGCTCATGGCAAAGTTAACGCCACTTATCGGGCATTTAACGGCCTCATTTTCATTTCAGTAGTATCCATTTATCCAAAAGGGGTTTCTATGCGTAGCTTTCAACGCCGTACAGTTGGTTTTACACTCATTGAGCTGATGATTGTGGTTGCCATCATCGGCATCTTAGCGGCGCTCGCCGTGCCTGCTTACGGTGATTATGTACGCCGCAGCAAGATCACAGAGGCGATTTCGGGCTTATCCGATATTCGCGTAAAAATGGAACAATATTATCAAGACAACCGTGGTTATACAGGGGCTTGTACAGGCACCACACTGGTCACGCCTGCGTTAGTCATTGCTCCTAATTCTAATTTTAACTTCACCTGCAACCCCGATCCAGATGCAACCACATACACCGCAATTGCGACTGGCAAAAACACCATGGCCGGCTTCATTTACACCATTAATCAAGCCAACACTAAAACCTCCACGATCACTGGCCCTTGGACGGCAAGTTCAACGCAGTGTTGGGTGCTAAAAAAGGACGGCTCTTGCTAGTCGCTCCCAAACATCAGGGATTTTCAATGATCGAGCTAATGATCGGGCTGGCGATCGTCGGCGTTTTGCTGGCAGTTGGGTTTCCGTCATTCAATGAATACATGCAAAATAATCGCGTGCTAGCAGCTGCAGAGGGCTTTAACAATATGATGCAAAAAGCGCGCGCTGAAGCGGTAAGCCGAAATGCGCAGGTGCAATTCATACTGACTAACGCAACCACGGCTGACACCAGCAGCGCCACCGCATCCCTTGCAGTCGACGGCGGGAAAAACTGGTTGATTCGCACGCCTGATTTAGCGAATGCCGGGCAATTTACGGTTATTGATAGCAAGTTTTCTGTCGAAGGTGGAGGCACTACTAGCGTCATTAACAGCGACGCAGTTGCTGTTGTGGCATTTAATGGGCTAGGTGGCGCTACCTTTTCGCCCCCGCCCACAGGCGCCACTGTTTTTAAATTTCAAAGCAGCACGCTTAGCTGTGCTGCAACCAGCGGCGCATCAGGTGTTCGCTGTTTATCGGTAAGAGTCGCGCCGGGCGGACAGTCCCGGCTTTGTGATCCGCTGGTCACCGCCCTTTCAGATACCCGTTCTTGCTAGATGCCTGATATGAAAAATATAAAACTTCATTATTCGAAAATGCGCATGATCAGCCTTAAGCAATTAAATGAAGGGTTTTTTTTACTGGAGGCGCTCATTGCCGTTCTGATTTTTTCACTCGGCATTTTAGGCTTGGTCGCAATGGGTGGCTTAGCAATTCAGGCGCAATCCGATGCCGAGTATCGGACTCAAGCTGCTGCATATGCGAACCAGATCATCGGCGACATCTGGGTTAATTTGGATAGATCAACGGTGACGAGTGGGTACACCTCCATAGCGGCATTTCAGCTAAACACGACAACCACAAAGAGCTGCGAATATACTGGCGGCAACGCAGGCGCACAAGCGGTGGTGGCTAATTGGGTGACTAATATTACGACAGCAGGCCCCGGCCAAGGCTTGCCGGGCTCAGTCACTGGCATGCAGCAAATACTGATTGACAACACAGCAGCTGCCTTCAATAAAGTCACCGTTACCGTATGCTGGAAAAGCCCAAAAGATACTGTTGCTCGTAAGCATATTGTTATCAGTTACATCAATTAAGCCATGGCCAATATGATGAAAACTTTTCCTCAAGCGCGGCGCAATCAAGGTTTTAGTTTGATTGAAATTATGGTGGGTGTAACCATCGGACTAGTTGGTGTCGTGGTTATATTTCAGGTGCTGACCTCATGGGACGCACGGCGGCGCACCACCACTGCGGGCGGTGATGCACAAATCGCCGGTACGATTGCTATGTTTAGACTTGAGCAAGATCTCCGGCAGGCGGGCATGGGATTTGGTACGGCAGATCTGACGATTATGGGCTGCCCAGTGACCGCAAGCTACTCAGGTGCTGCGCTTTCGACGCCAGCATTTCAGCTTTATCCGGTGCAGATTATTCCCGGTGTAGGTGGTGCATCTGATCGAATTATTACTTTGTACGGCAGCTCCAGTTTCCTGACGGCAAGTCAAACTTTTACGACAGCGACTAGCACCAGCAAGAAAGCGCAAACACGCAACGGATTTCAGATGGGCGATCTAGTGGTCGTCGCGGGCAATCAAACAATCCTGCCCGCCTCGGCCACCTGCGCGTTGGTCGAAGTAACCAGCAACACCAATTCAGACGGATATTCCTTCGATCACACCGGCAGCTCGTACACCAGCTTTTATACCGCGGCCAGTGCAACGCCGCTATTTAATTCTGCCGCAGGTACAGGTTCGACGTACAACGCCGGGTTTTTATTCAATCTGGGTCCTAAGCCGCAGCGAACTGACTGGCAAATTCAAAACGGTCGTATTCTCACCTCGACTGATCGCCTGCGCAATGGCGCGACTGTAGAAATCGCCGAGGGGATCATTAGCTTACAAGCAGAATACGGTGTCGATTCCAACAACGATAATTTAATTACAGACGGCAGTGGAACGCCCGCAACCCCGGACGAGTGGACTACAACCACGCCAACGGATTGGACAAAAGTCCGCGCAATCAGAGTCGCATTGCTGGCCCGTAGCCGCCAGTTTGAACGCAACCCGGTTACGACCGCAGCACCGGTATGGGCACGCGGCGCTTTTGTGATGACCAATCTCGACGGCAGCGCACAAGCCACTTCGCCAGCTAACCCTGCCGATAACTGGCGCAATTATCGTTATCGTGTTTACGAAAAAGTCATCCCTTTACGCAACATGATTTGGGGAACATCACCCACATGATTACTCATATGAATAACTTCAATAACAGGACGGCCCCCGGTAAACAGCGCGGTGTGGTGCTATTTATCGCCTTGATAGTATTGGTAGCGATGACGCTGGCGGGTATTGCGATGGTGCGTCAAATGACATCGGGCATGGCAATTGCTGGCAACTTGGCATTCAAGCAAAACGCGACTGCCGCCGCCGATTTAGGTATTGAATCCGCGCGCGCCTGGCTGGTTGCCCGGACCGATGTGGTACTTTCAAGCGACCTTCTGGCAGCGGGCTACTTTTCAAGCTGGAGTCCAACCTTTAACCCCACGACCTATAACTGGGATGCCAACACCTCCCCGACCCTTAGTGATGGCGCCGGTAACAATGTTCGCTATGTAATTCACCGCCTTTGCGGCACGGCTGACACGGCGGTTAATGCGGCAGGGCAGAACTGCGTAACACTCACAGTGGCCGGGAACAATTCGACCAAGATTGGGTTGGACGCAAACACAACGCCTCTTTCCAATACCATTCAACCATATTTTCGTATCACGTCTCGCACCACTGGGCCGCGCAACACGCTCAGTTACGTGCAAGTCATCATGTATTGATTGTTTCTGTGTGTACTACACACTTAGTGGAGAAGTAACATGAAAAATAAACTTATGCTTTGTTCATTGCGCAACCTCAACCTGTTCGCGGGCGTGATGCTCGCGCTAATATTGCCTGCGCAAGCTGCTCAAACCGATATTGCCCGCGCACCTTTGACAGGCGGTGCATCCGGCCAGGTGAAGCCAAACATTATGTTGCTTATGGATACTTCCAAGAGCATGTCGTTTACACATATGCCGGATGAGTTGGAAACAGGCAGCGGCGTTTCCAGCATCGGCTATAAAAGCTTTCAATGTAATTCGCTTTATTACAATCCAGACGGTAGCTATCCGGTGCCGAAAGCAGCCGATGGCTCACCTCTAGCGCTGCCGAGTTTTTCCAGTGCGCCTTACAGTGGTTACGATTCCATATTAGGAACCGTTAACCTTACCACGGGCTTTCAGGCTTATAACGGAGTGCGCGGTCCCAAGTCGACTATCGAAAACGTGAACGATGTGCCCTTTGACACCTCCGATACGCCCAAGGCAGCTTATTACTATATTTACACAGGCACACAATTATTGCCTAATGGGCGGCTGAATTTTCGCACAGCGCCCTGCACCGATGTCGACACAAGCGCAGCATCGTCATCGGCTACTGGCGGCGGCACCTGGAAACGTGTCGTCGTCAGCACCACATCAGGAACAGGCGCAACCAACGAGCTGCAAAAATTTGCGACTTGGTATACCTACTATAGAAGCCGGATTAACCTAACTAAAAGCTCGCTTAGCTTGGCGTTTACGCCTATTACTGATGCCTATCGGGTTGGTTTGATTACCACGTTGCCCAGCCTGCCAGGAACGCCGGTCAATGCCAGTAAATATTTGCCCATCAATGACTTTGGCGCAGTTCAGCGTACCGCCTGGTTTAGTAAGCTTTTTGCCCAGCAACCTTTCGCCAGCTCGCCTACTCGGGAAGCGCTTGCTCGTGTTGGCCGCCATTATGCAGGCAAGACCGATGGTATTAACGACGGGATGCCAGAAGATCCCGTGCAATATTCGTGTCAACAAAATTTCACTATCTTAACCACCGACGGTGTCTGGGGTGTCGGTGCCGAAACGCCCGGTAAAGGCCCTGTAAAAATTGACGGTACTACACTGGTAGGCCAGCAAGATGGTGCATTGGCCAAATTGTCCGATGGTGGGCAGACCAAAACAGCAGCAAACGATTATTTACCCTGTGTTGCTGGCGGTGAAAACTGCGCACCACCGCCCATCTGGGATGGTGGGGGCGACTCAACGAAGACCATTACCGATAAAAGTAACGAGTATCAGCAAAAAGCATGTAGTAGCCCGTATTTTCTGTGGACAAAATCGCAGGTAAAGAAAAAAACCGAGCAGCAACTAAAACAAACCACCCAATACAGCACTATCGACAAGCAAACCACCCAAACTGATTTTACGCAGCTCCGCAGTACTTCTCAGCTCCTGCGTACCAGCGTACAGCAGCGGCAAACCACGCTGCAGTTACAAAGCACTAAAACCAATAATATTGCTGACACGCGCAGATATTCCGAATCGCGGGTTCGTTTTACAAAAAACACAGCAACCAGTTTTACAACCGGCACGCGAAAAATCGAACAAACAGTCACCCAATATTTAGCCAATACCAAGCAACAATTTGCTGATACTAATGTTTTGCAAGAAACCGTAATACAGCAAAGCCTGGAAAAACGTGAGTGGAGAAAAACCATACTGCAATATGAGCAGAAACAGACGAACACCACAATGACACGTTTGCAACTCACAAGGAAGGACACCAAGACCACAGCAGATACATTCCAAACCAAGCGCTCGCGTCAACAATATACGCAGGCACAATCGGTAATCATTGCGCGCAACAGCCTCACGGAAGAAAGAACCCGGGTAGCATCCTGCCCAACAGGCGCGAATTTTACCTGTCAAACCTTTACCACGGGCTATGGATTAGTTAGCGGAAGCGTCGCGAGTTGTGCGGCTTCCGGACCAACCGCTGGCAATGGCAACACGACCACCACCTGTGCCAACATATCGCCGCCAGATGACTACATGCAGTCCGGCACCTGCGTTAGCGGCGTGATCGCCGATACCGGCACGATTACCACCTATAACGGTGGCCCACCGGCAAACGGATTTGTAACCAGCACTGGCCAATCAACTGCCACCTGCACCACTACCGCCCCCGGCCCACAATTGGTAGCGTCCTGTACGCCGCAAAATGAATCCGCTTTCAATCAGTGGAAACAGATCAATTGCGCGACAACAACAATTACTCCAGTGAATAACTACGTAGCCAGCTGTACAGGCCAAACAGCCGCATTAAGCAATGGTTATGTACAAATTGACTGCACAAAGGTCGTCGATGATGTAGCTGTTCCGGTGGCTACACCATGTAATAACGTCATGCCAACCATGGGAAACAACTATCTATCGGTGGCATGCAGTGTCCCATCCACCGTGACCACGTATTTACCCGCCGATACATGTGTGCCCGGCACAAATCAGGGCGCTAATTTTACGACCACTGTCTGCAATACGCTTTATCCCGCACCCGCAACCAACGATGTTGGTGTGGCCACCTGCAGCCCTGGCTCAACGGGCGGCACCACCAATATTATTACCCAGTGCGTCGATAAGTCTGTGCAAACCAAAATAAACGTTAGTTCCTGCTCAGCCGGCACTACGCTAATGGGCACGATTCGCAACATCTGTACCTACGACCAAAACATCAGCAACTCACCTATTAATGTGTGCGTGTCAGACCCCGTTGGCACATCGCCATACTGGATTCGCCGCACCTGCGCAACGACTGCCACCAAACCGGCGGTAGCGGTTGCGTCATGTACTGTGAATTCTGTTGATACAGCGGCGAATGGGTATGTCAGGCAAGTCGCCTGTTCTACAACGACGCTTTTGAACTCTCCACAACCCGCCCCTTGCACCGGCGCAGTCGCCGCAAGTTCCGGTAATAACTTTACACAGACCACATCTTGTGGATCGCCAAATCCAAAGATTACGACCACCGGTGTTGCCACTTGCGCGGTGGGCTCCCCTCCAGCCAGCGCGTCGTTGTGGCAATTTGTTACGAACTGCCCCGTCACCCCCATAACCGGGCCCACCGTAGTAGCCAGTTGCCCGACTATTCCGGCGTCCGCAGGCACGATGTATATCGAGACTTATTGCACGCCTAATGGTGGTGGTAGCTCCACAGTTAATACCTGCACACCGAGTGGGGCAGGGATCATACCAGTAGTGACTTGTACACCGATTACAACGGGGACGAATTTAGGCGCTAGCATCGGCGTGGCGAGTTGTGTGCCCGGCGCTGTGCGTGTTGTTACTGGAGGCACGGGGTTCACGGCAACCTGTAATGCGATAGACAATAAGTTCAATGTGCCCATAAATGACACATGCGTGACGACAGCCCCTGCGTCCATCTCGCCGCTGGGCATTGTGCCTGATTGGACCGCTATCGTAAATTGTAAGCCAACTACTCCCGTTGTTAGCTCTAGCTACGTAGCTTCATGCGTTAACGGTATTGGCACTTATAAAAATCCGGCCTCACCTTTTGACATCATAAATTGCGTACCAACAGCGATTTCCGCAAACAATGTGCCGGTTGCAAGCTGTACCCCTGACTCGCCGACTGTTTTGAATAACCAAACCACCATTACCTGCCCTACCGACACCCAGACTGATATCCCTGCGGCCAGTTGTGCTCTAGGCGATAACAATTCGCTTTATATAACTACCTCCTGCAGAACCAACATTGTGACCAATGAGGCCGTGCCGCCTGGCTCTTGCACGGTTGGCGCGCAAGTTAGTGGAGAGCCGTTCCGCATTATTACGCAATGCAATACGACCGCGCCCGCACCGTATTACAGCTCGACTTGTGTGGCTAATGACGGCACCAGCAGCCCTTTCCTGAGAACATCCTGCAACGAAGTGACGAGCCCTGCTAAATTTGTGGCCGTTTGCACCCCCGGCCCCAGTGATAGCGGGTCGCCATATTTCATCAGGACTACCTGCACAAAAAATCAGTCTGCTGCGATAGCCGTGCAGGACGGAACGTGTACAAATGATCCGGCCACGATGAGCAATAACTATTTACAAACAGTTTGCTCCCGCAACGACAGCGGGCCTGCTTTTGTGCTTGAGAGCAATTGCACCGCATCGGTTGCAGCATCGGCCAGTAATGCCTGGACCAACACGATTTGCACGCCCATTACCAGCTCAACGGGCTCAACACCCTCTGCTACCTGTGTGGGTGCGGGCGGCATGTCTGAAGCGCCAACCAGCACTAACGATTATTTAACCGTTACCTGTACGCCAGCACCGGGTAAGCAGCAGCAATACCGCACGACAACGACAACCGACGTACAGCTATATAGTAACGGCACGCGACTACTTCCGTATTCCGTACCTGTCACCAGCGCACCGACCGGCTGGACTGACATGAACATGGGTGTTTGCTACGCTAATAATGCCGCAGCGGGAGATCCTCAACTGCCTGCATTACCAGCAGGTGGTGTTGCTGGTCGCCCAGGTGAGGATGGCCGACCCCTGGTGCCTGCACCCGCAAACACTTGTGTTGATCCTACCAAGTGGCCTTGTCAAGTCAATACCGGCGGCTTTGGTGGTAAAGCGAATACGCTAGCAGACGTAGCGCAGTACTACTACACAACTGACCTGCGTCCGCTAATGATAGACAATGTGCCGGCTACAGGTACCAGCTCAGAAGGTGACAATGCGACTTGGCAACACATGACCACCTTCACGATTGGCTTGGGCGTAACCGGTGTTACGACTTATGACCCAACCTATAAAAACCTGCCCGGAACTGGTGACTTTGCGGCTATTCGCACTCTAGCCAAAAGCTGGCCGCTGCCGCCGGATGCGGGCGATGCCCCTGATAGCGAAAAGCCGAACACGATTGATGATATTTGGCATACCGCCGTCAACGGTCGTGGGCAATACTTCAGCGCAGACAATCCGCAAGCTGTTATTTCGGGACTTTCTTCTGCTTTGTTTTCCGCCCTTGACCGCGCTGGAGCTGGCGCTGCCGCTGGCGCATCCGCATCGCGGTTGATAGAAGGCGCCAGCAACTTTGCTTACTTCTCCAACTACATCACACAAAAATGGACCGGTGATCTTGAGGCGCGTGAACTCGATACGATGACCGGTATACCAAGCGCGACAGTAGCATGGCGCGCTGGCGTTTTGCTTAATGCCAAAGCAAAAGCGCAGTGCGACACCCGCAAAATTTATTTAATTCGCACGGATGGCACTGCGCCTGCCAACAATCTCGTGAATTTCTCCTTTAACAGCCGCAATTGTGATGCATCCGGGTCACCAACAGGGTTAGCCGATACCGGACTCAACGCAGCTGAACAAAGCTATTTTGACAGTAGTAAAGTCCTCAGCTTTAGCCAATATATCGCTATGACTGATGGGACTGGCGGCACAGTTGACCAACGCACGCCCGCCGCAGGGGCCAATCTGGTCAACTTTATTCGCGGTCAAAGTAATAACGAAGGCTTTGTGAGTAATCTGGCAGGCAAGCTTTATCGTGCTCGCACCGGCATCCTGGGTGCAGCGATTAACGCGCAGCCGGTCTACCTGAAAGCCATTGAGGCTGATTATCAAGATGCAGGCTACTCTGCGTTCAAAGCAGCCAATCAAACTCGTACCCCAATTATCTATGTACCGGCAAACGATGGCATGCTGCACGCGTTTTATGCCGGAACCAGCGCTACTGATCCGCTGGCTGGACAAGAGGCGTGGGCACTGATTCCGACCACCGTATTACCAAATCTATATAAACTCGCCGATGCTAATTTTGGCTCCAACTTCCAATACACGGTTGATGGCTCACCGACTGTAGGCGATGCCTTTGACACGGGAAGCATGAGCTGGAAGAGCGTGTTGATTGGTGGTTTGAACTCGGGCGGGCGCGGCTACTATGCGCTTGATGTGACCACACCGACTGCGCCCAAGGCGTTGTGGGAATTCAAATGGAGCGATACTTGTTATGACGGCACGGCAGCTAACGGCGGCGCCGATTGTCATCTGGGCTTAACTTTTGGTGTGCCAGTGCTCACTAAGTTAGCCAACGGCAAATGGGTAGTCATGATCACCTCAGGCTACAACAACGTAAACGCACCGGCCAAGATTGGTGATGGCCAGGGATATTTGTATGTACTCGATGCCTTTACCGGCAAGATCATTTACAAAATTTCCACTGGCGCCGGTAGTGCAACTACACCCAGCGGGCTCAGCCGCATCTCAAACTTTGTTGATAACACCAAGGCGAACAACACTACCTTGCGGGTTTACGGCGGTGATTTATTGGGCAATGTTTGGCGGTTTGATGTCAATGACACGATCCCACCAGCAAATGTGGGCGCCACACGAGTTGGTATTGCCAAAGATAGTTCAGGCAATTTGCAGCCTATCACCACCCGCCCTGAACTAGGTGAGGTTAATGGCAAAACAATTGTACTAGTAGGCACCGGGCGGCTGATCGGCACTACCGATTTGACCGATACGAGCAAACAAACGGTATACGGAATTGTGGACGCTATTCCAACGGATGGGTCAGAGCTTTACGGAGATCTGCGTGCATCACTCCACCCTGTGACTATTGCATCAGCAGGCGCTGGCGTTACTGCATACCGCACGATTTCATGTACAGCATCTGCGGCAGTTTGTGCTGGCACCACTGGTTGGTATGCAGATTTACCTGATGCTGGCGAACGAGTCAATATTGACCTGAAGTTACAGCTCGGCACGTTGGTATTTGCCAGCAACGTTCCACAAGGTACAGCCTGCAATATTGGTGGCTATAGCTGGCTGAATTCCGTTAATTTTGCAACGGGTCTCGCCGTTGCGGCAAGTGCCAATAATTCGATTTCACAACGTATCGTGCCCACGGACGCAAGTGGAGCACAGAATTTGACAAACTCTGGCCTCACCACTGGCTTTAACTTCTTCCAGTTACCTGATGGCACAGTGCGCGGCTTTGTAACTGACGCGTTGGGTAACCGGATTGCCGTGGTGCCGCCGATATCGATTGCGCCTCCTGTCGGCAAGCGTATTAGCTGGCAAGAGATAATGCAGTAATTACCGAAAGTCCTTATTGCTAGTCGACACATTACATAGCAGTTTGCAAAGCAATAGCGGATAGCAATGAATGATGTAGTTATTGGGCGGGTAGCCCCGAGGCCGGATGCACGGGGTTATCTTCGCCACCAGATACGGCGGGTGGCGAGTTTCAGGTTGACCAAGGCGATCATGTTCTCGGTTATTGCCCATGCTATTGCAGGCGCTGCATTCTATTCCGCCGTTATTGTTGCGCTGCATGCGGATTACGTGGCGCAACCTTTTCAGCTCGCACCTGTTTATACAGCCACCCTGAAGCCACTTAGCGCTGATCAAACCGTAGCCGCTTCAACTGAAAAAAATACATTGCCGTTGCCGGTACTTTCGGCATCGCCTCCTGAGACTGCGCCGCAAATTACTGGTGTTCAAGAGGGCCCAGCATCCAGTCCTGTGTTGCCTGCAAGTCCAGCGCCCATGCCAGCAAAGAAAGGCGAGCTACCGGCAGCCCCTGACTATCATCCCAGCATCGCGCTTGATCAACCCCCGCTTCCGCTGAACGATATTGTTCCTGATTACCCATTAAATGATAATTTTCAGGAGGGAACGGTGGTGCTTCGCCTGCTGATTAACGAGCGCGGCATCATTGATAATGTTGCGGTGGTGCGGGCTTTTCCGCTAGGCGTGTTTGAAACTGCGGCAATGGAGGCATTTCAAAAAGCGGCATTCACGCCTGGCAAATTATTTGGTGTGCCGGTGAAAACTCAAATGCTCATCGAGATCAAATTCACTCCTTACAACCGGGGCAGCATGGTGAATGGGCGGCTGAACTAATTTTTACACGCGCCTAACAGCTTTGCGCTGATTTTTTGTTCCATGTTTATCGTTTTTCCGCCGCTGACCTTCGTGAGCTTACTACTGCCGCGCTGGGTGTCGCCGGCAAAGATAAGCGTACCTTTGCCTTCAATGGTAGCGCCGCGCTGACCGGTACACGATACCAGCCATGTTGCAGTTGAACCGGTTAGCTTAAAACTCTTGTTTGCGCATGACATACCTACCTCTGAGTAAGTTGGAACCAAGGTTTCAGGCATACGTAAGTCCTTCGGCAATACGCAGAATAACGATGAGCCTTCAGCAGAAGCGCCGTTGTCCATCGTCGTCGTAATGGTCGTAGCCCACTCACCAAGCTTGGATGGAACTTTAGCAGGCCCAAGTTTTGGTTCTACCGGTTTGGGTATTGACTTCGGCGTCTGTGCCTTGCCTGCATCTGTTTTACCCGTAGCTGCCTTGACAGTATCGGCAGCAGATAGACTGGGAATGCTGACAGTTAGCAGAACAGTGCATAAAGCAAGGAAATATTTCATATGATCATCCGAAAATTAAAAAAACGGTTTGCCCATGGCGCATGGTTAAGGCTAATGAGCTGAGAAGAGTTTCTCACTTTATTATTCGTCAATATTGTTAATGACTGGCCGTTTGATTCAACCCCTTCGGCAACGGAAAAACAATATTCTCCGTAATCCCGTCCAGTTCGCGCACGCTTTGCGCGCCCAATGATTTTAACTTGGCGATTACATCGCGTACCAGCACTTCGGGTGCTGAGGCGCCGGAGGTAACGCCGATGCGTTTTTTGCCCTCGACCCATTCGGGTTTTAACTCATCCGCGCTATCGACCTGATGGGTTTCGCAGCCGAGTAGCGCGGCGAGTTCGCGCAGCCGATTGGTGTTGGAGCTGGTGCGGGAGCCGACAACGATGACAACTTCAACTTGCGGGGCCATAAATTTCACGGCGTCTTGACGATTTTGGGTGGCGTAGCAAATATCATCCTGCTTCTGGCCGACGATATGCGGAAATTTTGCTTTGAGTGCATTGATGACCTTTTGGCAATCATCAACCGACAGCGTCGTTTGCGAAACATAGGTGAGATTGTCGCTGCTGATGTTGAGCTTGGTCACATCATCAACCGTCTCGACCAGATACATGCCGGTCTCGGATTGGCCTAAGGTGCCTTCTACTTCGGGGTGGCCATCGTGGCCGATCATCACAATCTCAAAACCTTCGGCGCGTTTTTTAGCGACTTCGACATGGACTTTTTTCACCAGCGGACAGGTTGCGTCGAATACCTGAAAGCCACGCTCATCAGCTTCCAAACGGATCGCTTTTGAAACCCCATGCGCACTAAAAATCAGCGTGGCACCTTTGGGAACATCAGCCAGGTCTTCAATAAATATAGCGCCTTTGCTGCGCAAATCATCGACGA
>Ga0209511_1003003_pt1 | contig 13239 bp, 11 predicted proteins | sample SSSSmetaG_FD_184141 | JGI IMG/M metagenome (GOLD analysis project Ga0209511, IMG submission 184141) | Glacier valley bacterial and archeal communities from Borup Fiord, Nunavut, Canada, to study Microbial Dark Matter (Phase II) - ​SSSS... | ecosystem: Environmental > Aquatic > Freshwater > Ice >... | reverse complement strand
CAACTTATTCTCGTCTCAGCAGGTATTGTACTGCTTTTTACACTTTTTTTATTTGGAAGAACTACCAGCAATAAATCATTAGCAGCTGCTGAAAAAACGGACAAAAGTAGTGTTAAGGTTTTTGATATTGCACAATATATTACTCTTGAAAAAGCAAAACTTACTCCTAACCAATATATTGTAGCTACCAAATTAGATAATAGCCTCATTGCAGCAAACAGTGCAGTAAATAAAATTGAAGCCAATCAGGCACTTGCCGCTTTTTGGAAAGATTCTGCAAAATCATTTGAACCTTATGCATTTTATATTTCTGAAGGATCTAAGTTGGATAATTCAGAAAAAAACCTCACCTTTGCAGCCCGAATATTTTTAAACAATCTGAGAGCAGAAAAAGACGAGGTTAAGTTAAACTGGGAAACAACATCTGCAATTAATTTGTTTGAAAGAGCATTAAAACTTAATCCGGATAATGATGATTTGAAGATTGGTTTGGGAAGTTGTTACATTTATGGCAAAGGCCGAAATGGAAACCCACAGGAAACAATGCAGGGGATACAACAACTTTTATCTGTTGTAAGAAAAGATTCTAACAATATGCAGGCACAAATGATGCTTGGTGTTGGAGGTTTAGTCTCCGGTCAATTTGATAAATCAATTGAAAGATTGAATAAGGTTGTAACACTACAACCACAAAATGCTGAAGCAGTTGCCTACCTGGCAGATGCCTATGCGGGAAAAGGTGATAAAGAAAATGCTGTAAAATGGTACAATGTCAGTAAGCGCCTTTTAAACAATCCCCATTATACTGAAGAGGTAGATGCAAGGATAAAAACATTAAAATAACAAACTAGTAATACAATATAATTATTTAAAAATTATTTATTAAACACAAAAAAGATCAATTATGCCTTGTGGTAAAAAGAGAAAACGTCATAAAATAGCTACTCACAAGCGTAAAAAACGTTTAAGAAAAAACCGTCATAAGAAGAAGTAATTTTTCTTTGATTGCCAGCGAAGCGCTTTGTTTCGTATAAACTATGTGTACACTGAATAACAGAATCAACTGCTGTTGTTCAGTGTAGTTTATATTCTTCCTTCAGTAACATTATTAATGCTCTTAAGAATTTTGCATACAATATGTGGGATACATAAGAAAATTGATAGAATTACGTTATGGGATTATGCTGTTTAATAAATGACTTAAGCGTGTAAGATCTTAAAAACTTTTACACTTTGACAAAAGAACTCATTATTAACACTTCGGAGCAGGGAACAGAAATTGCCTTGCTAGAAGACAAAATTCTTGTAGAACTGCATAGCCAATTAGCTGATGCGAGTTTTGCAGCAGGTGATATATACCTGGGGAAAGTAAAAAAATTAATACCCGGCCTTAATGCTGCATTTGTTGATGTGGGATTTGAAAAAGATGCCTTTCTTCACTACACCGACTTAAGCCCATACGTTCGATCGCTGCTAAAATTTACCCATCTTGCCATCAACGAGCATGATGAAAACAGCTTTGATTTTGCAAAATTTAAAGTAGAGCCTGAAATAATTAAAACAGGAAAGATTACAGAAGTACTGAATGGCAAACCTAATGTTTTGGTTCAAATTTTAAAAGAACCCATTGCACAAAAAGGCCCGAGACTTACCTGTGAAATTTCTTTACCGGGCAGGTATGTAGTAGTTACACCATTCACCAATATAGTAGCTGTTTCCCGCAAAATACATTCTTCAGACGAACGCAAGCGTTTACAAAAAATTATAGAAGCAATAAAGCCATTTAACCTTGGTGTTATTGTACGTACTGCTGCAGAAGGCATGCCCGCAGCTGAATTGCACGAAGATCTTTTAAGTTTGGAAGCAACCTGGAAAGGGATACAGAAAACATTGAAAGGTGCTGTACCTCCTCAAAAGATTTTAAGTGAGCAGGGTAAAACCAACAGCATCCTCAGGGATTTGCTGAATGAAGATTTTAATAAAATCACAGTAAATGATAAAGCTATTTTTACTGACACCAAAAATTATATTCAGCGTATTGCACCGCAAAAAGTTGATATCATTTCGCATTACAATAGCAGCATTCCCATTTTTGACCAATACGGTATTACGAAGCAGGTAAAAGCTGCCTTTGGCAGAACAGTAAATTTGCCGAGTGGCGCTTATCTTATAATTGAACATACAGAAGCTTTACATGTAATAGATGTAAACAGTGGTTATAAAAGTGTGAGCAACAACCAGGAGCAAAATGCGCTGGAAACAAATCTGGAAGCAGCTGCTGAAATAGCAAGGCAACTCCGTTTAAGAGATCTTGGCGGTATCATCGTCATAGACTTTATAGATATGAAATTGCTGGAAAACAAAAAAAGGCTTTCAGAAGAGATGGAAGGTTTTATGCTGCACGATAGAGCAAAGCATGCAGTTTTACCTATCTCCAAATTCGGTCTTATGCAGGTTACACGCCAGCGCATGAAGCCGGAAATGAATATAAACACCAGCGAGGTTTGCCCAAGCTGTAACGGTACAGGTAAAATTTCTTCTGCATTAATTTTAGAAGATGAGATTGCTAAAAATCTTAATTATCTTATTTCACAAAAACACAAAGCACTTACAATTCAGGTTCATCCAATTGTATATACTTACTTAACCTGTGGTTTTCCAAGTCGCCGCATGAAATGGAGCTGGAAGTACAAACAAAAAGTAAAAGTAATGTCCAACTCAAATTACAGCCTTACAGAATTTAGGTTTTTTGATGACGGGGAGGATGAAATAAAACTATAAAAAATTATAAAAAAGCAACCGGATGGTTGCTTTTTTATTGCCTGCTGTCTTTTAAAAAATTAAATTTTAGTACACTGTAATTAAGTAGCTTTAAAATAAAACTACGTTTGGAAATCAACATTGTTTTACTTGCTCCTTTATTTGAAATACTTAATGACATACAACCTTTAAGTGAAAAACTGAAGTTGTCATTTATTAAACAATTTAAAATTGAGGAAGTAAAAAAAGGAAGGGTATTGTTGCACGAAAAAGACATTTGTAAAAGCCTGTGGTTTTTATGTGATGGACTTTTAAGATCCTATCACAACATTGGCGATAAAGAAATTACTTCACGCATAATGTACACCGGCCACATCGTAATTTCTCCAGGTAGTTTTTTTACACAAACTCCTGCAACAGAATCTATAGAAGCTTTGGCAGATTGTGTTGTAGCCAAATTATCTTTTACTGACTTGCAGAATATTTACAAAAAGTTTCCTGAATTTAACTACCATACCAGGCTAATTACAGAACAATATTTTTACAAACAAGAACAGCGATTGTATATGCTGCGCAAGCATGACGCTGCTGCCAAATACAATTTCTTTCTTGAAAATTATGCTGATTATTTAAAAGATATTCCTCAAAAATACATTGCTTCCTTTCTTAACATAGCTCCGGAAACCCTCAGCCGAACAAGAAGCAAGCTTAGTAAAAAGTAAGCAGTTACTTTTTAAAATTTATTGACAAATGTCAACAAGATTTTTTGTAAACGGTTTTAGCTTTGGTTTATAAATCAAGGTTATGAAACATAGAAAATCTTTTTCTTTAAACTTTTATCTGCTTACCTTCTGTTTCTGTTTTTGTTTTATTAAAGGGAAATCACAAGATTCGTCCACCATAAAACCTATCACTTATTACAGAGTTACAATTGGGGGAGGTTTAGGTAAAGGTTACCCACAGACTGCATCAGAAACCGGTATCACCGGTTCTTTAGAAGCAACCATACAGAGGGGAAAAAAGTTGTATTCTCTTAGTACTAGAGCATTAGGAGAAATAGGAATTTTTGATAATTCAAATGTAAATAACAATATTTCTTCCATCGAACTTATGTACGGGAAGGTATTATCAAGCAATACATTTTTTTGCAGTATCAGTGGAGGATTGGGTTATGTATATTCTGAAGAGAAAGGCGAATTTATTTCAAGAGAAGGTGTCTGGTTCTTTGGATATTATACTTTTGAAAAAATTAAAAAATCCACTGTTGGTATTCCCATATCTTTTAAAATATTTTATATTCCTACCAAATTTTATGGAATAGGATTAGATTTTTATGCCAACATAAATCCCAATAATACTTTTTACACAGCAAGTTTATGTCACCAGTTTGGGAAGTTAAGACCAGCGGTAAAAAAGAGAAAAATAAAACTGTGGTAGCTAACTCACCTCCCTGTTACAGACTTTATAAACCTTTCTACAGCGTAAGTACAAACCTGCCCTGCCGGGCCTTTTAAACTATAATCGCAGCCATGCGTTGCAAATGGCAATTGCAAAAAATAGTTAGGCACTTTTAGTTCATTCAATTTTTTTTGTAAATGAACTGCATGTAAATAAAACACAAGTGGATCTATATTTCCATGTATTAATAATGTTGGAGGCGATGATTTATCAGCACTTACTAATGCCGAACTTTCTATAAATTTTTGTGGTACCTGTTTGTAAGTTCCCCCAAAATAGTTGCTGTAAATAAGATCGGTGTTCAATACCAATTTACTTACTTTTATTTGTCCTCCCCACACCATATCGGCAGGACCGTAGTAACTCACCACACCTTTTATATTAGGCAATTTAAAATCGTATGCAGCATTTAAAGCAATCTGCGCTCCGGCGGAACGGCCCAGCAAAACAATGTTGTTGCTGTCAATATTTAATTCTTCTGCATGGCGCAAAAAATAATTAATCACATCCCTTGTATCTTCCACAGGCGACGGGGCTTTGTAAGCAGGTGCTAACCTGTAATTGATGGCAGCTACATTAAATCCTTTTTGTACCAGGTAACTGTTAAGTTCAGGCAATTGTTTGCTGTCGCCACCCTGCCAGGAGCCGCCATGAATAACAATTACAAGCGGTGATTTTATTTTTACCAAAGATGGATAAAAGTCGGCAGCTAAATCTTTACCATCAATATTTTTATAAATAAATGTTTTGTATGGCACATCAGCATTGGCAGAAAACATTTTAAAAAAGCTAAAAACACTTGGCAAACTGTTTTCATCTTTTACGGGAAAAGTATTTTTCATAACCAGCGGAACATCTTTTTTCTGGCGATAAGCCGCAACAATCGGCAATGAAAAAATGATTAATGCAGCGAGACTTATGAGCATTATTGCCCAATGGTATTTTGTTGCTTCTATTCCCAAATAAAAAGAAATTGCAGCAAGCATGATAAAAACATAAGGAAAATTTGTAAGCACTACAGCAACCAGCCATAAAATATTTGCAGGTGCAGGAAACAACACCAGCAACGAAACGATGATTAACAAAACAGCAAAAATCAATTTCAACATAAAAATAAATTAATAAAAAATACCCATCTGCAGTTTTACAGATGGGTACAATGAAGTTATAGAGTGTTTATTAAAAATGGTATTAATTATTAATGAGAAATATAATTAGATTAAAGTTTTTCCTCAATTAATTACAACAGCTTTCATTTGTAACCCATCGGCCCCCATTACTTTAAAAGAAATTGGGTTACCATTATAATTAACTGAAATGGTATTTTCTCCAGGCTGCAAGGGCAAACGAACATAACTTACAAATGCCGGAAGGCTCTGCCAGTTGCGGGTATCAGCCTTTTCTGAAACAGTATTAAAAATATTCATAACAAAGCCTGCCATCTCACCAACCATTTCCGCTTTTTGTTGATTTTCTTTTTTCTGCTTTTCTTTAGTTGTTTGGGAACTGTCTAAAGTTTGTTTTAGAGTATTTTTTTTTGCAACGCTTTCTGCTAATGCCTGTGTACCTTTTTCGATAAGTTTTTTTGTTAACTGCCTGGCCAGTGCATTGGCCATTTCTGTTACAAAACGTTCTTTTAAAACATTTACTGCTATGTTGTTTAAATTTTGGGCTAACTGTGGTATGTATTGAAATCCATTTGTATTTACAGTTATGCCTGCCTGTTGCGGATATTGCAATTTATATATAGGCAATGCAAGTCGGAATGCACGCAATAATGTTAGTTTATCTTCGTTAATGCCATAAGCGTTTGCATTAAAATTAAAGTTTGAATTAAGTCCGTTTGCATCTACATAGTTAAAACTATTTATGCCATTTGCACTCGCAGTAAGTATAAAATTTTTTTCTTCCTTTACAGGGGCTGCTCCCTCTTCAATAAAAAGAATTAATTCATTCTTAGCAGTTTTTTTATCAACATATCCTGCATTAAATAATTTTTCATAGCGTTGCTCTTCTCCAATAAAACCCATGGTTTTTGCTGTACGCAATAAATCCTGTTGCAACTGCTGTGGCATTTTTACGCCATAATAATTATTGGAAGCTTTTAAATAAACATCTGCAGCATTTCTATATGCAATAAAAGCATTGTTTACATCGCCTGCCATTTCATAAATCATGCCTTGCAGGTTTAAAGCAAACGCATCTTTACTATAACGGTTTTCTTTGTTGGCAAATTTGTCATTTTGTGTATTTGCAGAGAGCGTTATACGTCTGGCTTCTACAACCGCATCATCTATTTTCCCAAGCGCAGCATAATTTAAAACTTTATAATAATGCAGCATAAATTGTTCAAAGTCTTCACCCCTGTAAGCTTGCTTCATGGGATTTAATAGGTTTGCGAGCGCAATATCTTTAAATGATTTACTGTTATTTTCAACAATACCATCTGCACGGTTTAAATACAAATTACTCTTTTCAGCATCATTTTTTAAAAAATACAATTTGCCCATTTCCATATTATACAGCAATGCATTTCTATCTTTTTTAATAAGCTTATTTTTTTCTATGCTATGCAAAGCCTTGTCATAATTATGCACTTTTATATTTGCATAATAAGACATCATTGATTTGTTGTAGCTGCTGCAGGAAAAAAGAAAGGGCACTAACAGCCATGCTGTCCATGCCCGTTTAAGTATATTTTTCATCAGTAAAAATTTTAAGAGAAGTGACTGATGCTAGGAATTAATTTTTTACATACTTGGCTATTTTCTTATCGCCTATCCAAACAACTTCATTTGTTTGAATATCAGTAAGCTCAAGATTTATTTGATAGGTTACTGTTTTTTTTCTTTTATAAGAATCTACAATAGAGTTTATAGAACCCTGAAGAATATAATCTGCACCTTTTTCCAGACCAAACTTTTTCATTGTGCTGGCAGATGAATTTGTTTGCTGGTCTGCTTTTTCAGAACGCAACTCTTCCCGCTTTTTTCCACTCTGTACAAGTCCAACTTTTGATGTTGTAATAAATGAACGCTCAAGGTCTTTCATGAAAGTTTCGGCTTCAATGTGTTCATGACTTTTGTTAGTAACAAACCCAACAATTACGACAGGCTTTTTTCCTTTGGCCTGCACATAATCGCTCAGCCATTTATCAGTTAATGATTGGGTTATCATTTCTTCTGCTGTAAGGCGGCTGTCTGTATTGTTCCAGCTGCCATTAATATCAGGCGTACTTGCAGGGTCTATACGAGAAACTTTATGACTGCATGAGGCGAATACTAAAAATAAAGAAAGTGTAAATATTGTAAATATAGATTTCATAATTATTTGTTTTAAGGGTGTAAAAATTTCAGTTACAAATAAATTACCATCTCCAGCCATTGTAATTGCGGTATTGATGAGGTCTGCCATAATTGTTTCTTCCATTATAATTATACTGATCATAATAATGCTGGTTGTAATTATTAAACAACCTGTTTTCTCTGCGGTCAGCTTTGCGTTCTGCTTTTCGCTCTGTCTTAGCGTTGCGCCAGTCATAGGCTTTGTAAGTTTCCTGCACCGTTGTATTCATGGCAGTTTGCATGCTTATTTGTGAAGCCTGGTATTTCTCCATGCTTACTTTGTAATTTGGGTTTTGGTCAGGTTCAAGTTCCTGAGCTGAGGCAGCATAACCTCCGGTAAAAATGATAAGCGCAAGTAGTAATTTTTTCATGATGATTAATTTTATTGTTTACCAAATGTAAAACTGATTGTATATTTCAAACGTTACTGAATTCTAAAAGTTACGGGGTTAACAAAACTTTACAGAATTCCTTAAATCCCCCAAAGTAGGATGTAAAAGTATAATGATTTATAGAGTATTCAAATCATGATAAAATGCGGGCACAAAAAAATCCCCTCGTTTTCACAAAGGGATTTTTTTATAAAATTTAAAAATATTAATGCTGGTGATTGTGTTGCATACCAACCAACTCATCAGATGTTACTGTCTTTTCTGTAGGCTTAGATTGTCCTTCTGCCCAGTTAAATAATTTTTCTGTAACCAAACGACGATACGTAGCGTCTATCTGCTTTTCATCCTTCATCATACGGTCAATATAGCTTTCTAACCAGCTCATATCTTCGCCCATATTCATGTTACCAAAGTAACGGCTCACTTCTTCTTTTAAGCTAGCACGAAGTTCTTCTTCATTTACATCCAACTTATTTTCTTTGATGATTGTATCACTTATCAAAGTCCATTTCAGCTGGTTTTCAAATGTTGGATATTCCGCTTCAGCTTCTTCCTGCGTTCTTTGTTTATCGCCACCTGTTTTTAACCAACGTGTAAGAAATTCCTTTGGAAATTCCATCTTCGTTTGCTCTAACAAATTATGGTAAAGTTGGTCATGCAGCTGGTTACGACTTTGTGCATCCCAATATTTTTGTATCTCTTCTTTTAATGCAGTCCTCAATTCCTCTTCTGTTTTAATATTTTTACCTGGATAAACTTCATTAAAAAACTCCTCATTCATTTCTCTCTTCTCTACAATTCCAATTGTTTTAATTTCCTGCTGAAAATATTTTTTAGCAGGCGCTGTATCATTATTTTCCAAATCTAAATCCTTCAAGATTGTTACAAGATTTTCTCCTTCAAAAGCACTCTCCAATTGATAAACAAAACTATCTCCGGGCTTTTTACCCATTAACTGCTTTTGCATTTTTGGGTTAAATAATTTTACCGGAACAGAAATATCTTTTACAATTCCACCTTCAACTCCAATACTGTTTTCATCAGACTCTGTTAATAAAACATTGATAACGTCTTCTTCATTATCTATTGTTTCTCTCTCCTGCATTTTACCGGCTTTAAGTTGCATGCGGTTTATTTCTTCTGTTACCATTGCATCTGTAACCTCAACAGTATTGCGGGTAAAGGAAGCCTTGGCTAAATCACTTAAAGTAAAAGCGGGCTTCAACCCTATTTCAAAAGAGAAATCGAAATCTCCGGGACTGTTCATATCCAGTTTCTGTAATTCATTTTCCAACGGAAGTGGCTGAGCAAAAATTTCAGGCTTTTCTTTATCAAGGTAAGTGTACAGTTCTTTTTCTATTGTACGCAATACTTCATCCTGAAACAATCCTGCGCCATACATTTTTTTAATCATGCCTGCAGGCACCATTCCTTTACGAAAGCCCGGTATGTTTGCTGTTTTACTGTATTCCTTCAGCTTTTTTTCAAACGAAGGCAGGTAATCTTCTTTATTAAGTTTTACGGTTAGTTTATCGTTTAATAAACTGTTGTTTACTCTTTCTACTGTTGCCATTTTATTATATTTTTTTGTTCCGCCTATGGCGGGAAAGTAAAAAAAATCCTCCCGATTGAGCGGAAGGAAGTTAAATATGTGCGGATAATAGGGGTCGAACCTACATGCCTTGCGGCGCTAGATCCTAAGTCTAGTGCGTCTGCCAATTTCGCCATATCCGCAAATGAGGTGCAAATTTAGGGGAATTATATATAAATGAAAGGTAAATCTTAAAAAATATTTGCCGCCAATTCGGTACAGACATTACAGCATTTTTCTAAGCTGCTTGGTGGTATAACTGGAAGTAATTACTATCACACCATTTGTTCCTTTTGATCCATACAAGGCTTGACTTTCAGCCGATTTTAAAACCTTAATAGCTATTATTTTTTTAGTATCTAATTTACTAATGAAATTCTTTTTTAATGGTCGTCCATTCATTATTATGAGCGGTTGGTCATGTGTAGATATTGATGTAACACCACCAATTCTAATCCTCAAGTTTTGGTCTTGTCTTTTTGCTTTTTCCTTTATCGTATCACAAACAATCCCTCCCGTTTCACTTTTTGTACTTTCTAAATTCAACAGACTATCAAGCCTCCTTTTCGTAGCTACTTTTTCCTGCGCCGGTGTTGTCTGTGCATTTGCACCCTGCGCCGCACCCAGCAACATAAAACTTATCAGGAATTTATATAACCTTGGGTTACCGGTTTTAATATCACTTCTTTCGATCCACCTGTCAAGCTGGTTTTCCTCAAACCTCCCACAAAACATTTCTCCTTTCATTGCTTCAATGTGTTTTACTATTTCAGCATCTGTAACTGTAGTAAAATCAAAAACTATTTTGTTGCAATTCCTACAAAACTTACCCTGCTCTGCAGATGTCATGCTTTCCCAATTTTCTGTACAGGATTCGTTTATATGGAGGAAATACTTTTCCAAAATACTAATATACTCATTTATTTAAAGCTCACCCCAGAGAAAAGAGAAACAAGAGGAAACGCAGAGTGCTTTTCCTCGCTTCGAAACATCCTTTTAACTTTCCATCTCTCCGGTGTAAATTTTTCAGCAGAATATTACTTGTCTTTTGTAAAAACAAACACACCACCACCCTGTTTTAAAGTCATTTCATTTTTAGTGCTGTCAAATACCAGTTCAATTCCTGCGGGGGCAAAAGTAAAAGTATCTTTTGCACCTGTCGTTAATGGAAACTTTTCCTGCCCTGTAGCTTCTGCAAACAAATCTGTTCCTTCTTTTGTAATGGTAATTTTTACAGGTATTTGTTTAGAGGAATATACACCGAGGTATTTATCCAGATCAGTAGTTTTTAATGCATTTGGATCAACTTTTTTTGTGCCCCAACTGTTGTCTTTATTGTTGGCATCCATGTATAAATCACCATCTAAATTTAAATAAGTAATTTTCTTTTTGGTATTGATGTTTATTGTAGTTGCCTGTTGGTTCTTTTCCCAGATACCTGCAGTTTTGTGTATCGTTTCTTTACTGCCGTCTGCATATTCAATCACAACATTTACAGGAACAACATACCCGCCAACATTTTTTATGTTGATGCTGTAACCCGTTTTTGTAACGGCTACATTTTCTACAGCCACATCCATGTAATTACTTGTAAAAAACCAGTTGTTCCAAAACCAGCTTAAATCTTTACCCGATACATTGGAGAAACTGTTAAACATATCCCATGGAATTGGGTGTTTACCATGCCAGCGATCCATAAAACCATGCAAAGACTTTTTAAATAACTCATCGCCCAACATATCTTTTAAAGCAAGGTAAGCCAATGCGGGTTTGCCATATTCGTTGTTTCCCATTGCCTGTCCACTCAAAACATTTACGGGAGTAATAATAGGAATTTGCGATTCATCTGTTGGGTTTAATGCCCAGTTGGCAACCCTAAACTGCTGAAAAAATTTATTTGCTTTTTCCTTGCCCATATCATCCTGCGCAATCATATTTTCAAAAGCCGTTGTCCAGCCTTCATCCATAAAACCATAGCGGTGCTCGTTTATACCCATATAAAAAGGAAAATAACTGTGCCCAACTTCATGCTCAGCAATAAAACGCTGCATTACATCATCATCCTGCGGACTGTCATTTGCCATCATCGGATACTCCATATCTGCAAAGCCCTGAATGATCGTACTTTTTGGAAATGGATAAGGCACGCCCGGGAAATTATTACTGTACCAATCCAGCGAATGCTGAATATGTTTTACCTGATTGACAAATTTGCCCGCACCAAAAATATAGGCCGACTGGCAACTTGCACGACGACCTGTTTTTTTATCAACCAATACACTTGCGGCATCCCATACATAATGATTGCTTATACAGAAAGCCATATCGCTCACATTGGTTGCCTTCCATTTCCATGTATTTGTTTCATTTTGAGTAGTAATATTTTTTGCTTCAAGGTCTGATTTTGTTACCACATTTATAACTTCATCGCTGGTAAAACTTTTATTAAATTTTGCCAAAAAAGCAGGTTGTAATAATTCCGCTGCATTTTGTAAATCGCCGGTGCCCCACACCAAAAAGTTTTTTGGTACAGTAACTGAAACTGCATAATCATTAAAATCGTTGTAAAATTCCTGGGCATCTGTAAAGTTCATTCTGTCCCAGCCATGCACATCATCCAACACTGCAATGCGTGGGTAAAAATAGGCAAGAAAAAAACTTGTGCTGTCAAGTTTACCTTCTCTTCCACTTTCTTCGCTCAACTCATAATGCCAGTTAAAACTTAAGGAAATACTGTCGCCGGTGGCCAATGGTTTTGCTAACCTAACCTGTTGCATGGTTTGTCCACGGGGATCATTAAACTTTTGCTCTATACCGTTTTCAATATATTTATCTATTATTATTCCCTTCGTTAAATAATCTGCAGAAGCATTGCTTTGCCTTGCCGTACCAGGATTGTGAATATTTAAAATTAATTTAAACATCAACGTTTTTAAAGGCGTGGGACTGTTATTAATGTAGCTGATGGTTTCTGTACCTGTAACAGTTTTTGAAGGTGGCGCCACAGACACATTTATATTATATTTACCATGGTTTTGCCAGTATTTTTTACCAGGCTTTCCATCTGCACTTCTTGTTTCGTTTGTAAATGCTTTTTTAATATTCTGCGGCATCATTAAAGGTTGCTGCGCAAAAATATTTGCTGAAATAAACAAACAGCAAAAACTTAGAATTTTGATCATTGTATAAATTTATATTTATTGAAATTAAAGAGGATGATGCAGCCAACCTATTTTTTAAACCTATTTAGTAGGAACGGTAATGGCAAGTTTTATTTGAAACCAGCTATTGTAAATGATAACTCATTCTTTTCGAATTGCCGAAAAAAGATAAAGTGTTGAAAGGCTGCCCGATTGCAGTGTAAAGCCCGCAAGCGAGGAACGAGTGCGGACTTGCAACGGAAAGCGGAAACACAAGCTCAACAATGCTTTTCGGTACACAGCCCCTAACTTTTCTTATTCTAAATCTTTTACAGTAAATTCGTTAGGAATGGACGTGCCTACTGAAAATATTGTAACGCCTTACACGCTTGGTGAGGAAGATGAGAAAAAACTGATACTGCGCCATTACCGTGCTTTACTGCGGGCTCTTAAAACAAAATTGAAACCGGGCGATAAAATGTTGCTTCGCAATGCTTTTGAAATGGCAGCCGAAGCACATAAAACCATGCGGCGCAAAAGTGGTGAGCCATATA
>Ga0209511_1003000_pt1 | contig 13247 bp, 12 predicted proteins | sample SSSSmetaG_FD_184141 | JGI IMG/M metagenome (GOLD analysis project Ga0209511, IMG submission 184141) | Glacier valley bacterial and archeal communities from Borup Fiord, Nunavut, Canada, to study Microbial Dark Matter (Phase II) - ​SSSS... | ecosystem: Environmental > Aquatic > Freshwater > Ice >... | reverse complement strand
TGGGGCAGCCGCCACCGTAATTATGAGTCTGGGCAAAGCCCGTGAAATGGGTTTACAGCCGATGGCCCGGATTATTAGCTGGGCGGTGAGCGGCCTTGAACCCGAAATTATGGGGGTTGGCCCGATTGAGGCGGTTGGCAAATTGCTGAAACGCACTGGCCTTAGCATCGAGGATATTGATATTTTCGAGCTAAACGAGGCTTTTGCCAGTCAAGCTTATGAGGTCTGTCACCAACTTGGCGTAGATATGGCGAAACAACTTAACCCCAAAGGCGGAGCGATTGCCCTAGGACATCCCTTTGGTGCTACCGGGGCTCGGATTATGGCGACACTATTGTACGGCATGAAGCAGTTCGATAAACAGATTGGGCTGGAAACAATGTGTGTTGGGGGTGGGCAGGGTTACGCCGCCCTGGTGGAACGCCTGAACTAAAGCTTTTCTGTTAAAATAGAACTTCAGCCAAAGCGAAGGTCTACCAATTTCCTTCGCTTTGTTCTAATTCGGGTAGCGAACGCTTACAAAAATCAAGGAGTCCTGTTAATTGTCGAAGCCTCTAGCGCAAACTTCTTCCTGGAAAAAATCGCCCTGGGCAGTAACGGGGGTCGTCATCCTCTTTTATATTGGCGTAACTTTGCTTTTTTTGCGCGATAATAATCATAACTTCCGGGATTTTGCGACGGTAGGGGAGCTATTCATAACCAAAAGCGAGGTCAGCCCGGTTATTAAAAAAGACCCCTCTTTTAATTATTTGTATGGTGGCTACGATGGGCAATTTGTCTACTTTATAGCCTTAGACCCCCTAAACGCCCGTTATTATGTGGATTTACCAAGCTATCGTTATACTCGAATTCTGTACCCAATTACCGCCAGAATCCTGGCCTTTGGAATACCTGAGTTTATCTCATTTACGCTGGTGCTGACCAACATTTTAGCAATCGCGGCGGGGACGTTTCTGATAGCCCAATGGTTTCGGAAAAAAGGGTTATCGGTCTGGCTTAGTTTAGTTTACGCCCTGTATATCGGGCAGTTTTACGCCTTCACCCACGATTTGACCGAAGTAATGGCCTACAGTCTGGTTGTTGGAGGTATTTATTTTTACAACCAGACTCCCCGCAAATTATGGATAAGTGCCCTTTTGTTTGCTTTGGCGGGCCTGACACGCGAAACAACCCTGGTTTTCCCGGTAATTCTGGCTATCTGGCTCTTTTGGGAAGAACTTAAAACTTCTCCCGGTAAGCGTGGGCGATTATTACTTCGCCCGTTTATTATTGGCAGCGCGGTCGTACCAACGATTCTGTGGCAGGGTTTTCTTTATCTGTGGTTAGGAAATATTGGGCTAAGTAGTGGCACAGGTCTGGAAAAAATACCGTTTATTGGGCTCATAAACCTTTTCCCCTGGAGCGGTTATGTTATCCAGGTAATAATTTTCGCTGTAATACCGGGACTGATTTGTTTTGGCGCGGGCGTGAGATACTTATTACAGGGTAGTAGAGAAGCGCAAGTGGTTTTATTATTAATAAATGTGGTTTTGTTTATATTCTTATTGCCCCAGGAGTCATTAGTAGAGTTACGGGCCGCCAGCCGCATAATGATGGGGGTGGTTGTGTCGGCTATATTTTGTTTGCCAGAAGTTGCGAGAAAAACCAAAAAGAATACGCTGAAGATACCTTACTGGTTTTTTGTATGTGCCAGCTTTTGGATTTGCGCCTCGGTCTTATACCTGTTGACTCAACTAATTTACGGCACAATCATTGTTGATCGAATCGCCAAATAACCCGGTTGCTATTTAAAGCAAAAATGCTACAATGTTGGGTAGCCTTATTAATCAATCCCTTAGAACGTTCCAGTGTGGCGGAACACCAAAGATTGGACGGTAAATAATTCGCTCATGCAAGCTAAGTCACCAACCCTCAATGAACCACCAAATGTACCAGCTCCCAACGATACTAATCAAACAGCCGATTTAATTCCGGCGGTAGGCACAAAATATCCCCGCTATTTAATAACAATCAGCTTTGGGTTTGCCGCACTCTTTGCCGAGCTAATGTTATTTTTATCGCTTTATTACAACTCGGAAATGGATTTAGGATTACGCCTGATATTGACGGGCGGGACATTCTTATTCTCCTTTGGGATTATGGTCGCCTCATTTATCCTGCCGCACCGCTATTACCTGCCGAAATTCAGCCGCTATTCGCCTATAGTATTCCTGATGATGGAATGGGCCGCCAGTGTAATAATTATTGTTTTTGGCTCAATAGTCCTTTTGGTTATCGGGATATTCGTAGTAAAGGGAGATTTGGCCGCCATTGGCGAAATTGTGCGCTCAATGGCCCTCTACACCCTGGCGGCCTGTCTGCTGATGCACGGGTTGGCGGTGTTCGGGCGATACGTTCAGTATCTCTACGAGCGCGAATTGCACCAATCCTACAAAATCGTGACGGTGGCGGGAGTGAGCGCGGTGGCCTTGATTGCGATTGCCCTCTATTTGCTCCCCAACGACTTTAACCGAATTGGGGCCAATATCCCCAATAGCGGCCTGATGGATTTACATATTAGCATCCGCGACATCTGGTTGCTGGCGACCTGTCTGTATGCCTTCTTCTGGCAAATTACCGTTTTGGCTGATCACTAATTGGGGGTCGAGGGTTGGGGGTCAAAAGTCAGGTGTGACGTTAGAGAGCTTGAAGGAACTGCAGACAATGAAGTATATTTTAGAGAATGCTGAAGACCGACAGCCCTTTTTGGACGAATGGCAACAACGTTTTATAGAAGCACAGCTAATAACCTTGTTTAGGACCTACGAAGATATACCTGAAGCTATGTTTTGCTCTGATGAAGCAATTGTGCTACGGACAACGGCGGGTGATTTGGCAATTCTAGTGGATACTGCTGGCGCAAGATTTGAAACTGGCACTTTTGAGATTGTTCCTGGCGAGACACATAGAAATTTTTGGTGTGTTTCTAATCCAGCCTGGCAAGAGTGGCAATTAGAACCTGTCTGTGGCACTTATTTAGGGGAGCTACGCCTTTACGATACTACCTTTCTTCTCAACGGTTACACTTATTGTTCCAAGGTAGCTATTCAGGTTGGAAGAGATAATTGGCTTATACTTGAGGATAGAGCTGATAGGATGTTTATTAGTGTAGCTAAGGATATACCAAATGAAGCTCTGAAATATATTCGGTAGCTCAGCCTGGGTTGCGGCAATAGCCAGACTGGTGTAAAATCACGGGTGTTGGTTAAAAGAAGTTAAGTTTCTATGGGAGGTTTTTCCAAAAAATGCCTACTTACGATTATGCTTGCAACCACTGTGGGCATCGGTTTGAGAAGTTTCAGAGTTTTAAGGAAGATGCCCTGACTATCTGCCCCAATTGTGGCACTGCCGCATTACGCAAAGTTTTTTCGCCGTCGGGTATTGTATTTAAGGGTTCGGGCTGGTATATTAATGACAGCCGAAGCAACAGTAAAAGCGGGGCTGCTAAGGATGGAGCTACTAAAGTTAGTAGCGAGACAACCAGCGAGAAAAGCAGCGACTCAACTTCTGGCGACAAGAGTAGCGAAACCAAACCAGCCGAAAGCAAACCGGCTGAGACCAAAGCTGCCGAACCAGCCGCCTGAGTTATAAGGGTCAGTATTCTAACCTGACAAAATGGAAATAAAACGGTAAGGGCATTTGGTTAATGCCGCAAAAATCTACGAAAGAATCGCTTGATGATTTCTGGTAAGAGTCTCAATCCCCAGATTGCTCCTAATCACCTGATTACAGGCCAAATTATCGCGTCTTTCGGGCCAAAACAGGCTATCGAAAGTGTCGCTGGAGAGCCCTCACTGTGTAGTTAGGGACATCGTTTGACCGCGCCCGGTGCGTGGATTTTCCGAACGATGTCCCGTGTCACAGCGGGCTTTTTTGTTTGCCTGAAAATTTATAAAAAAACGGTAATAAGGAGTGGGCGGTCAAAAATTTCACCGCCCTTTGCCGGGTAGTAGCCCGGATTAGGAGAACCAGAAATGTCAATTCGCGATGAGATAAAGGCGATAATGGAGCGCGACCCTGCCGCTACCACCTTCGCTGAGGCTCTACTCTATCCCAGCTTGCACGCGATTCTGTTCCATCGTCTGGCTCATAAACTTTATAATATGAAAATGCCATTTTTCCCCCGCCTGATTAACCAAACCTCGCGCTTCCTGACCGGGATAGACATTCACCCCGGTGCGAAAATCGGCAAGGGGCTATTTATTGATCACGGGATGGGCGTAGTTATTGGCGAGACTGCCGAGATTGGCGATAATGTTACTTTATATCAGGGCGTAACGCTGGGTGGCACGGGCAAACAGCGCGGCAAACGCCACCCCACCATTGAGGACGATGCCTACATCGGGGTGAGCGCGTTGGTGCTAGGCGCGATAACTGTTGGCAAGGGGGCGAGAATTGGTGGTGGCTCGGTAGTGTTGAAAGATGTACCGCCCTATACTACCGCTGTGGGTGTTCCGGCGCGGGTGGTGGCGATGCGACGGGGCCTAACCGATGAGAATCAACGAATTGAAAACTTGCCCGACCCTGAAGGCGATATGATTAACGCTTTGCAGCTTAAAAGCGAGGAACTCGAAGCCCGTCTGCGCCACCTGTTGAGTGAACACGTGGAAGAAATTCATGAGGCGGCTCACGATCATGAGGATTTAGTAGCAATGGATAATCGCCTGGGCAAAATCGAGGAAAAACTAGAACGGCTGGAGCAAAATTTGGGCAAATTGCTAATTGGCGACCACAAACCAAACACTAACGGACATTATAAGCAGGGCGAACAGGAGGCAGCCGAAAGTGGCTTTAAGGGTTTATAACACATTAAGTGGACAAAAAGAGGAGTTCCAACCCCTGTTGCCAGACAAGGTGACGATGTATGTCTGCGGCCCCACCGTCTACGACAACAGCCATATTGGGCATGCCATGAGCGCGGTAGTCTTTGATGTTATCAAGCGGTATCTGGAGTTCAAAGGCTATAAAGTTCAGCACGCCCAGAATTTCACCGATATTGATGACAAAATTATTAACCGAGCCATCAAGGAAAACGTCACCTGGCAGTCTATTACCGAGCGATATATCAACCAGTTTTTGGCCTGGATGGACGCGCTGAATGTGCAACGGGCGACGGTCTATCCCCGCGCCACCGCCGATATTGAGGACATTAAAACTACTATTCAGCAATTGATTGATAACGGGCATGCCTATCCGGCCTCTGGGGATGTTTACTTTCGGGTGAGCAGCAAGCCCGAATATGGCGAACTCAAACACCAAAGTATTGACGAGTTACTGATTGGGGCGCGGATTGCCCCGGACGAAATCAAGGAAAACGCTCTAGATTTTGCCCTGTGGAAAGGTGCGAAACCGGGTGAACCAAGTTGGGATAGTCCCTGGGGCCCTGGTCGTCCCGGTTGGCATATCGAATGCTCGGCAATGGTCACAAAACATCTGGGCGAACAGGTGGACATTCATGGTGGCGGCGCAGACTTGATTTTTCCTCACCACGAAAACGAGATTGCCCAAAGCGAATGCGCCACTGGGAAGCGACCTTTCGCTCGCTACTGGATGCACAACGGACTCTTGCAGCTTGGCGACGAAAAAATGAGCAAATCCCTGGGTAATTTCGTGACGGTGGGCGATGTTCTGGAAAATTATGATGCCGATACCCTACGCTTCTTTGTGCTGGGTTCAATTTATCGCAACCCACTTAAATATTCTGAGGAAACTTTGAAGGGAGCACAAAGAGGTTTAGAAAGGCTAAAGTTAGTCTTTACTGAAGATTTTGGTGCATCTAAAATTTGGGAGGGGAATTTGGATGCTACAACTACTCTAAGGGCACAAGCGGCAACATCAGAACGAGCCTTTATTAGTGCGATGGATGATGATTTTAATACTGCCCAGGCTCTTTCAGTTTTGTTTGATTTACTACGCGAGATTTATCGGGGTCGTGACCAGGGTGCATCATCCAAGAGTCTGAGTGATGCTCGTAATACATTAAAAAAATTAGGAAATGATATTTTGGGTCTGCGTTTAGATCAAGACTTGCGGCCAAAAACTAACCGGGAGCTTACAAAGTTTAAAGACCTGGTTCTAAAGACCAGAGAAGAACTTGCCGGAGCGATGAGTAGTTTGCTAGGAACTAAAATTCAAGAAAAACTAAAAGAACTTGATCTTAGTAATACTGACTCAGTTGCAGGCTATATCGAATTGCTTAGGGATATAAGAATAGAGCTCAAAGCCGACAAACAGTTCCAGCTTGCTGATAACATCCGCCAGCGTCTCAAAGAGTTGGGGGTTAAGCTGGAAGACCGCGCCGATGGCACTACCTGGAAATTCAAGTAGGGGTAAATGGTATGGAGCTGCGCCACTTGATTTATTTTGAGGCGGTGGCCCGTCATCAAAACGTCTCACGCGCCGCCGAGGAACTTTCGGTAGCGCAGCCCGCCATTACCAAACAGATTCACGACCTGGAAAAAGAGTTGGCGGGTGGCCCACTCTTTGAAAAGGTGGGGCGAAATCTGCGTCTGAACGAAGCCGGGAAAGCTTTCCTGATACATACCCGCCAAATTCTGGCTCAGGTCGAGGTGGCTAGAGCTGAGATGCGCGAGATGGGTGAGGTGAAACGGGGTAAAGTCTCGGTGGGTGCGCCGCCCGGTGTCGGGGAAACCCTGCTACCAAGTCTGCTGGCGGATTTCCACAAGCTATACCCGGCTATCGAGCTGCACCTTTACGAGGATTGGAGCAGACCCCTCCTTAAACTGCTGGATGCCGGGGAAATAGACCTAGCTCTTGTGACGCTCCCGGTTAGTCGGCGGGGATTGCGCTTAGTACCTCTTTTCAGTGAGGAATTGGTCGCCCTGGTCTCGCCCGAACACCCCTTAGCCCAGCATGACTCTATTACCATTGCGGAGTTAGAGGAAGAACCTTTCCTGTTATACCCCACCGGCTATGTGCGAGAGATGACGCTAATGGCCTGTCGAAACGCTGGTTTTGAGCCGAATGTTATGCTAAACGGTGGCTCGGTGGGGATGTTGCTAAGACTGGCGGAGGTCGGTTTAGGGGTGGCGATTATGCCCCAACTGGTGATGCAGGGCGGGAATAAACGTCTGAAAGTGCTACCTATTACGAACCCGGTAATAAACCGCACGATTGCCCTGGCAAGCTATCAGGAGCGCGGCCTGACCCCGGCGGCCCTGGCTCTGCGTAGTTATATCGAGAAACAACTCCTCGACAAACTCCTGCTATTCAACGAAACCCAGATTTATTAAATTATGGCTTACTTAAAATTTTAATTTTATTCTCAAGAGTTTCAAAAAGACGGTTACAGTGCGGAGCCGCATCTCTAACTGTCTTTACATTAATTAACCCTAATAACTCGGAAGCATGCCTTATTTTATGATATTCCCCTTTAGTGGTATTGCGGGTTGCGATTACCAATTTAGGTTCTAGGTCCTTTTTGGGGATTTCCTCAACTTTCGGGCTCTTTGGAAGAGATTTTTTCTTAAATCCCTGTCCATAGTATTTTCCAACAGCTTCTAAATCGGCAATGAGCCAAGCTTCCATAGTTTGAACCATCAAATGACACTGTTCATCACTAATGCCTTTAGGTTTGTCCCATTCATCACCGACCCGTTTTTTCAGGTGTTCCCAAGCGGTATGGTTATTAGCAACTTCGCCTTCTGCGTCAACTAACAAAATATTGAAAGCATCTTGATGCTGTCTTACAGCGATTTTAAAGTCATCAAAAGCTGATTTTCGCCCGCCACAAAGAATTATTTTAATTCGGTTATTCGCTTTATGGTTAATTTCCTTAAAAAAAGCCTCGAAACCATGGCGTAGTGGCTGTGCAGTACGCCCTGTATCACCACCTCCCTCAATATAAATACGAATCTCTTTAATCACTGAATACCCCCAATTTCACCTCTCAACCACAAATCCCCCAATGAATATTTTTCCAACCATTCATTAAGTTTCTTAGACTCTAAGCGGCGCAAATGAGTTCCTTCATTATCACGTTCACACACTACAATTGACTCTGGTACCTCTGAAAGTGCCGAAACTAAAATATCGGAATGAGTGGTTACTATTAACTGAGTTCGCTTAGATGCTTGAATTAACAATTTGGCAATATTGTGCAAAGCATCTGGATGTAATCCTATTTCTGGTTCTTCAATACAAATAAGGGGTGGAGGTGTTGGATGGCATAGAATTGCAAGCAGACAAAGATATCGAAGTGTTCCATCCGATAATCTAGTGGCAGGAATTGATTGGTCAAGACCTTCCTCTTGAATTGCTACCTGAATGCTATTGACCTGTGTCTTAGTTGTAATATCCTCTGCTGCCTCATAAAATTTTTTCAATTCCTGAATAATCAACTTTTTGGCTTTAGGACGGTTTGAAAGGTCACTTAAAACCAACCCAAGATTACTACCATCCTCAAGAAGAAAATTATTAGGTAAATCGGCTGGTTGCCAATTTCGCAAAGCTCTTAGGTCAAAATTTCTGTATAGAACAATTTTGGAGAATTGATTAGATAGGTATGCCAACTCAGGGTAAAAATCTGGCTCTTTTCTTTGAGATAATATAGATTGTTCAGGGTTAATATCCTCTCTTCTAAGATACCGCCTGTTTCTCGAATATTTTCCAGGTCGGGTTTCTTTTTCAGTTTTTATGTTTATCGTTGGTAAACCTCGTTGAAAACGATAGAAAAAATAAGGTTCGGCTGTATTCCTATTTGCACGTTCGTTTTCAATAACTTCTTCCACAATCTCTAGTCTTTGACCCCTTAGATTAAGACCTATACGATAGTGAAGAGGCTTAAAACCACCAGGGTAGTTCACAACTAACTCAATTTCTGAAACTGAATTATTTTTCTTGTTTCCTTTCCAGAGCCATTCATTTACAGTTCCACCTTTTCTAAAAGGTACAGTAAAATCTTTAGGTGTAGCTTGTAAAAGACTTATTGCTTCTAACAAATTGGATTTTCCAGAAGAGTTTGGTCCAATGAGAACATTCAAAGTTCTCAATTCAATAGGCTCACCATTTTCACTATATGATAATAAATTTTTTAACTTTAGCGATGTTATTAGACATTGACTAGGGCTCTCATTCTCATCCAAGTCCCTCAGCATTTGCTCTAATCCTCTACTAAGTAATTCTTTAGAGGATGGGATATCGCTTAACTTCGCTTGCTCTTTATTAGCGTTATTTAATTTTGCTTTATCTAAATCAAAGTTTTGAACTAATGTACCTTTAAGCTTTGTATCTTTACTTAAAACAGCGTCACTAAGTTCTGCCCATAATAAATGAGCTCCAGACAAATCGGCACCTACTAAATTAGCTTTTCTTAAATTTGACCAGCGCAAATCAGAATTTGATAAATTTGTATGAGAAAGGTTAGCCTCCACTAAATTTGAGTCAATAATGTCAGTATCACTTAGATTAGCCCCAGATAGATTTGCATCACTAAAATCAGTGTTATTTAACGAAGCCCCTGATAAATCAGCTCCACTAAAATCAGCTCCACTGAAATTAGAACCATCAAAAAGGGCATCCTGAAGAATTGCATTCCTAAAAATTGCGCCAATAAAATCTTTATCTGGAAGGAAAACATTACTGAACGTTTTACTGCTAAAATCTAATACCCCAGCTGACCGTTGTTCTGACAGAAGATTTGATGGAGCATTAAGATTGATTGGTTGCTCATTAGCATCCGAGAACTCATTTACATTACTATCCATACTGATTTCCTTGTGAATTTTGAGGGCGGGTTGCGACGAGCGATACCCTATGATAAACTTCGCCCTGTTAAACCGAAACTTTAGATTTCAAATTATAGCATAGGGTGAAAATTCTTTGGCAAACTTCCCGACTATCAAATCCCCCTGGCAACTAGGCCGTTATCTAATATTTTTGTTAATACTAACCGCGCCCTTGTGGTTGTCAGCTTGCGAGCTGGGTGGGGACGGGGCGTTACTCAGCGAGGTAAAGCTGGATAATCCGGCTCTGGTACTGGATGGCAAGGGCGGGCCGAAGGTTATCAACCTGAGCTATCGGGTAGGCAAGCAAAGTCAGGTTAGCTTGAGCCTGAGTGGGCCGGGTGGTGTGAATTTTGAGTTACGCCAGAACGAAGGTCGCCCCCTCGGAGAATATTCCACCCAGATTAACGGGATAATCGAGCAGCAGATCGAAGGTTTGCCACAACGTCGCCTGTTACCTGACGGCCTCTACCAGTTTATTCTAACGGCGAAAAGTGAGGGGGAACAGGCTAAAGAACAGGGCCAATTTAGCATTAGTGGCAACCCTAGCGGGGGCGCACCCGAAGTTAGTGGACTTTCAGCCCACCCCACCGTAATTAGCCCCAATTTTGACGCGATAGATGATGAAGCTACTCTAAATTGGCGCACCAGTCGGCCCGCCACCGTCACCGTCTCAATTTCCGGGAAGAACAGCCTCAACAAAACCCTGACGACCCTCAAAAACCAACCCGCCCAGGAAGATAAAATCCAGTTTAACGGCCTGGACTTACAGAACAAACCTCTGCCAGACGGAACATACACCTACACCATCACTGCCAGCGACGCTTATGGGCAGGAAACCCGCAAGGCCGCCCAAATCGAGGTCAAGGGTGGTGGAGTGCCCCAGGTGCGGGTCACTTCGGTGGATATTACGCCCGCCGAGATTATCAAGGGCAACGAAGTGACAGTTAAGGTGCGGGTTAAAAATACCGGGAAGGTGGCGGTGCGTTCGCAAGGGCCAGACTCAGGCTATAGCTATAGCAGTCAGGATGTTTATAGCAGCATCGCGGTTAATGGTCAGAAGTTCGACGAACAGGCCGGCTATTGGCGGATTGGGGTGGATTTTGAGGCCAATGCCTCGGCGGGGGCGGTGCGTTACCCCTGGCGTTGGGGCTTTGGCAAGGAGTATTTGCAGCCGGGAGAGGAAGCCGAAATTGTGGGCAAAATTCGCATCGAACGCCCGGAGCAAAAAATCACCCTGTATGTTGGTTTAATTCAGGAGAAAATTTCGCTCCAGGCTGACCGACTACGGGTTACTCAGGTTAAAATCACTTATTAACCTACTCTCAGAAAATCTTAGCGGCGGCCCCACCATCCACTAGGTACGGCGCACCCGTGATAAACCCGGCGGCGGGGCTGGCTAAAAACAGCACCAGATTTGCCACTTCTTCCGGCTTCCCAACCCGGCCCATCGGGTGGAGTTTACCCCAATCGGTTATAGCTTTGTCAGGCTGGGCTTCCTGGGTGGCGGCAAATTCCAGCATTGGAGTATGCACCGAGGCGGGTAGCACGGCGTTAACCCGAATATTTTGCCCAACAAAATCCAGTGCCATCTCACGGGTAAGAGCCACCACCCCACCCTTGCTAGCAACGTAGGCCGCCGAATTTGGCAGACAGACCTCGGCCTGTATCGAAGCAGTATTGACTATCGCGCCTCCTCCGCCCTTTATCATATGGGGAATAACATATTTTGAGACCAGATAAATACTTTTCAAATTTATGTTAATAGTTCTATCCCAGGTATCCTCGTCGGTAGAAACCACCGTGCCATAGGTCTGGATGGCGGCGTTATTATGCAAAATATCAATGCGGCCAAAGGCGGCGACGGTTTCTTCGGCAATCCGTTGGGCATCGGCTGTTCGGGAAACATCAGCCTTGATATAAATCGCCTGACCTTTTTCCAGCTTTTCAATCTCGGCGACCACCGCCTGACCGTTGGTCTCGCTCAAATCCACTACTGCCACTTTCGCTCCTTCGCGGGCGAACCCTAACGCGGTTGCCCGCCCAATCCCAGCTCCCCCGCCTGTTACGATGGCGACTTTACCTTCCAAACCAAGAAAACTCATCCCTATGCTCCTCTAAAATTATGCCAATAAGTTTTGAATAACTTTGGCAACCCCTCACCCTAAACCGTAAGCTGGCTTCTCCCACCGAATGGGAGAGGGAATAACTCGCTACTCGTTACTCGCTACTTTTTAACATCCTGTTTATCCTATCCATCCTTGTGAATTATTTATCCTGCGAATTTATTTGTTTCCAGGCCCCGAATCCCAACCTTTACCCGGAACAGGTCTCCGCCCAGGGGTTGTTGCTGGGCTAGTTCGGGAGTGTAATTTTCACGGGCAGATGTTATGTAAAGTTCATCCAGATTCGCGCCACCGAAGGTACAACAGGTCACTTGCTGCACCGGGAACTCAATCTCCCGGTCAATTTCGCCAGTGGGCGTATAGCGAGTAACTCTCCAACCGCCCCAGCGCGCTCCCCAAATATAGCCTTCGCTGTCAATCGCCAAACCGTCCGGCACACCCGGCATTTCGGGATTATGGATAAAATCGCGGCGGTTGGTAATATCTCCACTTTCGGCATTGTAGTCGTAGGCGTAGATAGTGTGGCGGGGCGAGTCGGTATGGTACATGGTTTTTTGGTCAAGACTCCAACCCAGGCCGTTAGGAATAGCAATTTTCGTCTGCATCTCCTGATAGCTACCGTCAGACTCAAAGCGGTAAAGCGAGCCTTCGCGAACATCCACTTCAGGGTTGCCATCATACATCGCCCCGCCCCAGAAGCGGCCCTGTGGGTCAACTTTACCGTCGTTAAAGCGCATATAAGGTTTGTCGGCGTTAGGGTTGCTGACAAACTCAAGTTTTTGGCTAGTCCAATCCCAGAATACCAGCCCTTGTTTGGTCAACATCGCTAACCCGCCGTTTTGCCGTAGACCTAGACAGCCAATCTTAGTGCCAGCCTCAAATCTTTCATGCTTGCCACTTGCTGGGTAGTAACGAAAAAAACAGTTCCCTTCAATATCAACCCAATATAGGGCCTGTTCCGCGCTATTCCATAGTGGCCCTTCGCCCAATAGACTTTTCACTTCCACCAGATGCTCAACCTCATAGCTCATCCTTTTCTCTCTTTCTTTTATTAACTACTTTTGTTATTTTTGGCTTTATTCCTAACCCCCAACCCCTGACTCCTAGCCCCCATTTACACATCGTCTATTTTACTACTATTTTCCCCTACAAGCCGCTATAATCTGCGGCAACCCGCTTTCTCATTAAGATAAAGAATCTACCAATGTATTATTATTTAACCAATGGTGCTACTTAATGGTTGAGTATGGCAAAATAGCCAAATTTAGCAACAACAAGCCTATTTGGAGGCTTTAATTGGTACTATTAGCATCCCAAAAAGCATGTTTAAAGCCTTTTA
>Ga0209511_1002998_pt1 | contig 13248 bp, 11 predicted proteins | sample SSSSmetaG_FD_184141 | JGI IMG/M metagenome (GOLD analysis project Ga0209511, IMG submission 184141) | Glacier valley bacterial and archeal communities from Borup Fiord, Nunavut, Canada, to study Microbial Dark Matter (Phase II) - ​SSSS... | ecosystem: Environmental > Aquatic > Freshwater > Ice >... | reverse complement strand
ATTGTCCCTTCTTTTCCGGTGCTGAGTTTCGACTAGAGCTTTTTTAGGAACGACTCAAAGGATGCACTACGCTTTTTGCTTGAAATACTCGCTCCCTGCCTCTCATGTTAGCTTACGTAGCTCTACCCCCTATAGAGAGGAGTCATCGTCTCTCTTCTCTTGACGATGGCTTCGCATCTCAAAGAAGCGTCTTGCCATTTTGGTCTTGAGCCTTCGCTTTGAGTTTTTGCTTTTTTGCTGCCCTTCGGTGCTCTTCAACCATTTTCCGAACAGAGGACGCTGGTGGAAGTGTCTCCGGCATGGGCGCATTCATAGCCTCTATCGCCTTGCGTACTTGGTCTCCAATAAAATAATGGGTTTGTGCTGCCTCATCGAGTCCTTCAACGGGATCACGGGTCAGTTTGGCCTCTGTTTGGACATTCTTAAAGTCAATCGCCGACAACTCCTCGCGAGTAATGTTATCGAGGTAGTCCTCGCGTGGAGCAATCCCCTTTCGCTCCTTTAACTCTTCGACGGTATGATGGTGCAAACCGAGATAGCCAGCATCAACAAAAATGCCGAATGTGTTGCTGTTGACCCCCGAGAGGGAGGCGGCGTCGGCCAACTGCTTGTAACTCTCACTGACTTTGAGCCGGAGAGTCAACCGCTTCTCTTGTTCTACTCTGGCCTGGTGCATATCGTAGAACTCAGCCGCGAAGGAAAAATAGTTTTGCGCTGCTGCGATTTGAGGCTTCTCAGAGTCACCATTTTGGGCAATGAGGTAACATGCCCGTTTGCTCAGCAGATACTCCTTCACCTGCATCCTGGCACCTTTGCCTGCGGCGATCACTTTAGTGACCTCACTAAAGTGATCCTCGACGTTCATCCCGTTTTCTCGAACCGCAGTCATCGCTTTTTTGATGACTTTGTGAAAGTTTTGCCAGTACTCATAGCCAAGCAGTGGCATCAAGTCGCGAGCACTCCAAAACTCTACTCCATATATATTGGTCTGCTTGATGGCATCAAAATGGAGTGATGGTGTACCCATACGTGACGCTCCTTTCAGTACAAGAGAAGAAAAACACGTGTACGCATTCTCCTCGAATGATGTTCAGGAGATGAGACCTTAGAGTGTCTGTTTCCCTAGTATACGGGCAATCGTCAAGAGAGGGCAAGGGATGCAAGAACTGATTCTGTCCTCTTGACCTAACACCATGGAGTGAGCGACACGTCGCGACAGTGCCGCCGGTAAGGGCCTTTAGGAACACTAGCCCATTCACCTTAGCGGAGTGTGTGTCGCGACACGTCGCCCGTTCTACAGGTATGAAAATGGAAGAAGAACGCGAAGACCTCACAACACAGGAGATGGCGGCCCAGGCCGAGGTGACGATTCGCACGGTCCAGCGCTGGCTCAAAAGTGGGAAGCTCAAGGCGGAGGTGCTGCCACATGGGAAATACCGTGTCACTCCGTTTGACCTGGTGGAACTCTCCTTGCCACTCACGGAACGAGCTGAGGCGACTCCGAAGAAGCGACGACTCAGCTATGACGAGCTGCACGATACGATGATTCACCTGACCATCGACCTGGAAGCACTGGACATGCGTCTGGAAGAGGCTGAGCGCACGATTGAGCGGTTGGAGAAGCGACGATCACCGGCTGCCTCGACCAAGAAGGCTCCCACATCGGCGAAGAAGCGCAGTCGTTCGACGACATTGCCGAGCGATCTCGTGACCTGGCGTTCGTTTGCGCGCCTGCATGCTATTCCAGAGCGAGCTGTGGCGAAGGCCATCAAGGAGCAGAAGGTGTGGCCGGAGCGCGGGTACTGGAAGCTCAAAGGCGTGGTGGTGAAGGAAGCGTTGGATTATGTGGGTCAAAAGCAGTTCGTCGAATTGTTTGAACGCTTCCCGACGTTTCGAGAGTGCGAAGACTGCCCACATAGTGCTCATGCGTGGTAGCGACACCTTCCCATACTCCAGCGCGGGTGACCATGAGCTGCATGTCACTCCTTGCGCCAGGATCGGAGCATGTGACCTCGGCTAACGGTCACAACGCACGATCTCCACATGTGACAGTGCAGCACCGCCACATATACAGCTCGCGGCCGTGTCTGTGACAAAGAAGAAGAACGGCCCATCCAGGCTCAAAACGAACAAATATGTGGATGATATGCTAAAAATTGTGAGCAGTAATCAAGATTAACTGCTCACAATATAACAGAATGCCGCCTCATTTTCTCTGTTTCCACCCACTGTTCCGAAACCAACTTGCCCTTCCTCTCGTGTTTCGCTCTCGTCGCCGTATTTAGGGGGTTTTGCATATCCCCCGAAACGGTGTACTGTTTTGGGGGGATATGCAAAACCCCCTAAAATGGGCAAAGTCCAGGTACTTTTTCGCCACTTTCACACCGACGGGCCATCAGTGCAACCAAACGTGGTTCAGTGCCTGCTCACCTGAAAGGTCTCTCTCGTGACCCACCCCAGAGAGAGACGTAGGACGTCTTGAGCTCGTCTGCTCCGGGGTGCCTTGAGCTTCTCTTGTTTATTTCTTCTTCGGGTTCGCGTGCTGTCCAAGATGTCCAAGCTGTGCGAGAAGGGTCAGCTCCCGTTCTCCTCGCTCCACGAGTTGTGCCTCCCACTCCTGCTTATACGGACGCAGTGTCGAGACAAGGGTTCGGGCTACCAGCACATTGCGAGTCCACTTGTGGTTGGCAGGCACGATGTACCAGGGGGCTTCCTGGGTACTGCATCGGGCGAGGGCCTCTGCATACGCCTCCTGATACGCGTCCCAGTACTTGCGTTCCGCCCAATCGGCCGAGGAGAGTTTCCAAGCTTTGGTTTGCTCCTCCTGGCGCGCCAGTAAGCGTCGTTCCTGCTCGTCGCTACTGATATGCAAATAGAACTTCACAATAATCGTGTCATTCTGGCACAGCAAGTGCTCAAAGTGCTTAATTGCAGCGTAGCGTCGCCGCCACACCTTTTCTGGGATCAGGTCATGCACCCGTACCACCAGCACATCTTCATAGTGCGAGCGATTAAAAATGCTGATCATGCCTCGACCAGGAACGACCCGATGCACGCGCCACAGAAAATCATGCGTCCGTTCCCTGGTGGTGGGTCCCTTAAACGACCGCACCTCACATCCCAGCGGATTGACGTGTGCCATGACATGACGAATGGTGCCATCTTTGCCGCTCGTATCCATCCCTTGGAGGACGATGAGGAGGCTGTGATGCTGTGCTGCCGCCAACAACTGCTGTAACTCGCCGAGTTCTTCGCTGAGCGTCTCCATCTCAGCAGCTATCAGGGTGCGATCCAGATGCTTCTCAACTGTGTCGGGATCGTACTTCTTCAATTTGACGGTGCTGCCTTCATCGACTTTCCATGCAAGGTGCATCGTGTTTCTCCTTTCACATGGTCCTCTTCATGTGCGAACATGACCAGCATCTCGCACAAACGCATCACGGAGGCTGACATTCCGAAAACGCCGTCCAGTCAGGAGGAGTGAGAGAGGATCCAGGAGAACTCCTGCACAACGTTCTCTCCTTGTCTTGCTGTCCTGCTGCGAAAAGTTGCTCTGCTCTCAAGGGAGAAAAGGCTGTCCCGTGTGCACCAGGTACGTCGTCGTGTCATACACGATGTTCGTGAACGTTTCTGTGCAGTTCTTCTTGAGACAGGGAGGCAAGTGGGGACAAGGCTTCATGAGTTGCCCTGAGGATGGGTGCAGTGGTGGTTCTTGAGACATGGCTTTTTCCCTCGCTTCGTGTGTACTCTTTTGTCTTGCACTACGTAGTATAGCATACCCAAACGAGAGGAAGGACCAGTATTGAGGACGGTGGTGACCAGTTGTACGGACACCTCGCGCCTTGGTCTGGGGAGCGACTTCACCCTCGATCCTGTGTACAGCAAACGAGAGAGGAGGTGTCTCTTTGCATGATGCATTGGTGAGAGAGTATTTGCCCTCACTCAGAAGCCGGTGCGACACGACCTACGCGATGTCACGAGATGCATTTTCTCCTTGTACAACGTCGGAAAACCTGCCTCAATAAATTTCGTTTTCTGAGAGAGCAAATATACTCTTGCTTATGCTGATTTCCCTACTTATAATTGTGATAGCACTTCCACGGCAATAGCTTGTAAACGTTGACAGTAAACTGCTGATTTTTAAGCCATTCCTGTGTTGAACAGAGATGCCTTTGCTCAAACAGTGAGAAGAAGTTGGCTCAAGAAGCCCACGTGAGGAGAAATCCTCCAACAGAGTAGTGGTCTAAAAATCAGCAGTTTACTGTCAACGTTTACAGCGTGGCAGATGTGTTTTCACCTGCCCCCTCATTCCTGCGTTTACTTTTGTTCCTGGAGTTGTACCGTCCAATCACCTTCACTGTTCACGTCTAAATAGACCGCGCCGCCGGAATGCTCTTCTGTGAAGCCACTGGTAGCTCCGGCTTTGCAAATGGCGTTGATCGCTACGTCTTTAGGCGTGTTGTCAGCCCCGTAGACCGTAACGATCAAGTTGTACTGACCTCCGGTAAATGAAGTGGGGTCGCATGTCCAGAGCAGTTTCCAGTCTTCGGCGAGCGTGAGCGTCTCCGTCTTCTTAATACCTGTGCCTTTGATGGTATGCGTAGTTGTCCACTTTTGCTGTACTGGTGCGGTAGTGGGCGACATCGCGTTTGCGGATGTGCCACTTGTGGTACTGCTCGCGTCGGACGTTGTGGTCGCACCGCGTGACGCGGCGTAGCTGGCCCCGATGCATCCAAAGAGTAGTACCGCAACGACGATGCCCGTGATGAGCAGTCCCCGCCCACGTTTCCTCTTTGGCGGCTGTTGCGGCATCGGCATCTGTCCATAGCCCTGCGGCGGGTACTGTCCTTGTGGATATTGTGGTTGTCCTTGCTGATCCTGGGGAAACTGATTATTTGGCGGCTGTTGGCTCATGCTATCCTCTTTTCGGTAAAATACGTCCGTCAATTTGACAGAGGCGTTTCTATCAATAGTGACGAAGAGCGACCATGCAAGTAACCGTTGTGCTGCTTTTATATAATATTACACAAGAAAAAGATACTAAAAAGCTCATCAACCAGAGGTAGTCTGTGAAGGTTGCTGGATGGTACTACACACTATGCACTGCATCTATATAGACTCAATATGGGTTTTTTTGCATATCCCCCCGAAACGGTGTACTCGTTTTGGGGGGATATGCAAAAAAACCTTGATCTGGCCCAGAAGCGAAAAAGGCTTCTGTTTGGCCTAGAAAAGTTATGCTGCACAACTCTTTTTCTTGAGCGATATTCAATCCGGCTTGACAGGCTGATCCACACTAACTTGAGGTCATAACACTTTTCCCGTTAAGCAAAAAGGGTATTACGTACCAGACCTAGCCAAGTGATGCTTTGCATATATGTGCAGTATCCATTGCAAAAAAACTTCGCTTGACACAGCCCTCTCTCATCGTCTATCATGTCACTACTTAATGACGTGTAAGAAGATATATATGAGGACCTTGTGACCACACTGGCTCCGCAAGTTACGACGCTCAAAGCAAAACTGTTCCGTGGTTTTTCCGATAGGTCCCGGCTTTCCATTCTCGAAGCATTGCGTGCTGGACCCATGACGGTCAGTGCTCTTACAGAAAAAACAGCTCTTTCACGAACCAATGTCTCAAATCACCTGCGATGTTTGTCCGATTGTGATCTCGTGGTTTCTGAAACACAAGGACGGTACACACTCTATCAACTCAGTGATCCGAGAGTGGCGACGCTCCTGGGACTTGCCGATGAACTGCTCGCTGATGTTGCACGAGGGGTGTATGAATGTACGCAATATGAACGGTCAGAGGAGTGTTGCTGAAATGGCACGACAACTTCCAGGAGTGAATGCTGTGCCTGCGGCACAACCTACAACAACACGAAAAGGCGATATTCGCCAGGGGATCTGGATCGAACTCGTCACGATTGTCTGGATGGTCGTTGAGGCAAGCGTTGCCATCAGTGTTGGCTTTGCAACTCGGAGTGTTTCGCTGCAAGGCTTCGGCATTGATAGTATCGTCGAACTGATTGCAGGAGGTATCCTGCTCTGGCGATTGCTCGTTGAACAGCATGGAGGCTCGGTCGAACGTATTGAGCACGCAGAAAGGCAAGCTTCATGGGTGACCGCGATCAGCCTCTTTGTCCTTGCCGTCTACATTGTCGGCGATAGTGCCTGGAGCTTCTTCACGCAAACCCGGCCAGAATCATCCTGGTGGGGGGTGGGCCTGGCCGTGGCGGCTGCCATCATCATGCCGCTCTTGTGGCAGGGAAAGCTTCGGGTCGCGAAACGCATTGAGAGTACAGCCCTCAAAGCAGATGCAGCCTGTAGTGTGACTTGTGCATACATGTCCCTTACCTTGCTTGTTGGTCTGCTCCTCAACAGAGTGTTCGGCTGGTGGTGGGCTGATCCGCTGGCTGCTCTTGCCCTGGTGTATTTCCTCGTGCAAGAAGGCCGTGAGGCACTGCACGAAGCTCGCACGGGAGAGCAGTGTTCTTGTTGCGCCAATGAAGATGACCAGTGCGCAACGAAAGAAATGGAGCAGTAGGCACGCACGTCAGGAGAAACGTATGCCGAAAATCAAGCGTCCTCATCAGGAACCGACTCATGATTGGCAGCACATCCGTCCTTTCCTTAAAGACTCGGCTCAAATTACCTATGAGATCATTCGTCCCGTGATTTTGTGGGGAACGACTCCCAAGGAACGTGCAGCGGAAACGGGTATGTCTCAGCGGACCATTTACTACAAGGCGAATTTGTTTGACCAGGCGGGCATGGCAAGCGTCATGCCCCCAATGCCACCCCCACCCGTTCCTTCGCTCGACAAACGAACGCTTCCACCTCCGATCCGCCAAGCCATTGTCGATCTCAACACCGAGTACCCTCCACTCTCGTTGCATGAGATTGCCAGTATCTGCTACGCCCAATTTGGGCGAAAACCTTCACCACATACGATCAAACTGATCCTTGCATCCGGCCCAAAGCCATCGCGCACGACTCGTCGTTACCCTCGCTTCTCGGAAATGGATGACCCTGTTGAGCGTCGCAAGCTCATCATTCGATTACATGCGGAAGGGTGGACAGCATCAAGCATTGCAGGATATTTGGAAACCAGTCGCACAACAGTCCATGCGACGCTCAAACGTTGGGTGGAAGAACAATTTGCAGGACGTGAAGACAAATCTCATGCTCCGGTGTCTCACGTTCAAAAGGTTGATCTACGCGCCATGAATGAGGTGAAAAAGCTTCAGGAGAATCCAGAACTGGGCGCATATCGTATTCATACTGCCCTCTTACGCTTAGGTATCAAACTCTCTCCTCGTACCTGTGGGCGCATCCTTGCCCTCAATCGTAAACTGTATCATCTTCAGATGCCAACAAAAAGTGAACGTTTCAAGGCGAAGATGCCATTCAAAGCCGAGAGACGCCATCAATTTTGGAGTGTGGATATTCGCTATCTGGATATGCATCGCTTAGAGAATGAAGATCAGATCTCCTGCATCTCGATTTTGGAGAATTTTAGCAGGGCGATCTTGGCCTCAGCAGTCACCCGGCGACAAGATACCGAGGCATATCTGGCGGTCCTCTACCATGTGATCCGTCGTTACGGAGTGCCAGAGGTGCTCGTCTCCGACTCTGGCAGTGTCTTTTTATCTCATGATGCAATGCGTGTGTACGATGCGCTTGGTATTCAGAAAGAGCAAATCAAGAAAAGACGCCCGTATCAAAATTACATCGAAACTCACTTCAACGTGATGCGAAGAATGGGAGATTGGCATTTTGAGAAAGCTCAGACGTGGGATGACCTGGTAGCAGCTCATGAGAAATTTATCTTAGCGTACAATTTTCAGCATCACTCTGCTCATGAGAAACGAGATGATGGCTGTCACAGCCCGGCTGCAGTTCTAGGGTGGATCAAAGGGATGCAGCCAGAACCGGAGCTGATCTACAGAGTCTTTTCTGCGCTCTGCGAGACACGCAAACTCAATCGCGCTGGCTATGCACGTTTTCGGAATTTCCTGTTATATGGAGAACGAGCGTTGGCGGGGGAAGAAACGGTTATCAATATTTTCCAAGATATCTTGACACTGGAGCACGATGATCATCCTCTTTCTCGCTACTTGGTTGAATGGCAACCCGACGACGCCCATTTCTTGCGAGTGGGCAATCCGCGCCTCTACGATCATCCCTACCAGAGTCCACAACTTCCTCTCTTTGAGGAGGGTTCGGTTGAATGGCATGTCATTATTCGTTGTGAGCCACCAGTTCGGCGGCGCAGGCGCAAACAGCGCTCTGTCGTCATTCAACTCGCGCTCACACTAGATCAGGATGAAACTGCATGAGTGAACACCAGAAACGTATCTTGTTCCTTTGTGCCTCTCGCTCGATTCGAGCGCTCATGGCCGCAAGTCTGCTGACGACACGGGCACGAGAACCGTGGGACATCTGGCATACTCCAGCAGGTATTCCCCAAGAGGAGCAAGAGCTTGCATGCCAGGTGCTTGATGAAATGGGCATATCACTGCTTCCCACCTCACAAGAGACAGAACCCAGCTTTGGTCTCATGTGGGATGAAGGCATCATTCTCTGTAGTGGTCTCTCCGACACCTGACCGATTGTTCCTGGTGTCGGTCGGCATCGATTTTGGTCCGTTGAAGATGTTCCTTCTCCACAAGCAGAGCACGAACAGCGGCTTGAGGGCTATCGTCGTATTCGTGATGCTCTTCGCTCACATATTGATCTCGAATTGTTACTTCCTCTGCTCCGTCGAGGCATTCCCCTTCGCAAATGAGTTTCTTAGGCACGTACTTGCTCAGTTTTCCTGGGCAAGTTTTTTTGCAATGGATACTGCACATATGTGCAAAGCATCACTTGGCTAGGTTTCTTACGTACCTTCAACAGTTTTTTTCAGAGAAGAAACGCTTCCTCACGCCATCAACAGTGGAAATGGGCTCATGAGCGGGAAAATGAGAGCCGAAGATGTGGTGCCCCAGAAGAAACGCTGTCGTCTTGTGCGCTCAGCAGGGAGCAGATGACTCCATCAGAGAGACAAGCTGATGGAGTCATCTGCTCTGGGTGTCTAGGTTACCGAACCAGAACTCGCGCTTTCGATCTTGTGTTCAACACGCGCGTCATGATAGTACTCGCGCCAGATCAGGCGGTGGATGCCGAGGTAATAGGGCAGACGGTTGACATAGGGTAAGAAAGGAAACGCTACTAGTATCGCTGTGAGAAGTCCCATTGTCACCAGGACCAACGCATCGGCATTCGGTGAAGTGTTATAGGGCGGTATCTGATACCAGAAGGTGTAGAGCCAGAGCCACGCTTGCCCAGGATAGTTGCCGGTCTCGTTCATCACTCCCCATTGCGAACCCAGCAGGTTGAATTGGGCAGCCTTTGTCGGGAGCGCATCCTCAGACAAGAAGAGGAGCGGCTTCGTAAAGTCGTTCTGATAGAAGCCTCCACTCCGGAGAAGCAAACCATCTAACGCTCCACTACTCCCCAGGGTCAGCAAATGGTTCATCAGCCCAGGCAGAGGCCCAGCGTCGCTCGGTGGAACAACCACCTGTCCGTTGCTTCCTGTCGCTTTCCCCAATGCTTTCGTATAGGTATCTTCCCAGTCCGCTTGCTGCTTTGCATCGGCTCGTGTAAAGGTCTGGAGTAATGTTCCCACCTGCGGGTCGCTTTGTGCGGCGATGGCTAAAGGATCGAGGACATAGACATGTGCCACATCGATAGGAATGGTCACACCCGCCAGTTGTTGCAGCGAAATCGGCCCAATGTACTGCACGGAACTCGTTCCCTGCGTGTAGGGTGGTCCATATTGAGCAATAACACTCGTATCAGTGAGTTCCTTCATGGCGGTGGTGACAAAGCCGACTGGATTCTGCTGGGCGTACTGCTGAAGCGTTAACGGTGGCTCATCGGGTGATGAGAGGAAGCCAGCCAAAGCGACAACCAGGACAAAGACCGCAATCAGTGCAACCATACCTTCACGAAGAAGGTCGTAGGGCAACAAGCGGAGTCCGCGATAGTAGCTGATCTGGTCGGAAGGTCGTGGGCGCGGTATGAGAGGAGTTGTCTGAGACTTTTTGCGGCCTCTCCCACTCCAAATGGCTTCTCTCGCATGTTCCTCCTCAACCGTTGGCGCGTAGGGCCGCACAATGCCACGAATACGCACTTGCAGCAAATGGAGACCAATCAGGGACACAATCAAAAGTGGCAGGAGGACAATATGAAAGCCATACATCTGCCCGAAGTTGAGCAGATTGAAGAAGGCACCAATCCCAACCGAGTTGAGCGCGTCTTTGCCCTGAGCGGCGATCCATTGCGCACTAAAGTTTGTCATCGACAGGTAGCCTGTAAAGGCAGTGCCAATAGCCGCGAGGAAGATCGTCGCGCCAGAGACCCATGTCCACCTACGACCATGACGCCAGGCTCCCGTGAAAAAGGCGACCCAGAGGTGCAGCGTCATTGAGAAGAAAAACACTTCTGCGCACCAAAAATGGAGACTATTCACAAAATGACCGACGGCATTGCTATGCCACCACTGCGGCCCAAAGGCTGCAAGGAGAATACCGGAGAGAATCAAGATGACGAGGCTGGAAAGAGAGACAACGCCGAAGAAATAGGCAGGTGAGCGCACGAACGCTGGCATGTGGTCGGGAAGCAAATCTTCCAAGGGCATCCAACTACGGACCCGCTCGCGGATCTCGGTTGTTATGTTCATAAAAATCCTTTCTGGATGTCCATCCCTCTGTTTGCACTCAAGCCCATCAGCGAGTGGCACAGACGAGACAGGCGGAAAGCTCTTCATAAGCCGGTTCCATTTAAGGGGATTGGGTCATTATTCGCGCACCTGCGCTGACGCAGTTTCTCCATCATGTACTTCATCAGGAAGTGCTCCCACTTCAATGGTAGAGAGACGTTGCTTTTCCGGTCGTCGAAGTGCAACGGCAAGCAAGAAAACAACGATCAGGAGAACGATCACAAGCAAGTTCGCTACTGAGATCAAGAGAAACCCGAAATGGAGATATTGGGCGGGACTATTCATTGTAAAACCTTCTTTCTAGGAGTCGGTATGAGCCTCCCTCAACTTGAGTCACACAACCGTTTTCTGGCGTGCTTGCCATAGAGTTTGATGATGTGTGTGCAGTGATGTCGAGTCGTTTGAGCACAACACGCACACGCACTTCTCTCAAGAAACCTTCTTGTTTACGGAGGACAGGTGCATCGGCGGTACAAAGAATCAGCGGAAAAGAAGATGGAGATTGGCTTGCAGTTACTGCCAACGTGGTGCTTTCTAACCATCTCTCCCCACATGGGAGATGAGACGCATCAAGTCAGGAGGAAATGGTCGCTGTCCATCACCTCCAGTAATCCAGAGGCCGCTACGTGAATATCATATCCTTCCGGTTCAAGGATATGTTGAGAGAAAAAGCAGCACCTCTTCGTCATCAATGATCAGGAGACGAGGTGCCATCGCACTTCTCGTTTCTCAAACAATCTGTTTGTGACCCTAGTAGCTGAGAGCCAGGAGGGAGAGCAGTGCAATTTCGTTCCACTGTCTTGTTGCTATCGTACCACATTTATCACTGTCTTCTTTTCCATTGGGAATTTTCGCAAGGTTGCTCTCATTGTTCTTTCAGCTCGTAGAGCGGTGCTCAAGTGGCTGCCTTTGTGCTGAACCTTCCTTCCCATGGCATCGACTTTTATGATGGCTTCCATATGTGTCCAGGAGTGTCTGAAACAAAAAAGGCACTGCTAAGGGATAAAGAGGGTCGTTTGAGCACAAACAATGGTCATCACCCACAATTGTAGTCCAAGTGATACCGCACATATGAGGAAAGGATCATAAAAGTCGATGTCCTCGACACCGACTCATATGAGGGGTACCATATACGGGCACTATCTTCTGGAACAAAATCCTTGTCAGCTAACAAATATAATAGGCATCTGACTCCAAAGAAGCGTAGAAATAGAGTTGAAAGAAGGTTACGAGTTCTGTAGCAACCGCTCGAAGATCCGAAGGCTACTCCGTGATAAGGTGTTGCCAGAAAGCATATACTTGATCGAGCGTTCCTGGTTCGACGATGGCCCCAGGCGCAAATGAGAACGCTGTTACTCCTCGTTGCCAAGTCTCTCCTAAAGGTGCGGCCGTGAGTTGTACGAGAGCTTCGTACAACTGAACCTTTTTTGTACGATCCTGCTCTCGACGACAACGCTCGAAGAGGTCCAGATACTCAGGGTCATGCTGCTGAAAATATCGTATTGCTTCCTTTTCACCAGACCAGAATATACGACGTATACGAAAATACGCGACACCTCGCCGTATGAGTGTTGACACCCGTGGGCAGTTATAATGGGCAAAAAATCAGGAAGGGCAGTGTTCTAAATTGGCTTTACAAGCCAAAAGAAGAAAATTCTTTTGCTCAATTTGACTGCACACCTCTTTCAAGCATCATATGACGAGGTGTCAATACGCTGTCCACAAATCTACTAAGCTATAAAGTAAACGAAAATCAATTGCCATAGCGTAAGTAGGATCATCAGAAGTAAGCATTCTTTTTGTGTGAAGCAGGTTGAAGTTGAGGTTAAACCACGTCATGTAAATATCTTCATCTGGTGGCGTCGTAATTCTTTGTGATGTGTGAATCGACTGCTTCACACGTTTTAGCCGCCCATGACGATCAAGAACAATCTGTGCAGTAGGAAGACGATAGAGTACGCTGCCTTCATAGCTATCAGTAGAAAGAATGATTGTCTCATCTGACAGAAATTGGTCAAGGAAGGTTATAGACAAAAACATAAGATCAGTAAGCCGAGAATCGATCCATGTAAGAGCTACACTCAGAGGAGCAGGCATGTGCGAAAGACAGAGGAAGAGATCATAATCACTCGTTGGTGTCAATGTATTTTTACTCGCTGATCCTAGCATAACGATTCCATCAACCTCTTCATGTTGCATAAGGTGAGCAAGCACTTCTTCAAGTGTCATGATAGTGCTTTTAAAAATGGGTGTTAGGAACATAGTATCTCCTTTGAACGAGAATAGAGTGCCCGAAATGCACAGTTTCATGCTCAAACTGAAAACGAGCTGACCTCCACTCCATTCTCTTCAACAGAGAAGGGAAGTTGGATGACAAAAGACTGCATACTGCGCTTTCGTCGTCGAGCCTTAGCTTCACATCGGATGATGACGTGCCACTCCACGTCAGCAGGTGACCACAACGGTAATTGTGGGAG
>Ga0209511_1002996_pt1 | contig 13257 bp, 9 predicted proteins | sample SSSSmetaG_FD_184141 | JGI IMG/M metagenome (GOLD analysis project Ga0209511, IMG submission 184141) | Glacier valley bacterial and archeal communities from Borup Fiord, Nunavut, Canada, to study Microbial Dark Matter (Phase II) - ​SSSS... | ecosystem: Environmental > Aquatic > Freshwater > Ice >... | reverse complement strand
CATTTTAATACATAGCGCCTGCTATGTCTATTTCTCATACACAAAATTTCTTCTTGTTTTCCAAAATGACCAGTATTCAGTTTTCAATTTACATTAGAACCGGCAGGTGCTAATTCCGAGAAGTTATTATATAGAAAGTGTAAGATTTATCGTTGTAATTACAGTATATTCTCTATACTTATGAAACATGAGGGGAGTGTGAAGGAAAAGCGTCTTCACACGGGAAAAGCGTCTTCCAGGTTGTTTGAGATGCCGCGAAGCTATTAGTGAGATTACCTTTGCATAAGTTAGCAAGCTTTACATAAAATCCTTGACAAAAACTTCAGTAGTGTTATATTTATATAATATCATAGTTTGAAAAGCATAGATAAGGAATAGTAAGAGTTAATGTGTTTTTAGAGAGCTGTCGGATGGTGTAAGACAGTAGCAACAGACTCCCAACTCGCCTTTGAGCTCCCACGCCGAACCAATAGTAGGCCAGGGCGGAAATCCCGTTATCGATAAAAAAAGTGCGTAATTGATTGCAAAAGCAATCAATACGAATAAGAGTGGTACCACGGAAGCTATCCTTTCGTCTCTTTGTTTGAGACGGGAGCTTTTTTTATACCCAAAAGTAATATAAGATATGCTTGTTTCACACTGAAAGTAGTAAAGGGTAAGATAAATATATTACTTACTAGTAACTGTGTATGATTAAACATTTCATGGTAGTTTAAAATTCCATAAGAAATTATTATTTAGGAGGAGTTATTATGTCAGCAGCTTATAATCACAAGGAAGTTGAAAAGAAATGGAGAAAGAATTGGGAATCACATCCTGTGAATATCAACGATGGAGAGAAACCCAAATACTATTGTCTTGATATGTTTCCATATCCGTCCGGTAGTGGTCTTCACGTAGGACATTGGAGAGGATATGTAATTAGTGATGTCTGGAGTAGATATAAAATCTTAAAGGGTTATTATATTATACATCCAATGGGATGGGACGCATTTGGTCTTCCAGCTGAGAACTATGCCATTAAAATGGGTGTTCATCCAAGTAAGTCAACCGCAGAAAATGTATCAAATATTAAGAAACAGATCAATGAGATTGCAGCTATTTATGATTGGGACATGGAGGTTAATACCACGGACCCTAATTTCTATAAATGGACACAATGGATCTTTGTTAAAATGTTTAAGGCAGGCCTTGCATATGAGAAACAAATGCCAATCAACTGGTGTCCTTCCTGTAAAACTGGTCTTGCAAATGAAGAAGTTGTAAACGGGGAATGTGAACGTTGTGGATCACCAGTTACAAAGAAAAACTTAAGGCAATGGATGCTTAAAATTACGGAATATGCAGATCGACTATTAGAAGATTTGGATAAGCTTGATTGGCCTGAAAAGGTAAAGAAAATGCAATCCGATTGGATTGGTAAGAGCTATGGTGCAGAGGTTGACTTTACTGTGGATGGTACAGAAGAATCCATCCGTGTTTATACAACGAGACCGGACACCTTACATGGAGCAACCTTTATGGTACTTGCACCAGAGCATGCAATGGCAAAAGGGCTTGCAATGAAGGATCAAGAAGCAGCGGTTACTGATTATATCTACAAAGCATCGATGAAATCTTCAGTGGATCGTCTTCAGGATAAGGAAAAGACAGGCGTTTTCACTGGAAGCTATGCAGTGAATCCATTAAATAAGAAATTAGTCCCAATTTGGATATCCGATTATGTTCTTGTAGATTATGGTACGGGTGCTATCATGTGCGTTCCAGCCCATGATGATAGAGACTATGAATTTGCCATTAAATATAATATTCCGATTGTACAGGTTATCGCAAAAGATGGCATTGAAAATCCTAACTTAACCGAAGCTTTCACAGAGGCTGGTATCATGATCAATTCAAGTGATTGGAATGGCATGAACTCCGCAGATGCAAAACGTGATGTTCCGGCGATGCTTGAAAAGGTTGGCATTGGTAAGAAGACAGTCAACTTCAAGCTTCGTGACTGGGTATTTAGTAGACAACGTTATTGGGGTGAGCCTATTCCAATTGTACATTGCGAGCATTGTGGTGCAGTTCCGGTACCGGAGGAAGAACTTCCATTATTATTACCAGAAGTGGAAAAATATCAACCAACTGGCACTGGAGAATCACCACTAGCAGATATTCATGAATGGGTCAATACGACTTGTCCTGTTTGCGGTAAGCCTGCAAAGAGAGAAACCAACACAATGCCACAATGGGCAGGCTCTTCTTGGTATTTCTTACGCTATATTGATAGCAAGAATGACAAGGAGTTAGTATCCAAAGAAAAAGCACATGAATATTTACCAGTAGATATGTATATCGGTGGTGTAGAGCATGCGGTACTTCATTTACTCTATTCTAGATTCTATACCAAGTTCTTATTTGATATTGGCGTGGTAGACTTTGATGAACCATTTCAGAAGCTGTTTAACCAAGGTATGATTGGTAAGAATGGTGCGAAGATGAGCAAGTCCAAAGGAAATGTTGTTTCTCCAGATGCATTAGTGAATGATTACGGTTGCGATTCCCTAAGACTTTATGAGTTATTTGTAGGGCCGCCGGATCTTGATTCTGAGTGGGATGACAGGGGTATGGATGGCGTTTATCGTTTCATCAACCGTTTCTTCACTATGGTAACGGAAAACAAAGATAAGAATACTTCGGAAACGGAAGAAATGATTAAGCTTCGTAACCGTATGGTTTATGATATTACAACTCGTTTAGAGACTTTTAGCTTAAATACCGTAGTCAGCGGATTTATGGAGTATAACAACAAGATGATTGAGCTTTCAAAGAGAGTTGGCGGAATCGACAGAGAGACCCTTGAGACTGCAATTATTCTTTTGGCTCCATTTATACCTCATGTTAGTGAAGAATTATGGTCACAGCTTGGCTATGAGACTTCAGTATTCAAGAGAACTTGGCCGACCTATGATGAAGAGAAGATGAAGGATAATGAGATTGAAATTGCTGTTCAGGTAAACGGTAAGACAAAGGGTACGATTATGGTAGCGGCTGATGCAGCAAAAGAGGATATCATTGCTAGTGGTAAGGAAGCAATTGCAGATAAGATCGTTGGCAGTATTGTAAAAGAAATTTATGTTCCAGGAAAAATCGTTAATCTTGTAGTAAAATAATCAGGAACGCAAAGCGTGCTTTCTATCGTTGCTATTGTTAATTGAATAGGAGAATGGTTTAAGGAGAGGAAGTTTTAATCGACTTCCTTTTCTTGTGCTATTTTATCGAGCGTAACATGTGTTTATATGATAGATTATTAGAAAACATATTAGGTAGTAATGCAGATTGGTATTTTAACGCCAGTCTGCTTTTTATAATTTTAATAATTTTAATTAACAAATGGAAATTAATAGTAAAATATGGTAATATATTGAATGTAGGAGGAAACTATAATTAATAATTATGTTTGTCAAGAAAGTGAATGTAATTGACTATGAAACGATTGAAACGGAAGAAAGATAAAGAGATAAAATTACAGTACAAATAAGTGTTAAGATAAAACAGCAAAAAGAAGGTGTGATAGAAAGATAAGTAACTTAAGGAGGATTAGGATTATGAGAAGATCAAAATTAGCAAAAGTAATTATCATTTTAACGCTATTAACCATGCTAATATCTCAAAGCAGTATTTGGGAAACTGTCGGACTAAGTGGTATTTCAGGAAGTATTACTGCCTCTGCAAAAGTTTCCGCTAAGAAGATTACGTTAGATAAAAAAACATTATCCATGACTGTTGGAGAAAGTCAAACCTTAAAGACAACGATTACTCCATCTAATACTTCCGACAAAAAGATTCAGTGGTATTCTAGTAATAAGAAGGTGGCAGTTGTTTCTTCCAGAGGAAAAGTAACAGCGGTTGATGCGGGCAGAGCAATTATTACAGCGAAAACGAATGGGAGAAAATCAGCATGTAGGGTTATTGTTAAAAGGCCTTATGATGATATTTCTACTATTATGCTGAATAGAAGCTCAGTTACTATAGATATTGATGATATCTTAACATTAACAGCAACGATTACGCCAAGTAATGTAACAGATGGCGAATTATCATGGTCGTCCGATCATGAAGATATTGTCTATGTTGATGATGATGGTACAATTTTACCAATCAATGTAGGAACAGCAACCATTACTGTAAAAGCAAAAAACGGAAAAAAAGCTTCATGTATCGTAACTGTAACTGATACAAAAAGCATTGAGTCAAAGATCACCTTAAATATGGAGAGTATTTCATTAAACGTAGGGGAGAAAATAAGCCTATCCGCTGTGATAGAGCCTTATAATGCCATTGACAAAACAATTAGCTGGGCAAGTAGCAATACTTTGGTTGCCACAGTTGATAATTGTGGAAATGTTAAAGCGATATCGAATGGATATATCGTAATTACAGCAACACTTGCGAATGGAAAGAGTGATTCTTGCATCGTAATGGTAGCTAATAATAATGTTGCATCAACAGAAATTAAGTTAAACACGGGAAGTATATCCTTATATGTCGGAGAGAAAGCATATTTATATGCCGAGATAGTACCATATAATGCTACTGATAAAACAGTGAAATGGGCAAGCCACAATACTAATATTGCAACAGTTGAAAGTAATGGTACAATTACAGCAAAAGCAAAGGGTACAGCTATCATTACGGCCAGTACAAATAATGGGAAATCAGCTGCATGCGTAGTTACAGTAACAGATATAGCCAAAAGAATAACATTCGGTGCTGGAACCTATATAATTACACTTAAGGGTACCAGGGTGAGTCTGGATGTTAATGGCTCATCGAATGTGAATGGGACAAATGTGCAAGTGTATGATAGTAACAAGTCAAACGCTCAGATTTGGTCCTTTGAAAATCATACGGATGGGACGACTAGCCTTATTGCAAAGTGTGCAACTGACAAGATGCTAGACGTTGTGAGAACAAACAATACTGCAACGGGAGCCTTACAAGCTGGTTGTAATGTGGATATTTATAGTCATAAGGATGACCTTGCACAAAACTTTTATTTGGAGCAATTCATTGATGGAAGTTATGTTATAAGACTAAACTCTAATCCTAATTTGGTGTTACAGGCTAAAGGTACTTCAAGTGGAGCAAATGTGGAAATTGGTAATTATGATGAAAATAATGCGTTACAGAGATGGAATATATCTTCCACAAGCGTTATCGCAGCTGATCAAAGAAGAACTGCTTATGTATATAATACATATGGCTTAGGGGTAAATATCTTAAACCAAAAAACTTTCTTTGGAAGCATAATTGGTAGTTTTGCAGAAGGTCAAGAAATCACAGTAATTGGTAATGTGCAGGATTCTTGGTATCATGTTGAAGGAACAAGTCGTGATACTGGAATAATGGTTAATGGATACGTTTATGAAGGTTATATTACATTTAATAAGGCTACTTTGACAGCAACTTACATTTGGCCGGTGCCTGGAGAAAAAAGTATCTCGAGTTATTATGGAAATGGGCATGATGGAATAGATATTGCGTCAAACAAAGTGGATACAATTGTTATTGCTGCGAGAAGTGGTGTTGTTGTAGAATGCACGCCAAATGCGTGCTACCATGTAAGCAAATCTGAAACAATATGTAATGGTGGGAAGGGTAATTATATAAAAATAAAGCATGAGGATGGTACCTATGCTACCTATACGCATTTGGCTCCCAATACTTTTTTTGTAAATGTAGGAACAAGTGTAAAACAAGGTGATTACATAGCAATTATGGGATCCTCTGGGAATTCAAGCATTCAAAATTTGCATTTTCAACTGAATAATTCAGATAATTCAATGATTAATGTAAATCCATATTACTTGCAATATGGAAATTATTAAAGCAATCTTGAACTAACAAGTAAAAGGGCTGTTGCAAAACGGAAAGTTTGCAACAGCCCCTTTATTTATAGCAATTGTAATGGTGATGGATTAGCACAATAGCATACATTATAAAGAAATGTATTGTAAAGCTACAACGTGAAATAGTATAATAGGATAAATGGTTTCTATTGTATACAAATCAAACATAATAAGGATATGGAGCGTACATACAATTATGACAAAACAAATAGATCAAAAACTGAATAGAGGAGCCGGGATTTTGATGCCAATTAGCGCTTTACCATCTCCTTACGGTATTGGAACCCTAGGAAAAGAAAGCTATCAATTTGCTGATTTTCTCGAGAGAATTGGTTCAAAGTATTGGCAAGTGCTGCCGGTTGGACCTACGAGTTATGGTGATAGTCCTTACCAATCATTTTCTGCCTTTGCGGGCAATCCATATTTTGTTGATTTGGATTATTTGGTAGAGGAACAGTTATTAAAGAAAGAAGAAATTGATATTTTTAAGTGGCAAGAATCAGAGGATTGTGTTGAATATGAAATGATATATAACAATCGGTTTCAAGTATTAAAGCTGGCATTTTATCGGAGCAATCATAGAGAACAGGCAGCATTTCATCAATTTTGTAAGAGTAATGAATATTGGTTAGAGGATTATTCTTTCTATATGGCATTAAAGGACTATTTTGGAAACCGCGAATGGCTGACATGGGATGAGGATATAAGAAATAGAACAGTGGAAGCAATCGAGAAATATACCGCACAACTGGAAGAAGAAATTGAATTCTGGAAATTTTGTCAATATAAATTTAGAGAGCAATGGGATAGGTTGAAAGGTTATGCTAATCAGAAAGGGATTCAACTGATTGGTGATATACCGCTTTATGTCGCAATGGATAGCTCTGATGTATGGGTATATGGTGATTTATTTGAATTAGATGAAAGAAAGAAACCAATTCATGTGGCAGGAGTGCCGCCGGATGAATTTTCCAATGAGGGTCAGAGATGGGGTAACCCATTATATCGTTGGGAGGAGATGGATAAGACAGATTTTGCATGGTGGAAGGAACGGATGAAGATTTCCGCATCTCTTTATGATGTTATTCGAATTGATCATTTTATTGGGGTGGTGAATTATTACTCCATACCGGCTGATTCTCCAACTGCTACATCTGGAAGCTGGATGCCGGGTCCGGGTATCAAATTAACACAGGCAATTAAGCAATCGATTGGTGATGCAAAGATTATTGCGGAGGATTTGGGAATCATCACACCGAACGTAAGAGCGTTAATTAAGGAAACTGGTTATCCAGGAATGAAAGTTTTAGAATTTGGATTAGATGGTTCGGCTGACAATGAGCATCTTCCCCACAATTATTCCACTTCAAATATGGTTGTCTATATGGGAACTCATGATAATGAGACCTTAGCCGGCTTCTTAAGTAATAAAGGTGAAAATGAAATAATGTACTTGTGTAAGTATTTTCAGGTTCAGAAACCAGAAGAATTACCTGATTCTATGATAAGAGCTTTATATGCCTGTGTTGCGGATGTTGCTATATTTCAGATGCAGGATTTACTTCATCTTGATAATAAGGCAAGAATGAACTTTCCTTCAACCATGGGAAACAATTGGAAATGGCGTATGAAAATGAACCAATACGAAGTTATAGAGGAAGAAAAGTTGTTGGAGTTAGTTTACCTTTATGGTAGAACAAAGTAAATGGCTATATGGATACCATTAATATAAAAACGATATAATACAAATATAATAATTGATAAGACATTGATTAGAGTAGATTATATCGATTATACTTAATACGCTTGTGTAGTTGCGAATGCACAGTGATAAAGAGATATATAGGAGAAAATACAATGACTGATGTAAAAGGTAAATGGGCGCTTATTACTGGTGCCAGCAGAGGTATCGGATATGAGATAGCAAAGTTTATGGCAGGAAATGGCTGCAATCTGGTTCTTCATAGTAGAAAGCTTGAACACACAGAAAAAATATTAGCAGAAGTGAAAGCATATGGCGTTGAAGCTTATGCTGTAGAAGCAGACCTTGCTGATATGGATTCAGTAAATAAAATGTTGGATGAGGTTGAAGAAAAAGGCACTGCGATAGATATTCTGTTTAATGATGCAGGAGTACAAATTGCATATCGAAATGATTGCTTTAGTACACCAGTGGAGGATTTTACGCAGAGCTTTTTAATCAATACGATTGCTCCAGCAGTTATATGTTATCGATTACTTCCTAAAATGATAGAGCGTGGCTTTGGTAGAGTTATTAACACAACAAGTGGGATTAATAATGATCCGCAACAGGCTGGATATTCCGCTAGTAAGGCAGCACTTGATAAATTCACTAAGGATTTAAGTACGAAGATAGAAGGAACTGATGTTATGATGAATTTAGCTGATCCGGGCTGGTGTAGAACCGATTTGGGTGGATCGTATGCTCCAAATTCATTAGAAAGCTGCATACCTGGTATGGTAGTTGGTGCATTTGCCGATGATAAAAAGAGCGGTAGAATTATGAGCGCACAAGAATTTGCAGGAATGACACTTGAGGATGCTATAAAAAAAGTTGATACAATGGAGTAAAGAATCAATAAATTACGGTGAAAAAATAGATTCAATATAGGGAAATGATAATGGGGCTGTTTTGCAACAGCCCCATTATCATTTTTTATTCTTTGGCATCATTTTTTTAAGCATTTCTAATTTCGCTTTATCCGCCGGGGTCATATTTTTAGTAAGAATTTCTGTAATTAGGTCACTTTCATCTTTGTTAAACGCAAGGTTTTGTTCCTTGAGCTTTTTATTGGCATTCATTAACAAAGGTATACTTTTCTCAACAGGTTTTCCTTCTGCTTCATTCATTAATTCTACTAGAATTGCAAGTTTACGGGCATCCACATTTTTCATAGCGGGATGATTAATCCATGATGAATCATTCATTGATATCACTCCTTAAAAATTATCAGGTTTGATACTATCCTATGTCATATTATTCAAAACCATGCTAAGGTTTTCGAAGGTATCCATCTGATCTGCAGGTAAAAAAGCTTTTAGCATACTAAACATATCATTGCTACCCCCAAAGCCGGAGGTTCCATCATTACTGCCTTCGGCAGCTTTTGTTGCGGCCATTAAATCTTTATATGTATTAAATACTTTTCTTGTGTTTAAAAAATTTAGAATTGTATCTATAAACTCTTGTTCTTTTTTGTTGCAACTTGGCCTAATCCCTGATAACAAAGATTCCATATCCATTTTCTCATCGTCAAAGCCACAGGCAGCCAAACCGGTTCTGCTGTTAAAGTTTTTGTAGGTGCCCTGAAACTCCATGAACTTAACAAATAAATTCATGGTTGTCTTAGTTCTTACATCAACATACGGTATAGCGGCTTTCATTATATCTGCGGTATGATTTAAATCATTGTCTGCCATAGCTTCTCCCATTCTTTATAATCATTAAAGTATATTCAAATCGAGAGAAATCATGCAATGAAAAGAAAAATGTGGGTGCAAGTACATGTAGTCATGTAGTTAGTCGTAATGTTGGGGGGTGATGAGACAGTTACAAGCTGCAAGTGCACACATGCATCGGAATATATTTCGGATACCTCTACATCCGGTTACAATGGTTCGAATCAGAAACGACATGATTTAAAAACATCATGTCGTTCTGCTTCCGAACAATTGTAACTGGCTGTAACGGTATACGAAATACATTATCCGATACATGCATGCGCTTGCAACTTGTAACTGTCAGCAAGGTTTGAATAATCGCGATAATAGTATCAGGTGGTAGCTACACTTTTTGATACATGTCAGTCAAGGTTTGAAGGACTGCGATAAATGTATCGGTAGTAGCTACACTTTTTGATACATGTCAGTCAAGGTTTGAAGGCCGCGATAATAGTATTGGTCTAGGGTTGTACTTTTGATTGAAAATATAGGGTACAGAAACCGGTAATCAATTTATTCTGGATAAATGAGGCGTTCCTCGGTGATTTGGTATAGGACGTCGGTTAGGAAACGAGTGGCATAATATTTTGCTAATTCTAAGTTCATATCGGAGTAGTTGCCACAGTTTTCGGCGGTAGCGCCAGGGATGTCTCCTTCGAAATCGCGGATGAACTCAAACATTTCTGTAAGAAGAGGAATGATTTCTTTTGATTCGTAATCTCCTCCTAGTAAGAGATAGAAGCCGGTACGACAGCCCATTGGTCCAAAGTAAATTGTCTTGTCCGCATAGTCCTTGTGGTTACGAAGATAGGTTGCTGCAAGATGTTCTATGGTGTGTACTTCCCCGGTTAACATGACGGGTTCGAAGTTTGGCCTAATCATTCTGATATCAAATGTAGTGATTACCTCACTTCCGATTTTATCTTTTCTCGATACATATACACCGCAAAGTAATTTCATGTGGTCGATGGTAAAGCTTGCAATTTGTTTCATCCTTGACTCCTATCTGCTCTCTTTTTGTGAGCTTACACTTTATTATTTAGAGCTCTCACTTTATTTGCTTTTTGATAATATTTTTATTACAACTATAATTTCATGAACAACGAGTGGTACAACGGCCAAAGCTGTTAAATAGAACCATTCATTTAGGGATAATTTATCAGTACCAAAAACATTGATGAGGAAAGGTATCTCTGTAACTGCTACTTGGAGTACGAAACCTATAACAAAAGCAAAAATCATCATTTTATTAGCTAAATGATTCATTTTAAAAATTGATTTATCAACATTCCGCATTCCGATTGCATGGAAGAGCTGTGAGAGTGCTAAAACTGTGAAAGCGTATGTTTGTGCTTCTGCTAAAGTTGTACTGTTTAACATATCAGCAATATTTGTAATCGTAAATGATGAACCTAAGTGACCTAATTCTCTGAGTGTTGGTGTTAAGAAAGCAGTTAAGGTAAGGGCAGCGATAACAACACCATAGAATAGAGTGATTGCGAGGCCTCCGTTTGCAAATAAACTTTCCTTTGGATTACGAGGAGGCACAAGCATTACATCATCTTGTTCGTTCTGATCTACACCGAGTGCAAGTCCAGGTAGTGAATCGGTTATTAGATTTACCCAAAGAATATGAATTGCTTTGAGGGGAGCAGCAAGCCCAACTAAAATTGTAAGGAACATAGTAATAATCTCACCAAAGTTGGAAGAGAGTAGGAAGAGCACGGATTTCTTAATGTTGGCATAAATTCCTCTACCTTCTACAATTGCGCGCTCGATAGTTGCAAAATTATCATCGGCAAGTACCATATCGGCAGCCGCTTTTGCAACATCGGTTCCTGTAATACCCATGGCAACACCAATATCAGCAGCCTTTAGAGAAGGTGCATCATTGACACCATCGCCGGTCATGGATACGACATTTCCTTTTTTGCGGAAAGCATTGACAATGAGCACCTTATGCTCTGGTGAAACGCGAGCAAAAACACAAAGATGATCGATGCGTTGCGATAAATCTTCCTCTGACATCGTATCAAGTGTATCACCAGAGATGCATTGGGAGATATCCTCTGCGATACCAAGGTTTTTAGCAATTGCAAATGCAGTATCGATATGGTCGCCTGTAATCATAACTGTTTTAACAGATGCACCCTTGAATACCTTAACAGCTGCGGCTGCTTCTGGTCTTGCGGGATCAATCATGCCTACCATTCCGACAAAGGTTAACTCTTCTTCCGTTGCACTATCCTCATCAATACGTATCGCAAGGGCAAGGACACGAAGCGCTTCCTGTGACATAAGGCGAGATTCAGAAAGTATATCATCTTTATGTTCGTCGGTAATTGGAATAGCTTTTCCATTTACTTGCAGCTTGGTACAGTGCTTTAAGATCTGATCAATGGCACCTTTCGTAAAGGCGATACATTTTGTCGCACCCATTTGGTTGGTGGAATGAACGGTTGTCATCATCTTGCGATCTGAATCAAAGGCTTGTTCATTGATACGCGGCATCTCTTTCTCAAGATCTTCTCTTACAAGAGAATAACGACTAGCAAGATCCAAAAGCGCGAGTTCGGTAGGGTCGCCAAGTCGTTGATCATGTAAGGTTGATGCATCGTTACAAAGTAAAAAGCCTTTAATAAATAATTCGCTTTTTTGAAGCTTTAGTTGATTTGTTTCTTCAATAATTCCATTTTCATAATAACGAACAACAGTCATCTTATTCTGAGTTAATGTGCCTGTTTTATCGGAACAAACTACGCTGACAGAACCAAGGGTCTCTACGGAAGGGAGCCTTCTAACGATGGCATTTACTTTTACAAGGCGTTGCACGCCAAGAGCTAGAACAATCGTAACAATGGCAGGAAGTCCTTCTGGAACTGCTGCTACCGCAAGTGAAATTGCAGTAATCAGCATCTCGGAAATGTCTCTCCCTTGAACTACGGCGATAATAAATAGAGCTACACAAAGAATAACAGCTAGTACACCTAGTAATTTACCGAGGTCTGCAAGACGCTTTTGCAGTGGGGTCATTTCATCTTTGGATTCATTAATCATCTGAGCAATCTTGCCTATCTCAGTTTGCATGCCAGTTGCAACAACAACACCCTCTCCACGACCATAGGAAACATTGGTGGTCATGTAAGCCATGTTAATTCGATCTCCAATCGGCCGTTTACTATCAGCGATATAATCCGCTGATTTATCAACAGGTACAGATTCCCCAGTTAATGCTGATTCCTCAACCTTTAGATTAGCCGTCATAGTAAGCCTTATATCTGCTGGTACTTGACGACCTGCCTCTAAGATAATGATATCACCAACGACTAAACCAGCAGCAGGAATTTCCTTACGTTTTCCATCTCTTTGAACGAGAGCAATGGGAGAAGAGAGCTTTTTTAAAGCTTCAAGTGCTTTCTGTGCCTTGCCTTCTTGAATAACTCCAATAATAGCATTAATTAGAATTACAATTAAGATAATGACTGCATCGCTGACTTCTTTTAAGAAAATAGAAATAGCTGCGGCAGCAAATAAAATAAAAATCATAGGATCATTTAATTGTGCCAGAAACATACCAAGGGGTGTTTTGGCTTTTTGCTCTTGAAGAGCATTTTCTCCGTTTTCGAGTAAACGCTTCGTGGCAAACTCACCATTTAGGCCGGTCGATGCATCACTGCCAAATTCTTTTATGGCATCAGCAAAGCTTATTTGAGAATAATCATGGTTCATGTCATACAACTCCTTATATAGATTTTTTTGAAAATATTATATGGTAAAGATTATAACATAGTGTGTGTAATTTGTGGAAAAAAGATTTATTAAAAATTCATTAGATGATTTTATAAGACCTATAGGGTTGACAATTGAAGGAGCAAGATGCATTATATAGATTGTG
>Ga0209511_1002994_pt1 | contig 13260 bp, 13 predicted proteins | sample SSSSmetaG_FD_184141 | JGI IMG/M metagenome (GOLD analysis project Ga0209511, IMG submission 184141) | Glacier valley bacterial and archeal communities from Borup Fiord, Nunavut, Canada, to study Microbial Dark Matter (Phase II) - ​SSSS... | ecosystem: Environmental > Aquatic > Freshwater > Ice >... | reverse complement strand
AGCGGCCCGTTAGCACCGAACAGGTGGATAGCGCGGTTGAGCGCATTGAAGAAAATCTATTGACGCTTGGCGTACGCGAACTGCCCTCAGCCCGCCTGGGTGAACTGGTCATGCTCGAACTCAAAAAACTCGACAAAGTGGCTTATGTGCGCTTTGCCAGCGTGTATCGGAGTTTTGAGGATATTGATGAATTCAAGACGCTGGTGGACGAGGTGCGGCGGTAGATGCAATCAACAAAGATGCTTGCTTGAGAATACGGAATAAACGTCCCAGTAAGCACAGTCAAGCCTCAAAGACAGACAGCCGGTTGGTCTTGCCGGATACGCGGTCTGTCCTCACATTGAAGTTCACACCAAAGGTTTTTACACTTTGGGCATGGATATACAAACCATCTGTTCTTGTGCAACGCCCATTCGCGGCATCTTGACCATAATTTTGAATTGAAAGGTGTCATCGCATGAAACGTAATGGATTTACCCTGATTGAAGTAATGATTGTGGTTGCGATCATTGGCATTCTTGCTGCGGTCGCGCTGCCTTCTTACACGGGTTATGTTAATCGGGGGAAAATCACTGAGGCGATGGCTGCGCTTTCGGATTACAGCATCAAGATGGAGCAGTACTTTCAAGACAATCGGAACTACGGCACCGCCAGTGGCTCCTGTCCTGTTATTGTTACAAATAGCAAATATTTCCTCTTCACTTGCACAGTTGGTGCAGCCACTCCTTCAAATGCATATACAGCAAGCGCCACGAGCATAGCGGGGGCGCTTGGCAGCGCCACAGGTGATTACACATTCTCCATCAACCAAGTCAATGCCAAATCAACCTCCAAATTTAAAGGCGCTGCAGTTACCAAATCGTGCTGGCTTGTAAAGGGTGACGAGTGTTAACCATGCGATCTCGGCGTGGTTTTTCGCTGATTGAACTGATGATCACGATCGCCATTGCTGCGATTTTGATTACATTGGCAGCACCATCCTTCAAAATATTGCTGGCCAACGCCCAGATCCGCACGGGCGCGCAAGCGCTGAGTGACGGCTTAAGTTTGGCTCGTGTGGAAGCTATTCGTCGTAATGAGCGGGTCATCTTTACTATGGGCACGGAGACCGCCTGGACCGTGAGCATCGAATCAGATTCATCAATCGTGCAGACCAGACCCTATGAGGAAGGTTCCAAAGCGGCCACCGTAACCGTGACACCAAGCGCCGCTACGAAAGTCACGTTTAATGGACTTGGGCGCGTGGTCGGGAATACTGATGCGTCAACCTCAATTACGCAAATTGACGTTGATGTCCCAACCACATTGATCTCTGCCACCGACTCAAAGAACCTACGCATCACTATTACCTCTGGCGGTGCTGTCAGGCTGTGCGATCCGAATACAGCAATCGGAGTGGGAATGGGCTGCTAATGAAAGTTACTACACTCAAAAAAGGGCAAACTGGCAGTTCATTGCTTGAAGCACTGGTTGCCATACTAATTTTTTCTCTAGGTCTTGTTGGCCTTCTTAGGCTTCAGTCTGCGTCTATTAAGAACAGTATTGACGCCAAGTACCGATCTGATGCATCGTATTTGGCCAATCAAATCATTGCGCAAATGTGGTTGGATCGTACGAACATCGACAACTATGCATACAACGAAACAGGGGCAGTCTGTGGACTGAACGTTGGCGGTAGTTCTGGCAATGCGAATGTTACGAACTGGGTCACGCAATTGGCCAGCACCCTTCCAGGGACCGTATCGACCAAGGCGCAAATTCAGATCAGCACCCCCGTTACAAGCACAAAGCTAGTCAAGGTGAGTGTTTGCTGGCAGGGACCGCAGGATGCATCGGCCCACAATTTTTCCACAACGGCACAAATCAACCAATGAATGCTTTGTTGATCCAGCCAGTCAAATGCGGCAGCGCCACGCGTCGTGACTCGCAGCGGGGCATCAGCCTGATTGAAACCATGATCGGCATGACCATTGGTATTTTGATGGTTTTGATCATTACCCAAGCCTGGGGGACATTCGAGAATCAGAAGCAAACCACGGTAAGTGGTTCAGCGACCCAGGCAAATGGCCTACTGGCAATAACAGAGTTGGAACAGGATATTCGTAGCGCCGGTGCGGGTCTTACTAACGCGGCAGCATTTAACTGCACCACCACTTACTCCTATTATGAGACGGGCGCCACATCTGTTACACCGATACCCGCGTACGCAGGTGGCATGAGCATGGTGCCGGTGCAGATTACCGATGGTGGCACGGACTCCGACACTTTAACGGTCAAGCTTGGCGCTGATTCTCTGGGTGCACTTCCGGCCACCCTTACGAATAGCATGCCACAATCTTCTTCTGAACTTAATCTGAGTTCGGTTGCCGGCTTTTCCGATGGTGACGTTGTTCTCGCCGTCGGCGCCAGCGGCCAATGCACCGTGATGATGGTCACTCAGGTACAGGGTGCCGCGTTGAAGCTGCAACATAATCCGGGCGGAAGTACAACCTATAACCCGACGACCGCCAACCAGACCAGTTGGGGTTGGCCAGCCTTTGTATCTGGCGACAAGATCATGAAGGTTGGGCAAATGATTGCTCACCAGTACACGGTGAACGCCAGCAATCAGTTGGTTCTGACGGACCTCACCGTGCCAAGCACATCGACAACGTTCATTCTCGCGACTGACATTGTGAAGATCAAGGCTCAATATGGTATTGCGAATGTTGGCAGTCAGGATGTGAATAATTGGATCAACGCGACGGCTAGCACGGGCTGGAATACGCTTGATTCGGCCAAGGTTAAGCGCATTAAGGCAGTTCGACTGGCTATCGTAGCCCGTAGTGCAAAAAGGGAAGGCTCAGATGTTACCGGCGTTTGCACCAATGTCAGCGGGGGTGTAAACAACGGGCCTTGCGTGTGGCCTGACAGTGTGGCTGTACCTGCGCCTTTGATAGATCTCAGCGCCAACGCCGATTGGAAAAAATACCGCTATCGCGTCTATCAAACGATCATTCCCTTGCGCAATGTTATCTGGGCCGGTGTATGAAAATTACACCCTTACCCTCATTTTCAAGCCGCCGGAAGCAAGGTGGTATTTCATTAATCATTTCGTTGATCGCACTGTTGGCCATGACGATTGCAGGCTTGGCCTTAATACGGGCAGTGAATACAACCAACCTGATATCGGGCAATCTTGCATTTCGTCAATCGACTTTGCATGCCACCGACGTTGGTGTTGAAACGGCACTGACGACGCTTGATACGGTGATTGCAACTTCAGTTGATGCCAATTATCCTGCAGGCTGTGCGAGCGGCGCGTGCAACTATTACCCAACCAGACAACCTATCAATACGGGTGGCATACCGACCGTAATCAATTGGACGAGCGTGCCCAGCACGACCATTGATGAGAGCTACGCAGTGCAGTATGTTCTCGATCGACTATGCGAAGGTCCCACCCCAGTGACCGATGTGTCATCAAAATGCATGCGCACGACGGAATCTTCGGTCGGTAGCAAGAAAGCCGGAGCTATCTCTTTTACCTCTGCTACTCAGGTGTATTACAGGGCAACCGTCCGGGTGGTCGGACCACGCAATACAGTCAGCATTGTCCAGGCACTTTATGCACACTAGTATTACTGGAGCGCGTGCCACAGCGCTCCAGCAAACTTTATTAAAAAGGCTTGTCAAAGGCTGTTACCAACTTCGAGGATGAAGATTATGACGACGCGAAACCGGTACAAGCTTAAAAAGACAGTCCTGTTGACGACTATCGCCCTATTGTTCGGCGAGGCCATGAGTCCTGTTCACGCCGGCTCAACCGACATTGCCAATGTCCCAATGGCTGTGTCCAATATGGTGACGCCCAACGTCCTCCTCGTTTACGATAATTCGGAGTCCATGGATGCTCTGATGAATGGAGTCATGGTTTCGGGCAATAACGCAAATACACGAGGCAATATCGGTCGCGCGGTCATGCGTAACGCGATGACAGCCTATCGCACTGCTTTCAATTGGGGATTGATGAGCTACGCAATGCTTGACAATCCGCCAACTCTTTATAGTACGTATGCTTATTACCTTGGCAGCTCGACTGGTATGGTATTTACCAGTGACTGCACGAACTATCTGGCGGGCGTATTCAACGGATCGCCGGCGGTTGCCGGGATTTCCAGCACCGGTGGCGGACGATGTATTGCAAACCCGCAGCCATCGACTGGGCGCGAATACATTACTTTTGACTACACATCCGATGATGCAAACATCGTTGATGTCCTGTACTACGGGGGTTATGGCGGGTCACCGACATACAACCAGATGTGGGCACCTGCCACCAATACATCCAACCCCACAACTTACCACTGGTATCAGAACCACAATACAACAGTGACCACTTGGAACGATCCAGCGGATTTCACCTCCAGTATTTTTTCATCCTCGTTAACCCCAACAGATGCTGGCTTTATTCCTGGAAATTTTGGTACTACGCTTCCTAATAATATTTCAAGGTCGTTGTACCTACCCAGAGGTTGGGGTTATTACTCGAGTGTCACGGGCATCGGCAAGCTCAATGAAGCCGTAGCAGCTGACTCCACAACGCACAGCCAGTCTTTGCAAAACTTGCTTGCAAACGAAACTTCCGGGATAACGGGGGAACTAAAAAATGGCGCGGTTTTCACCACGCTGAAGGGAACACTCGCCACAGCCAAAACCTATTTTTCGGGCAGCTTGTCGAGTACGACTACTCCCGTTACAGCGTCTTGCCAGCAAAATTTTGTGATGTTGGTAACTGATGGATTACCCACTGGCGATGGTGACGGGAATCTGTACTCGAGTTCTGCACGCACCAACACTTGCACATGGAGCACGTCGACCAACGCTTGCACTAGCGGCAGCTTTGGAACCGCTGCTACAGATGCAGCTACTCAGGTGAATGCACTAAGAACCACCACGGTGAGTGGTGTAAATTCAAGCAACAAGGATGGGACTGGCGCGGTGACCGGCAAGTTTGACATACAGACCTATGTTGTCGCGCTCGGAGAAACGGTGAGCAACGCCCAGGCACTCTCAGTCATGAATGCGATGGCCTACAACGGCGGCACAGATAAAGCAATTCCCGCCAATGATGCAAGTGCGTTTGCAAACGCCATCACCACAATCTCAGACGATATTACCGCCAAGATCGGATCCTCGGCGGCTGTGGCGGTTGCCAACGCGCACGTGACCTCGACGGACAACGCATCTTATGCATCAAGCTATAACTCGGGCACTTGGGCTGGTGATATTAATTCCTATACGATCGACGTGACGACAGGCCTGCCATCTGCTACACCAGCGTGGACGGCGGGGTCTGCCGCCACTCAGTTGGACCTGCGCACTTCTGGAAACCGCTATATTGCCACGTCAATCGACACTGCTGGATCCATCGGTGGAGTTCAGTTTCAACCAACCTCGGCGCTAACAACGACCAAACTAAGTCCTGCACAGCAGACCTTGTTGAATACCACATCATCCCCTCCGGGTCCCACTGATGGCGCTGACGTGTTAGCCTACCTGCGTGGCGAACGTTCTGGGGAAACTGCTGGTACCTACCGCACCCGTTCCCACTTACTTGGCGACATGATCAATGGTGAGCCCGTCTTGGTGAGAGAACCAAGTGCCAGCTACGCTGATGCGGGCTACAGCATGTTCAAGTCAAGCAACGCCAGCCGGACCCGCATGCTTTTTCAAGGCGCCAATGACGGTCTGTTGCATGCATTTTTGGCCAGCACCGGCGCTGAGTCTTGGGCGTATGTCCCTAATTTGGTAATAGACAAGCTGAATAATCTGAGTCGCAAGGTTGGCTTCACCCATTTGTATTCTGTAGATGGCACACCAGTGTCTGGCGATGTTGATTTTGGGAACATGTCCAGCGCAGCCAACAACGCTGCCAATAATTGGCACACAATCCTTGTCGGGGGCCTTGGCAAAGGCGGACGCGGCTACTACGCCCTTGATATAACAAGCACCACTGCCTCGACTGAGGTGGATGTCAAGAACAAAGTATTGTGGGAATTCCCAAACAGCATTACCAATGCGACCGACCGTACGGCTGCCAAACTGAACATGGGCTACTCCTTTGGCAAGCCGATCATTGTCAAGACACAGGCCAAAGGCTGGGTCGTCCTCGTCACCAGTGGCTATAACAATGGCACGAATGCCGGCGACAGCGGTGGCGACGGTCTAGGACACCTCTATGTTCTAGACCCCAAGACAGGCGATCTAATCAAGGACATTCAGACAACGGGGTGCACCACGACGTCTACCGCCAACCCTTGCGGTCTCGCTCAAATCAGTGCTTACGTCGCCAGCGATCTGGATAACACCACTGATTATGTTTATGGTGGCGATCTCAAAGGCAATATTTGGCGGTTCGATCTGACGGGCAACAGTGTTGGGAATAATGCAAGTAGTGGTTGGACTGTATCTATTTTCACAACCCTCAAAGATGCCAGCGGCGTGGTACAGCCCGTTACCACTTCACCTGAATTAACGCTCATCTCGGGCTCACGTATGGTCTTGGTGGGAACTGGCTTGTACTTGGGCGTCACAGATGTTGCCTCGACCCAAACCCAGACGATGTATGGCCTTCAAGACGCTCTTGTTGCATTGCCTACCCCTTTACGCGCCAACTTACAGCAGCAGACGATCACTACCAGCGGTACAAGTAGAACCCTTTCCAGCAATAATGTTGACTACTCGAGCAAGAAAGGCTGGTATATTGACCTCCCAAGCACAGGTGAACGGATCAACACAGATCCAGTGATCGCATTAGGGGCACTGATCTTCACCTCCAACATACCTAGTTCCACAGTTTGCCAGCCAGGTGGAAGCAGTTGGGAGTACTTCGTGAATGCTAAAACCGGTAGTCTGGTCGATTACTCTACAGTGTCATGGTCTGGTACTTTTTTGGCAAATGCTTTGGCAAGTCGCCCCGTTCTCATACAACTGCCCAGTGGCAAAGTTGTCTCTCTTGTGCGTACATCGGACGCCAAAACGAAAGAAAAAGATGTGCCCGTTTCGGCCCCAGGTACCGCGCCCAAACGCATCTCTTGGCGTGAATTATTTAGATGAGACGACCGCCTATTTTCTGATCAAGGAGCCTACACATGAATTTCCTTCATTCGCTAGTTACAGCCGGCACATTTCTCCTTGTTACTGCACATCCGGCACAGGCCATTGCTCCGAACGGACAGAGTAAGCCGCCTTCTAGCATAGACACGGCAGGCACTATTGAACGAGGCGGTACCGTTAATGCTATTGATTTGAAGGAAAGAAAGCTTGTGGTTGATGGCGTCACTTTTGTATTGACGGCTGCGCCGGTGAAGATTACCCCCCCTTTAATTGAGCAGCAGGGTAATAATTTTCAACTAAAGCCGGGGATGCAGATTCGCTTCACTACATCCAAAGAAAATTACTCAAATCAAGCCCAGGTACGTGAAATTTGGATCACCAGCCGGGCCAAGAACGTTTCAAAGCAATGAAATTTAAAGCAGGTTGCATATCCCGTCTTTCTTTTCAAACCATTCTTCTTTCCTGACGTGACAACAAGCCTGCCAGAGCCCATGCGAGGCGCGCTAGACATAGCCTACGCGGCATTAGCCATTTCCCCACCCAATCCGAGAGTAGGCTGTGTCATTACAGACTTCAGCGGCAAAACTCTTGGACTGGGGCACACCCAGCGCACCGGTGGCCCGCACGCTGAAATCGTTGCCCTGCGCGATGCGGCAGCGCGAGGCAATCCGGTAGCGGGCGCCACCGCCTACGTCACCCTTGAACCTTGCTCCCATCACGGCCGCACCGGCCCCTGCTGCGATGCCTTGATTGCCGCCGGCATCAAAAAAGTCGTCGCCTCCATTGCCGACCCCAATCCACTGGTCTCAGGCCAAGGTTTTGCCCGCCTGCGCGCAGCCGGTGTTCAGGTTGAGGTATTGGCACCCAACCACCCGCAAGCCATTGAGTCCCGCGAACTCAACATCGGTTTTTTCAGCCGCATGATCCGCAAAACCCCGTGGGTCCGCATGAAAATTGCCGCCTCGCTGGACGGCAAAACCGCGTTGGACAATGGCGCCAGCCAATGGATTACATCCGCCGAGGCCCGCACCGATGGCCATGCCTGGCGTGCCCGCGCTTGTGCGGTATTGACTGGCATCGGCACCGTGCTGGCAGATAACCCACGGCTGGACGTGCGGTTGGTGGACACGCCGCGCCAGCCCCATCTGGTGGTGGTGGACAGTCGGCTGGAGATGCCGCTCGATGCTCATCTTTTTATAGCTGGTCGCGCACTGTACATCTACGCTGCAGTGCCAAATGATGCAAAAAAAGCGGCTTTGGAGGCCAAAGGCGCCACCGTTATCTATCTGCCCGGTCGGCAGCCAGAAACACAAGGCAAGGTCGACCTGGCCGCCATGCTGCGCGACCTTGGCGCACGCGAGATCAATGAGCTGCACGTCGAGGCCGGCCACAAGCTCAATGGTTCCCTGATTCGAGAAGGACTGGTGGACGAATTTGTGGTGTACCTCGCCCCCAAGCTAATGGGGCAAGGCCGCGACATGGCCAGTTTCGGGCCTTTATCTGAATTGTCCCAAGCCATTCCCCTGGAATTCAAATCAACCGACATGCTGGGGCCAGACCTGCGCATCGTGGCCCGAATTCCGGGTCGCGATCAGTTCTGATTAACAAGTTTTCAGGCGGAAACCGGCCAGAGGCTCTTTCCTCTGCGAAAATACCGGCATGTTTACCGGAATCATCACCGGCGTGGGGCGCATCGTCGCCGCTCACGCCCAAGGCAGCTCTTCAACCCATGGCAAGCGCCTCACCATTGAGTGCCCGCCCGCTTACCTCGACGATGTGGGGCTTGGCGACAGCATTGCACTCAACGGCGCCTGCATGACGGTGACCACACTGGACGCGGCACAACGCCAATTCACAGTGGATATCTCCGCGGAATCATTGACCAAGACCGCCGCGCTGGACCAGACCGGCACCATCAACCTCGAAAAAGCCCTGAGGGCAAACGACAGACTAGGTGGCCATCTGGTCTCGGGGCATGTCGATGGCATCGGCCAAGTGGCGTATTTTGCGCAGGTGGGCGAAAGCTGGGAGTTGCGCGTGCTGACCCCCAAAGCCCTGGCCAAATACCTCGCCTACAAAGGATCGCTGACAATCAACGGCGTCAGCTTGACCGTCAACCGCATCCAGGATACTGAAACCGGTTGTGAAGCCAGCATCAACTTGATCCCTCATACGGTTCAAAATACCGCACTGGGCACGCTGAAAACCGGCTCGCAGGTGAATTTAGAAATTGACTTGATCGCACGCTATGTCGAGCGCATGCTTAATTCGGACCCGCAACAGAGCAGCCCGGTCGAGCCTTAACGCCAGCCCCCTCGCTGCCCATTCCCCTCCTACTTCCTGAAAGACATTCGCATGACCGCCCCCTCCCCCGTGGCTATTTCTCCGGTTGAAGACATCGTGGCTGATATGCGCGCCGGGCGCATGGTGATTCTGGTTGACGAAGAAGACCGCGAAAACGAAGGTGATCTGGTGCTGGCCGCCGACCACGTTACCGCGGACGCTATCAATTTCATGGCACGTTTTGGCCGGGGCCTGATTTGCCTAACCCTCACCCGCGAGCGCTGCGAACGCCTGCACTTGCAACCCATGACGGCCGTCAATGGTGATAAAAAAGGCACTGCTTTCACAGTCTCGATTGAAGCCGCAGAAGGCGTGACCACGGGAATTTCGGCGGCGGACCGGGCCCGCACCGTACAAGCCGCCGTAGCCGAAAATGCTACTGCTTACGACCTGGTGCAGCCCGGCCATATCTTCCCGTTGCAGGCGGTTGAAGGCGGCGTCTTGATGCGCGCTGGCCACACTGAAGCCGGCTGCGACCTGGCGGCCATGGCGGATTGCTCGCCCGCTTCGGTGATCTGCGAGATCATGAAAGACGACGGCACCATGGCGCGCCTGCCCGACCTGCAACTGTTTGCGGCCGAGCATGGACTCAAAATTGGCACGATTGCCGATTTGATCGAACACCGCAGCCGGGTCGAGACCCTGGTTGAAAAACTGGGTTCCCGTCCCCTCAATACGGCCAGCGGCGAATTCACCGTTCACGCCTTCAAAGACAAAACGACCCAAGGCGTTCACTTGGCGCTGGTCAAAGGCCAGTGGGGCCCCAACGACACAGTCCTGGCTCGCGTGCATGAGCCGCTATCGGTGCTGGACGCTCTGGAAGTAGGTCGTGCCATGCACTCCTGGAGTCTGGATGCCAGTCTGGCCCGCGTGGCCTCGGAGGGCAAAGGGGTAGTGGTGCTGCTCAATTGCGGCGAGAGTGCCGAGCAATTGCTGGCGCAGTTTGACGGCACGGCCCGCGCCAGCCACGGCCCGGAACGGGGTCGTATGGACTTGCGCAGCTATGGCATTGGCGCGCAGATTTTGCGCGAATGTGGCGTGCACAAAATGAACCTCATGGGCAACCCGCGCCGCATGCCCAGCATGACCGGCTACGGGCTGGAAATTGCCGGCTACATCACAAAATAACCCACAAGGACAGAACCATGTTTGGTGCAGACAAAGGAACGCTTGATTCCAGCGATAGCCGCTTGAATGGCAAAAAACTGACCATTGGCATCGTGCAGGCCCGCTTCAACGAACCCATTACCAACTCGCTATCGGAAGCCTGCAAAGCTGAGTTGATCGCGCTAGGTGTATTGGAGAAAAACATTGATCTGGTGCTGGTGCCCGGTGCGCTGGAAGTGCCCGTCGCCTTGATGGCCATGGCTGAAAAACTAAAATACGACGCACTGGTGGCGGTGGGCTGCATTATTCGGGGCGAAACCTATCACTTTGAACTGGTCGCCAATGAGTCAGGCGCAGGCGTGAGCCGGGTCTCGCTCGACTACCAGCTCCCCATCGCCAACGCGATTCTCACGACCGAGAATCTGGAACAAGCGATTGCCAGAAAAATAGAAAAAGGGCGCGATGCCGCCCGCGTCGCCGTAGAAATGGCCAACCTGTTGGAAGAAATTTGATGAATGAACTAAGCCCTAAACCGATGGGCGTCCGCCCTCCTCGTCAACCCCGCACCGGGGTGACCAGCACTGGCGCCCGCAAGGCCGGCAGCAAGTCCGAGCGGTCACGCGCCCGTGAATTCGCGTTGCAGGCGCTGTACCAAACGCTGGTCGGCAAAAACGAAGTAGCTGACATTGACGCATTCACGCGGGACCTGGCGGGCTTTTCAAAATCTGACTCCGTGCACTTTGATGCGCTGTTGCACGGTTGTACCGAACAGGCCGTTGAGTTGGACGCCCTGCTCATGCCCCTGCTGGACCGCAAACTGGCGGAGATTTCGCCGGTGGAACACGCCGTCATGTGGATTGGCGCTTACGAGCTCAAGCACTGCCTGGATGTGCCATGGCGCGTGGTGCTGAATGAATGTGTGGAACTGGCCAAAGAGTTTGGCGGTACCGACGGCCACAAGTACGTGAACGCGGTGTTGAACGGGCTGGCGCCAAGCCTGCGTGCGGACGAAATGGCGGCTGACCGGGGTAACTTCCGCCCATGAAAATTTCTGGCCGTGCGCAGCGGATTGAGCCTTTTTATGTAATGGAGGTCGCCAAGGCGGCCTCAAGGCTGGCCCAAGAGGTTGCCCACACTGAATCGCCGATGATCTTTCTGAACATTGGCGAGCCTGACTTCACCGCGCCACCGCTGGTACAGGAAGCCGCTTGCAAAGCCGTGCGCGACGGGTTGACGCACTACACCGAAGCGACCGGCATGCTGGCGCTGCGTGAGCGCATCAGCGACTGGTATCGGCAGCGTTTTAACGTCACCGTGCCTGCCAGCCGCATTGTGATCACGGCCGGCGCCTCGGCTGCTTTGCAACTGGCCTGCCTGGCATTGATCGAATCGGGTGACGAAATTCTCATGCCCGACCCCAGCTACCCATGCAACCGGCACTTTGTGAGTGCAGCGGATGGCACGGCAGTGCTGATCCCGACCTCGGCGGCTGAACGCTTTCAGCTCAGCGCCGACAAGGTGCAGGCGGCCTGGGGTGAGAATACCCGTGGCGTCTTGCTGGCCTCGCCCTCGAATCCCACCGGCACCTCCATTCACCCGGATGAACTGCGCCGCATTCACAATGTGGTCAGCCATCAAGGCGGCATCACGCTGGTGGATGAAATCTACCTGGGCTTGAGCTACGACCCGCAGTATGCTCAGACGGCGCTGGCGCTGGATGACGACATCATCAGCATCAACAGCTTCAGCAAATACTTCAACATGACCGGCTGGCGGCTGGGCTGGATGGTGGTGCCGGAGCGCATCGTGCCGGTGATTGAACGCCTGGCCCAAAACCTGTTTATCTGTCCCAGCACAATTTCACAGTACGCCGCCCTGGCCTGCTTTGAGGCGGACAGCATTGCCGAATTTGAGCGTCGCCGCGCCGAATTCAAAGCCCGGCGCGACTACTTTATTCCGGCCCTCAATGCCTTGGGCCTGAGCGTACCGGTGATGCCGGATGGCGCTTTTTATGCCTGGGCCGACTGCTCGTCGGTTCTCGAAAAATCAGGCATCAAGGACAGCTGGGATCTGGCTTTTGAGATCATGAACCGCGCCCATGTCGCCGTCACGCCGGGGCGTGACTTTGGCGTGGCCGAGACCCACAACTTCATCCGCTTTTCTACGGCCAGTTCGATGCCGCAGTTGAAAGTGGCCGTCGAACGAATGAAAGTTTTTCTGGAATCCATGAAATGAATCAAGACCTGTCAATCCTCCATCTGGTCCTCAACGCCAGTTTGGTTGTGCAATTGGTGATGTTGCTGCTGATGGTCATCTCGGTGTCCAGCTGGGCCGCCATATTCCGGAAACTATTTGCCATAAAACGGGTAAATGCACTCAATGACGAATTCGAGCGCGAGTTCTGGTCGGGCACCAGCCTGAATGACCTGTTCGGCGCCGCCGCCAAAAACGCCCGCAACTCGGGGCCGATGGAGCGCATTTTTGCCAGTGGCATGCGTGAATACCATAAGCTGCACGAAAAACAAATCACCGATGCCAGCACCCTGATGGACGGTGCCCGCCGGGCCATGCGGGCCAGTTTTCAACGCGAGATGGACGTGGTTGAAATCAACCTGTCCTTCATTGCATCGGTCGGTTCGGTCTCGCCCTATGTCGGCCTGTTTGGCACCGTGTGGGGCGTCATGCACTCCTTTACCGGACTGGCCTCCTTGC
>Ga0209511_1002987_pt1 | contig 13292 bp, 12 predicted proteins | sample SSSSmetaG_FD_184141 | JGI IMG/M metagenome (GOLD analysis project Ga0209511, IMG submission 184141) | Glacier valley bacterial and archeal communities from Borup Fiord, Nunavut, Canada, to study Microbial Dark Matter (Phase II) - ​SSSS... | ecosystem: Environmental > Aquatic > Freshwater > Ice >... | reverse complement strand
ATAAGGAGTAATTTCCCGTAATTAACACGAAGGTTTCCATCATCAATATTATTTTTTGATTAAATAAAATATTTTGAATTAAGCTAAGAAATCAGTACTGGTGGTCTTAAGAATGGGGAGTAGAAAATCCTGTGGTAGCCAATTTGAAAAACGAAAGTTCAACTTCATCTAAAAATTTATTATATGACAAACGGAAATAAGGTTATTGTTTACAAACTTTCTCTATTGATTGGAATCCCTTCAGCTATTATTGGTTTTTATTTACATAGGACTGATTTTATTTTGGCTGATTTAGTTATCGCAATTGGAGCAATTTGTGCACTAATTATTCTTGCTTTGGGGTTAATAGATCTTTTCTCGAACAACAAATTCAAAAACCTGAGAAATTAATGTGGGTAAGTGGATTTATTTTTCTCACATTTATTGCAGGATTTTTATATCTCCAAACATTTAAAAAACATAATTTTTTAAATAAAGTCTGCGCTTAATATTAGCTAAGCGAAACCCCTTCGGGGTCTTTACTCTGACCTTCCGTTTGCAGCAATAATATGAAATCCTCACAAATATCGAAACAACCTAAATTTAGACCCATAAAAACAAAAGTTCTAATTTTTTCAATTTTCTTAATCCTGTTTTTAGGTTGTAAACAAAAAGATAAAAGACCGACACCTAATTTTTATAAAAAATCTTTCTTCAATAAATTCTTTCTTGAATTTGATTGAAGAAAGATACCTCAGTGATTGTAAAAACTGAAAGTTGAAATATCATCAATTTTAAAACATATAATTTCAATTTATTATGCTTTATATCATAAATTTATTATACTATTTGTATTTATTTTTTTGTATAATTGACAATCCCTTCTAATTTGCTTTTATCCTCATTATTTGGACTTTACAAACGGATAAAATCCGGAAAAGCATTATATTCATAGTAACATTTACATTCGAACTTAAAAATCTAAACTAAGATGAAAACAAAAGCTTTAATTCTATTTTTATTGGTTGTATTCAGTACTCAAGCACAGCTGAAAGTTGATACAAACGGAAAAGTTGGTGTTGCAGGCCCTGAAACTAATTATGGTTCACTTCAGATTAACAAAGATGGTGCCAACAATGGATTATCTTTTACCCAGAGTAATAACAATGGTTCGTATCCATTTAGGATTTTTAGAAAAGGTTTGGTTGGTTATATTTCTAGAAATGACACCATTGCTAAATGTCTTAGAATGAATTATGATGGGAGGGTTTCTATCGGATCAACTTATACACGTAATTTCTTTGATGCCCAATTTACCTCCTTTGGAAATAATCTTACAGCTTTAAGTACCTGGTTTTATTATCCTGCAAACAATGGCGGTGATGCAATCAGGTCAGGTGTTGAACAACCTAATAATAACGCTTTTGCGGCATGGTATACCCCTGCAAGTGGTACAAGTCAAAAAGTTTTTTATGTAACTGGGACAGGAAACGCATATTTTGCAGGATCAGTTGTTTCATTATCGGATTCAACTATCAAATCGGATATTAAATCTATAGAGAATCCATTAGATTTTATTCGAAAACTGAATGGTGTAACATATAAGAACGACTTTAGAGAAGAGATTAAGAAAAATTATTACGAAAATATTAATAAAAACGATCTATCATCAATTGAAAACGATTCAACATACAACAAGGAAAAAGCTGAAGAACTGATGAACGAATACGATAAAAGAGACATGGGTTTAATAGCTCAAGATGTTGAGAAAGTTTTGCCGGATTTAGTTTACAATGTAGGGAACAACAAAAAAGGAATTGTTTATACACAGCTTATTGCCCTATTAATTGAAGGAATGAAAGAACAGCAAAAAGAAATTGAGATATTGAATGAAAAGGTCTCTGCAGTACAAGGAATCCCTAAAATTGAATCATCAAAAATTGCTTCATCCCTTAATAATAGTACCACCTCTGAAACCTCAAATTTGTACCAAAATATACCAAATCCATTCACTACCCAGACTCAGATATCATATTTCTTATCAACAACTGCCATTAACGCACAATTGTGCATTTATAATTTAAGCGGCCAACAATTGCGTTGTGTCAAACTGACAGAGACAGGTTCCGGAACAGTTACTATCCAAGCAAATGAATTGCAGGCAGGCATCTACCTCTATTCGCTCATTGTGGATGGAAAAGAGGCGGCATGTAAGAGAATGGTTTTAACAGAATAAATTAAAATACGCCATGAAAACAAACATAGCAGCATTTTTTCTTTTGTTTTTCGTACAGTATCTCGGTGCGGAAAATTATCTGACGGACAGCACGGTCTGGACGGAGTATGGTATTAATATTTATTCAACACCCTCTGTGGCGTATAAAAAGCAATTTATGCTCATGGGCGATACAACAATTTCAGATAAAAAATATAAGAAATTGTATAGAAACCTATCATACTATGGTGCAGTCAGGGAATCTGACAGAAAAGTATATGTTAACCTGATTTATAATAACCCCACAGGCTTAAATGAGGTTCTGCTATATGACTATACGGCAGAAGAAGGTGACACAATACGGTCAAATTCCGTAGAAGGCCCAATTTGTGAAGGTTTGGTTGTATATAAGATTGATACAGTCACATTGGAAAATGGGCAAAAACGAAAAAGGATGAGCCTGACTGGCTCTTCGGATGCTTTCTGGATTGAAGGAGTCGGTAGCGATTACGGCTTTCTAGACCCTATTTTTTGGAAAGTTACTAATTATATTGTTACTAAATTGGTCTGTTTTAAACAGAAAGGCACGATTCTTTATTCGCACCCTGAATTATGTTTTGGTGACTGCTGCACGTTTGAAGATCCTTATGTTCAAATTAAGACGGTCAACGTCTCAAAAGCCGATGTTGTATTAAATGCAAAAGAAGAAAAACTTGAGATTGCTTTGTCAAATAATGGCGAATTTATTGAATCTGTCCGCCTGATTGACGTAAGCGGAGTAGTTATACAGAATTATAAGATCAACTTGTCCGGTAAAATAAGCTTAAGTATCTCTGCATTAAAGAGCGGAATCTATTTTGTCTGCATATCCTCTGAGAATGGTCGTTATACTAAAAAGATTTCATTATGAACTATTTAAGGATAAAAGTTTCTATATTGCTTTTAATGATTGTCCAACTTGGCATTTGTGCTCAAAGTTATACCATAAAGGTGTCCAAAGGCGATATTCAATTTGATAAAGTGAAAGGCTACGATATCGTTCATTTGCCGAACGCTTTCTTTTCTGGCCCGGATGGAGCTCCGATGCTTCCGGACAAAACACTCCAGTATATTATACCGATAGATAAAGACGTGTCAAAAATTAACATTGTCAGTTTCAAAGAAACTGTTTTAGAAGGTACTTATTTAATATATCCCAAACAACCAGACCAGATATTGGGTGCAGAAAAGGAAAATTTTGTTGAACCCAAGTCAGAGTTTTATGGGCGGAATGAATTCTATCCGGGGAAATTAATTGATCATATACAAACAGGATTCATGGCTGGGAATAGAATTTGTTCTTTTTCGTTTTACCCAATCAGATACAACCCCGTAAATAAGAAAATTAGCCAGGTTACTGAAATTACTTTCAAATTTGTATTTAAAGATGATTCAAAAGAATGTGTTTCAAGTCAGAATCTTAGCAAATATGCCTATAAAACATTGATAGAAAATATTCAATCAATAGTGGAAAATCCACATGAAGTCATTCCCAAAACTTCATTAAAAGAAAAGACGGATAAAAAGGTAAGCAATAAAAGATCCGCTATAGCAACACCAACACCCGGTATTTTGAATATTGAGCAGGTTATTATTACGAATCAAGCCTTTTCTTCCGGTTTTCAGGAAATTGCAGATTGGAAAACCAAGAAGGGTATTCCTGCAAAAATAGTGACGACTGAGTGGATAGATCAAAACTATAATGGTGTTGATTTACAGGAGAAAATCAGAAAATTCATTACGTATGCTTTCCACAACTGGGGCACGATTTGGTTTTTAATGGGTGGCGATGTGGAGGTTGTTCCTGTAAGATTTGCCTGGATTAGTCATTTCAATGATGATCAATTAATAGAATGCATACCTCAAGGAGAATTCATTCCAACCGATTGGTATTATTCGTGTTTGGAAGGAAATTGGAATGCCGATGGGGACATGACTTTTGGAGAGGCAGATTGGAATAGGAGTAACAACGGCACTTTTGTTCATGCCGGTTCAGCTATTGATGATGTGGACTTGGAATCTGACGTTTTTGTTGGTCGAGTGCCTGTGCGGGATTCTCTTGATCTTAGTCATTATAAAACAAAATACTTTAATTATGTAAAAAGTACGACGAATAACAAAAGAAACATACTCCTTTTTTCTGCGAATTCGGGGGGGCTAAATTCAAATCAAATGGATTTATATGTTGTACCAAAAATTCCGTTTACCCCAGACAGGGAATATGAATGTATAAACACCTATCAATCATTTTGCGCCACAAAGCAAGATGTTCTGAACAATATAAACGGATCAAACAATATTGATTATCATATTATATGTGGTTATGGACATGGATTTGTAACATCGTTCGGAGCATGTAAAGATCTAATTCAAAAAGAGGAAATTGAGAATCTCACGAATACGAATACAGATCAGATAATATACAACAATCATTGCCTTACAATGGCATTTGATAAGGATTGCATTGCAAAGGCGTATTTAAATAATGTTCATGGTGGGGTGGCTTATATTGGGAATACAAGATTTGGCTGGTCAGGTGATTTAAGTAGACTTAATGGTCCTTTTATCGATAATCTTTTCAATAAGAGACAGTACAATATAGGTAAAGCACTATTTAATGCGAAGAATAAAAATATAAATAATAGTGCTACCGACGGTACTGACCGTTGGAACTTTTTCACCCACAACCTTTACGGAGATCCGGAAATGCCCATTTGGACAAACAACCCACAAAACCTGAATGTTTCAGTTAGTCCCACAGCAACTCTATTGGGTGAGGTTACGGTGGCTGTCACAATATCAAATCTTCCATCCGGCGACACGGCAATGATTTGTGTTCAAAAGGGCGAAGAAGGATATGCCAGAGATTTCGCTCCGTCAAACGGCTCTTATTACTTTCAAATAACACCGGATACACCAGGAGAAATTACGATTACGGTCACCGCTCAAAATTTCACTCCGTTTGAAACAAGCATCAACGCCAATGCAACAACAGCACCCAATCTTTTTATTTCCAATGTTGCTTTCGACGATGATTTGAATGGCAATAGCTATGGCAATTCAGATGGAAGAAATGACGCCGGAGAATCTATAGAGTTGGATCTGCAATTAAAGAATACCGGAGTCAGTCTGGCGAGCAATGTTACAGCTGTGCTTTCCTGTAATTCCTCATATATTAATATTTCTACCAATGAAGCATATTTTGGGAATATCCTATCAGGTTATAACGTCACTGGCCGGTTTGAATATTCCGTTGACACACTTGCTTTGGAGAAATCTGTTAATGACCAGGATCCGGTTACATTCACTTTGGAAATAACCGATGGGAACAATATGATTTATACCGATGAGTTTAATATTGACATTTTTAACTCACAAATTGAACAGGGTAATAAAACAATCTTATCGACAACCAATGGTAATCTGGTTGTTGAAGGTGGAGAATCAGTGACCTGCAATATCGACTTGACCAATTTGGGAGGAGGGCAAACAAATTTGTTTGCAACCCTGAATAGAGATGCCTCCAAGGATACAAATGGGTATATAACTTCCTGTTCTTCAATGGAAAGGATTTATCCTGTCATTAATCAGTTTGAAACTAAGACTGAGCAGACTCCTTTTCAATTCAGCGTTTCAAGCAGTTATCCTGGAGGTACGGCTCCTTTGTGGTTTACATTGAGCGTGCGAAATGAATTTGGAAAAACCTGGACCTATTCATTTAATCTGATGGATAGGCCATCCCAAATTTTACTCACCAATTTGGGATTCTTTCCAAATGAATCTGGGCTCCAATTATACCTTAAGAATAAGATACAGGGCATAAAAGGTTACAATGTATATAGGACTGTATGTGATTCAGTTGGCAATGAACTTGGTAATTATATAAAGTTAAACGCAACGCCTGTCACCTTGACTTATTATAATGATAATGGTCTTACTAAGCTGACCAGATATAAGTACAAGATTTCAGCTTTGGCGCTTTCGGGAAACGAGGGTATACTTTCCGATCCGATACAGGCCTGGGCCAATTGTCCAACATCTGGTTTGTTCCCGATCCGGATGGCAAAATTAGCCAATTTCAACGGCTCATTCAATGCTGTAGATGTGGATGGCGATGGCAAAAAAGAGATATTCACCGGCTTCTCGCCCAGTTATAAAGAAGGTTACATTGTAGGATTGAAATCTGACGGTACAGAAATGTTCAACATTGATGGTGATACATCCACCTACATTGGCATCGCCAAAGAAGATGCTGCAATCACAGCTACCCCTGCTATCGGTGACTTGAATAATGATGGTAACTACTACATTGCCACCATGACCAGAGATGAATCAACTACTGGAAAGATGAATTACCATTATTTGCATTCCGTAAAAGATGGCAATGGAGACTCAAAGCTGGATCAATTATGGAGAAAAGATGCAGTCAATCAATCTTGTAGGTCAGGTATAGTTTCCAATGTCGATAACAGCATTGACGGTTCTTTGGAAATTGTGTGCTATTCTGAAGGCGGTAATATTCGGATTTATGACTTTGGGGGAAATTTACGCTACAGTTTCGGTGATGGGTTAAATGGTACTTATTCAGCAATGGCCGTTTCTGATCTGAATGGAGACGGAACAAAAGAAATCATTGCAGCACAGACCGATGGAATCTATATCTGGAGTTACAACGGAACCCTACTTCGAAAAATCACGACAAGTGATCCTACCAGACAATTATATAAAAGCTCTATCATTACCGCTGATCTGGACAATGATAATTACAATGAGATCATCACGTCTGTCAATGATATAGTACTTAAAACAGCAACTGTTTATGCATATAACTTTGACGGAACAAAAGTCTCCGGTTGGAATGGAAGCAACACATTGGTTACAGATAATGACTGGTTTACCAATGAAGTATCGGTTGGGGATCTGAATAACGATGGAAATCTCGAAGTGGTTGCAATGGGAAAAAATTGCATCAAGGTATGGAATAAAGATGGTTCATTGATTAACACTATAACAATTGATAATCCTACAGTTGGGACAATTGTACCAATTCTGGCAGATGTGGATGGGTTACCAGATTTGGAAATTGTTGTTGCCAAGAATGCTGTCATGTATTATAAAGGTAAAATACACGCCTATAAGTTGGATGGTACAGAAGCTTTGGGTTTCCCTTTGGTCGAGGAAAATGGATGTATTGGTACTCCTTGTGTCTCTGATATTAATGCAGATGGTAAGAATGAGTTGGTATTTGGAGAGTATAATTATGTCCATGTGTATCATACGAACGGTAACCCGGATTGGATTGAATGGGGCAGTGAGCGCCACGATTACCGGAATACCGGTGAATACCTGAGTACCAAGCCAAAAACAATCAGTGGCAATGCAACCTGGAATATGAATATGGACATAGCCAGCACCGTGAGCGTTGAATCGGGTGCAACCCTGACCATCAGTGCTCAGATAAATGTGGTTGAGTTTTCAAAAATCACCGTGAATAGCGGCGGCACACTGATTGTTGATGGCGGCAAGCTACTCTTCACAAATATCGAAGTACAGAATGGCGGCAGTTTGATCCTGCGAAACAATGGCATGATCAAATTGCACAGGAAAGGTGCTTTGAAGATAAATGCCGGCGCAACATTTAATCATCAGTATGGAGATGTTAAAGTATTCAATCAACAATAAAATATATTAATAAAATAAAAAATACAAATCTATGAAAACGAGTAAATTCTTTTTGGCTTTAATTTCTATAAAAACCTATTCACGGAGGAACTACTTACTAAATCTGAATTTATAAGACTTAAAAATCCTCCTGCTTTGCAGGAGGTGATGTTATGATGGCTACGCCAAAAAAACTATATTAGCCCCATGAACTACAAAAGTCAGAATCATGTAGTGTGGGAATGCGGTTATCACATCGTGTTTTGCCCCAAATATCGATTCAGGATACTGAGCGGCATAGTCAAGGGCCTGGTTGAGAGCGACATTCGCCTTTTGTGCGAGTGGAAAGGTTGTGAAGTTGAAGAACTGAGCGTCCAACCTGACCACATTCACATGGTGGTATCGATACCTCCGAAAGTGTCTGTTTCCGAGTTGATGGGCGTGGTGAAGGGCAAGATAGCGATCAAGCTTTTCAAGAGCTACCCTCAGTTGAAGAAAAAGCCTTATTGGGGAAATCACTTTTGGTCACGCGGTTACTTTGTGAACACGGTTGGAATCAACGAGGACTCGATCTGCAGGTACGTGAAACACCAAGAGGATCAGTACAAAAAGGAAGAGTCAAATGGTGAATACTTCACCTTGTTTGACTGACGTGATAACATTTCAAAGAGCGATTAGCAGGCTATACCTGCAAAATAATACTAAATCCTCCTGCTCTGCAGGAGGTGGTTTAATCTGTTGATAGACAGTGTACAATATAAAAAATTTGATTCCATTAAAGGAGTGAAAAATATAACTATGCATTTTTATGAATTGATCGTTTCTAACGATTCAGTCATTCAAACATTCAAATATGATGTAAGAGTAGGAAATGAATATTTAGTAAGAGCAGAATCATTTGAAAAAATAGGCATGAAAATTTCTCCACAAACTTTTTTAACAACCGATGGAGATAGTATTCAAATTGGAGGAAAACAAGCAAAACCAACTCTTATAAATCTTTGGTTTGTTGCGTGCGGTGGCTGTGTTGCTGAGATACCAGCTTTAAACAAGTTAAAAGAGAAGTATGCAGATAAAGTGAATTTTATAGCAATGACTTTTGACGAGGATAAAAAGGTCAAGCGTTTCTTAAAAAGAAAAGAGTTCAACTTTAAACACATAACAGAAGCAGAAAAATTTATAGAATATATCGGTTCCAAACCCTATCCAGAAAACATTTTTATTGATAGAGACGGTTTTATTCAAAATATTGAAGGAGGTCTTAGTAATAATAAAGATTTAGATTTAGTGACAAAGTATTTTGATTCAATCATTGAAAAATTACTGCAACCAAAAGCAAAGGAACTGCAAGTAGGACGTTCAGCTTCGTTGACAGGAAAGTAATATTGACCGATTTCAGCAGGTGAACCCTGACCTCCCCTTAAAATCGGGACTTTAATTCATTCCATTTTTGAAAAAAGAATCAATTTAAACCCAATAGTTAATGCAACTTAAAGCAATAATAGGATGAGAATTAAGCTCCTGAATACCGTCTTTTTTCTAGCAGTCTTTACAAGTATGTATGGACAGTCTTTTACTAAGTCAAACGTAGATAGTTGTAGTTTGCCAACGTTGTCACAATCAGAAATCACTGATAGTGTGAAGTGTATGAATAACGTACACAGTAATGAGACCGACTCAGTTGATATCAAACGTTCAAAAGATCAATTGCAAGATTCAACTGCGATATCTTTTGATATTAATGTTTCCAATATTAAAATAAATTATCGTAAACCCATTACCGAACAAAATGTATTAATAAGTTTAGGTAATCAATCAAAATAATCGATCAAGAAGAACTTTAATGAAATTTTAAGAAAGATTAAATTGGGTGAAGGACCAGTTGTCTTTGTTGATGGAATTCAATACTCAGATGATGAAGTCAAAGAAATAAAGAAAATTGTTAGCATTAACTATTTAGACGAGCCAGAATCGGGCAGTGTTAAGGGTGACAGCTTAAAGAAAAGATTGGTCTTTATTACAACAAAACAATAAAATATAGCCAAGATTAAAACCCCAACTTCATCATGTTTAGAACCATCATTCTATTTACTCTTCTCTTTTCTGCTTATTCATTCCAATGAAAAGGAAGCCAGGTTGTTATTACTGGATCAATAGAATCCAATCCAAGTAAAGAAGTAGATATTACCGGATTTTGAATCCAATCAATTCATGACATTGGTAAAACATATTCGACAACTGTTGACAATTCAGGTCAGTTTTCGTTTAAAATACCCCTTAATCAAACAGTCGTTACTATACTGGAAATTGGTGTTGGTACGAACCTTGAGATTTGGCAACGTATTTATTTAAGTCCTGTAGACTCCGTTCATCTTGACATTAAGGGGCAGGAACTTAAATTTTCAGGAAAGGGACAATCTGTTATTGCAAGCAGATTGTATTCCGCACTTGATTCGGCTGGATTATTAGATTGTAACTATTCAAGGCCATTGAATCAAAGGCTGGTTAAACCCGAAGATTTTTTAGTATCCATTCAGGATTTTCGTCACAGGCGGTTTGACTTTCTGAAGTCAGATGCCCGATTTAAGCAATTAAATCCCTTGTTTGCTAAGTTGTTTAACGACCAAGTCGAAATTGAATACCGATCTTTGATTAATACTTTAATTAGTTATAGTTTTCTCAATGATTTACCATTTGGATCTAAATTAATAGAATACATGCAAGTTTCAAATTTTACCAACGATTCTTTGACTGATTATTCCGAATACATTGATATGTTTGGACATTATATTTGGTATGGCAAACAACTAGAAATTAAAAAGAATAATGCCATTGTTGATCAGGATAGGCGTTTGCTGATTGCCTACAAAGACTCGTTGCAAGGGAAAATTCGTGATATTGTTATGGCAGATAGAATTTGTTATGATTTGTCTCGCTATGATTATACCGAATTAGATTCCATGTTGATAAATGCATTTCACAAAGTAGCCACCGACAAAAAGGCTATAACAGCTGTAAAAAGAAGCCTGTTTGAATATGATCGCAATACAAAGCTGATAGGCAAGCCGTTGCATGATGCAATTGCTCAAACTCGTTTGGCTGATACATCCAACGTTGAATTATCGTTTGGAGAAATGTTGTCACGTTACAAAGGCAAGGTAGTTTATTTGGAAATCTGGTCGCTTGCTTGCGGCCCTTGTCGTGCAGCCATGCCTCAGTCCAGACAAATGGAGAAGGAACTGTCTGATTTGCCAATAAAATTCGTCTATATTACCAATGATATGAATTCCAAAAATCTATGGAAAGACGTCTTTACGGTTTCAGGAACTCAGGAGAATCATTATCGATCCATTGACGGCAGCTCCTCCAGTATGAACAAGTTCATGAATTGCACCATTGTACCTTGGTATTTGCTGTTTGACAAGGAAGGTCATTTGGTCAGTTTTTAATGCTTCAGATCCGTATGAAATCCAGGATGAGTTGATAGAACTTTCCCATACAGTTAGATTAACTAAATAAACGTATGATCCTAAAGAAATTTTTGTTTTTTATGAACCTAAGAAAGGACCATTTATCGAAAATGACACCTTGTTTCATTATAAACATTATTATGTTTATAATGAAACGGATACCTGTTATCATGCCAGATATTATGAAAAAAACCATCAAAGTAAAGCGTATAATGAGGTAATAGATTTTTGTAAAAGAACGGATTTTGTAAATGTTAATTATCAAACTTTGAAGGAGACATATCCTCAACAAATTACGAAACACAATCTATACGACTTGCAAAATGTTTGGATACCCTTAGATTGTTATAAAGGAAAATATTATTTGGCGGATAACTATTACTATTTCAAAATAGTTGCGGATACTTTTTTGGTTGAGAATGATATGGAAGGTTTAAATTATTCAGTTTATGAATCAATTAAACAGGTCAGCCCAAAAGAATACCGATGCAATAGTGTTTATTGGAAGATTTGTTGAAAAATAGTAGCAAAATACCCAAAGTACAGCTACCAAAGGCTGCTGCACCATGCCCATCCCGTTGTGGAAAATTGAAATATCAGTAACTTGATAGTTTTCCAAATAAATACAATTATATTTACGATTATTAAAACCTTATTTATGAAAAAAGTTATTTTAGTTTTAGTGTTTATCCTTCCACTATTGATGAACAGCTACTCACAGACAAAAAAAGAATCCATCAAAGAACTGTTTATTGTCATGCAACAAGATTCAATAATGGATAAAATGTTTAATTCAATGATACCAGCAATGATGAATCAAATGCAAAGCCAGGTGCCTAGTGATTCAACAGCTAAGGTACGTTCAAATGAACTAATGACTTCATTGATTGAAGTGGCTAAAGAGATTTCAAAAAAATTGATTGACGAAGATATGGTCTTATTATACGACAAATATTTTACTCAAAATGAGATTAAAGATTATATTATATTTTACAAATCACCATCTGGACAAAAATTTATTAAAGCAACACCGGATCTTCAAAAGGACCTCATGATGGTCATGATGCAGAAATACGTCCCTGAAATGCAAGAAGCTTTAAAAGATCGGATGGAAGAAATAAACAAACCTGAAACTAAATAAAATCAACTTTCCACAACATTTACCCAAAAGCGCATCCAATAAAAGTGGTTGTGCTTTCTAACTATTGAAAATACCCGAGTACTATTTAAATGAGTATTACTCATGGAGAAGGAAATAGAACAATGGATGAAAAGAACTTTTAAAATACTGAAATGAACAATGATTATTGTATGTAGTGCCCTCTTAATTTGTGTATTGGCTATTTTCTTTTATATGCGTCGGGCAGAATTTGGTAAGGCCCCAAGTGGTGAATGTTTGGAATTCATAAAGCAATCACCTAATTTCAAAAATGGTAAATTCCAAAACGTTCATTATACGCCTATGATGACCGAAGGCTACTCAATGGTAAATGCGACATATGATTTTCTCCTGAAAAAATTTCCGAGACAGAAACCCACCGATTCCCAATAGTCACAAATCGTTTATCGGCGCAGATATTTATACAGCAGCCGATATGCCCGAAATAGATTATTTATTGATCACACACGACCACTAAGACCATTTGGATTATGAAACTGTTCTCGCTCCTGAAAATATACATTGGCGGCGACGGCGGTTACGATATGCACTTTGCAGAAATCGGTGAGAAATTTGGCTAGATCGACCTGGCAATTTATTTATCAACACATTGCTGTTCAGAAATTCATCCAGACTCATTGATATAATACTCCCCAAAATTCGTACCACTGGTATAATTTAAAAAATCAATTAAATTTACCAACATTATGAAAAGAAGCAGACGAATTTTTTCGGGAGCCTTCAAGGCTCAGGTAGCCATTGAAGCTCT
>Ga0209511_1002984_pt1 | contig 13297 bp, 12 predicted proteins | sample SSSSmetaG_FD_184141 | JGI IMG/M metagenome (GOLD analysis project Ga0209511, IMG submission 184141) | Glacier valley bacterial and archeal communities from Borup Fiord, Nunavut, Canada, to study Microbial Dark Matter (Phase II) - ​SSSS... | ecosystem: Environmental > Aquatic > Freshwater > Ice >... | reverse complement strand
GGATCACCTTGCCCGGCGGAATCACGTAGACATGGTTCGCCTCGACCGCGGCCCAGTCCGTCACTTGGCGTACCGGCATCGCCGTCGACCGCTGCAGCACCACGTCGAGCGCGCTCCCGCGGTCGGCCGCCAGGTGCAGCACAACGACGAACGCCATGCCGCTGTCGGGCGACATGGCCGCGAAGAACGCCTGCAGTGCGGGGATGGAACCGGCCGAGCCGCCGAGGCCGACCATCGGCAGCATGTCGTAGCCGCGCCCGCGGGTTACGCCGTCGAGCGTCGGCGCAGCGTCTTCTTCCGCGTGGTCAGGCGTGGGCTCGATCGGCGAAAGGTCGGTCGCTGGCGTATCGGGTTCGGTCATCGGAAAGGCTGCGTCGATGCGAGAGGTCGAGACGTTCAGCAGGCGAATGGCGTGCCGAGCCCCTTTCGGCATTCACGATTGTGCGCGCCGGCGCTACGATGCCCACGGCTTCCGATTCACTGCGAGCACCCGTGAACCTGATCGAGAAAATCTTCGCCGCTGCGATGCTGGCCGTCTGCCTCGTGCTGCTGGCACGGCTGTTCGCCGGCGAGCGCCGGCGGGCGCGGTTCGACGCTGCATGGCGCGCGTTTCGAGCCCAGTTGAGGCGCTGGCTGCGCCGACGCGCGAAGGCCGAAGCGGAGACGGGCCACGCGCGGGCCGAACGGTTGGCCCGGGAAGCGATCGAGCGCGCCCGCCAACGTGCGGATGGCGGCACCTGGGACGGGAACGTCTACCGGCCGGGCTCGTTCACCAAGAAGAAGAAGAAGCGCGACCTGCATTGAGCGCTGTGGGGCTCCGGCTGAAGGCCGCCGCCTCAATCTGCCGCCGGAATGGCCGAAAACGACTCGATGTCGTTTCAGCCTGCACCCCTTCCCACCCGAGACGCCGAGCGAGTCGGCGTGGAGGTGCCAACGCCCCCGATCGAAGACGGAGACGACCGCGTTCTGTTCCGGATCCGAACCCGGCTGGCGCTGCTCGCGCTGGCGCTGGCTTTGCCGTTTGCCGGCTACTCCGCTTTCTCGGCCATCGCGGAAGCGCGCATCGAACGCGAGCACGCAGGAGTTCAGATGCTCGCGACAGCCCAGGTCACCGCTGCGCGGCTGGACGATCACGTGAACGACATCCGCTCTGTCCTCATGGTGCTCACGTCGATCGTCAGCGTCGATCCCGACAAGACGGCAGAAAACGACGCCGTCCTGCGCAAGCTGCAAGGCCACATCCCGGAGCACATCGACAACCTCACGGTGTGGTCGGTCGCCGGTGAAAACATCGGCAGCCTGAGTCCACAACTGCGCCGCAACGGCGGCACCAACGCTGCCGGTCACCCGTTTTTCAGGGATGCATTGCTTCTGGCCGGAACGGGCATGAGCGCCGAGGCTCCGGTGGTTTCCCTATCCGACGGGTCGCGCATCAGCGTGTTCGGGCTGCCCATCTGGCGCGACGGTCGTGTCGTCGGGGTCGTCGCCGCCGCGACGCGCCTGGGAGCACTGCAGGAGCTCCTGACAGCCGGCGCGCACCTGCCCGAGAGCGCCGTCATGACCATCACCGACGCACACGGCGTTGTGCTGGCGCGCTCGATCGACCCCGAACACTGGGTCGGCCGAACCATCAAGAGCGTCGCAGGCCTTCCCGACGGAGCCCGAGACGGGCAGAGCGCGGACGGTGTCGAACGGATCGCCGGCCTCACGACAGCGCGCGCCGCCCCGTGGCGCGTGTACGTCGGCATTCCGAAGGAAGTGGCGTTGGCTCCGGTGTATGCGCGCTTGCGCGGCAGCTTGCTGATCGCCGGCTCGGCGTTGTTGATGGGCTTGCTGCTGGCCGGACTCGTGGGCGAGTCGATCGCTTCGCCTTTGCGCCAGCTGAACCAGGACGCCGCACAGTTCGGCGGCGGCAACCTTACGCACCGGAGCCGAACCCGTGGCAAGGGAGAGGTGGGCGTCCTTGCGCGCACCATGAACCGGATGGCTGCACAGCTCCAGGAACGGGCGGAAGCCCTGGCGGCGAGCCAGGAGCAACTTCGTCAGGTGACCGACAACCTGCCTGCCCTGATCTCGTACATCGGCCCCGACGAGCGCTTTCGGTTCGCCAACCAGGTCTATCGACAGTGGCTCGGCCTCGAACCCGAGGCGCTGTTGGGCAGGACGCTGAGCGAGGTCTACGGAGAAGATGTCTACGACCTGTTCAAGGCGAACATCCATCGCGGCCTGGCCGGCGAACGCGTGACCTACGAGCGGCGTCTCGAGACACTGCAAGGCCCGCGATACGCGGAAGTGGTGGCGGTGCCCGATGTCGATCAGAGCGGCCAGGTGCTGGGACTGTTCGTGATGATGAGCGACGTCACGGCGCGAAGGGATGCAGAAGCCGCTTTGCAACAGAGCGAGCGGCGGCTGCAAACGGTCGCAAACAACATTCCGGCGATGGTGACCTACGTCGATCGCGAGGAGCGCTACCGGTTCGTCAATGCCTACCTGGGGCGGGTCTTCCACACGGAACCGTCCAGCCTCCTCGGCAAGACGTTGCGGGAGGCCGGCGGATCCAGACTCTATGAGGAGATGAAGCCGCACACCGCAGCCGCGCTTTCCGGCGAGGAGGTGATGTTTCAGGGCGTCTGGTCGATTCAGGATCGCACCTATCACTACCAGTCGACCTACATCCCGGACATCGACGCACAAGGCACGGTTCAGGGCTACTACGCGATGACCTTCGACATCAGCGCACTCAAGGAAACCCAGCGCAGGCTGGACGAGCTGGCCCGTGTGGACACACTGACAGGCCTGCCCAACCGGCGCCAGTTCGACGAGCGACTTCTCGAGGCGATGGCGCGCACGCGGCGAAGCGAGACGACCCTGGCGGTGATGTTCCTGGATATCGATTTCTTCAAGCGCATCAACGACTCTTTCGGACACGGCGCAGGCGACGCGGTCTTGAAGGAATTCGGCACGCGTCTGCAGCACCAGATACGCAGCACGGACATCGTCGCCCGTCTGGCGGGCGACGAGTTCGTCGTGCTCGCCGAGGGCATTCACGATGTGCGGGAGCTCAGAGCCTTGGCCGGCAAGATCGTCGATGCCGTCCGGCCACCGCTCTTCGTGACGGGCAGAACGATCTCGATCACGACGAGCGTCGGCATCTCGACCTACGACGGAGACGGCCGGACGCCGGCGGAGTTGATGGCCGCGGCCGACAAGGCGCTGTACGCGGCCAAACGCCGAGGCAGGGATCGCTTTGCGTTGGCGACGCAGGCGGTTGCCGAGGTCCACGAGTGGCCGCCTGCTTGCGGTCGGACGGCGGCGATCTAGGCAGCGGCGACTGGCCAGGAGCCCCATCGCCCGGCCTCCGTGGGGGAGGGAGCGCGGATTGCTGAACCGCGCCATCCACCACACCGCAAGCACCTCATGCACCAGACGTCCAACCCATCCTCGCCGCGCCGGAACACTTTGGCGCTCGGCATCTGCGCCGCGGCGCTCCTGGGCGCATGCGCCTCCGTCGACCCGGGCGCAATGGCAAAAACGGGAACCAACTTCACGGCCGATGCAGACATGCAGATGGTGCTCGACTCGCTGGCTTCGCTCGGCGGCAAGCCGATCGAGAACCTTCCCGCCGCGGAAGCGCGGATGCAACCGACGGTGACCGACGCGGTCAAGGCATTGCTGGTCCGCCAGGGCAAGAGCACCGATCCTTCGGTGCTGGTGCCGGGAGTCACCAGTGCCGACCGCCAGATTCCCGGGCCGGCCGGCCCGCTGCCGGTGCGCGTCTACACGCCCAAGAGCGCCGGCCCGTTCCCGGTCATCGTCTACTTTCACGGCGGTGGCTGGGTGATCGCCGACAAGGACGTGTACGACGGCGGCGCGCGCGGTCTGTCGGCCGCGACGGGCGCTGTCGTCGTGTCGGTCGACTATCGCCTTGCTCCGGAAGCGAAGTTCCCCGCGGCCTGGGACGACGCGCTGGCCACCTACCGCTGGGCGACCGCGAACGCGGCCAGCCTCAACGGCACCCAGAAATTCGCTCTCGCGGGCGAGAGCGCGGGCGGCAACCTCGCTGTGGCCACCGCCGTCGCTGCACGCGATGCGGGCTTGCCCAAGCCCTCGGCGATCCTCGCGGTCTATCCCGTCGGCCAGACGGGGGACATGGGCACGCCTTCGTACGTCGACTCGGCCACGGCCAAGCCGCTCAGCAAGGCCATGATCGGCTGGTTCGTCGACAAGCTGCTGGCCAAGCCGGCAGACGCGACGGACCCGCGAATCAACCTCGTGAACGCGAACCTCACGGGCCTGCCGCCCACGTTCATCATCAACGCCGAGATCGACCCGCTCCGCAGCGACGGTGACCTGCTCGCGGCCGCGCTCATCCGCGCCGGGGTGCGCGTGGAACGCACGGTCTATCGCGGCGTGACGCACGAGTTCTTCGGTACCGGTGCCGTCGTGGCAAAAGCCCGCGAAGCGCAAGCCGTCGCCGGAGAACGTCTGAAGAAGGTGCTGAGCCCGATGCCCTGATCGAGCGCGCGCCGCGCTAGACGCGCAGCGTCCGGTTGAAGAACGCGACCGTGCGCTGCCAAGCGAGTTGCGCCGCAGCAGCGTCGAAGCGCGGCGTGGTGTCGTTGTTGAAGCCGTGTTGGGTACCCGGATAGCGGTAGGCTTCGAACGACTTGCCGCCGGCCTTCAACGCCGCTTCGTACGCGGGCCAGGCCGAGTTGATGCGCTCGTCGCTGTCGGCGAACATGATCAACAGCGGCGCGCGTATTGCGGGTACCTGGTCGAGCGGCGGCGCCTCGCCGTAGAACGGCACGCCGGCATTCAGGCTCGGCATGCGCGTGGCCAGCCGATTGACCATTCCGCCGCCCCAGCAAAAGCCCACCGCGCCGATGCGTCCGTTGCCGCCGGGCACGCCCTCGAGGTATCGGCCCGCGGCGAAGATGTCTTCGCGCGTCTTCGCCTGATCGAGTTGCGCGAACTTCTCGCGCGCCTTGTCTTCGTCGCCCGGATAGCCGCCGAGCGGGAACAAGGCGTCGGGTGCGAAGGCGATGAAGTCGTCGAGTGCCAGACGGCGCGCGATGTCTTCGATGTGCGGGTTGAGGCCGCGGTTCTCGTGGATCACCAGCACCAGCGGCAAGCCGCGCGTGGCGGCCGACGCGTTGCCCGATGCAGCCGGAGCCGACGAGGAGGCCGGCCGCACGAGATAGCCGCGGCCGGTGCCGTAGCCCTGAGGCGAGGCGAATTCGATGGTCGAGGCGACGATGCGCGCATCGGTCTTCTTCACCTGCTCGGCGGCGGCGAACTTCGGGCTCAGCGCCTCGAGCAGCGTGGCCGCGGTGACACCGCCCACGGCGAAGCGCGCGGCACGGTCGAGGAAGCCGCGACGGTCGATCGCGCCGTGCACGTACTGGTCGAACAGGCGCAGCACCTCGGGGTCGAAGTCGGCGGCGGTGAGCGGAGAGCGGCGATCGGTCATGGCGTTTTCGGTCAGCTTCGTGCGTAGACGACGAGCTAGGCTTTTACTGCAGACCGCATGCCCCTCGCGCAAGTGCTGTGCTAGCTTTCGCGCCCATGCGCCTCGCCCTGCCCGACCTGCTCGCCACCAGGAAGGGCCGCCTGACGGCGTTCTTCCTTCTCTACGTCACCGAGGGCATCCCGCTCGGCTTCACGGCCACCGCCATCGCCGCGCAGATGCGCCGTGGCGGGCTCGGGCCGGCCGAGATCGGCCTGTTCGTCGGCTCGCTGTACCTGCCGTGGGGCTTCAAGTGGGCGATGGGCCCGTTCGTCGACACGTTCTCTTCCGACCGTTTCGGCCGCCGCCGACTGTGGATCTTCCTGATGCAGCTCGGCATGATCGCCACGCTGCTGGCGGCGATGAGCGTCGACTTCGTGACGCAAGTGAGCCTGTTCACCGCGATCATCTTCCTGCACAACTGCTTCGGCGCGACGCAAGACGTGGCCATCGATGCGCTGGCCTGCACGGTGCTGCCCGAAGAGGAGCGCGGTTCGGCCAATGGCTGGATGTTCGCCGGTGCCTCCATCGGCCAGGCGGTCGGTGGCGCGGGCGTGCTGTTTCTGCTCGCCGTGATGCCGTTCAAGAGCACCTACCTGTTCGTGTGCGCCTTCATCTTCGCGATCACGCTGTTCGTGGTGCTGCCGCTGAAAGAGCAGCCGATGGCGCGCGTGGCCGGAGCGGCACGTGGCGCGGGTGCCGCGCTGCGCGAGATCGGCGGCTTCATGCGCGACACGTGGCGCTCCTTCACCGGCTCGCGCGCCGCGCTCGTGGGCGTGGTCGTTGCACTGCTGCCCGCGGGTGCGCTGGCATTGAGCCTGGCGCTGCAATCGAACCTCGCCGTCGAGCTCGGGCTCGACGACAACGAGGTGGGGCAGCTGAGTCTCTACTCGACGGTGATCTTCGCGCCCTTCTGCATCCTCGGCGGCTGGCTCTCGGACCGCTTCGGCCGGCGCTCGTCGCTCGCGCTGTTCATCTTCCTCACCGCCGTGCCGACCTTGTGGCTCGCATACGTGATGTGGCAGGCGGGCTGGATCATGCCGGTGGAGCTGACCGCGGCGAACCGGGCGAAGCCTTCGCACCTGCTCATCGTGACGTTCTGGGTCACGGTGATCGTCTACAACATCTTCCAGGGCCTCTACTACGGCATCCGCAGCGCGCTGTTCATGGACGTGACCAACCCGGCCGTGGCCGCCACGCAGTTCACCGCCTACATGGCGCTGATCAACCTGTGCACCACCTACACCTCGTGGTGGCAGGGCTTCGCCGTGACGCAGTTCGGTTATCCGGCGACGCTGACGTTCGACGCCCTGTTCGGCCTCGTCGGCCTGCTGCTGCTGCCGCTGATGAAGCCACGCCTCAAGGCCGGGCCGGCGCTCGCCGCGGTGCCCGCGGCCGCCTGACGCAGATGCTCACAACACAGATGACGGAACACGCATTGCGTCACATGCCGGCGCCGGCTGCCGTTGTATCGTCGTCCGGCTGACGCTCCGCCTCTCCTTCGTCACCCAGATCCACAGGAACCTCGCCGTGAACCCTGGACCCCGAACCGCCGCTCCCCTCGCACCCGCACCCGCACCGCGTTCCCTCGCGTCAGTCGCGATCCTGATGTCGCTCGTCGCCTCGCTGGCTGCGTGCGGCGGCGGTGGCGGCGACTCGACGCCTGCACCGGCTCCTGCGCCGGCACCGGGGCCTGCCCCCGGCCCTGCACCGGCGCCGGGCACCGCCCTCACCATCAGCGGTACGGCGACGTTTGCATCGGTGCCACCCGGCGCCGGCAACACCGGCCTCAACTACGCCGGCGCGGTCGACAAGCCGATCCGCGGCGCCACGGCGCAGCTCATCGACGCCGGCAATACCGTGCTCGCCACGACCACGACCGATGCCTCCGGCAACTACGGCTTCTCGCTCGCGACGTCGCAAGCCGTGACCGTGCGCGTGCGCGCCGAGATCAAGCGCACCGGGTCCGCCAACGGCGACCGCGACTTCACGATTCGCGACAACACCAGCGGCGACGCGGTCTACGTGCTCGACTCGGCAGCCTTCACGCCCACCACGAACACGACCCAGAACCTGCGCGCCGCCTCGGGCTGGAACGGCACCAGCTACACCGGCACCCGCGCGGCCGGCCCGTTCGCGATCCTCGACGTGGTGTACGACGCGCAAGCCAAGATCGCGACCGCGGCGCCCACGGTGAACCTGCCGATGCTCAAGCTGTTCTGGAGCATCAACAACCGGCCGGTGTCGCCTTTCAATGCCACCACCGGCGCGATCACCACGTCGTTCTTCACGTCGGCCGGCGGGTCTCGGGCGCTCTACATACTCGGCACCGCCAACACCGATACCGACGAATACGACACGCACGTCGTGGCGCACGAGTTCGGTCACTACATTCAGAGCGCAGTGTCTCGTGACGACAGCCCCGGCGGTTCGCACGGCAGCGGCGACAGGCTCGACCTGCGGCTGGCCTTCTCCGAAGGTTGGGGCAACGGCTGGTCGGGCATCGCGCTGAACGACCCGCGCTACGTCGACAGTTTCGGCACTAACCAGAGCCAGAGCTTCTCGATCAACGTCAACTTGCCCGCAACGAGCACCGATCGCGGCGCCTATTCCGAGACCGCCAGCCAGTACCTGATCTACAGCAGCAGCCAGACTTTCGGCTTCACCCCGGTGTACGGCGCGCTGACGCGGTTCCCTAGCTCGCCGGCCTACACCACGCTCTACAACTTTGCCGATGCGCTCAAGGTGACTTCGCCGACGAGCGTGACCGCGATCACCTCGTTGTGGGCCACGCAAAGCATCGTCGCCAGCGACGCGTTCGGCAGCGGCGAAACCAACGACGGCGGCGTGCCCACGAGCCTGCCGGTCTACAAGACGCTCTCGGCCTCGCCCACCACCTATTGCCTGACTGGCGTCACCGATGCGCGCAGCGACGGCAACAAGCTCGGCGAGTACATGTACGTGCGATTCACCGCCAGCGGCGCGCGCGTACTCATGCTGAGCAAGGTCTCGGCGACCTACGCCACGCCGACCACCACCGACCCCGACTTCGTGCTGCTGCGAAGCGACGGCGTGTCGGTCAATGCATCGTCGTCCGTTGCCGACAGCGAGACGCTGAACGCGACCCTGCCAACCGGCACCCACGCGATCGCGTTCCAGGATTACAACCTGCCGAAAAATCAAGGCAGTTGTTTTGCATTCACCGTCAACTGAAGACGAGGCGCACTCCATGATTCGCATCCCCACCTTGCTGCTGCTGAGCGCCGGAATCTGCATTTCCAGCCAGGCGCAGGCATCGACGGAAACCCCGCCGGCCGCGCGCCACGCCAAAGCCAAAGCCAAGACCGCCTGGGTCCACGTGGCGAGCAAGCACAACGGCTCCGGCGTGCGCCTCGCGTACAGCGTGCCTTCCATGCAGCCGGGCCGCACGAGCACCGTTCAGCTGCAGTTCAGCGGGGTGCAGGGCGACGACGCACGCGTCGAGTGGCGCGCGCCCGAAGGCGCCAGCGTCACCTCGGCCGTGGCCGGCTCGTCGACCGGGGTGGCGCTGCCGCGCGGCCAGGTGACCACGCTCACGCTCGACGTGACGCCCGCCGCCGACGGCATGGCCTACCTCGACGTGTTCACCACGCAGAACGGCCGTGGCAGCGCCCAGTCGGTGCCGCTCAAGGTCGGCAGCGGCAAGGTCTTTCTCAAGCGCGAGGGCACGCTGCAGACGATGCCTTCCGGCGAAGCGGTGATCTCGCTGCCGTCGTCCCCGAAGTAGTCAGCATCGCCTCACGCCCCGGAGGGTCGGCGCGTGCGCGCCGATGCGGCTACTCGATGGCCTTGACCATGTCTTCCACGACCTTCTTCGCGTCGCCGAAGACCATCATGGTCTTGTCCATGTAGAACAGCTCGTTGTCGAGGCCTGCGTATCCCGCCGCCATCGAGCGCTTGTTGACGATGATGGTCTTGGCCTTGTAGGCCTCGAGGATCGGCATGCCGTAGATCGCGCTGCCTTTGGTGTGCGCCGCGGGGTTCACCACGTCGTTGGCACCGAGGATGATGGCCACGTCGGCCTGGCCGAACTCACCGTTGATGTCTTCCATCTCGAACACCTGGTCGTAGGGCACCTCGGCCTCGGCGAGCAGCACGTTCATGTGGCCGGGCATGCGGCCGGCCACCGGATGGATCGCGTACTTCACGCTCACGCCCTTGGCGGTGAGCTTGGCCGCGAGCTCCTTCACGGCGTGCTGCGCGCGCGCCACTGCCAGGCCGTAGCCGGGCACGATGATCACGGTCTCGGCATTGCCAAGCACGAAGGCAGCGTCGTCGGCGCTGCCGCTCTTGACGGGCCGCTGCTCGGCCTTGCCGCCAACCGCGGCAGTGGCGTCGCCCCCGAACCCGCCGAGGATCACGTTGAAGAACGAGCGGTTCATCGCCTTGCACATGATGTAGCTCAGGATCGCGCCCGAGCTGCCCACCAGGGAGCCGGCGATGATGAGCATCGCGTTGTTGAGCGAGAAGCCGATGCCGGCCGCGGCCCAGCCCGAGTAGCTGTTGAGCATCGAGACCACCACCGGCATGTCGGCGCCACCGATCGGAATGATGATCAGCACGCCGAGCACGAAGGCGATCGCGAGCACGCCGTAGAAGTGGGCCGGGTTCTGCGTCAGCGTGTAGCCGACGATCAGCGTCACCATCACGACGGCGAGCGCGAGGTTGATCCAGTGCTGGCCGGCGAACGTGACCGGTGCGCCCTGGAACACGCGCAGCTTGTACTTGCCCGAGAGCTTGCCAAAGGCGATCACCGAGCCACTGAATGTAATGGCGCCGATGGCCGCACCGAGGATCAGCTCGAGCCGGTTGCCGGTGGGAATCGCGTCGATCGCGCCGCCGGCCGCCGGCCGCGCGACGATGCCGAACGCATACGGCTCGACCGCCGCGGCCACGGCGATGAACACCGCCGCCAGGCCGATCATGCTGTGCATGAAGGCGACCAGCTCCGGCATCTTCGTCATCTCGACGCGATTCGCCATGGTCGCGCCGACGGCGCCGCCGACGACCAGCGCGCCGAGCACCCAGACCATGCCGGTGCCGGCCCCTGTGCCGTACGAGCCCAACAGGCGAACGATGAGCGCGGCGGTGGTGAGCACGGCGATCGCCATGCCGGTCATGCCGAAGACGTTGCCGCGGATCGAGGTCGTCGGGTGGCTCAGGCCCTTCAGCGCCTGGATGAAGCAGACGCTCGCGACGAGGTAGAGAAGCGTGACGAGGTCGAGGCTCATGTCGAGGCGGCCTTCTTCTCGTCGGCCGCGGCGACGGCGTTTGCGGATTTCACGGGCCGTTCCTTCTTCTTGAACATCGCCAGCATGCGCCGCGTGACGAGGAAGCCGCCGAACACGTTCACTGCCGCGAGTGCCACCGCGAGCACGCCCATCGTCTTGCCGAGCGGCGTCTCGGTCAGCGCCGCCGCGAGCATCGCACCGACGATGACGATCGCCGAAATCGCGTTGGTCACCGCCATCAGCGGCGTGTGGAGCGCCGGTGTCACCGTCCAGACGACGTGGTAGCCGACGTAGATCGCCAGCACGAAGATGATGAGGTTGACGACGGTGTGGGAGACGGGATCCATGGCGTTGTTCTTTCTGCTGCTGCTTATTTGCGCTTGACCTCGCCGCCCTGCGTCATCAGGCAGGCGGCGACGATGTCGTCTTCCATCGGCACGGCGAACGCGGCGTCTTTGGGCAGCACGAGCTTGAGGAAATCGAGCACGTTGCGCGCATAGAGAGCCGATGCGTCGGCGCCGACCATCGAGGCGAGATTGGTCTCGCCGATGATCGTGACGCCGTGCTTGACCACGGTCTTGTCGGCCTCGCTCAAGGGGCAATTGCCGCCGACGCCATCCGGGCCTCTGCCCGCGGCGAGGTCGACGATCACCGAGCCCGGCTTCATGCTCCTGACCATCTCTTCGGTGACGAGCACCGGCGCCGCCCGGCCGGGGATCAGCGCTGTCGAGATCACCACGTCGGCCGCGGCCACGCGCTTGGCGACCTCGACCTTCTGCCGCTCGAGCCAGCTCGCCGGCATCGCCTTCGCATAGCCGCCCACGCCCTCGGCGGCGGCTTTTTCTTCGGCGGTGTCGTAGGACACGTCGATGAACTTGCCACCGAGCGACTCGACCTGCTCCTTCACGCTCGGCCGCACGTCGCTCGCTTCGATCACCGCGCCCAGGCGCTTGGCCGTGGCGATGGCCTGCAGCCCCGCTACGCCCACGCCGAGAATCACCACGCGCGCCGCCTTCACCGTGCCGGCGGCCGTCATCAGCATCGGAAAGAAGCGCTGGTACGTGTCGGCCGCCAGCAGCACGGCCTTGTAGCCGGCGATGTTGGCCTGGCTCGAAAGCACGTCCATGCTCTGCGCGCGGGTCGTGCGCGGTGCGGCTTCGAGCGCGAAGCTCGTCAGGCCCGCGGCGGCAAGCGCATCGAGGCCGGGCCGGTCGAATGGGTTCAGCATGCCGACGAGGTTGGTGCCGCGCTTCATCAGCACGAGTTCCTCGGCGTTCGGCGAGCGCACCTTCAGCACGAGGTCGCAACCCAGGGCGCCGGCGCGGTCGGTGATTTCGGCACCGGCCGCTACATAGGCCGCGTCGGTCACGCTGGCGGCAACGCCGGCACCGCTCTCGACGCGCAAGCCGTGGCCCTGCGCCACGAGCTTCTTCGCCGTCTCGGGCGTCACGGCAACGCGCGTCTCGCCCGCGGCCGTCTCGCGCGGCACACCGATCAACATGCTGTGGTCTCCTCTTGCTTGTTCTGGCTGGACGGCGCGGAGCTTACAAGAAAGGTCGTCGCGGGCACCGTTCGACCAGCGCTGCGCACGCCCAGGCCGAACAGAGCCGCCCGCTAAACTTGTTCAGATCGGTTTCAACGGTGGACTGCTTGCCTGAGGGCGCGAACGATGCTGGCCTTCATGGATCGCGGTGGAGAAACCGGAGCGCTCGTTCGCGCACTCGGTTGGCAGTCGACCCTCTTGGGTTCGCCGCTCCACTGGCCGCAACCGCTGAAGACGCTCGCCGGCGTGATGCTGGCCGCGGAGCAGCCGACGTTCGTGGCATCGGGCGATCAGCGCACCCCGATCTACAACGACCGCTACGTTCCGCTGCTCGCCGATCGGTACCCGTGGGCACTCGGCAAGCCGTTCTTCGAAGTCTGGGCGGAGGTCAGTGCCGCGCTCACGCCACCGTTCGATCAGGTGTTCTCGGGCGTGCCGATCCACATGGACGACATCGAACTCGTGCTCGATCGCCCGGGCAAGTCGCCCGAAGCACACTTCGCCTTCTCGTACACGCCCGTTCGCCCTGCGTCGACTCGGTACCGGCGCCGACCGGCCCGGTGGCGCAGGCCGGTGGCGAGGAAGTGGTGATGGTGATCGACGACGAGCCGAGCCCGCGCATGCTCGTCGCCGAGATCCTGGGCGAGGCGGGCTACTCGGTGATCGGAGCCTCCGATGGGCCCGCCGGCCTGCGCTTGCTGCAGGCCGCGCCGCGCGTCGACCCGCTCATCACCGACGTGGGCCTGCCGGGCGGCCTAAACGGTCGCCAGGTGGCCGACGCCGCGCGCATCGCACGACCGCGGCTGCAGGTGCTCTTCATCACCGGCCATGCAGAGAACGCCGCCGTGGAAAACAGCCGGCTCGACGCCGACATGGCGCTCATCACCAAACCCTTCGCGATGGAAGCGCTGGCGCAGAAGGTGAAGGCACGAGCGACACGCCCGCACGAGCCGTCGATCCCGTGCAGATGAACGAACG
>Ga0209511_1002981_pt1 | contig 13312 bp, 9 predicted proteins | sample SSSSmetaG_FD_184141 | JGI IMG/M metagenome (GOLD analysis project Ga0209511, IMG submission 184141) | Glacier valley bacterial and archeal communities from Borup Fiord, Nunavut, Canada, to study Microbial Dark Matter (Phase II) - ​SSSS... | ecosystem: Environmental > Aquatic > Freshwater > Ice >... | reverse complement strand
GGTGGTTGCCAAAAATGAGGTTTCGGCTCGGCTAAGGATTTCGCCGATTAGCGGGTCGTCCAGGGCGATAGTTTCGGTGGTGGCTGGCCCAATATTCAGGCTGTTACCTAGTGACTGCGAGGGAGCCATATATTTGCGGCAATTGGTGAAGGCAGTCTGGCAACGCAGCTCAGCAGTAGCGGTAAATGCGCCGCCAATTCGGGAACGCCGCGCCTGGGCCAGATTAATTACTATTCCACCACATAACTTCCCGGCGGGAATCTTCTCTAACACCTGCTCTGGAAAACTCAAAATAATATCATCACCCTCGGTGGTAGCGGTAATAAGGGGGGCTGGCCCGGAAAGCACTGTAAAGTTGAAAGCCTGGGATTGTTCCAGGGTTGCCAGCACAATCAGGTCGGCGACCATCGCGTAATTCGCCACTGGCCCGACCCAATCCGCCAAACTGTCGGCAACTTTGATACAATTTGCCTCAGTTTGTACCTGGCGTTGCCCTTCGTGATATTTTATTGGTGACATTTGTTTACCTCGTATCTATGAATGGTTGGCGGTCTTCGGTTGGCGGTTGGCGGTAAATAGTTGAAGGTCAAAAGTCAAATCTAAAATTGGGGGATAATTATAGGAGGATGCTCCGCCATCCGATATTTTTTCGCAAGACAGAGCCTGCTCCTACAACTCCTGACTCCTGATTTCTTTTTTACTCGTTACACGTTACTTCTTACCGACCTGCCAGCCGAACAGCGTGGTCTGACGATATAGCTCAAGCTGGGTAGCATGCTCGATTTTGTGACCGTAGTTGGCGTAAACCGCATAATCATCCAGGGCGTACACCTCCCCATACCAGGACAAAGTGCCTTTCTGGCTTAGCAGGGTCGGGTCTAGTTGCTCCACCGTCGCCATTACCTGGGCGTGTACTTCCTCAAATTCTTGCAGGGTGGCGGTTATAGGGTTGGGGCGGTGTGCCTCCACCTGCTCATTGCAATATACATGGGGCCCTTTGCTTAAATATCCGTCCAGATAGGGCGTAGTTGTGTCTTTTTCTATGGCACTTTTCAAAACATCAAGAAAGATATGTTCCATTGAGGTCAAATGGTTCAGCACATCCTTAGCCGACCACTCGCCCACTACCTTGCCGCTTTCCCAATTTTCCCCTTCAATTCCTTCAATGCTTTTCAAAACTGTCTGATGCCCGTATTCCAATAAACCTGTGATAAACATAAATACCTCCTTATTTTGCGTGTTCAGTTCAATTAACTTGATAGGTATAGTTTAACAAGTTCGTCGGAAGTTAAAATCGGGGGATATACGGAGAAAAAATAAAAGTTGATACGGAGATTTTTGTAACAACTATCAACTATTTAAGCCCTTTTGAATGGCCCAGGTGGCAATTTGTACTCTGGATTTGAAGTCGAGTTTTGTCAGAATATTCTCAATGTGGGTTTCGACGGTTCGTTGATTAAGCACCAATCCTTCGGCAATTTCGTGGTTGGATTTGCCCTGCGAAATGAGGCTGGCAACCTCCCGTTCGCGCCGGGTAAGACCACCCCATTCTTTGGTGGCCTGTTGTAGCGGCGAAAGAGAACGGGTAGGGGTGAGCATATTTTCGACTTTATCGCGGAAATTGGCCTGTAAAATTGGGTCAGGGATAGTGACGGTCAGTTGTGCTACAATTTCTCGGACTCTGCCAAAGGCTTTCTGGGCGGGGGCATAGTGTTTTTGTTTTTCCAGCAGTTTGCCATGTGCTAATTCTAACCGCCATTGCAAAGGCAATATAGCTTGCTGCTTGGCTGACAGTATAGCTTCTTGCAAAAAATTGTTAGCCTCAAGCCGTTGGCCCTTCGCTAGTAGCACCTCAACCCGCAAGAGAGCCAGATAAGGCACAGAGTCAGGCGGCAAACTTAATTTATCCAGAATTTGAGAGGCACTATCCAAATCCCCTTTAGTAAGGGCTAACTCCGCCCGTGCCAGCCAGACCAGTCGTTGCCCGATGCTTTGAGCCGGGGCAGGGGCGGAGAAGGCGGTCAGAAGTGGGTCGGCCTCCTCAACTTTATTCAGGCGCAAAAGGGCTAGAGTTAGGTAACTTGCGGCATTTTCTTTCCAATAAATCGAGTTGCATTCAGTAGCCAGTTGCAAGGCGGTTGCCAGATATTTGTGGGCAGTCTCAAAGTTCAGTAATTCAAAATGCAAAACTCCCAGATTAAAATTAGCGGCAGTCCGCCATTGCAGATGGTCAAGTTCCTCGGCAATCTTCAAACTTTCGCGGGCGTAGGCGAAGGCCGTCGAATAATTGCCATAAAACCCCTCCACCAGGCCAAGCACAAAAAGTGCGAAAGCCTGACCAGACCGCCAGCCAATCGCCCGCGCTTCGGCAAGGCCCGCTTCACCATTTTTCAACCCTTCCGCCTGCATCGCTAGGGGGTGGTTAAGGCTGGGCACATGATACGAACCGCCACTCAGGGCGAAAGTGGCCTGACTAGAAGCTACGCGCTGGCGGTCTCCGGCCTCTTTGAACAGCTCGATAGCCTTAGCAAGAAACTCTGCCCCGGCCATAAGCTGGCTATTCATTATCGAAGAAATCCCCATCAAATCATAGGTATCCGCCATCCCCGCCCGATTGCCTAGCTGGCTGAAAATAGCCAGTGCCTCATGGTGATAAGCCAAAGCCTGTTCCGGCTCGTCCTGATTAAGTTGCCAGTTGCCCAGCGAATTGAGGCAGTGGGCCAACAGGGGCGCATCCTCCAGGCGACGGGCCAGCTCTAAGGCTCTCGCATAATATTGGCTGGTGTGCTGATAATCCCGCGAGCTCCACAAAGAACCCAACGCAAGTAAAGCTGTAATCTCCATAGGAGTATTTGTCGCTAAATGGGCGACTTCACTTGTCGCATCGTAATCGGTCTTTGCCATTTCAAAATCGCCGATTGCTTCCCAGGCACTTCCGCGCTTTAACCATAGCTCTAGCGACAGGCTGGTTTTCAACTGTTTAGCCGCTTCCAGGGCGCGGGAATAATGTTCCAGAGCCACCTGGGGGGCAAAGAGGGCCATTGCATTATCGCCAGCCCGGGTGGAGTAGGTTATCGCGCGCGCCCAATCCTCTACCTCGTAATAGTGATAGGCCAACTCGCCGGGGCGTTTATCCGCACTCAACTCCTCCAGCGTTCGGGCAATTTTATGATGAAGGGCTTTGCGCTCCCGAATAAGAAGTTTGGTGTAGATGGTCTGGCGGGTAAGGGCGTGGCGGAAGGCGAATTCACCTCCTGGCACTTCCACCACCAGTTGGGCGGCAATTAATTCTTTTATGGCTTTTAATAGCTCAGTTTCACTTAAATTAGTAATTCGTTCCAGCAAGGAAAAATCGAACTGCCTGCCAGCTACCGCCGCCAATTCCAGAATCTCCCTGGCGGAAGGGCTCAGGTTTTCGGTATGCCGCTCCACCGCATCCTGAATGGTGGCGGGGATTTGCAATCTGGCAAAGTTTTCCAGATCTCCCCCGTTTCTGGAAAAAAGCAAAGGGTCTTGGGCCACTAAAGCTTTTAAGGTTTCCTCGACAAAGAAGGGATTCCCTTCGGTAAAGTTATAAATAGTATTGAGAAAATAAAGCCCCCCCGCCGCAAGCGACGGGGTATTTAGCCAATTTTTGACCAAACGATACTTTCTCCAATAAGGTTGCGCCGCAAGCGGCGGGGAATGTATCCCTTAGAGATTCAAGCCGAATGGGAGTTTCCAGCTTGAAAATTGCCTTGAGCATCATTTCCACATCCTGCCGGGAAAGCCGTTCCAGTTTGAGTTCAGTGGCTCACCGCTCCCGTTCCAACCAGGCCCGGAATCTCTTGGGAGCCGGGGAAAGTTCTTCATTTCGGCAGGTTATTACTAACAATAGGGGTAAATTTACTAATTTTGAGGCTAGATAAGTTAGATATTCCAGGCTACTGGGGTCAATCCAGTGCAAATCTTCGAGAGTGAGCACTAGCGGTTGCTGGTTGGCGAGCTGCGAAAAAATCAGGGTACAGGATTGGAACAAACGTTGCTTTTCCTGGTCGGCATCGGTATAGGGTGGTAATTCTATTTCGGGCAAACGGCTGACAAGTTCCGGCAGAATTTTAAGCAGTTCAACCACACCAGAGCCAAGTAAGTGGGTAATTTCCGCCGCGCTCAACTTATTTACCCCGCCCTGTAATAAATCTAGCAAAGGGGCATAGGGTAGCGTCCGAATGACTTCCAGACAATTCCCCTGCAAGATTTGCCACTGCTGCTCAAGGGCGGCGTGTCTAACTTCACTGACGAGGCGCGATTTACCAATCCCGGCATCCCCAGTTAATAGAATAATCTGGCCTGTTCCGGCTCTAACCCTGGCAATCGCCTCTTGCAAGAGTTCAAGCTGGGCCATTCTGCCAATTACTATAGGGCAAAGCAAGGGGTTATCTGGCATCTATTTTATTCCTGCCTGAATGCTGGACAAAATTAGTTGGGTTGGTCGGGTTGTCTGATTATTATATCAGCTTTTACCAGAACCAAAACGGCTGATTATAGTAAAAATCTGGCAAAGAGTACCATAAACGCGCTATAATAGGGGGGTAAAAATTTTAATCACTATACGAGGAAAAGCTATGTATAATTATGATGTAAATAGCGCGGAATATCGGGAAGCCTATCGTCAGGCAGAGCGCAGGGTTAAAGCAAAATTAGGGTTCTATTGGCATTTTGCAGTTTACCTAATTATCAATGGCTTACTAATTGGTATTTATCTTTTAACTACCCTGGCGGCGGGGTTTTATTACCCCTGGTTTGTTTGGACGATGGCAGGATGGGGAGTGGGGTTATTATTTCATTTCTTGGGTGTGTTTGTTTTTCCGGGCGATAATAGCGGAAGCATCCGGCGAAAAATGATTGAAGAAGAGTTACGGAAAATGGGAGCAAGCGTGCCACCGCCGGGTAGCGGCTATCCTCCACCTTCCGGGTCGGGACAGAATTACACTGACCACAAGTAATCTTCGGTTAAAAGTCGCCTAAAACTGGCTCAGCCCTTGTTCTGGTTGATTTGGGTCAGTTTAAGAGTGCCTTTATAACTTTTGAACCCCCTTCCCCCCCAATATTCTACTTGAAAAAACTGTTAGATTTACCTGGAAGCCGAATTTTATGCAGCAAAGCTTTCCACAATCTAAAACCCTGAACTCTGATTCTCAATTGAGCGGTAAATTATTGGTAGTAGACCAGAGCAACAAGCAACTCCAGACGCTTGTGGCTGACTTTGGGTTGTCTGTCACTTTTCTGGATAGGTATGAGGAGGTATTGCCTGAATTACAGACAGGTCAATATGACCTCCTGCTAATTACCGCTACTTTGCCTGACCCTGCCAGTTTTGCCCTTTGCCAGAATATTAAAAACACACCTGAACTTGCCAACCCTAAAATTATTTTTGTAGCTGAAAATGGCACAACCGAGGATAAAGAGCGGGCTTTTGAGGCGGGCGTGGCGGATTTTCTTACTTTACCGATTAGCCCTTTAGAATTACAAACTCGCCTCAAACTATTGCTTAACCTTAGCAGGGCTGAGGCGGAACTCTACAATCGTAATAACCACCTGCGCGAACTAATGCGGATTTCCAACTTAATTAATTTGCACCTGGATTTAACGACCGTTGCCAACGAAATTGTTAAGTCAGCCAGAGATTTGACTGGTTCTGAATGGGCCTATTTGATGTTATGGGAGGAAGAGAACAAGGGTCATCGTTGCCTGAGTGCCTTAAATTATAACCTTGAATTTGTAGGTATGTTAATTGCTGAAGACGAAGGGATTAGCGGAGCAGTCCGGGCAAAAGGCCAGCCCGTTTTGATTAGCGATTACCAGAACTCGGAATGGCGGTTAAAAAATATTACCACCGATAAAATTAGGGAAATGGCAGGTGTACCCCTGACAATTGGGCAGAAACACCTCGGCGTATTGTCGGTGTCGGTGGGTAAGCTTGATAAGCATTTTACCTCCTACGATTTGGATACCCTGACTAATCTGGCGAATCAAGCGGCAGTAGTAATTGAAAATACCAGATTATACGGTGATTTAAGCCGTAAAGAGGAAACCTATCGCCTAATTACCGAAAAAGCCAACGATTTAATTGTTTCGGTTAATGCAGAAGGAACGATAACTTTTATCAACGAGCGTTCTCGTTCTATGTTGGGTGTTGAGCCTGCTGAACTTATCGGGAGCAGTATCCAACGTTTTCTCACGCCCGATGCCCTGAATACTTTCTATGTTGTTTTTGAGTCGTTAAGAACCGAGGAGCAGCAGAAACAGATTAATCGGATTAGCCAATCGTCCTACGAGCTTATGATTCTCAACCGGGATGGTACGCCCCTGAGCCTGGAATTTAACTTTGGCTTACTCTTTAACGAAAACAAGGTGGTGGGGATTCAGGGTATAGGCCGCGATGTTACTAGCCGCAAACGCAGCGAAGAAAATGAACGGATGCGGATTTTAGGCCAGATGGCGAGCGGGGTGGCTCACGATTTTAACAACGTCCTGGCAAATGTGTTAGGCCACGCCCAATTGCTGGAAACTCAAATTGAGAATGAAGATATTCTAAATACTCTGCAAATAATCGCTCAATCAGCGCGGGATGGGGCGGAAACGGTGCGGCGGATTCAGGAGTTTACCGGGCAGCGCACCCCTACCGATTTTGATTTGCTTGATTTAAACCAAATAGTGCAAGGGACGATAGATTTAAGCCGTCCGCGTTGGCGGGATGATGCTCAACTCAATAGCATGCAAATTGAGATTGAGCGAGAGTTTGAAACGATTCCTTTAGTTCGGGGCAAGGCGGCTGAGTTGCGCGAAGTTATTATTAATATTATAAACAATGCGGTTGATTCTATGACTCCCACTGGTGGGAAATTAAGGTTTCGGACAAGTTATCAGAATAATTGGGTAGTGCTTGAGTTAGCGGATACGGGAAAAGGGATGTCGCCCGAAGTTCGTCGCCATATTTTCGAGCCATTTTTTACTACAAAAGGTGTGCGCGGTACGGGTCTGGGTCTATCGGTTGCTTTCGGTATTATAAATCGCTATAAGGGCGAAATAAGTTGCGATTCGGTGGTTGGGCAAGGCACGGTTTTTACCATTCGCTTGCCAGCCGCCGAGCCGAATCAAGAGGAAGCTTCGATGGCAAAAACTAAAGTAGTGGTAAAGCCAGTTTTAAAGCAGTATCAGGGTAGGATACTGGCGATTGATGATGAGCCGGGTATTAGGAGCGTGGTGCGAAGGGCCTTGCAGTCGAGCGGTTTTAATATTGAGGTAGCGGCTTCGGGGGCAGAGGCTCTGGCGATGCTGGAAAAGGCTTCTATTATAAATCAGGCGCGCCCCTACGACCTTGTTTTGAGCGACCTGGGTATGCCGGAGATGGGTGGTTGGGAGGTCGCTCGGCTGGTGCATAGTCGTTGGGCCGAAATCCCGGTGGTGTTGGTAACAGGCTGGGGCGAACAGTTAGACCCTGCCAAAATGGCGGAAAACCAGATAGCTGATATTATTTCCAAACCCTTTAATATTCAGGAGTTGGTAAGAGTAGCGGTGCGCCACATTCGTCAGCCGGGGGAAAGTTAGGGGTTAAAACCTCTATAGCAAGTTGTTCTCTCTAGCGAAAATTGCCGCTTGGGTACGGTCACGCAAACCGAGGCGACCAAGAATGTTTGAGATATGGTTTTTGACCGTGCCTTCGCTTATCACTAGCTTCTCGGCGATTTCCCGATTAGTTGCGCCCTGAGCTACCAATCGCAAAACCTCCCGTTCTCGCCCCGTAATATCGCCTAATAAGGGTGGGGGGTCAGGCCGTTTGTTAGTTCCCGCCAGATTAGCTAATAATTTACTAGCCACGCCGGGGTCTAGTTGGTAAATCCCTTTATGCACCGCTTGCACCGCTTGCGCCAAATCCTGGACGGGAATATCTTTAAGCAAATAGCCACTGGCCCCAGCTTTCAAGGCTTCCAGCACATATTCCTCATCATCAAAGGTGGTTAACATCAAAATCTTACAGGTAGGGAGAAGGCCGCGCAATTTGGCGGTAGCCGTCACTCCATCCATCTTGGGCATCCGAACATCCATCAAGATAACATCAGGCAGTAACAGGTTGGCCTGTTCCAGAGCTTCCAGTCCGTTGGCGGCTTGTCCCACTACCTCAATATTTTCCTGAATTCTTAACAATGATGCAATACCATCGCGCATTAGACGTTGATCGTCCACCACCAGCACCCGTACGGTTGGTTCATTTTCTCTGGTCATTAGTTTAAACCCACCTGAATTGTTTTGAAGGTAGTTTTAGCCAGTCGAATAATGAGTTGAGTGCCAATACCAGGCTGACTATGAATTTTTAAGCTTCCGCCCACTAATTCTAATCGTTCCTCTACTCCCAACAAACCATAGCCGTTTCCCATTTTAAGTTCCGGGTCAAAACCGCCACCATTATCACTGATTAACAAGAGGGCTTCTTCCGGCCCAAAAGTCAGGGAAATTTTGACCAGACTGGCCTTAGCATGTTTCTGTATGTTGGTTAAGCCCTCCTGAATAGCCCGATATAAAGTATGCAACGATTGGATTGAATAGCCTTCCTCCTGCCCCTCTACTTTTAAGTCCACCTCAAGTTGGGGGGTTCTGCAATTCTTGACTAACGTGGTCAGGGTGGGTTGAAAAGCGAAAAGCTCCTGGGTTTGTCCCCGTAGCGTGCCTACCGAGTGACGTACATCCCGCAAAGCCTCTTTGGCTAACCGCTTGGCATCGCTAACGGCTTGGTCAGCTTCTTCTGGCTCCTTGAGGCGGAAAGTCTGGGCCTTTTCAAGCTGAATATTAATTACCGTCAAATAATGACCGAGACTATCATGAATCTCACGGGCAAGACGATTGCGCTCTTTAGTAGTGGAAAGCTCGGCTACCTGCTCGGCATAGGCTTTTAGTTGACGATTAGACTCTTCAAGTTGCCTTAATAGCTGTTCAGCCTGGGCGCGACTTTCCCGCTCCTTGATTACTACCCGCGTCATTGTTATCATAAAAGTCATTCCCACCAGCCAGACGATAAAATATTTCACCTCGTCGGGTTCATTGTACCAGGGATTATACGAATCCCATTCCAGCCGTAACAAGCGAATAACCAGCACTCCAAAATAGAACCAATAACCTATGCGCTTGCCAAAATAAATTGTCGCAAGATAAGGCAGATTAAAGTAAAGCACCGGGGAGAATTTAAAATCATCCAGGCGGGCAATAATTTCAATCAGGCCAAAACGGGTTATTAACAGGCCAATGGCAGGATTAGGGGGCGTTTCCTCCCCAAAAAACCAGTATTCCACTCGGTCTATGGCTAACAGAGCCAGGGTTACTAACGTGACAAAAAATGCCGTAAACCAGGAGGTTTGGCTGTTATATATATAAAATAAAATCAGTACCCCAATATAACTAGCAGAAAGCACCACATCAAAGGAAGTCGGCAATAGCCAGCTCCGCCAGCCGCGCTCCCTCCACTTTCGCTCTTTCGGTGCAAACTCTAATTTTTCTCCGCCCATTTCGACCCCTTTACCTTGACTAGAAAATATATCTGCTACTTAGAAGATAGCAAAACATTTTCAGCTACGCAATCTACCTGGCGACAGATCTTGAACTTTTGGTTTAGCCAGGAGGCATATGACCTTTGGCTAATCCACGCCGATTTGTTCCGACCTGGAATAGCTCTCCTGGCACATCTCAAAGTGAGTTTTTTTCATTATGCTGATAGCACAACACAATTTTGGTCGCCATAGTGAAGGGAAATTTTAAGATGATTAGCTTAACCGATTTGAACTCTGAACCTGGGGAAAAGTCTGCTTTTGCCGAGAAGCATCGGATGGATTCTAACAAATTGTCCCTTGCCCTGATTATCGGGTTGGCGGGATTTAAACTCGCCTTACACCTGACCTCTAACCTCTTTTTTGCCTTTGGTTACTTCCGCGACGAGTTCTATTATATGGCCTGTGGCGAACATCTGGCCTTTGGCTATGTAGACCACCCACCCCTGATTGCCCTGATTTCGGCAAGTAGCCGCGCTATTTTTGGCGACTCGCTGGTGGCAATTCGCTTTCTCCCAGCACTGGCAGGGGCTGGAACGGTGGTGCTAACAATCCTCACAGTGCGGGAGTTAGGTGGTAGGCTCTTTGCTCAGGCGTTGGCAGGGTTGGCAGTTATCGGGGCCCCGGTTTATCTGGTAACTAGCAATATGCTTTCAACCGTGCCATTTGACCACTTTTTCTGGGCCTTGACGCTTTATTTGGTGGTTGTTTTGCTAAAAAGCGGCAATGCAAGATTATGGTTGGCAATTGGCGGCGTAGTGGGGATTGGCCTATTGACCAAGAATAATATGACTTTTCTGGCAATAGGGTTAGCCGGGAGCCTGTTACTAACTTCTAACCGTAAATACCTGAAAAGTCCCTGGTTATGGGCGGGGGTGTTGCTGGCAGGTTTATTGGTGTCACCCTATCTGTTGTGGGAGTTTCAGAATGGCTTTCCCACGCTGGAATTTACCCGTAATGCCAGTAGCCAGAAAAACGCTGAGGTTAACCCCCTCGCCTTCTTTCTACAGCAAGTGCTGGCGGTTAATCCCATTAGTGCCCCCTTATGGCTGGCAGGGTTGGGCTATCTACTGACTTCACGGGTGTATCGGCTGTTGGGACTGACCTATTTGCTGACTTTTGGTGTTTTTGCGGCAACCCAAGCCGCCCGCCCTGATTACCTGACCCCGATTTACCCGATTTTACTGGCAGCAGGCGCAACCTGGCTAGAGCAACTTACCCTTCAGCGACGGTGGGGGCGGGTATTGTCGTTAGGACTTATGGTAGTAGGGCTGATGGTGGTGTTACCCACTGGTTTGCCGTTGCTTTCGCCCGCCACTACCGCCAGCATCACCCAGGCGATGGGCCTCAGTAGTATTTCATTGGAAAAGGGCAATACCGCCACGCTGCCCCAATATTTCGCGGATATGTTTGGTTGGCCTGAACTGACGGTTACGATTGCCACAGTCTATAACCAGCTAACACCGGAAGAACGGGCCCGCACCACCATTATCACCGGGAATTACGGCGAGGCAGGTGCCCTCAACCTCCTGGGCAAAGCCTATAAGTTGCCCATTGCTAGTAGCGGTCATAACAATTATTGGCTGTGGGGTGCGGCTAATCCTGCGGCGGATATAGTAATTGTGGTAGGTTATCCCGGCGGAGTAGCGGAAATGCGCCAATATTTCACTAGCTTTGAACAGGTTAACATGGTCAAGTGTAAATTTTGTATAGATTATCAAAATGACCGCCCGGTATTTGTAGGTAAAGGGTTAAACACTTCCTTGGCAGAGCTATGGCCTAAAATCAAGAGGTTTATTTAGTCCTGTGAACGGTTAATAAGAAGTGGCTAAGAGCTTCTACGAGTTTGGCTTAACTGTGCTAATATCACTCAGGTCTTATAAATATCAAAAAGGAGAACAGGATGAGCCAGCAAGAAGCGAAAGTGCGTTGGGGCGTTTTGGGGGCGGCCCGGATAAATCGGCGGTTAATTCCGGGATTAAAACAGTCTAATAATACCGAATTAGTAGCGATTGCCAGCCGTGACCGCGACAAAGCCCATCAAGCCGCCGCCCAATGGGGAGCGGAACTAGCCTACGATAGCTATGAGGCTTTGTTAAATGACCGCCGCATTCAGGCAGTTTATATCCCTTTACCCAACGCCCTGCATGTTGAATGGGTCATAAAAGCGGCTCAGGCTGGCAAACATGTCTTATGTGAAAAACCCTTAGCCCTGACCCCCGAAGCTGTTACAAAGGTGATGGAAGCGGCGGTGGCTAATAAAGTTCAGGTGATGGAAGCTTTTATGTATCGCTTTCATCCGCAACAGGGGCGGGTCAGGGAGTTGCTGGCGGAAGGGGCTATTGGTGAGGCCAGGGTGGTGCGGGGTAGTTTTGCTTTCCCGATGGTTACCGGGAATTATAATATTCGTTTAGACCAGACTTTGGGCGGCGGGGCTCTTTGGGATGTCGGTTGTTATGGAGTAAATGTGGCGCGCTGGATGTTAGGTTCGGAGCCAATTTCGGTTTATGCCGAGGCTACCCTTGAGCAAGGGGTGGATATTAGCACGGCGGTAATTCTGGATTTCGGGGAGCAACGGCGGGCTCTAATGGACTTTGGCCTGAATTATGGGCGACGCAGCTTTTACGAAATAATTGGCACTGCCGGAACGCTGTCGGTGGAAAATATGTGGCAAGAGCCCGATGGGGAGGCTTATGTTTATCTCAGGAATGAGAAGGGGCTGACGACTATTCCATTTGCCCCCGTCAACCATTTCAAGTTAGAAGTAGAGGCTTTTAGTCAGGCTATTCTGGCGGGGCAACCCATCCCCTATCCCTTGAGTGACTCGGTGGAAAATGCGCGGGTCTGTAGCGCTCTGTTGCAATCTATTCACGAAGGGCGCAAGATTGTGCTTTAGTTTTGACCTATTAACTATTTTATTTTTATAGATAGCACTGCTATTCGTAGTTCGCGCTTATCATTTTGTGCACCACCCGCCAAAGCTGGTATAAAATAGCCATCGGCAGGGTCAGGATATAATTTTATCACATTATCGCCACGCCGTAACTTTAGATTATCAAGACGGATTAAAGTAGGTTTGCCAACAGTAACGTCACCAACTTTTACTAATTCAGGGGTTTCTACTTTAACATCGCCAATTAAGGCATCATTAAGAAAAACTTGCAGATGGCGGGGTTTATCAGGCGCGGAGGCTTCAATTTCAAGGCTATAGCTATCCGCCAGAGGGGTTTCTGGCCCAATCGCTATTATGGCGCGTGCGTCCACCGCGTCTTTAGCAATCCAACGTTGGTAGATTCCCAAAGTCTTATTAACTGTCTCAACCCCATCCCAGCCGCGTTCTAGCACAAAGATTGGCTTAACTAATTTAGCTTGATCAACCCGATAAACTGTGGCTAGAGCATCCTGGAAAAATGGCACTGCCGAACTATTGGGATTGACACTAAAAGTTTCATTTATCAACCGTTGCACCTGTTTCAGACGTTGCTCGTTGCCATTGAAATCGGCTGGATAGACCACTACATAGCCAATTCCGGCATAGTTGAGCAAACCCAGCAACTCTGACTGTGACAAGGCGGGCACAATATCGGGGTTTGTTTGACTTAAAGGCTCCACCCAATTGTAAAGAATATAGTCATTAGCAATGCGGTAAGGGTCAATCAGACTGCGGCTAAGATAACCACCCACTATAGGCCGTTGGTGATAAATCTGGTAAATCATACGTAGGCTATCTTGGT
>Ga0209511_1002976_pt1 | contig 13345 bp, 12 predicted proteins | sample SSSSmetaG_FD_184141 | JGI IMG/M metagenome (GOLD analysis project Ga0209511, IMG submission 184141) | Glacier valley bacterial and archeal communities from Borup Fiord, Nunavut, Canada, to study Microbial Dark Matter (Phase II) - ​SSSS... | ecosystem: Environmental > Aquatic > Freshwater > Ice >... | reverse complement strand
CCGGGTGGCGGGCTGCAGGGTCGCTGCGCCGCGTCGAGCCGCGGCGAACGAATCGCGGCGCGTAATGGCCTGCCACGCTCTCGCAGCCGCCTTTCTGGTCGAAGGCTGGCTCGGTCTCGAAGCCGGCTTGCAGCAGGCCGGCTTGCAGCGATCGGGCAGCTGTCCACGCTGCCACGGTCGCATCGGTCGCGGCCACACGCCCCATCGCCTTGAACACGCGCGGCGCCCATGCCGCCGGGCTGCCGGTTGGCGCATGACCCTCGAGAAAGAACGCATCGGCTTCGAGCGAGAGCTGCGGCAGCCACGCAGCCACATCGCCGAAGGCCAGCAACAGTTCGACGGCGCCGGCTTCGAAGCTCAGGCGATGCAGATTGCAGGTGAGCGGCGGCCACGCGGCAACGAGCATGGCGGCGAGCGGCGCGAGCGCGGGCTCGCGTTCGATCGACGCCATGGCCGAGCGCTCGAAAGGAGTCGGCTCGATCGAGACGAAATGCAGCCGGATGCAGCGCTGCGCATCGGCCCGCCACGCGGCCAAGGTGGCGAGGAAGTTGTTGCCGGAACCGAAGCCTGTTTCGAGAATCGTGAACCGTTCTCGCCCGCGCCAGCGCCCGGGCAGGCCATTGCCGGCGAGCAACGCGTGCTCGACTTGCGCAGTGCCGTGCACGTCGCGCGTTGCCCATTGCGCGGCGACGATGGGCGTGGTGTTCACAGCCTCGGCGTCTCGCTGCGGGCTCGAGCGGCGAGCCAGTGCAGGAGCGGCTCGCGCACATGCGTCAGGTCGCGGTAGGCGAGCACGGCAACCGACATGCTCGCGAGCGCATCGTGCACACGCCGCGCGGCCTCCGCGCTGCCCACGGCATCGCTCAAGGACGCGCTCTCGACGTGGATCGTGAACACGGCCTGGCCGCTGCCGGCCATCGGTATGAAGGTCTGCCGCTCGCTGCGGAAGTACGCGTTGCGGGCAATGCAGTCGGCCGACATTCCGACGCTGCCGCGCACATCGATCTCGGGCCACGCGGGCTTGCCGCGTGCCGGGTGCTGGTGCAGCCTTGGCTCGGGCGTAATCGTCCAGACGAAGCGCTCCCATCGATCGCCCTCGGCAGTGACCAGCCGCGCCAGCGCATCGGCCGCAGACAGCAGCTGAGCGTTGTCGGCGACCGGCGCATGCACGTCGGCGAAGCGCTTGCCGAGCTTGTCGGCAGGCGCCCACCGGGACGGCAAGGCGACGGCCAGCCAAGGCACGCGACCAGTGGCACCGTCGATGACGGCGAAGTCTTCTTCGAAGGCGAGCGCGAGCAGCGCCGTGGCACGAAGTGCGCAAGGCACGGCGCGCAGCGCGCGGCCGACTTCGTCGTCGCCCGTGCCGATGGCGCGGCCGGCGGCGTCGACCCTCCAGCCGAGCAGCGGCGCGTCGAATGTGATTGCGCCCTCGGCCCCGGGCCCGGGCCCGTCGACGAAGATCGCAGCTGGCGGTGATTTCGCAGCTTCAGCGGCGATCGCCGCCAGCGGAACATGAGCGTCGTAGCCGGGCACCGCCATCAGCGCTTCTTCCGTGAAGGCCGAGAGCACGGTCAGCTTTTCGCGCAGGTGGCGGCTGCCGACCCGTGCCGGGGTGAGCTGCGCAGTACCGGCCGCGATTCGGCGCAGCCCGGGCTGCATGCGGAACGGCGCGGTGATTTGCGAGAAATCGAACGCCATGGCGCGAAGCTTACAAAGAGAAAGGCCCGCCGAAGGCGGGCCTGCTGATTCCGGCGGCGCGGCTCGTCAAACGCGCTTCCGGTACTCGTGGGTGCGCGTGTCGATCTCGACCCTGTCACCGGTCTGCACGAACAACGGCACCGAGATCTCCATGCCGGTCGCGAGCTTGGCGTTCTTCAGCACCTTGCCCGAGGTATCGCCCTTGACGGCCGGTTCGGTGTCGACGATTTCGCGCACCACCGAGGTGGGCAGCTCGACGGAGATTGCTTTGCCGTCATAGAACACGACCTCGACCGGCATCGCATCTTCGAGATACTGGATCGCGTCGCCCATGCTCTCGGTCTCGACCTCGAACTGGTTGTACTCGGCGTCCATGAAGGCGTACATCGGGTCGGCGAAGTACGAGTAGGTGCACTCCTTCTTGTCGAGCATGACCTGATCGAGCTTGTCGTCGGCCTTGAACACGACTTCGGTGCCGGAATTGCTGAGCAGGCTCTTCAGCTTCATGCGCACGGTGGCGGAGTTGCGGCCGCCGCGGCTGTATTCGGTGCGGAGCACGACCATCGGGTCCTTGCCGTGCATGATCACGTTGCCGGCGCGAAATTCCTGGGCGATTTTCATGGCGTGTTTTCCAGCGCTTGGGTTGCTGCGATGCGCCTCGCGGCTGCCGCGCAAAGCCTCGAATTCTAGCGTCGCGAAGCGGCGAATCCGATCAGCTGGCTGGAGAGGTCGGGGAGTGTCGCCTGGTTGCGGCACCACTCGGACGAGTGCCGCAACCAGGCTCGCGCGATGGCCGGCTCGTTCAGCAGCTCGAAGGCGTGCGTGCCATCGGCCCCGTTCCAGGCTTCGAACACTCGGTGCATCGGCTCGCTCAACGACGGCGACGCGGCTCGCAGGAACATGCCGAGAAACGCTTCCAGCTTGGCTCGATGCGCGCCGTCGCGTTGCGGGTAGAGCTGCCAGACGAAAGGCACGCCGGCCCAGAGTGACCGCACGAACGAGTCTTCGCCGCGCACCAGATTGAGGTCGCACGACCAGAGCAGGCGGTCGAACCCGGCCTGCGAGACGAAAGGCAGCCGGATGGCGCGCAGCGCGCCCCGCTCGAGCTTCGGGCCGAGCAGCGCCTCGGCTGCCTCGCTCGCGGCGCCCGGCGCGATCAGCAACAAGGTGGGCGATGCCGCGAGCGCGTCGACGAGCGGGCCGAGAGCCGGGTTCGCATATCCGAAAAGGCTGACGCGACGCTCTTCGCGGCGAGCCTCGATGTTCATCGACGCGAGCCACGTGTCGGCTTCGAACGACGCGCGTCGCGTCAGCAATCCCGGTTCGCGCAACAGGCCACCGCTGCCTTCTTCGAAGCCCGGATAGAAGAACCACGTCGTCGTGAGGCGACCTTGCGCTGCAGGCCGAGGCGAGGGCAGGCGATGCGACCTTCGTGCGTAACCCTCGGCGGTGAGGTGCTCGAGGTTGATCGAAACGGGCGGGTGCGGTGCGTTCGCAATGCTCTCGGCCACGCGATCAGGCACGCCTCCGCCGAACAGCTCGACGACGACGTCGGCCTCGCTCGCTCGTGCATCGTTCCAGTGGCCGACCTCGACCCCGAATGCTCCCTCCGGCGCCATCCAGGCCAACGCGCTGGCATCGTCGACGAACAGGCGCACGTGCTCGCCTCGGCCCGCGAGATCGGCCGCGAGCCGCCAGCCGACGCCGATGTCGCCAAAGTTGTCGATCACGCGGCAATACAGCACCCAGTCCATGACCGATTATCGAAGCGGCTGCTCTTGCGTGGACCCTGCGCGACCCGCGCGGCACAATCGATTCCGATGAGCGAAGAGAAGGTCGACGCCGGCGATGCGCCGGCCGCGGTAGCCGAGCGCGCCGAGATGCGCGCGCGGCTGCTCGCCGAAGTTGCCGCGCTGCCCGGGCTGCCCGGCGTCTATCGCTACTTCGATGCCAGCGGCGGCGCGCTCTACGTCGGCAAGGCGCGCGACCTGAAGAAGCGTGTCTCGAGCTACTTCAACAAGCGCCATGCCGGCAGCGAGCACGCGATCTGGACCGGCCACATGGTCTCGCGCATCGCACGCATGGAAACGACCGTGGTGCGCTCGGAAGCAGAAGCTCTGCTGCTCGAGAACAACCTGATCAAGGCACTCGCGCCGCGCTTCAACATCCGCTTCGTCGACGACAAGAGCTATCCGTACCTGAAGGTCGTCTCGCACACGTTTCCGCGCGTTGCCTACTACCGCGGCGCGGTCGACCAGAAGCATCGCTACTTCGGCCCGTTCCCGAGCGCGTGGGCGGTGAAAGACTCGATCCAGCTGCTGCAGAAAGTGTTTCACCTGCGCACCTGCGAAGACACGGTCTTCGCCAACCGCACCCGACCGTGCCTGCTGTTCCAGATCAAGCGCTGCTCGGGCCCGTGCGTCGACTACATCTCGAAGGAAGACTACGCACGCGACGTCGTCAACGCCGAGCGCTTCCTGCAAGGTGAGCAACAGGAGCTGATGGACTCGCTGCAGACGGAGATGATGACGCGAGCCGCAGCTCTGCAGTTCGAACAGGCGGCCGAGATCCGCAACCAGATCGGCTCGCTGGCCCGCGTGCTGCACCAGCAGGCGGTGGAAGACAACACCGGCGCGCGCTCGGTCGACACCGACATCCTCGCCGTCAAGGTCGACGGCGGCCGCGCCTGCGTGAACATGGCGATGGTGCGCGGCGGCCGCCACCTCGGCGACCGGCCGTACTTTCCGAAGCAGGTGGAGCGCGCGATCGAGGCCGAGGAAGACCTCGAGCCGGAAGAGGGCGCGGCCGACCTCGATGCGCAGGGCGCCGGCGAGCGCGCCCTCCCGCCTTCACCCGAGCGCCGCGTGCTCGAGGCTTTCATCGCGCAGCACTATCTCGAAGGCGGCATGCCGCCGCTGCTGGTGGTGAGCCACCCGGTCGACAAGGAGATGATCGACGCGCTCGGCGCGGCCAACGCGGCCCGTACGACCGTGCAGCATCAGCCGCGCGAGCCCCGGCGCGCGTGGCTCGACATGTGCATAGGCGGCGCTGCGCTGCGTCTGGCGCAGTTGCTCGCTGAAGAAGGTTCGCAGCAAGCGCGCACGCGGGCCCTCGTCGAAGCACTCGATCTCGCGGTGGAAGACCCGCACACATTCCGCATTGAGTGTTTCGACGTGAGCCACACCGCTGGAGAGGCGACGCAGGCATCGTGCGTGGTGTTCGAAGCGCACAAGATGCAGAGTTCCCAGTACCGCCGCTACAACATCGCCGGCATTACCCCGGGCGACGACTACGCTGCCATGCGCCAGGTGCTGATCCGCCGCTACTCGAAGCTGGTGGAGGCGGCGAGCCAGGGCACGGCGCGCCTGCCCGATCTGGTGCTGGTCGATGGTGGGCGCGGCCAGGTGAGCGTGGCGCGCGAGGTGTTCGAGGAACTCGGCATCGACCTCTCGCGCATCGTCGGCGTCGAGAAGGGCGAAGGGCGCAAGGTCGGGCTCGAAGAGCTGCTGTTCGCCGATGGTCGCCCCAAGGTCGGGCTCGGCCGCGAATCGGCAGCGCTGATGCTGGTGGCGCAGATTCGAGACGAAGCGCACCGTTTCGCCATCACCGGAATGCGCGCGCGCCGTGCCAGTGTGCGCACCGGTGCCAGCAAGCTCGAGGAGATTACCGGCGTAGGCCCGCGCAAACGCGCGAAACTGCTGCAGCGCTTCGGCGGCGCGCGTGGCGTGGGCCAGGCCAGCGTCGAAGACCTCGCCACCGTCGAAGGCGTCTCACGCGAGCTCGCCGAGGAGATCTACCGTGCGTTGCATTGAACGTCAGGTGCCCGCCCTTCAAAGCGTTCTGCTCGCGCAGCTTGCCATCGTCGTTGGCGTGGCACTCGCAGGCTGCTCGGGCGACCGGTCCGCGCCGGGAGAGCAGGGCGGCAAGACCACTCCGCTCGCTGCTCCCGCCACGACGGCGGCCGATTCCAGGCCGCTCGTCATCGCAGCGCCGGTCGCTCCTTCGCGCTCGCTGGCGGCGCCCGCCGTCAAACGCAACTGGGTCGAGGTGCGCAAGCAGGCGGCCGAGCGCTTGGTCGCGGCCAACCCCGACATCACCTACATGGGTCGCGTGCCCGATCGTCTGCTTGCAATCCCGGTGCTGGAGATCGAACTCAACCGGGACGGCACCGTGCGCAAGATCGAGGTCTTGCGCGAACCGCGCGAAGCCAAGGAGACGCTGAAGATTGCCGTCGCCGCGATCCAGCGTGCGGCGCCCTATGGCGATGTGTCGCACCTGCCCCGGCCGTGGAAGTTCATCGAGACCTTCCTCTTCGACGACGACCGCAAGTTCAAGCCGCGCACGCTCGACTGAGTTCGCCGCCGGCCGCGTAGGCGCCGGCGTGGGGCTTCACAATCCGCCGATGTTCTTCAACCTGCCGACTCTGCTCACCTGGGCACGCATCGTCGCGATCCCGCTCGTTGTCGGCGTTTACTACACGTCGCTCTCGCCCGAGACGCAGAACATCGTCGGCACCGCTCTTTTCATCCTGTTCGCACTCACCGACTGGGCCGACGGCTGGCTCGCACGGCGGCTGAACATGACCTCCTCGTTCGGCGCCTTCCTCGACCCGGTGGCCGACAAATTCCTCGTCACCGCGGCCTTGCTGGTTCTCGTGCAGCTGCACCGGCTCGACGCCTTCATCGCGCTCATCATCATCGGCCGCGAGATCGCGATCTCGGCCCTGCGCGAGTGGATGGCGCAGATCGGCGCCTCGCGCAGCGTCGCCGTGCACATGCTGGGCAAGGTGAAGACGGTGGTGCAGATGGTGGCGATCCCGTTCCTGCTGTTCAGCGGCCGGTTGTTCGGGGTGATCGACACGCAGTGGTGGGGCACAGTGCTCATCATCGCCTCAGCCGTGCTGACGATCTGGTCGATGGTCTACTACCTGCAGAAGGCGCTTCCGGAAATTCGTGCCCGTGTCCGCTAGCGTAGCTTCAGTGCCGGGCCGGCAGGAGGCGCTGGTCGCCGCCATGCCGTGGGTCTTCGTGCTCATCTGGTCGACCGGTTTCGTGGTCGCCCGGCTGGCCATGCCTCACTCGCCGCCGTTCAGCTTCCTGGTCGTGCGCTTCGCGCTTTCCGCCGTGTGCTTCGCCGTGTGGATCACGCTGGCCCGAGGGGCCTGGCCCGGCTCTCGCGTGCAGTGGCTGCACCTCGCTGTCACCGGCGTGCTGATGCAGGCGGGCTACCTCGGCGGCGTGTGGGCCGCAGTGAAAGCCGGCATCGGCGCCGGCACGGTCGCGCTGCTCGTCGGGCTGCAGCCGGTGCTCACGGCGCTGTGGGTCGCGCAGGCCGCTTCGCGGGGGCAGGCACGCCGCATCTCGGCGCGCGAGTGGGTCGGCCTGCTGCTCGGGCTGGCCGGGCTGGCACTGGTGGTGTGGAAAAAGATCGGCCTTGGCGAGGTCACACCCGCGAATCTGGCAATGGCCATCGTGGCGCTGCTGGGCATCACGGCCGGCACGCTCTACCAGAAGCGCTTTGTCGGGCCGTGCGACGTGCGCTCTGCCAGCGCCGTGCAGATGCTCGCCGCGTTCGCGGTCTGCCTGCCGCTCGCGCTGCTCGAGACCGAACCGATGGACTGGCACGCCAACCTCGTGGCGGCGATGGCGTGGTCGGTCGGCGTGCTCACGCTCGGCGGCAGCTCGCTGCTGTACCTTCTGATCCAGCGCGGCGAGGCTACGGCCGTCACCAGCCTGCTCTATCTCGTGCCGCCCACGACGGCACTGATGGCCTGGTTGATGTTCGGCGAAGCTTTCACGCCGCTGATGATGGCCGGCATGGCGCTCACCGCCGCCGGCGTCGCCACCGTCGTTCGGGCACAGCGCGCACCACCCGCCGCACCGCACCAGGAGATTGCACGATGAGCACCCCCCACCGCATCGCCGTGATCGCCGGCGACGGCATCGGCACCGAGGTCATGCCCGAGGCCGTGCTCGCCCTCGAGGCCGTTGCCAGCCGGTTCGACATCGCGCTCGCCTTCGACCACTTCGACTTCGCGTCGTGGCCGTACTACGAGCGTCACGGCACCATGATGCCGGCCGACTGGAAGGAGCAGATCGGCGGGCACGATGCGATCTTCTTCGGAGCCGTCGGCTGGCCGGAAAAGATCGCCGACCACGTCTCGTTGTGGGGCTCGCTGCTCAAATTCCGGCGCGAGTTCGACCTGTACGTGAACCTCCGGCCAGCGCGCCTGATGCCCGGCGTGCGCTCGCCACTGGCTGGCCGCGTGCCTGGCGACATCGACATGATGATCGTGCGCGAGAACACCGAAGGCGAGTACTCGAGCATTGGTGGCCGCATGTTCGAAGGCACCGACCGCGAGTTCGTCGTGCAGGAAACGGTGATGACTCGCGTGGGTGTCGACCGGGTGCTGAAGTACGCCTTCGAGCTGGCCCGGTCGCGGCCGAAGAAGCACCTGACGTCAGCGACCAAGTCGAACGGCATCGCCATCACCATGCCGTACTGGGACGAGCGCGTCGAAGCGATGGCGAAGCACTACCCCGAGGTGCGCGTCGACCGGTTCCACATCGACATCCTGACCGCTCACTTCGTCCAGCGGCCGCAGGTCTTCGACGTGGTGGTCGCGAGCAACCTCTTCGGCGACATCCTCAGCGACCTCGGACCGGCCTGCACCGGCACCATCGGCATCGCTCCTGCGGCCAACCTCAACCCGACGCGCGCGTATCCCTCGGTGTTCGAGCCCGTGCACGGATCGGCGCCAGACATTTCCGGCAAAGGCATCGCCAATCCGATCGGGCAGATCTGGTCGGGCGCGCTGATGCTCGACTTCCTCGGCCACCGTGATGCGCACGACGCGCTGATCGCCGCCATCGAGAAGGTGCTCGATCCAGGATCGGGTGCGCCCCGCACGCCCGACCTCGGTGGCGCGGCGAGCACCGCCGACGTCGGCCGTGCGATCGCCGAAGCCGTTTCAGCCAAGGCCTGACGCGCTGTCAAGCCTCAATCGCGGGAGCTTTCCCAAGGTCTGGTTGCAACCCCTCGCCCTAGAATCGCCGCGCTGCTTGACACTGCTGTACCGCGACGCTGTAATGAGTTTCGCCCCGGTAGCACCTGCCGCAGCGCACATCACCGAATTCCATCGAGACACCGCTTCCTGAGGGGGAAACATTTGTGAACAAGAGCGAACTGATCGAGCACATCGCCAAGCAGGCCGACATCTCCAAAGCCGCCGCATCGCGCGCGCTCGAAGCCGTGATCGGCGGCGTGAAGACGAGCCTGAAGAAGAACCACACGGTGTCGCTCGTCGGCTTCGGCACGTTCAGCGTCGGCAAACGCGCGGCGCGCAGCGGGCGCAATCCGCGCACGGGCGCTGCCATCAAGATCAAGGCCGCCAAGGTGCCCAAATTCCGGCCGGGCAAGGCGCTGAAAGACGCGCTCAACTGAACTCCGCGCGGCCCGCTGCTGCGGGCGCGGTGCGGGTGCTTAGCTCAGTCGGTAGAGCGGCGCCCTTACAAGGCGTAGGTCGGGGGTTCGAACCCCTCAGCACCCACCAAGCTGCCCGAGGCTCGAGCAGGACGGCAGGCACGGTCCGATAGAATCGTGGCTTCCTCGACGAAGGGCGAACCGCGGTTCGCCTTTTTTGCATCTGGCCTTCCCATGTTCGATTTTTTCCGCCGTCACACTCGTGCTCTCCAGTTCATTCTGGTGCTGCTGATCTTTCCAGCGTTCGCCTTTGTCGGTATTCAGGGCTACAGCCGCTTCACGGGCAGCGATCAGCAGGTGGTGGCCAAGGTCGCAGGCCAGCCGATCACGCAGAGCGAGTTCGACAACGCGATGCGCGAGCGCCTCGAGCGCACACGCCGGCAGATGCCCACGCTCGACCCGAAGCTCTTCGAGACGCCCGAGATGCGCCGCCTCGCGCTCGACGCTCTGGTACGCGAACGCGTGCTGCTCGTGGCTGCCGACAAGCTGCATCTCTCACCGGCCGATGACCGCCTCGATCGCCTGTTCAAGAGCGACCCCGAATTTCAGCAGTTGCGCAATCCCGACGGCAGCGTCAACCGCGACATGCTGGCGGCGCTCAGCCTGTCGTCGGCCGGTTTCGCCGAGCGGTTGCGCCAGGACATCGGGCGCCGCCAGGTGCTGCAGGGGCTCGTGGCTTCATCGATCGCGCCGGCAGCGGCCACATCGGCGGCGCTCGATGCGATGTACCAGCAGCGCGAAGTGCAGGTGATTCGCTTCGATCCGAAGGCCTACGTTGCCAAGGTCGCGCCCACCGAGGCAGAGACCGAGGCCTATTACAAGGAGCCGGCGCATGCGTTGCAGTTCCAGGCCCCAGACGAAGCCAGCATCGAGTACGTCGTGCTCGACCTCGAGAGCCTGAAGAAGAATGTCGTCGTACCGGAAGACGACCTCAGGAAGTACTACGCGGAGAACGAGAAGCGCTACACGTCGACGGCCGAGCGTCGCGCCAGCCACATCCTCGTTCAGGCCGACAAGGCGGCACCCAAGGCCGATCGCGAGAAGGCGCGTGCCAAGGCCGAGGCACTGCTGGGCGAGGTGAAGAAAAACCCGGCGGCCTTCGCCGAAATCGCCAGGAAGAGTTCCGAAGACGAGGGCTCCGCGTCCAAGGGAGGCGATCTCGACTGGTTCGTGCGTGGTGCCATCGAGGGGCTCGATCCGGCCTTCGACATGAAGCCAGGTGACATCAGCGGCGTGGTGGAGAGCAACTTCGGCTATCACATCATCCAGCTCACCGGCGCGCGCGGCGGCGAAAAGAAGAGCTACGACTCGGTACGAGCAGAGCTCGAGAACGAGGTGCGCGGCCAGCTCGCGCAGAAGAGGTTCACCGACGCCGCCATCGAGTTCGGCGATTCGGTCTACGAGCAGTCCGACAGCCTCAAGCCAGCTGCAACCAAGTGGAAGCTCGACATCAAGACGGCGCAGCGCGTGGTGCGCAGCTCGGCTCCAGGTGCGAGCGGCGTACTGGCGAACCCGAAGTTTCTCGAGGCCCTGTTCTCCACCGACGTGACCCGCGACAAGCGCAACACGAAGGCCATCGACGTTGGCTCCAACCAGCTTGCCGCCGGCCGCGTGACGCAGTTCGTGCCTGCGCATCGATTGCCGCTGGCCGATGTGAAAGACAAGGTGCGCGCGCTGCTCATCAACGTGCAGGCGCTCGCCACGGCAAAAAAGTTCGGTACGGAGCGCCTTGCTGCGATGCGAGCAACCCCCACCGCAGAGCTGCCTGAAGCGGCGCAAGTCGTCTCTCGCGCGCAGCCCAGGGAATTGCCGCCACCGCTGCTCGACGCCGTGCTCAAGGCGCCCGCCGCGCAACTGCCTGCGGTGCTCGGCGTCGATCTCGGCGATCAGGGATATGCCGTTGCCAAGGTGACCAAGATCTGGGGCCGCGACCCGAGCGTGGCCGACCCGGCGAAGGCCAAGGGGCAGTACGCGCAGATCTGGGCAGATGCCGAGGCCCAGGCGTACTACGCCGCCCTCAAGACACGCTACAAAGTGAGCGTCACCGAAGGCGCTGCTGCAGCCCCGCGTGACGGGCCGGCGAGGGAGCCGCGTTGAGCGTCTAGCGCGTCTCGCCGGCTCCGACCCGGTCGCTATAATTCGGGCTTCGGTGGTGGCTGTAGCTCAGTTGGTAGAGTCCAGGATTGTGATTCCTGTTGTCGTGGGTTCGAGCCCCATCAGCCACCCCACTTGACCGCTTCCGCGCGGGCACCAGCCTCCGCCGCGGAGCGCGGCGGAGGCTCTCCGCCTAGCCTCTATCCGTTGATCATGACCAGTTTGCCGCGCACTTGCCGGCTCCCCATCCGCGCAAAGGCGGCGGGCAAGTCGGGCATCGGCAGTCGCTGATCGATCACCGGCTTGATCTTGCCTTCGGCATACCACTTGGCCAGCTCCGTCAACGCTGCCACATGGGCCTTGGGCTCGCGGCGTGCGAAGTCGCCCCAGAACACGCCGACGATCGAAGCGCCCTTCAGCAACGCGAGATTCCACGGCAGGGCCGGGATTCCGCCTTGCGCGAACCCCACGACAAGATAGCGGCCCCGCCAGCCGATCGAACGGAACACCGGCTCGGCGAGGTCGCCACCCACCGGGTCGTAGACCACATCGGGGCCCTTGCCTCCGGTGAGCTTCTTCAACTCGTCGCGGATGTTGGCAGTGGCGTAGTTGATGGTTTCGTCGGCGCCGATCTCGCGGCAGAGCGCGCACTTCTCGTCGCTCGATGCCGCGGCGATCACGCGTGCGCCGAGCACCTTGCCGATCTGGATGGCGGCCGTGCCCACACCGCCGGCCGCACCCAGCACCAGCAACGTCTCGCCCGCCTTCAACGCGGCGCGGTCGACGAGTGCGTGATGCGTGGTGCCGTAGGTGAGCACGAAAGCGGCTGCATCGTCGAACGCGAAGCCTTCGGGCAGCGGCATGACCAGCGCTGCGCTCACCACGGCGTGCGTGGCGAAGCCGCCGGTGCCTGCGAACGCCGCGACCGCATCGCCTACCTTCACATGGCTCACGCCTTCGCCCACGGCCTCGACGATGCCCGCGAACTCCGAGCCCGGCACGAACGGCAGTGGCGGCTTCATCTGGTACTTGTTCTGCACGATCAGCAGGTCGGGGAAATTCAAGCTTGCAGCGCGAATGGCCACACGCACTTCGCCGGCCTTGGGTTCCGGCGTCGGCAGCTCTTTCCATTGCAGCGCCTCGACGCCCACCGGGTTTTCGCAAAGCCATGCGCGCATGTTCGTATCTCGTTCTCGGCAGGGCACACGGCCCGGTGCGATCGATGATACGGAAGCGTTGGCAGTTGCCCGGACCGCGCGGCACGCTGCCTACAATTGCTCATGCGCATCCTTATCGCCAACGACGACGGCTATCTCGCACCCGGCCTGGCCGCACTCGTCGAGGCCTGCCAAGGTCTCGGCGATCTCGACATCGTGGCGCCTGAACAGAACGCCAGTGGCACTTCGAACTCGCTCACGCTCAACCGCGGCCTGTCGGTCTACACCGCTGCGAACGGCTATCGCTACATCAACGGCACGCCTTCCGACTGCGTGCACCTCGCGCTTTCGGGGCTGCTCGAGCAGCGGCCCGATCTCGTCGTCTCGGGCATCAACCAGGGCGCCAACATGGGTGACGACACGCTTTACTCGGGCACCGTCGCCGCGGCCATGGAGGGCTTCCTGTTCGGCATCCCTGCGATCGCCTTCTCGCAGGTCGAGAAAGGCTGGCAAGACTTGGAAGCTGCCAGTCGCGTTGCGCGCAGCGTGATCGAGCACGTGCTGCGCAGTCCGCCGGAACCTGCGCACTATCTGCTCAACGTGAATATCCCGAACCGGCCCGATGCCGATGCGCTCCTGCGCGTCGTGACCAGGCTCGGCCGCCGCCACGCCAGCGAGCCCGTCATACGCCAGCAGAGCCCGCGCGGCGACACGCTCTACTGGATTGGCCCGGCAGGCGACGCGCGCGAAGCCGGCCCCGGCACCGACTTCCACGCCACGCGAAACGGGCAGGTCTCGATCACGCCACTGCACGTCGACCTGACCGATCACGCCACCTTGCCGCAGTGGCGCGGCTGGGTCGACCGGGCCCGCTGATGTCGGCTGGCAGCGAGCCGCCGGCGCGCAAATTCCCG
>Ga0209511_1002973_pt1 | contig 13347 bp, 11 predicted proteins | sample SSSSmetaG_FD_184141 | JGI IMG/M metagenome (GOLD analysis project Ga0209511, IMG submission 184141) | Glacier valley bacterial and archeal communities from Borup Fiord, Nunavut, Canada, to study Microbial Dark Matter (Phase II) - ​SSSS... | ecosystem: Environmental > Aquatic > Freshwater > Ice >... | reverse complement strand
AACAATTTGTCCCGCAGCGCCTTGTCTTTCTGGTCGTTGCGGTACAGCCGGAACTTATACATGCGATACGCTGTGCTGGACTCATGCATTGCCATATGATACCCTACTTCGGCACTTCATGCCCGCCGTATATCCCCATGGCTGAAGCCAGGGGTTTTACGGCGGCATCTGATAATATGAAACGCACAGATTCAACAGCAGTTCAAACCATATGCCCCTTGCAAAGTTTTACACATGGCCTGGGTCGTGGTACACTGTTGAACTATGTCGAGGCGCTATTTACATCAGGAAGGAGCGGCTTGTCCGCTAGCAGTGGCGGGCACGCATTATGAAACTCAAACGTGTGGCTCAAGTGTGGCTCATTATCGTCCTTTCGTTTCTATTCGTAGGTTCGGCCAATGGCATGACGCTCAAGGCCGCGCCGTCTGAACAGGCGTTTTCCGCCAGTTTGTTACCAGTGGCGGGGCTGGTACAATATCGGGCGAAAGACACGACCGATTGGAAGACTTTGCAAGACGTTCAGCTGATCAATAATGGTGATCAGGTACGCACGGGCAGCAGCGGCTTTGCTCGTTTATCCGTGGCAACGGGCATCGAAGTATCCGTGTTCCCAACCACGCAAATCGAACTGCACGAACTTGCGACTGGTGAAGACAGCGGGCAAACCTTCAACCTGTTCCAAACGGTGGGAACGGTTTATGTGAACGTCAAGCAAAAAGTACGCACAAACGATCACGTAATGATCGTTTTGCCAGTGCTTGGCGTGCGCGTACACGGCTCGCAATATTTGACCTACGTAAGCAGTGGCCTTGAAGCAGCGGTATTCAGCAAAGATGATACGCTGGATGTGCGCGGCTTCGCTAACCAGCCATTCGATCTGGTGTCACCGAATTTTGTATTCGGTTCGTTCAAAAACACGTCGTCCGCAGGCTGCGACGCGGCACTGCTCAAAGATAACGGACAAGTGACGACTGCCAGCAGTGCCGCCACTGGTGATAAACAGCAGGCTGTGCGCCAACTGTTGAAAGATGCGCTGCAAAGCAACCTCAGCCCGGCTTTCCGCAGTTTCGTGCGTGATACGCTAGGATTGCCCGCCAGCAACGCCGCCGCTGATCAGGACTCGCAAGCGATTTTGAAGGCGCTTGGCAGTGCAGACCTCAGTAAATTCGATGTTGCCAAGTTTGCTCAATCCTACATCGAATTCTGGACAGCCACTTATCAGGGTACGCTGACAGCGCCCATCGCCACCAGTGGTGATACCACCACCACTACCGTAACCCCGGTCAGCGCGTGCCTGACTGCGATCAACAACGCGATCAATCCGGCAGGCAGCGTTGCCACCAATGGCAGTACCACCGCAAACGGTACATCTGCCAACAGCACCACCACGAACGGCGTGCGTCCGCCAGCGACCACCAATAACGGTTCAACCCCCCTGATCAAGCCGTCCGGCGTTGGCTGATTCGGGCTGACCACGGTAAACTTCGAACGTCTCTCAGGCTAACTCCCTGAGAGACGCTTGCAACGCTCAAAGCTAGGGAAATCATTTTTATCGATGGATATTAGCGTTTATTTTCGCGTGCTGCGGCGCTGGATATGGTTGATCGTCCTGGCTGCATTGATCGGCGGCACGGTCAGTTATGCCGGCACGCGCACCCAACCCGCGCGCTATCAGGCGTCCGCAATTGTGCAGGTAGGCGGCTACATCAATCTGGCGAACCCGAACGCCGATATGATCTCGAACTCGGCGGCATTGGCACAAACCTATATTGCACTGCTCAGAACGCGGCCTGTGCTGGAAGGCGTCGCCCAGAAGTTGAAGGCCAACCTGTCGCCGGATGTGCTGTCCGGCTTGTTTCAGGTGCATTTGATGAGCGGTACTTCGCTTTTAGAAGTGATCGTCACTTATGGCGATCCGGTGGTGACGGCTGATGTTGCCAATGCGCTGGTTGCCCAATTGATCGCCAGCAGCCCGACAAACCTCAGCAAAGATCAGCAAGAACAGCTCACCATTTTGCAGGGTGAGATTCGGCAAGCCAATACACAATTGCAGTCCTCACGGCAAGAGTTGCAAACGGTCGAGAGCAACCTGAAAAACGTTGTCGGCCAGGATTTGGCGATCCTGACGGAACGGCGTACCGAACTGTTGGGCACGATCAACGCCACTCAGAATAATCTGGCACTGATGACCAGCACCACTACGACGCTTCAACAGAGCAACAATATCAACAGCCTGCGCGTGGTGGAAAGCGCCAATGTCCCGACCAGCCCGATCGCTGAGTCGTTCACGAGTGGAACGCTGCTGGCAACTTTTGTCAGCGCGTTATTAGCTTGCGTAACCGCCTTCCTGATCGAATATCTGAATGACACGCTGCGGCTGCCGTCGGAAGTGATGCCGCTGCTCAATGTGCCGCTGCTCGGTGCCATTGCGCCGTTTGGCACGAAACGCTCATACAAAAATAAGCTGATTACCTGGCTGCAACCCCGTTCGACGATCGCTGAGGCGTACCGTGCACTGCGCGTGAACATTTTATTTCGCGAAACGCAGCACGAAGAAAGCGTCGAGCATACGCGCTTTCTGGCAGTGACCAGTTCCAACCCGTCGGAAGGCAAAAGCATCACGACGGCTAATCTGGCAGTGACCTTTGCGATTACCGGAATGCGTGTCCTGTTGATCGATGCCGATTTGCGTCGTCCATCGCAGCATCACCTGTTTGAACTGCCTAATCTGGTGGGGCTGTCCAGTCTGGCACGGACTGGCTCGAAAACGGCGACGCCGTGGGCTGAAGTGATTCAAAAGACGGACATCCCTAACTTGAGTTTGGTATCTTCCGGGCCCATCCCTGATAATCCGGCGGAGCTGCTCAATGCACCAGAAGTGCGCGACGCGATCCGTGGGTTAGAACAATCCGGCGAGTACGACATGGTGTTGATCGACACGCCGCCGACGCTGGCAGTTGCCGACAGCAGCATTATCGCGAAAATGGCAAAAGCGCAGTTGATCGTTGTGATTGAGTCCGGGCGAACTCGACGCGGTGCGGCATTGCGTACCGTTCAGCAGTTGAGCAGTTTGTCGCTGCCGGTTTTGGGCGTGGTGATTAACCGTCTCAAGCGGCGCGATCAGGATGCTGGCTATGGGTACTACTACTATTATTATGGATCGCCCGCTTCGCTCCCGCCCGATGGTTTGCGCGATCCGTCACGCTTGCCGCTCGACTCAGGAACTCGTAGATGACCACTGCGCCTAACCCGACTGAATTAAGTAGACCCACTCCTAAACGGCGGCACCGCTCACCCGTAACACGCCTGATCAGCAAAGTACGGCGTGCGCTTCCCTGGCGCTTGGTATTGGTGATCGTGCTGACGCTGATCACGCTGCCCACGGTGGCGCTTGTGATTTTGGCGGCTGACTCGGTGGCGCGCGTCCAGGAGTCGGTGACCAGTCTCAAACGGGTGATGAACACGCTTACCGACGTGTCATTGACTGATTTGCGCATGACCGATCTGGATCGCCTGCAATCTGCTGTCAGTAATTTGTCGGACAGCTTGCGGCGCGCCCGCCAGCAAACCGCGCTGATCAGCCATCTGGCATTCATCAATGCAGATTATGAGGCGAGCTATGCCGCGCTGAATGCCGCGCAACCAGTGGCCGACGCGGCGCAGGAAATGCTGAACGGATTGCAGCCGACGCTATTTTTGCTGCTCAATAACCCGGATGGGACTGCGCTGCCGCCCGGTGAACGCCTGATCGAGCTGTTGCAGGTCGGACAATCGCGCTTTAATCAATCTAAAATCAGCCTGACCGACGCCAAAAGCAAACTGGATGCGCTCAAATTAGGCAGCGTTTCGCCCGGCTTGCTGCTGCAAATCCGTGAATTGATTCAGGATCAGACTCTGTTAGCACAGTTGAACGATCTGCTGATTCAATCACCGGATTTGCTCAAGGCTACCTTTGGCATGGACGCCGGACGTAATTACCTGATCTTATCTGAAAACAGTGATGAGCTGCGACCGTCTGGCGGCTACATCAGTACCTGGGGATGGCTGCGCGTCCGGCGTTTCCGCATTGCCGATTATGGCTACAACCCGACTACCGATTTGACGCCTAACCCGCCACCCGCCGAAATGGCTTCACAGCTGAACATCCCGGATTGGTGGTTTCATTTCAAGCGCCCGATCTATTCAGCTTTCGACAGCAGTTGGTATGCCGATTTTCCGAACACAGCACGCATGGCCGCCTGGTTCTACAACAACGGCAACAATCCGCGCAGCCCATTGGACGGCGTGATCTCGATCGACATTTATGGGTTTGAGCAGTTGCTGAGCGGCCTGGGCAGCGTAACAGTACCCGGCTATGATGAAACGTTGACCCCCGCCAATTTCCGTCAGGTCATCTACCGCATTCGTGGACAAGGTGGTGATGATACGCCTTATAAGCAATTTTTGGCGGCGGCTTATAAACAAATTCTGTCGGATTGGCAGAATTCCACACAGGCGGATGGCGGTAAATTATTAGGCGTTCTGCTGCACGCTTTGCAAGAAAAGCACATCATGATCACTTTCACGGATGAAAAACTGAATGCTTCACTGGATATGTTGGGTTGGTCGGGGCGGCAAACGCCGGGCGCTTACGATTACCTGATGGTGGCCGATGCCAACATGGGCAACAAATCGAACCGCTCGGTGATCCGCGAAACGACCTACGATGTCGCCATTCAGCCGGATGGTTCGGTCAAGAGCCGCGCCGCTTTCAAGTACGATTACCCGGCCAGCATCGCCAGCAGCGATCCGGCAGTGCAGCCCGCGCAGTACCGCGATCAGAAAGATTACGACAATCTGATGCAGGTATACGTGCCCAAAGCCAGCACGCTCGACAGCACCGATAATCTACAAAATCCACTGACACAAACCACGCAAGGCGATATGGGATTGTACGTGACGCAAACGCACGTCGATTTTGATGGATCGCAGCGTTTCCAGTTCAGCTATCATGTGCCCGCCATTGTCGAGTCGTTCGGCGCATATCGGCGCTACCGTTTGCTCTTACAAAAACAACCGGGCACTAACGCGGACGCCGCCAATGTGCAGGTAATGCTGCCAGCAGGCGCCAGCTTGATCAGCGTTTCACCGACGCCCGCCGCCAATTATGCGCTGGATGTGCCGGTGCTGGAATTCCGCTTGCAATTGCTCACCGATCGTTGGGTCGAGATCGTCTACAAACCGTAGTAAAGGTAACAGACTCCCTATGGCAAACAACTTTTGGGCTGATCAATCGGTCATCGTAACGGGCGGCGCTGGTTTTCTGGGCCGTTATGTGGTGGACACACTACGCGCGCGCGGCGTTCGCAATCTGTTCGTGGTACGCAGCCGTGACTATGATTTGCGCCACGAAGATAATGTAAAGCGCTTACTTGACGACGTGCCCGCCACGATGATCGTCCACATGGCGGCGGTCGTCGGTGGCATCGGCGCGAATCGTGCGCATCCGGGACGCTTCTTCTACGAGAATTTGATGATGGGCACGCTGCTTATGGAATACGCGCGCCGTGCGCAGCTTCAGAAGTTCGTGACCGTTGGCACCATTTGCGAATATCCGAAGTTTACGCCAGTGCCATTCCGTGAAGAAACGCTGTGGGACGGCTACCCCGAAGAAACCAATGCGCCCTACGGACTCGCCAAAAAGATGCTGCTGGTGCAAGGGCAAAGCTACCGTCAGGAGTACGGTTTCAACAGTATTCACCTGCTGCCCGTCAATCTGTACGGACCCGGTGATAACTTCGATCCTGAAACGTCCCACGTCATTCCGGCCATAATCCAAAAATGTGAAGATGCGATCCGCGATAATGCACCCGCGATCACGCTGTGGGGTGATGGCACGGCAACGCGCGAATTCATTTACGTGCGTGACGCCGCCGAAGCCATTGTCCTGGCCGCCGAACACTTCAACGGCAGCGAACCGATCAACATCGGCTCCGGCACAGAAATCGCCGTTCGCGATCTGGCTGCGTTGATCGTTGAAGCCACTGGTTTTCAAGGCGAGATTCGCTACGATGTCACACGCCCGAATGGTCAGCCGCGCCGCCAATTGGACATTTCACGGGCGCGCGAGGCGTTCGGCTTTCAGGCGGCGCACTCCTTCCGCGACGGCTTGCGCGAGACGATCGCCTGGTATCGTGAGCACGTCGCACAGCAAATTACAGCGCAGGCGATCGCACAACAGGCGGTGAAATAACGTGCGCGTCGATTATCACGTCCATACTGATAACAGCTACGATTGCAAGACGCCCATGATCGAAATGTGCGCGCGCGCCGTTCAGAACGGTTTGAGCGCAGTCGCTTTTACCGATCACCTCAATAATCACTTGCTGGATGTTGATCTGGGCTACTACGATCCGGCACGCTACTTTGACGACATCGATTACTGCCGCGCTAAATTTCCGAACCTGACCATTCTGGCGGGCGTTGAAGTGGGCGAACCCCATCGCTGGCATCGCAAAGTACAGCCGATCCTGGAACGCTACCCGTATGACATTGTGCTCGGCAGCCTGCATTGGGTAGGTCGCGATAGTATGTTCAACGCTAACTTCTTTCGCTCACGTCCGCCGGAAGAAGCCTACCGCGCTTATTTCAGCGAATTGGTCACCATGATCGAACATGGTGGTTTTGACGTACTGGCACATGCCGATTTGCCTAAGCGGGTGGGCTATGATGTGTATGGCAGTTTCGAGTCGCGCACTTACGAAACTGAATTGCGAAAAGTGTGGCAGGCGTGCCTCGATCACAACATCATCCCGGAGATCAATACCAAAAGTCTGCGCATGAACGTCGGACGCGCCCACCCGGATGATGAAGCGCTGCGCTGGTACGCCGAGATGGGCGGTCAGGGCGTCAGCGTTGGCAGCGATGCTCATAATACGGGCAGCCTCGGCTTTGGCACCAAAGATGCGCTGCATAGTGCGCTGCAATGCGGACTTAGCGGCATTGTGCAGTTTCGCCAGCGGGAGCTTGTCGGTTGGACAAAACTCGTCGAAAGTTAGGGCTAACCCGCCGCGAATTCTTCCGATGGGCAGCCTTTGGCGGCGTGCTGTTGACGGGCCGCAGTGCCTTGTCTTATTGGATCGGCCAACATAATCGATTGCCTGGAGCGCCGCTCACGATGCCGCAGGCCGTGCCTACTCTCGCGCCGCTCGCCGAGACGCTGATCCCCACGAGTTTGCTGTACGTCGATGAGCGGATCAAGCAGCCCGTTACGCAATCGTACAGCGTTTCGCAGCGTGATTCGAGCGGCAGCGATGGTACGGCGTATCGCACGGTCAATGCCGCCATTGCAGCGGCCAAATCCGGCGATACGTTGTGGGTACGTAGTGGTCGCTATGCCGAAATTTTCGAGTTGGGTCATGATCCGGTGAGTCAGGCGGCTTTTTACATCGACAAAAGCCTGACGCTGATGGCTTATCAGGGCGAGCCGGTGTCGCTCACCTATCCGACCGACACGCCGCCGCTGATTGGCACGGAAAAAGGCCCGATCATCCTGGCCGACATTAAAGGCGACCTGCATATCGAGGGCTTCATCATCATCGGGACGCGCCCGCTCGGAGATAATCCAAAGAGCGATACCGACGTGAACATCGATATGTACAGCACCGCCGGGACGCTGACCATCCGCCGCAATTTGTTATTGGAAGGCGGCCATTGCGGGATCAAGTTCACGACGGGCGGCGGCGCATTAATCGAGCAGAACGTGATACGACGCTGTGGGTTCACGGGACGTGATCACGGCATTTACGTTTCATCCGACGAACACGCCAGCACGCCGATCGTGATCCGCCACAACGCGATCTCGGAAATCAGCGGTTACGGCATCCACCTGTTCGGTGATCCGCCGCGCTGTGAAGTGTATAGCAACGTGACCACCAACTGCGCTACGGGTGGCATCTTGATCGGCGGCGCGGATAATAAGGTGTACAACAACACGATTTATGATGTGCGCGGCTACGGCGGATTGGTGCTGTACAAAGAAGGCACGACGCATTGCGTGATCGAAAATAATCTGATCGTGCGTTTCGACGGCGGCGCGGACGTGATGATCGACGGCGCGGGCGGTCCGAACGAAGTCAGCCATAATGTTTTCCATGCAATCACGCGCGTCGGCCAAAGTCACCCACAAGCGTTTGTATGCGATACATGCCTCACTTTAGACGATACGTCAACGCCGTTTTACAGCCCGCATCCCGCCGAATGGAGCGACTTGCGGCTGCCGCATGGCTCCGCACTGACACAGCAGGGCATCAGCCTGCCAGCGCCCTATGATCAACGGCTTGATCCGAGCGCACCGAATTGGCCGACGCCTATTGCTGATCCCAATGGCCGGGCAATTGGTGCCTTTGCAGACCGTGCCTTGCCCTGAAGAGACAGGGCTGAAACAAAAACTACGCAACAATTCGCTTCTGTTTCAGCCCCATTCTGCTATATAGAGTCCATACGGCGGGTGACCCAATGAGCACACGAAAACGATTGAATGACCCGCACCCATTTGACTAAACTTTTCGTGTCAGACGTTTGTGCGCAGCCACAAGTGAGCATCACTCTTGTTGTAATGCCCATTTTAGCTGACTATGATAGGTGCTTATGAAATAAACCACACTTTTTAATTGAGAGATAGCTCATGCAAATGATTGAAACCACACTTGGTAAGCTGCCAGTTGAACAACTGGGACAGATTAATGCACATGACCACGTCATTATGGATGGAGGTTACACCGTTGTCAAAACGCCCGACTTCAAGTTGGATAGTGTCGAAAAAGCGATTGAAGAACTGACCTACTGGAAAAATGCGGGCGGTGGTGCTGTTGTCGATGCTCAGCCGTTTGGCTGCGGACGGAATGCGTCGAAACTTATTCAGGTCAGCCAGGCTACGCAAATTCCGATCATTGTCTCTACCGGTTTTCAATCGCGCGAGTTCTACCTACCAGATCATTGGCAATACAAATATGATGAGGAAACGATCGCTTCACTGCTTTACGCTGAATGTGCAGAAGGTGTCGATCTGAATGGTTACGAAAGTCCCATCGTGAAGCGAAGTGACGTAAAAGCTGGCTTTATCAAGGTGGCCGCCGATTATCAGTTAGTGAGTCCGTACACTAAAACGCATATTCGAGCGATCGGGCTTATTTATCAGAAGATCGCGATGCCCATCCTCGTGCATACGGACATGGGCACCGCCGCCGATGAACTCGCAGATGCTTTTGAGCAGTCGAAAATTCCGTTGAACCATGTCATGTTATGCCACATGGATCGTAACCCGGATTTTTACGTTCATCGGCGTTTGGCGGAGCGCGGCGTTTTTCTTCAATATGACTCGCCGGGCCGCATTAAATATCAACCCGAAAATCTGGTGGTCAAACTGATGCGTGATATGTTCGATGCAGGGCTTGGCGATCACATCTTGCTTGGTGGCGATATGGCACGTCGCTCTTACTGGAAATCGTATGGCGGTGGCCCCGGCTTCGATTATCTGCTCGCAAAGTTCACGCCCAGGCTGCGCGATGAAGGTTTTACAGAAGATGAACTGCATACGATCTGGCATCGCAATCCGGCACGCTGGCTTGCGTCGGGACAGCCTCAATAGAACGCTGTCAGCCATGCGAAAATCACTGCGCTAACCAGCCACCATCGACGGGCAGCACAATACCCGTGACAAATTTCGCGTCGTCGGACATCAGATAAGCCGCCGCTGCCGCGACATCTTCGGGCAAACCGAGGCCGCCCGTCAGTGGTTGCAAGGTTGTCAGCATGGACATGATGTGCTCATTCTGCTGTGCGCGTTGACTCATCACGGTATCGATCAAGCCGGGCGCAATCACATTGACGCGAATGTGATAAGGCGCATAGTACACCGCCATAGCGCGCGATAAGCTGATAATTGCGCCTTTGCTGGCAGCGTAAGCATGAGTTGCAAAATCGGCGTTACCAACAATGCCAAGCACCGACGCCAGGTTGATGATCACCCCGCTCTGATTTTGCATCATGCTTTCCAGTGCGTATTTGCCGACCAGAAACGCACTGGTCAAGTTTAATTGAAGCGTATCCGTCCAACCTTCAATCGTACATTCATGCGCCGGACCGTCACCGTATTTTCGACCACTGCCACCCGCCACATTGAATACGCCGCCGATCCGACCCGATTCTTCACGGACGCGCGCTACGCTTTTTTCAACCTGATCGGCATTTGTGACGTCCACGACATACGCCCGAACCTGTCCATCCGCTGACCTGATCTGTTCGGCAGTCGTGTTGAGCGTTTCGGCGTTGATGTCAAAAGCGGCCACTATCGCTCCTTCTGCTGCGAAGCGAAGCGCTGAAGCGCGTCCGATTCCGCTGCCAGCGCCCGTCACGATAAGAACTTTGTCGGCCAACCGTCTGTTTGACATAAGAACCCTGTTCAGGCTTCTTTTGAGATAAGCGGCAGCCCTGCTTTGATCTCGCCAAACTTTGCACCCATTTCAAGCAGCCGATCTTGAAGATGGTTGATAATCAACTCATGCGGCAGCACATTCCCTTGAACGCTCAAGGCGCTCGCCGTGCCGACTGCTTGCCCCATCGCCATGGTTTGCGCCATCGATCGGCATGAAGCGTGAGCATCATGGGTAGCGCTGAAACAGCGTCCGGCCACCAACAAGCCATTCACTTCTTTAGGGAGCAAGGAGCGATAAGGAATATCGTAGGTCATACCGTCCGGTAAATAAACCCATGCTGTATCTGCGCCTGCATGGTGATCTTCAATGGGGGCACCACACGCACCAACCGCATCCTCAAACTTACGTGCGCTCAGGCAGTCGTCGCGCGTGAGGCGGTATTGACCGTAAACGCGGCGTGTTTCGCGTACCCCGATCGGCGCGGACAGCCAGGATAGTTCTGCTTTTTCGTAGCCGGGCACATAATCCCGCAAGAAGCGAGAATATGCCAGCGCTTGCCGCCGCCCTTCGATCTCTGCTGCGGTCAGTGCGACCGGATCGGTTGCGTCAACATCCGCAATGCGCGTCATGATCGTGTGAATCACGCCTTGCTGCGTAGTTTCGTGCCAGCTCCCTTCCTTGCGTGGCAGATCATACTGACCCGTGGTGGCGGCTTCTTCCATTTTCGCCCACATTGCTTTTTTGCCAAAGGCTTTAGCGCGTGGCACATCGACGTTGATCATACGAAACGTCGTGGTGAGCGTTTGTCCCGGATCAATATCGCCCGCGCGTTCGTAAGGGGCACCGGCGCGAAAGCAAACGTCCGCGTCGCCTGTACAATCAATCACGACCCGCGCACTGATCCGCATCAATCCGCACTTTCCATCAACGATCACGCCCGTGATCTGCTGACCGTCCATTGTAACATCCGTGCAAAAGCTATGATATAGCAAGGTGACGCCTGCCTCAAGTGCCAGCGTTTCCCAAACAATTCGCAGCACCATCGGATCATAGGTAACGCCTGTGCCCGCACCATACGTATTAGGCCGTTCGAATGCCGCGCCAAAGGACTTCAGGCGGGTCACCACATCATCAGGAATGCCGCCAACCACTTTGTAAGCGACGCTTCCCGGCGTGTAGAAGCCATAGAACGTATCGAGCACCTGTGTACTGGTGCCACCTATGAAACCAAAGCGTTCAACCAATACCGTTTTAGCGCCGTTACGGGCTGCGGCAATTGCTGCGGTAACACCCGCCGACCCCGCACCCACCACGACCACATCCGTATCCCAAAGCAGTGGGATATTTTTAGTATAGACTTCCATTACAGTAAACCTCTTATCTCGTCATTTGCAGTTGTGCATCGCTGATCATCTTCTGATACAGCCCGCTGTCGAAGTCCTCAAGCTCAAGGATTCCTTGAATATTGCTGCACGTCACCCACGCCAACCAGCCCCGATGCATCCCATTTCTGCGCGAGGGTGCAATGCTCCAATGTTCCTGCTGCCACCCATATTGCGGTAAATCGTAGGGATGCGCTGGTAAACACGTCATGATTTTGGTGTTGTGAAGCAGGATCATGGCAACGTCGTAATAATGCTGATCATGTGTGTACGTGAACAACTTTGCGTAAGAGACGACATCGAACGCCATGTAATCATCCGTCAGCGAATGGCCCGTGGCGATAAGCTGTACGCCAACTGTCGAAACGCCCTTCTTCCAATGCACTTGAATATCGGTAGCGTCGTCTGGCATGGGTACATCCCAACAGTAAATCCAGGTTAAAGAACACTTTTGACTACAGCCGCACAAAAGCCTTTGAAGCGAAAGCACGCATCGGCAAGGCGGCAACCCGGCTGCTCACGGCGGATCAGAGCGTTGCATTGGGCGGCGGCACCACAACAACGCAGGTGGCGTGTCATTTGAAGCTGCGGAAGCACTTGCGCATCATGACAAACTCACTGAATATCGCGCTCGAACTTTCACAGAACCCGAATATTCATGTGACCTGTACAGGTGGCAATGCCGATGGTGATTTTTATTCACTGACGGGCAGCGTGGCCGAGCGTGCTTTGAGCGCTCATTACTTTGATGTGGCGGTGATCGGCGTCAGCGGCATAAGCCTTGAGGCGGGTTTAACCGTCAGCAGCCAGGCAAACGCCGCTGTTTTGAGCATCATGATCGAGCATTCGCGCCGTTGTATTGTGGTCGCTGATCACTCAAAATTCGGGCAGGTATGTTTTGCGCATCTTGCGCCGCTGCATCAGATCAGCACGCTGGTCACCGATATACGGCCAAACCCGGCATTGTACGATGAACTGCGCAGCGCACAGGTCAACATCATCGTGGCGGATGAACTTCACTAATGGTAAAGGCAGTTAAAGGTGGCATAGTATCAATGGGGCGAATTTTTCGACCCAGTGAAAATGAAAGAGCGTCCAGTCGAGAAAGTGAGCACAGTCTTTCCGTAACGCACCGAGCGTCAAACGGCTATGGTTGTGCCCAATTTCTTGTCGCGTGGCTTTCCAGACGTGTTCTTGCGGGTTGAGCTGCGGGCAAGCGGGTGGAAAACAGATAAGCTGTAAGCGCGGGTTTTTAGCCAGAAACGTGCGGATCGCTTCGCCACGATGCCACGGCGCACGGTCGACAAAGAGCAATAACGGTTGAACCGGAAAAACGGTTAAGAGGTGATTCAAGAAATGAATGGTTGCTTGGCTATCCATCGTCGGTAGATTAAGGGCTACTTGTTGGCCGGAATGCAAGGCTAGCGCGCCGTACCAATGGAGGCAATCACGCTGCGGGCTAACCAACACGGTCGGTCGCTGCCCTTTCGGATACCAAACCCGCGCAGTGGTCGCTTGCAAATACAAGCTCATTTCGTCCATCGTCAAAA
>Ga0209511_1002962_pt1 | contig 13382 bp, 6 predicted proteins | sample SSSSmetaG_FD_184141 | JGI IMG/M metagenome (GOLD analysis project Ga0209511, IMG submission 184141) | Glacier valley bacterial and archeal communities from Borup Fiord, Nunavut, Canada, to study Microbial Dark Matter (Phase II) - ​SSSS... | ecosystem: Environmental > Aquatic > Freshwater > Ice >... | reverse complement strand
ACGTGAGTTTGCCTTTGGGCGGTTTACGGTTTTCTTTGTCAAAATTCCAGCGACCCGTGATCGGTTGGTCGCCTTCCATCAACACGTTAAATCGTCGCCGTCCTTCGCGATAAAAATCTTCCATCACGAGGCGTTTACGAGAATTTGCCCAGTCAATTAACGCTTGATCGTTCCAGATAAATCGATTGCTGGGAGTGAGGGTAATTGGGCACGGCAGATCCAAGTGTTCGATCAACTTGGCAAAGGGACGATCTGTGGGAGTCATCACCCGTAACTCGGTGATCTGATGCTGCTCAATCCACGCTAATAGAGGCGTTTTGAAGTCTACACCCTGCTTGTAAGTGACCTCCCAACCGTCTTGACGCAACTCGTCAGCAAAGTGGCGCATTGCCGACCACACCATCACCAACTTTTGCAAATGGTAAGGCAACTCTTGAGCATGATGGAGCGATTCGATGAAAATGACAGGCGTTGATTGAGTGCGCTCGCAGCTTTGTAGTGCTGATTGCCCTGCCCAAAGCTGATCGCCCAACACCCAAACTCCAACTGTCATACGACTAACCCCTTACGAACCTCGATCGCTATGTTGACACCCTGTCACGCAGGTTCCGTCTCTCTTAAGGCGTACTCAATGGTTCAACGATTCTCATCGACTTTCTCACTCTAGGTGAGTCGCCATGGGGTATGGATGCAGTCGAGTAGGACATCGCTGCCCTACCCTCTGTTGGGTCGAGGACACGTTAATTTTGGGGTTGAGTTTAACTCAACCCCTTGTTTGAGCGCTTCGATCTCCTCAGTCAGAGATTGCTCCATGTAAGCTTTTTCTGCTGCTGAAAGACTTGGATCGATTGGCAAGGTTTCTTGTACAGTGCCAAATTAAATGACGCCGGGACAAATTCGTGTCGTGCAGCAAACTCGTTCTGCTACAGGATGACAGAAAAAGATTGCTGAGTGACCAATCATCAGTCCATCAGAATTGGCAGGCGGCTTTCCCACTTGAAAGCCGCCTGCTCTAGCTTTGCTGCTTCAGTGACATTAATGTGTCTCCGCGACAAATAAAAAGTCACTGTACACCTTTCAGCGCTGCTGCTAATTTTATCGAGTGAAACGTTGGCAGCGGTGAGGGACGAGTAGGGTGAAGGCAGTTTTATGGGTGACCCATAACGTTATGGGTCAGTCTAATTTTCAGTTGGTTTGTGATGCTGTAGTGTTTAAACTGCGGTATTCTCTTGCTCATAACCAGGCGTTATTGTGAAGCATTAATGGCTAAAGTGATCGCGCTGTTTAACCAGTCAGGTGGTGTTGGCAAAAGCACTCTGACTATGAATGTGGGCTATCAACTCATTCAGAAAGGGCATCGAGTTTTGCTAATCGATATGGACCCACAAGGATCTCTTAGCTTCTTTATGGGGCTAGAACCAAGCGATCTAGATCAAACAATGTATGACGCAATCATCAATGATCAGCCCATACCGATTCACGCTGATTTAGAAGGTCTCGACCTAGCTCCTACAAATATCCGTCTCAGTGGAGCTGAAATTGAGTTAGTTAATGCCGACCTTCGAGATTTTCGATTCAAGGAAGCCATCGCTCCCCTTCAAGAGAAATATGACTTTATCCTAGTAGATTGCCCCCCTAGCCTTGGATTATTGAGCTACATCACCCTAGTGGGTTCTGACTACGTTCTGATTCCGATCCAAACTCAGTACAAAGCCTTCTGTGGAACTGAGCTACTACTCAACACGATTACACGGGTTAAGTCTCGCCCCAATCGACAGCTAAAGATTGCGGGATTCGTCCCCACTATGTTTTCTTCTCGCAATTCTCAGGATATTCGAGCGCTTAACGCGATTCAGGAGCAGCTCTCCTCAATAGGAAAAGTCTTTGACCCGATTCCCCGTGCAACTGCTTACGCGGATGCGGCAGAGTCTCATCTGGCACTGGCGCTTTACGATCCGAAGCATTCGTCGATCTGCGTTTTGAATAATATTGCAACCTATCTGGAGAACTTGTAGTGGCTGTAAATCGAAAGCGAAAGACTGAAACTCCTTATCGTGAGATAAAAGTAGGCAAAGGATTGGATGCATTGTTTGGTGAGTCTACAGACAGCTCATTCTCAGAGCAATCTGTTCCCATCTCTGACATCCATTTTCCTCCTCAGCAGCCACGCCGCTACTTTGATCCCCAGGCAATGCAGGCACTTACCAATTCTGTTCGTCGGGATGGGATTTTAGAACCGTTGCTGGTTCGCCAACGAGCATCAGGCGGTTATGAACTCGTTGCTGGTGAGCGTCGCTATCGAGCTGCTAAAGAAGTGGGACTCGTAGATCTGCCAGTAATTATTCGTCAGCTAACAGATGGTCAAGCATTACACATCACTTTAGTTGAGAATCTACTTCGAGAAGACCTGAATCCATTAGAGGAAACGGAGGGAATCCTGAATCTTCTATCGCTACGGCTTGGAACTGATGTAGAGTCAGTAATTTCTCTGCTTTACCGGATGCAGAACGATGTCCAACGAGTGACCCATAACGTTATGGGTCAGGCAGAAGCCGAAGTTATCCAGACCGTTTTTGTTGAGGTTGGGCTGGCTTGGGAGTCTTTCGTTAATAACCGATTACCTCTGCTGAAGCTACCGGAGGACATCCTTGCAGCACTACGCAGCGGTCAAATCGCTTATACGAAAGCTCAAGCGATCGCACGAGTAAAAGATGAGCAGCACCGTAAGAGTCTGTTAGAGCAAGCAGTGATGAAAGGGCTATCACTCACTGAAATTAGAGCAGTAGCTAAGGAAACAAAGAGATCTGAGCAATCCGGGAATAAGGACGAACCTCACTTTCGGGTTCGGATTGATAATGTTTGTCGGCGGATGAAAAAATCAAAGCTTTGGGATGATCCAAAGAAGCGGCTTAACTTGGAGAAGGCGTTAGCAGCAGTAGAAGCTCTGCTGAACACTGAGTCTTGAAGGATATTGATTCGCGGTAGAGATGACTTGTATGATATTCCCCGTGATCGTTAGCTGTAATGAGTGATGATAAAGACCCGACAAGAGAGAAAGCGGAATTAATTCTACAAGCCTTGAAAGTAGATTTTGAGTTGTGCCATGAGCTTTTGAAGGATTTTCGTAATGTTCCTAATCGCCCTGGAATTTATGCAGTTCGAGACCGAGAGAAAATTCTTTACATTGGTCGATCTGCTAATATCCGAACCCGATTTCAAGGTGGGCATAAAGCGTTAGGGTGGGCGTTGATTGACGGGCTGAGGGCACAGGATATCCGAATTGCGACTGCGATCGTAGAAGAACGATGGGTTCGGAGATTGCCTGCAATTGAAGAATACTTGCTAGTAGCATTGCGACCTTTCTATAATGTTTAATACCCCTCACCACGAGGTTAAATATGCAAACGTCCAATGTCCGGTCAGAATTGCGGGTGCAAATACCTGAGAAGATTCGTCAGGCGCTCGAAGCTTATGCCTCTGAAAATCAGTTTCCAATGGATTTAGTGATTGAGATGGCACTTGCTCAATTTTTGGATGTGGATGCGGTGACTTTTGATGACTGCAATCCAGTGATGAGTCCTGGGCAATTGCGGGAAGAAATTGAAGTTCTCAGGTATCAGCTAGATAAACAGTAGCTTGAAGCTTACTCGCAAGAAAAGGTTGGACCACAAAAATTTTGAGGTACGCCACTTGTGGCAGAAGAATTTGGCGTTTCTGTAGCTTTTGATCTACAACCAATGCTAAACCTGAAAGATCCTCTGTGACTGCGTGTGATAGTTGACTTCTCGGTTGGATAAAAGCAAGAAACCACCTGGTGAATAAGTTTCCCCAATGTCTTGATCAGGCTCGTGTCTCTGTCCGGACAGTAGAAGTTCTGGCTCGATCTTTTCCCTTCCTCTGTTGCCGTAGCGGTCAAGAAACATTGTCTAGACTAAGTAGCTGCAAACGACAGTTGGCAGAAAAGCATTGAAGAAAGGGTTTGAGTAGCAGCGGAACAGTAACGTACGTTAAGCATCGTTTGTCTTCTGTACCAATTAAACCCTTCTGGCAATAGAAGGCTGAAACCCTTGATATACCGTTCTCATTTCTTGTACCAATTAGCCCTTAGTCTGATTGGTACGTCTCATTGAGACTGGATAGGGGTAAAAATACTGTTTTTGAAACCCTTACACAGCAGTGGTTACAGCCTTAGCGTACGTTACTGTTCCATTGCTCCTCAAACCCCACGCCCATTCGTCGTCGCTCACATCCGTGGGGTATGGCTTTCTACTCATGCCTCCAGTTTAACGAAAAGTGCATAACACCCTCTAGGCAGAGAGACAATTCCGTTCATATTGAATTTTATTCAAGTCTTAACCTTCTATTATTCAACCCATTAACTCTAGAAACTATTATTCAATCTGGCTGTTGTTGTAGAAAAGCGAACTTGAGTATTCATTTATACTTGCACTGGTCCGTTAATCAGGATTGCAGCGACCCAACTCAGTATTGATTGTCATTGTTTGATCCTCACATTGCTTAACTTTGTTGCGGTAAGGGTGTTTCTTGAATCTTTAACTCATCTGAATTAATGAGTTAACTGCTTTTTTACCAATTTCTCTGAGTTTTTATGACAAATACCCTTCTAAGTGGAACCTCCGTCACGCCTCTGAACGGCGGTTTGACTACTGACCTTGAATCGTCTCAACGCCTCTCTCCGCTCCAGACTAATGAGTCGCAGACAACCCTGGGGCGCAGTTCAACGGGGCGTAACGTTCTGATTTTTGTTGCCGATGGGCTACGACCTGGCTCAGTCACGGCTGAAGATGCGCCGACCTTATACGCTATCCGGCAGCAGGGCGTAGATTTCAGCAACAGCCACGCCTTGTTCCCAACCTTCACCACGCCGAATGCCTCTGCTATTGCCACTGGGCACTATCTGGGCGACACGGGCGACTTCAGCAATACAATTTATGCTGGCTTCCCCTCTCCCTCAGCCAACGGCAACCCGACCCCGTTTATCGAAAATAACCCTGTTTTAGCAGACCTCAACGCGCGCTTTAAGGGCAATTTTGATGCTGCTGACCCCGATACCTTTAGCTTCTATAACTTCCTCAATGAAGAAACCCTGCTGCAACTGGCACGCGAAGTGGGCTACAGCACCGCTGCTATCGGCAAACTTGGACCTACCCTGATTCAGGATGTGACTCAAGGCAACCGGGGAGCCGATGGCAAAGTGCCCGTTCCCGGCACAATTATTCTTGACGACTCTACGTTCTCTGCGGCTGGCGTACCCGTTAGTGAGGCAGTTCTATCGGCGCTAAAAAATGCAGGACTTCAGACCAGCGCTGCAATCTCGACGCTCCGCGTGCAGCCATCGGGCACCAACACAACTCCCGGAACACTCTCTGCTAACGTAGCGCAGCAGCAGTATTTTGCTGATGCAACCACCAAAGCGATTTTGCCGACGTTTGCCGCAAAGGGCGACCCCTTCGCGTTAGTCTACTGGTCTCGTGACCCGGATGGAACTCAGCACAATAATGGTGATAGCCTCAACAGCTTGACTCCTGGAATCAATGGCTTGACTTCAAGAGCCGCTGTTAAGAATGCTGATGCTAACTTGGCACAGATTATTCAAGGACTCAAAGACCAAGGGTTGTACGGTAACACCGACATTTTCATCACGGCTGACCACGGCTTCTCGACGATCAGTAAATCGGTTGTAGATGCTCAGGGCACCAAAGTGAGTGACTATGCATCATCGTTGACCTATACCGGAGTCAATGCTGGCTTCCTACCGCCTGGTTTTGTAGCGATCGACCTGGCGCACGATTTGGGGCTGAATCTATTCGACCCTGACCAGGCAACCAAAGCCGCTGATGGCACTTATTCTTATAAGCGGTTAGACCCCACTCAAGGGCAGCGCCCCAACAATGGCAACGGGCTGTTAGCTGCTAGCAGCACCTTGAGTACCCCCGACGCAATAACGGCTCCTCCGGCGAAAGTGGTGATCGCCGCCAATGGCGGTTCTGACTTGATTTACGTGCCGGATCACGATCTGGCAACGGTGCAAAAACTGGTGGATAGTCTGAGCAAGCAGAGCTATACCAGCGGTTTATTTGTGGATGATTCCTTCGGTTTGATCGCTGGCACCTTGCCGATCAGCTCCATCAATCTCAAAGGTTCATCTCAGACTCCTACACCTGCGATCGTTCTCAACTTCAAGACCTTCTCTACTGATTTGAGCAACCCTGCACAAACTCAGGTAGAAATTGCGGATACAGGCTTGCAGCAAGGGCAGGGAATGCACGGCACGTTTGGTAAGGGCGACACCTTTAACAACATGGCGGCGATCGGTCCTGACTTTAAGCGAGGCTACCAAGACCTAGCCCCTGTCAGCAACGCTGACGTTGCGGTAACTTTAGCCAGCATTTTGGGCTTGCAGATCACGCAGAACGGCGACTTGATCGGACGTGTTATCAACGAAGCACTGACTGGCGGACCAAGCAGTGCGGCTACCACCGCCGGGCTGCTGCAATCAGCACCTGATGCTAATGGCAATGTCACTTACTTAAACTACCAGCAGGTTGGCAGCACCAAGTACTTTGATACGGCAGGTTATGCGGGTCGCACGGTGGGTCTAGCAACGGGCTTGCTGGATGGCAATGGGGGACAAAAAACCTTTGCCATTCAGAAGGGTGGCGCGATCGCGATCACAAACTTTGGTGGCATCGGCACTGGCGTTGACCCATCCGCACAGGCGTTAGCAAACGCCGATACGCTCAAGTTTGACGGGCAAGACCTGGTTGCAAAAAACCTGCTGTTGGCGCAGCAGGGTAGTGACCTGGTGATTTCCTTTGCTGGAGATGCTTCCACTCAAGTCACGCTCAAAAACTTCAAGCTAGAGAATCTGGACAACCTGAGTCGGGCAACTGGAGCCAGCGTAAACTTTGCCAACATTCTATTTAGTGGGCAAACTAACGCTCAAGACAGCTTTGATGTGTTGAACGCCGACTCAACGCAAAGCTTCATTTGGAACCGTAATTCGGTTACGTTCCTTAATAACTTAAACAACTCAGTCAAAGGGTTAGACAACTCTGACGATGTGATCAACGGCACTGATGGCAATGACCTAATCGAAGGATTAAGCGGCAGTGACCTGCTGCGCGGCGGGTTGGGCAATGACCTACTACGCGGCGGGTTGGGCAACGATACGCTGGTCGGTGGCTTAGGCAGCGATCGCATTGTGCTGGCAGCGGGCGAAGGCACAGACACCATCATCGGTTTCAATGCCAAAGAGGGCGATCGCATTGCACTGTTGGGTAGCCTCACGTTCGAGCAACTCACGATCGCGCAGGGCACCGGAGCCAACGCCAACGATACATTGGTGAAGGTAACGCAGACAGGCGAAGTACTGGCAATTTTGCAAAACATTAAAGCCAACACCGTTGACGACACCGTGTTTGAGGTTGATAGCAGCGACTATCAGCTGATTCCTCAAGGGGTGACGCAGCTAATCGGGCGCGCGGTGCTACCGGCTGCTACCTTTGCCGCTGGTCCTACTTCTGGTCAGTTCCTCACGCTCAATAACGACGGAACGATCGGCACCCTGAGCGCTAACGGCGAAACGGTGCCCTTCTTGACCCCCAACGGTCAGCCTGTGCAAGGGTTCTCAGCAGTGTTGCCCGGTTCTAAAGCAGGCACCTACCTGGCCATGGTCGATAACGGCTACGGCACTAAGGCAAACTCTGCCGATTCCTTGCTGCGCTTCTATTCTGTTGAAACCGACTTTGCTACCGGCAAGGTTTACCCGGCTGACCTGCAAACGGGCAAACGGCTAGATAGCTTCAGCGATAAGAGCTTCTTCCAACTTAACGACAAAAACGGCAAGCTTAAGGGCTTCCAAACGATCGTGGCTGATCAGGATATTTATCCCGGCAGCGATAAATTCAAGGCGGGTGGCACTCCGGTAGACCCCACGATTAAAGCAGGACGCTTATTGACAGGTGCGGATTTTGACCTGGAATCCTTCCGTCGTGTGGCAGATGGCACCTACTGGTTTGGGGAAGAATTTGGTCCGTTCTTACTTCACGTTGGTTCAGATGGCACCTTGCTCGAAGCGCCGATCTCTATACCTAATCTCTTGCCCCTGAACACCTTAGACGGAAAAGCACCGATCGTCATCGGGCATCGCGGAAATGCAGGTGAAAGACCAGAACATACGTTAGCGGGCTACCAACGAGCGATAGACATCGGTGCAGATTTCATCGAGCCTGATCTCGTGGTCACCAAAGACGGAGTGCTGATCGCTCGCCATGAGCCAGACATCACCGGGACGACGGATGTCGCTAATCACCCTGAGTTTGCTGATCGCAAGACCACCAAAATGCTGGACGGCGCGGCAGTAACAGGCTGGTTTGCGGAAGACTTCACCCTCGCGGAAATTAAGACTCTGCGAGCAAAAGAGCGTCTGGCGTTCCGCGATCATTCTTATGATAGTCAGTTTGAAGTTCCCACCCTGGATGAAATCATTGCTCTGGTCAACCAGAACGAAGCCGCGACGGGCAAAAAGATTGGCATCTATCCCGAAACCAAACACCCCACATACTTTGCCGAAAAAGGCTATGACACCAGTCAGCTGTTGGTGAACAACTTGGTGAGAGATAACTTCACCGATCCCAGCCGCGTCTATATCCAGTCGTTTGAAGTTGGCAACCTGAAGCAACTGCATGACACCATCATGCCCACGGCTGGCATCCATATTCCCCTGATTCAACTGCTGGATGCCGACGATGTGCGGTTGGATGGCTCCCTGATCGAAATCAAGCCCTACGATTTTGTAGTCAGTGGCGATACCCGCACGTATGCAGACATTCGATCGGCGCAAGGTCTGGCTGAGGTGGCAACGTACGCCGATGGCATTGGACCCTGGAAGCGAATGATTGTCTCCGTTAAAGGAGTTGATGCCAATGGAGACGGGATTGCTGATGATGTCAACGGCGATGGCGCAGTCAACGATGCCGACAAGACTCTCACGCCTACCACCAGCCTGATCACCGATGCTCATAGTGCTGGGCTACTGGTGCATCCCTACACCTTCCGCAATGAGACGCAGTATCTAGCAAGCGATTACAAAGGTGATCCAGAGAAAGAGATTCGGCAATTTATTGAGCTAGGGGTGGATGGCTTCTTCACCGACTTCGCTGGAACCGGGAAAGCTGCCAAGACCTACGAAACTCAGCCGTTTGTCAAGTCGCCCGATAATCCGACTTTGGCGAGTCTCTCTGAAGCTGACAAGATTAAGGCAGCAAACTTGCCTCGATCGAAAGGCTTTGAAGGCATGGCACTGAGCGCAGATGGCACCAAGCTCTATACGCTGTTAGAAGGATCTCTGACGAGTGATACTCAGCAAAACCGACTGCTGATCAACGAGTTTGACCTGAAAACCGAGAAATACACGGGCAAGGTCTACGCCTACAAGCTGAATGTAGCAGGTCGAGCGATCGGGGATATGACCGCTATTAACGATCACGAATTTCTGGTGATCGAGCGAGACAATGGCACGGGCAATGCAGGCGATCCAGCCTTTACCAATCCGGCACTCTCTAAGAAAGTCTACAAGATTGACCTCAACAACATCGGCAGCGATGGCTTTGTTCAGAAGGAATTAGTAGCAGACTTGTTGAACATTGCTGACCCGAATAACCTGGGCGGCAACGGCACCAAGAACGGCGTGTTCACCTTCCCCTTTGTCACCATTGAAGACATTCTGCCGATCGACAAGCAAACTCTGCTGGTGGTCAACGACAACAACTATCCGTTTAGCGTCGGTCGCACGGCGGGTAAAGCTGATGCCAACGAGTTCATCGAGATCAAGTTGAGCAAGCCGTTAGACCTGCACACCGCGTTTACAGAAGGCGTGGCTGCGGGCGAACCCACCAGCAACAGCGCAGTTTTGTGGACGCGCACCACGAACCAGATCACTAAGCAGGGCACTGTTTCGCACCTGACTGCCCAAGTCTCTACTGATCGTACCTTTGCCTCTAACGTTACGACCTTCGAGGGGGATACCCAAGCTAGTCGAGACTATGTGGTCAAACTGGATGCAACTGGGCTAGAAAGCGGCACGACTTATTACTACCGCTTCACCACGGCAGATGGAGATGTCAGCAATGTGGGCACCTTCAAAACGGCTCCTGACCCAACGAACAAAGTGGCGGTCAACTTTGGCTTTAGCGCCGACGCTGATGGCAAATGGCGACCCTATAGCTCGTTGGCAAATCTCAACGACCAGAATTTGGACTACTTCATCTTCTTGGGCGACACAATTTACGAAACGGTGACCGCTCGATCGGCAGCGGCGGCTGACCCCTTAACTGACCCAGCCCAAGCCCTTGCAGATTATCGCCGCAAATATCAGGAAGACCTGGTTGCCACCAATCCAGGTGGATTTAACGGAGTGCAAGCAATCTATGGGTCTCAGGGAACCTATACGCTGCTGGACAATCACGAACTCGGCAACAAGCAGTTTATCAACGGTGGCGCACCTGCTGGAACGCCTTTAGGAAAGGGCTTTGATGGCACCAATCCTGCCTATGACGTGAACGCCACAGGTACCTACCTCAACAAGATAGATGGCTTTAAAGCTCTGCTGCAAGCCTACGATGACTACCAGCCGATTCGTGAAACCACAATCTCGGCTCCCACCGATCCTCGGACTGATGGGACACAAAAGCAGTATTACTCGCAGCAGTGGGGTGCAAACAGCATCTTCATCAACGTAGACGATCGCTCTTACCGCGACATTCGCTTAAAGAATGCCGATGGGACGGACGATACTGGAGTGCGGGCAGATAACCCTGATCGCACCATGTTGGGCAAAACCCAGTTGGCATGGCTGGAGCAAACCCTGTTAAATGCTCAACAAAGCAGCACAACCTGGAAGATTGTCACGGTGTCATCTCCGATCGACGAAGGCGGTGAAGACAGCGGCAAGTCTTGGGCTGGCGGCTACCGGGCAGAGCGCAACGAGCTGCTGAAGTTTATTGACGACAACAACATCGATAATGTAGTGTTCCTCAGTGCTGACGACCACCAAAATCGGATTAACGAACTCACCTACTTCACCAACATCAGTGACCCAACCACTCGGACGCGTCTTCCCAACGCTCTGACGATCGTAGGAGGTCCGATCGGGGCTGGGGGACCAGATGCCGTGACCGATCACAGCTTCACCAATATCCAAGCGCTGACCAATGTGGTTGTCGCCAAGGAGATGGCGAGGGGATTCGATCCGCTTGGTCTCGACCCCACCGATTCTCGTGTGCACAATGTCTACCGAGAATTTGACCCCAATGCTGACACCCAGCGTAGTCCGGTAGATTTCTACTCACCTGACACGTTTAACTATGTCACCCTGAACATCAGTGACGATGGCAAAACGCTATCAGTCAATAACTACGGTATCAATTCTTATGCTGCAAACACCTTTCCAGAGCCGAGTGCAAAAAATCCGGTCAGACGGATTCTTGGGTTTGATCTTGATGCCGCTAAATAGTGATTAGAGCTACGATCGCTACCTAATTGTCGTCCCAAGTTCTAGCACTAGAACTTGGGACGATTTTTGTCGGTACTTGTAGAGGTTTGGAAAACGATCATTTACCCTATTCGGAGATCTGTGTGAGGGAATTTATTTTCGGAGGGAAACTGAGTCGGCAGAATCTTTGTCTGATGAGAAAGAAGGCTCGATCGCTAATAGTTTTCTCCCGTGTCGCCAACCAAATAGATCATGCAGCAGTAGATAAGAACAGGGAATAATAAATAACGTTAACAAAGTTGCTAACGATAACCCCGAAAAGACCACTACTCCTAACGGTTGTAAAAACTCTCCACCTTGGGTTCTTTGACGCAAAGGTACGTAAAGCGACATGACCTAGGGTCGACATTCAGTTCTGATTTCGGCGTTCCCGTAGCTTTGGGAACGCCCAGTCCGCCACCGACGAGTTCAGAGCGGAGATCCGGGCTGCTGTCGCCAACCACTCCGTCATCTCATGGGAGTATACCAACCTGCTCGGCGAGTACGACTTCTCCGATGAAAAGCTCCGGGATTCAGTCGGCATCCCACCCCCAAAAAACATCCTGAAATCGCAAGCTCAAAAAAGGGAAAGGAAACCCGTGTAAACGGCGGGTCTTAGCGCTTTTCCCGGCAGGGTCATGTCGCTTTACGTACCTTTGCGTCAAGGAACCCGTTATTGCGTCCGAGTCAAGCCAGATCAGCAATGGCTCAACACCATCAAGAGCCTCCTACCAGGGGCGCAGTTTTTGGAAATGGATTGAGCTGCATCCAGACATTCCGATCGTCCTCACGGAGGGCGGTAAAAAGTCGCTCTGTCTGCTGAGTTCTGGCTACGTTGCGATCGCGCTCTATGGGGCAGATGGCGGCGGCTTATTCAACGAACGGATCGGCGGCGAAAAGATTCGCAAACTGAAGCCTGAATTAATCGCAGACCTACAGCCGTTCGCTGTTTTGGATCGTCCCATCACGCTGGCATTTGACCAAGACGAAAGCGGCAAAACTCGCAGCCAAGTTAGGGGTCTCAGTAGCAATGGAACCGTTCTTTGCCTTAAGGCTGTAACGCTCTCCCAGCAAGGTATTCTCTTCGCTTGTGCTCGCTCACCCTGATCCCAAAGCTTCGCTAAGCCATCCTTCTACTGATATCTCAATTAAGCTTGCATACCTGCATATCTGGCAGAAGTTCCTCACAAAATCAAGGCTTTCAGCCCCTCTCTTCTGCAAAGATTACGGGTGTAACATGAGCAAAAAAGTCCAGCCTTAGTCCAGACCTATGTAGTATGCCGTCAAAAGACATCAGTAGAAATTATCAGTTTGCCGCTGAAATACTCTTAAGGCAAAATCTGGTTCCATTACTACTGAGACCCCGACACCAGTGCTTGATACCTTGCTGCGATGGACTCTTCTTCAGCATCAAACCAATCTTGCTTTTGGGTGGCAGCATCAAAGAAATCATCGAAGAGAACCACCTTGATCGCCGTATCCAAAGAATGATGGGTTCGCTCTAGAAGTTGAGCGTCCGTCAGACTGCTCAACTGGCCTTCCCAATGAAAAACTTCAAACGGAGCATCCGTCTCACTCATCCACAGCAAGCCATCCGTAAGAATTTGTAGCACGGTCACCAGTTCACCCTTCTGACTACTCATAGATACTTAAACCCATGTCCTTACCCAGCCTTTGCATCCCTACAAACCGAGAGGGGTGCATCCCAGTTATGTAATGAGCAGAAATACTCAGGAGTTCAGCTTAGAATCGTTCTATGATGCTGAACGTCATCACCTTATGATCTGAGGAGTGCCGCTGATGGATGCTGACAAACAGGAACAAATTC
>Ga0209511_1002961_pt1 | contig 13386 bp, 10 predicted proteins | sample SSSSmetaG_FD_184141 | JGI IMG/M metagenome (GOLD analysis project Ga0209511, IMG submission 184141) | Glacier valley bacterial and archeal communities from Borup Fiord, Nunavut, Canada, to study Microbial Dark Matter (Phase II) - ​SSSS... | ecosystem: Environmental > Aquatic > Freshwater > Ice >... | reverse complement strand
ATCCAGTTGGACATCCCGGCCTATGCGAAGGCGGCGAACGACTTCAAAGCCTGGTTCCGCGACAACATCGCTCAGTAATCTATACGCAGAGTGTGTGTTTGGAAGTCCCTCTCCTTTGGGAGAGGGAATGCGTCCGTTCGGAGGATTATTGTCTGTCGCGTTCGAAATTGCAAGGTTGCCGAGGGGTCGCAAAAAGGTATCGTGATTAAAGGGGTTGCTGTCGATTTGTTCTTAGATTACAGCAATCCTATTTTTCAAGACTCGATTTGTGCCCCTATGGGGCTTCCGAGGCACAAAACGCTCCACTGTTCTTGAACCCCACCGCGCACGCTTCATACGGTATTCTCAAACGATTATACGCTACTCCGCCTCAACCAAAACAAACCCTACGGCGGGCGCGTAGCAAGCCTGCCCCGCCGAGCGAACGAAATCAGCAAATCTATGCCCGTTACCATGCGGGAGAAACGCAAACTCAATTGGCGAAGGTGTATGGTGTATCTTATCAACGTATTCACCAAATCGTGCGGAGCCAACTGAAATCTCAAACTCAACAGTAGAATGAGTATTTCGTGCCACGCTCGGTGATAAAACTGTGCGTGGCACCGTCCATTTTTGATTGCGCTTCGCCCTAAAACGTTGTTATACTGAACGTGTTTTGTGATGCGCTCAATCATGCAATCTTGGATAACATGGCAGAAATTCGACTCACGCCCGAACAATTGCGACAACTCGTCCATCTGACCGCCACCCGTGCCGGAATCTTGACCGCCTTGGATCGCCAGAATTTGCTGGAACTGGCAGGGCTTAGCGAATTCACAGCGCGTCTTGATTTCAGCAGCAACGCCCAAACTTTCGGCCAGCAGTTGATCCGCACGCTACAAACGCATGGGACGCTCGAACAAACCAATCAGCCCGCACTGGTATCGCTGCTGCGTGAATTGCAAAGCATCGTCGGTGGACATGAGGACGAAGCGGCTTTTGTGGCGGGCTTGCTGGCGCCCTACGGCAAAAAGACCAGCGCGGCGCAAGGCGGCAAACGGCTCAACGTATTCGTGAGCTACCGTCGCAAAAGTTGGGCATTCACGCATCGCATGGCCGGTGATCTGAAACAGCATCTCGACGCCGATATTTTTGTGGACATCAGCAGCATCGATCAGGCAGATTTTGAAACGAGCATCCTGGGCCATCTGCGAGCCAGTGACGTGGTATTGCTGGTTGTCTCCGAATACACGTTTTCGGAGCGCATTCACAATGCCGACGATTGGGTACGCCGCGAAATCGCGCTGGCGCTGACGATGCGCAAGCCGATTGTGCTGATCGCGGTTGAAGGTTTGTTTCCGCCGGATGCGGCGAGCTTGCCCGCCGATATTCGCGGCGTGACGCGGATGCAAGGCATCGAGTTCTACCCGAGTTATTGGGAGGCTGCCGTCAAAAAGTTGGCAGATTTCATTCCAATAGCGGCGGCCAGTCCTGTGTCAGATTACACGCCCGCGCTCGAAACACCACCAAAGAGTCCGTCCACGATTACCGTAACCCCGCTGACCGCCGACCCAGCAACTGACTTGCAACGCGCTATCGACCTGCTCAACGCGGATCGGTTTGATGAAGCGCTGCCTATCCTGGAAAAGCTCGACGCCGAGAAATACCGTCCGCGCGTCGTCACGCCGATGCTCGCTCAAGTTCGGCAAGAAGTGCAAGCCGCCGCCGAACGTGCGCACCGTCATGCTGCCTGCCAGGAAAACTATGACGAGATCGCGCTGTTGGCGCGCACCACACGTACCGTTGAGCAAGCCCGCAAAGAATGGGCGCAGTTCACGAATGACTATCCGGATTGGCAAGCCGTTTTAGGGAGTGATACTGAAGGTCTAGCGGAGAAGCTCAAGCCACTTGCTCCGCCGCCGAAACCCCGCTTCACACTGCCGCTGCCAGAATGGATCAACATTCCGGCGGGACAGGTCACGTTAGGAGACAATGCCGGGACGCATACCGTCGCGCCATTTGCCATCGCCAGGTATCCGGTGACAAATGCACAGTTCCAGGCGTTTATTGACGATGGCGGCTACCGCGAATATCGCTATTGGAAAGACTTGGCTAGACGTGAGGCTGCACCGAAAAAACCGTCGTGGACAGAGCCGACGCACCCACGCGAAACTGTCAATTGGTTCGAAGCGATGGCTTTTTGCCGCTGGTTGGCCGGAAAGACCGGGCTGGTAGTCACACTCCCCACCGAAATGCAATGGCAATGGGCAGCCGTAGGCGATACAGGGTGGGCGTACCCATACGGAAATATGTTCGACAAAAACAAGGGCAACACGAATGAGAGCGGCATCAACAAAACGACGCTGGTTGATAAATACCCGCAGGGCGCGTCCCCGTTCGGGGTGATGGATATGAGTGGCAATGTCTGGGAATGGATGGCGACCGATGACAACACGACAGTGATGAGCCGGTCTGTGCGTGGTGGGTCGTGGTACGGCAGTCGAGTCGACGCGTGTGCAGCCTTTCTTTGCTGGGGAATCCCGCACTTTCGCCACAATTTCTTCGGGTTTCGGGTGGCGTGTTTTGCCCCTGTCACGCAACTCTGACTCTGATGACTCTGGACTCTGAAAGTGAGCGCAGCGAACGGCTCTGGAGTCTCTGGTTGTGGAAGAAGAAGGCGGGCTGGGCAAGCCACAGCCCCTACACCCTACACGCTGTTTGTGTAGGGGTCTGGCTTGCCTGACCCGATACTGACCCGATAGTCGCTTGCCCGCGACCCGCCTTCTTTGCGTTATCAGGGATTGCCACTGGTCGGATTCTCGCTATCGACAGCCCATTTGAGCGGGTTTGCTGCGATATATTCTTGGATGCGGATCAATTCCGCTTCACTACGAATGATCCGATCATGATAACTGCGCTGCCAAACACACTCGCCTGGCGTAGCCCGCAAGCTGTTGATGCGTCGCGTGATGCCCGATTTGAATCCTCCCATGATGGTTGACAAATTAGGTGAGAGACCGTCGAAAATGAGGATACCATGCACATGATTAGGCATGATCACAAAATCCAGAACAGACAATCCTTGAAAGTGTGCTGGCAGCGCTAACCAATCTTCGGAAACGATCTCCCCGCAGGGATTGCGCTGCATGATCTCATTCTGGATTTCACCAAAGCTGCATTCGCGTTTTGCCGTCACGAGTGTAACGAAATATGCGCCAGATTGCGTGTAATCGTATCCCGGCAATCGTGGCGTGTGGCGTGATCGCATGGGTGGTAGAGCAGGCATAGAATGTCCTTTCGCGGCGGCAAAGCACGGAAAACGGGTCAGGCAAAGCCAGAACCCCTACACAGATAGCCCCGTGTGCTGTAGGGGCTGTGGCTTGCCCAGCCCGGCTTTTCCTTCCCAGAACCAGAGAATCCAGAGCCGTTCGCTGCGCTCACTTTCAGAGTTCAGAGTCATCAGAGTCAGAGTTGCGTAACAGGGGCAGAACACACCACCCGAAACCCGTCGTCATCGTAGCGATTGTCGGGATTGGAGCTGTTGCGGTACGCTGCGCGCGCGTAGTCATTGCTGCGGTGCCACGAACCGCCGCGCAACGACCGGGAGTTGTTATTACTGATATTGTTACTATTTACTTCCTTATATTCGTTAAGACACCACTCCCACACGTTGCCACTCATCTCCAGTACGCCATAAGGCGACACGCCCTGCGGGTAAAGCCCAACCGCCGTCGTTTGTTCGAGATAAGTTCCCTTGACGTTTGACTCATTAATGTTCGCATAGCCAACTTGATAGCCGTCTCCCCACGGGTATTCGCGCCCATCTGTGCCGCGCGCCGCTTTTTCCCACTGTTTCTCGGTCGGCAGCGCGATCTCATAACCAAGTTTGGCGCTCAGCCAGCGGCAGTACGCCATTACGTCGTACCAACTCACCGTCTCGCGTGGGTGATTCCAGAACTTGAAGGCTTGATCGCCTGGCCCGCCTTGCTGCTGTGCCAAACCGTCCGGGTGCAAGCCGTTCCACCAGTGTGCATTGCGGAAACCGTCCTCCGCGTCAATGAACGCCTGGAACTGTCGATAGCTGATCGGGTACTTGGCAATGTAGAACGTGGGCAAGGTCAGTTTCTTGATTGGGTTGTCGCTGTCTTGCTCGCTGCCCATCGTGAATTCGCCTGCGGACACTTCGCACCACGCCAGATCGGGCAGACCGTCCGCACGCAGCCCAATGCCAGGCCGATTATCCAGGTCGGCCAGACCAAGCGCACGCCCTACCGCAGCACGCGCTTTAGGTTCAGGAGCGCTCTTGAGATCGGTCAGGCGGGCGATCCAAACCGAACGATATTTCTCCAACGCCGAATTTGTCAACCCCGTGCCGCTGCGCACAATACACTGCGCCGCAAGCTCAGGGTTCGCAGCCGCTACCCAATCGATCTGCTTCGGGAACATGCCGATCAACAGGATCGTCGCTTCTTCCCAGCCCGTTGGCTCCCACCAAGTAGCGGGCTTCCACAGGTCGGCGGCTTTCAGGCGTCTGGCTTTGATTTCAAGCATCATATACAGTGCTGCGAAATATTCTTGTAGAAGCTGGTGGCTAAATCTGACTGTCTCACCCACGCTCAGAATGCTTGCACTGCCTGCCAGATAGAGTAGGTCATCATCCAGCAGTGCCGGGTTCACTTCCGTAATGGGCAGTGCTGTCGATGCCGTTGCCGCGTTGTTTGATCCTACTTCGCGCCGAATTTGCATGGCATAGGCCAACTTCGCTAACGCCGCCGTCAGCGCGGCTTCACGCCCGGCCATGCGCTCATTGGTTTTCAGTTCGCGGTCAATCAGTTCATCCACAAATTGCGTGAACAACTCACCGCGATTATCGGGCAGCGTACCCCTATCGCGGTAAATATCGGTCATCATCATGAGCATGTACGGGTTTTGCGCCAGCGTGAGCAGCGTCCCCGGCGCCCGTATTTTGCTGCGCCACAGGCTGTCATCACTACCGGTTGTAGCACCGTACACATTCGGGTTTTCGCGTGGCACATCGGGCGCATCAAAGAACAATTCGAACGTTGCTCCGGCACTTTCCCATTTGCGCCAGACCGCTTTCAATTCTTCACCGCCTGCCAGCCGCCAGAACATCGCCTCGCCTGTACCGTCGCCTTTTGTCGGATCAAGGTAGCGCGTCACGAATTCGCGTATCCGCAGTGGATCCAGCGGCGCCACCTCGATCCGGTCGAAGCCCAGGTCGAGCGTATAATCGCGTTCGCGGCAGCTTATCACGCCGATCAGGTTGGGATTGGCTTTGTACGCCGTTTCGATAAACGCCTTGACCTGCTCATCTTTCCCGGCTTTGCGCTGCGCCAGCGGAATCTCGTTGAGGCCGTCGAGCAAAAGCACCACGCGCTTATCAGCGATCAGCTTGTCGAGGTGCGCGCCGAGTTCACCCAATTCGTGCCGGATAAAGGCGATCAGCGGTTCGTCAGCACTCGTCCATTTTCCGAGCCGCACCAATACCGGGATCGGCGCTTTAGGGTCGGCCATTGCCGTATCGAACAAATCTTTTGCCAGCCGCCAAAGTGTGGTCGTTTTGCCCGCGCCAGGTTCACCGAGCAGGACGGCGCGTTTGATCTCGCGGATTGCCTGGATAATGTCGTTGTATTCACGCGATTCGCGCGTCGCTTCAGTACGTTTTTCTTCGCCGAACATCTCGCGCAGATGGCGATATTTCTGCGTCATCAGTGCCGAGGCGTCGCGCGCCTGGGTGACCTGGGCAGTTCCGGTCAGTGTCGTGTATTGCTCAATGCGCTTGATTGTCGCCAGCCAATTTTCCAGGTTGAGCCGTTCCAGATACTGCAATTCCAATTCGCGCTGGCTGATATGGCGCGGCGTATCGGCAGCGGTGGGCGGTTCAGCACTTTCTAAGCGTGGCGCGGGCAATCCCTCCAACAGCTTCGGGAGCGCCATCGCGTATTCGACCTCATAGAATTTAACGCCCTGATAACTGACGAGTGGAAAAAACTCTTTTTCGCTTGTCACATCCTCGAGCAACACGGTCACAATGCGCTTATTGCGCTGTTTTGCCCACAGGATCTCATCCCGTACCCACTGACTCTTTAGCGCCTGTTTGGTCGCGACCAGCACGAATCCATAGGAGTTGATGATCCCTTCAGAAATCGCGCTAATCCACTCGTCCCCTCCTTTGAGGCTTGACGTATCGATCCACACCGCATGACCGGCTCTTTGCAGATCGCCAATCAGCTTTTGGGCGAAATCCGTATTGGCGTGCGAGTAGCTCAGGAAAATCGTCGGGGTGCGCTTGTCGAACGGCGTGGCGGTAGATTGTACGGTTGGGTCGGCGGGAGTGAGCGGTGCTGCTGAGATTGGTAGTTTCAGGGTCGGTTGGGACTCTTCACACTGCATCTCTAAAAGCCCGACAAATTTATCAATCTCAGCATGTCCATCCGGCCCGCAACCCATTTTCAGGGTGTTCAACAACACCGAAGCCGAATGATGCCGATCCGGTTCAAATAAACAACCATATTTGTCAAGAGACTTCATACAACGTGCCGAGAACACGAATGCCGATCCGCGCATGTCCAAATTTGCGACGATGCGCGGATCGTGTCCGTAAAATGCTGTGGTGATCCACGCATCTCGTTCATCGGGATCATCCATAAATGGCTGAATAAACTGCACCAATTGTTGGAAAATGGCGGACGGAAGAGTCGAAGTCATGATAGCATTCGTTGCTCGTAAGTGCCCAGGTGACGCAGCACGATTGTAGCATTAAATTTACCCTAAATGATACGCGGATCGGGTAGAGAAGTGTGCTTGCTCATCGACGCTATTTTGCCCTCGATCTTTTGGAAAGAAGCCCACTATAATACTATGTTTAGCGATCTCGACAGCATTTGTTTCAGCGAAAAACACCCTATGGACAAAGCCCAATTCGATCAACTGGTGACTTTTCTTCAGCCTCATATGGCCGATCCCGACGAACGGCGTGCCCTTGTTGAGCTGGCTTTACACGGCTGTTCAGTCCTGGGTCAGATTGACTGGCGTGGTGCGGCAGTGACGTTCACTATTCGGCTGCTCCGCACGTTAGATGAATACGGCTCGTGTGAACCGAACAAACCCGCAATTGTTGCGCTGCTCGAAACGCTCCGCGAACAGGTTGGATCAGATAAACAAGCTCAAATTGATTTACTTATCAACACCTTCACACCCTTGAAAGGAAACACGCTCATGATCAATGAAGCCGCTGCTGTAGGATTTCTCATCGAAATCGGACGCTGGGCGAAAACCGAACTTGGCGAACGTTGGAAACTCCGCCGCAAACAGCAGGAAGCCGATCTATCTGATAAAGAGCAGGTCGAAACGGACGCTCCATTGTTGCTCAAGGAAGCGGTTGCTGCCCAAAGCGAAATGGCAGTATCCCGTACCCTGGCACTGATCGAGCGCAAGCGGGATGCCATCTACCGGGCACGCAATGCGAAGCTGGCGGACAAGGAGCAATTAGACCGTCAAGAAATGCTACAAGCGCCTTACGAAGAACGGCTCAAAAGACACAATGCGACCATTCGTGAGATGCTGAATGAGATCGAAGGCGACCTGGAAACATTGGGCTTCAAAGTGACGCGCGAAACGGGAAAATAAACTGTCATGACTTTACGTGATGAACATATTGCCAAGCTGAAAGAGACGGTTGACCGCTGCCTCGCAAAGGGGTCGGCGTGGGACAATTGGGGATAGCGAGGCAGACCTGAGAGGCGCTGCCAATTTCGGGCAGTAAGGTCGAAGTCATGGGTCACCCAGAAGTCGTGTGCTCAACTCTGAGCGCTGCATTGTAACACGACTTCTGATGAGGTTGGCTGAGTCATTCAGCGAGTACAAATACGTGCTGCGCCCAGGATTGGAGCCGATATTCGGTGATTTGACCTTTATCCAAATCGTACCAAATGTTCTCGAACAGCAACGCCATCAGCGTTTGGCGTTCGGTCGGGGAGGCTTTTTCCCATAGCTGTATCGGGGTACGGATAGATTGAATGTAGCGTCCCATATCCAGGTTGGAGTCTGACGGCGCATGAGGTAGACAACTGGCCGCTTCTTGTCGGTGGAGCAATGCCGCGCGCTGCTGGTGGTAGGCATACTCAGTCAGTATACCTTCCTCCAATTGCACGTTGAGCGCTGTCATCTGGCGCTTCAGTCGGTACAGGGTCATCCGACGCTGCGCCTCAAGCGCGGCTGTATGGGCGGCCTGCGCACCTACCCAACTCACTTGCGCCGCCGTCAGTGTCTTGTCCACGGCAACCGAGAACTGCAAACGACTCAACACAGAGAGTACGCCGTTTTCTAAATCCGGCGCAGACACCGAACGCACCTGTGTTGCACAGTCTGGCCGTTGCGCATGGCGGTAGGCACGACGCCCGTTTTTATCAGTTCCCGACAATTTGGCCTGTCTGCATTGAGCGCAGAGCACCAGCCCACGCAGCGGGTAGGGATAGGCAACCGCTTTCGACCCAATCGCGCGATGCGCCCGTACACGACGCCGATCCGCCTCGACCCAGGCGACCTGCCGCAGCAATGCCTCATCGAAAATACTGTGCCCTGTAGACACCCAATCGAGCGGCACATCGCCCAGTCGTCGGCTTTTACTGGTACCCACCACGACTAGCCCTGCATATTGTGGCCACGCCGCAATGACCCGCCGTACATCGTCGGCTTGCGGTAGTTTGGGTTGGCTGCGGTTGGAGCGATAAAACCAACCGGCGCGACGCAATTCACGCGCCAAACGCTTGTAGCCCATTTCATTATGACTGTACAATTCGAGCGTGGCCTGAACTGCCTCATAATAGCCACGCCACAGGGCATTGAACTGCGGCGGCATATCATCGCGATGACCGGAGAGGAGGCTGCCATCCGCTAATAACCAGGCACCGAACGGTGAAGGGATCAGCATTTTTCCATCCCGCCGAATCGCGCCACAGGGCGGTAGCCCCAGCGTCAATCCTTGTTCACGCCGCCAGCGTTGATGATCCAATGCGCGCTGTCGAACGTCCTCCACATACCACTCATCAACCATTGCCATGAACGATGCGATCATTTTGCCTTCCGGGGTACTCAGGTCGAGTTCGCGTCCGGGTGCGGCCAGAATCAATTTGATACCGTGCTGCTGTAACACTTCCAGCAATTGCCCCATCCTCCAGCCGCGTCGGAACAGCCGCGCCATATCATTGGCAATGACGGCGCGCACGCCCGTTTGCTCCAGGCGTGCCAGCAGCGCTGTCATTTCAGGACGCTGGCTCAGGTCGCGTCCAGAGCGATGCCCTTCCTCCTCAATGAACCACTCGACGTGATAGCCACCCCGGGCTGCTGCGACTTCAATGTTATGTTTCTGACGATCTATACTGACCGAATCGTGTCGTCCTTTTGGAGGGCTATCACGCTCGATTGAATGACCCTCCAGCGACTCAGGTTTTGGTTCATCGTCCAGTGCATAGCGTGAATACGATTGGCGAACGTAGCCGAACGCGATTGCGGGCGTCACGTCTGCTTGCGGAGTTACACCCTTCCTTGACGACAGTTTGCCGCCGCTGGCTATAAAAACATGGCGCATCGTATGTGCCACGGCATACACCGCCCAAGCCAATTCAAACAAAACAAAAAAATAGCGATAGTGTGTTCGTCGTTGTGTCATACTACGAATATCCTACTCTCAGAAAGTCGGCCTGGAAAACGCTTCATCGATACAAGCCCTACCGCTGCGGAAATGCTGACGTGTCGGGACTACGATCCGCATTCTCCTCATCAGCGGCCAGTATCGATTGTCCCAGACGCAAATAGGCCTGAAAACCATGACTATTCGCACCCGGCGATTGAGTCGCTTCATTGACTGCGAATAGGCGCTGACTGATCGCCAGCACCCACTCCTCAAAGGACGTTTCCGATGACTGCCTGGCTGGGTCGGCACGCATGGACTAAGCATTCCCTATCGCCTTCAGAACGATACCCATCAGGATGCCAGAAAATACAGATGCCGTCTGCTGACAAAAACCTCATAGGCGCCCTAATTTTCCATCATGGGCATGGCACTTTGCCACGACTCTTGGCAGAAACTTTTCTGTGAGAGCCTCTCAGCATCTATCAAAAACTGTCATGTCATCAGCCAGAAAAAGCGGATCGGAAATTCTCCATCCTACTGATCTATTATCGACATTTCAGAACGTAGATTTACCTTGTCTGCTTGATAGGTAGAACTGCTGATTTTTGTGTGAATTCGTCCCTATAAACCCATCGATCGGAAATTCCCCACCCTACTGCAAAGTTAGGTATTCGCTTACTTAGAAAATGAGGAAACTTGCATGGCTGACACTTTTCGTCACACGACCTCGATCCTGGTTTGCCCATTTATTGTCTGAAGATTGTTAATTGGACGAAACGCACTTCGGATTTGTGACGACCATTCCCAAGGCTGGACTGAACGATAGTCACTTTTCACATGTTTTGGAGCGATTATATTTGACCGGGTGCATGGCACAGACAAACATCCCCTTCCAACCTGGAAACCGTGTTTTCTGTTGTGGGTTACGAGTGCAAACGCAACACCTCCTAAAACGTTGCACAATGTCGTTTCACCCCAGTTTACGTCTGTCCTGATGCTGACGCCTTTCATCGATTGTGGCGTTTTTCATGTGTAAGGTCCAGCTAAAGACTCATCGTTGGGTCAGTAGAGCGTCCCATCGGAACGCCCTTACGCAGCATTTTGTTGCCAAAAGATACGCTCAGTATTCAAACAATTTTGGTATTATTTGTTATGTGAACTCAATTGGAGCAAGTATTGGTTTATACAGCGTGTTAGGGGTAATAATGGAAGCCAAGAGCTTATGTCTGTAGCGCATCATCCAGCTTATGATCCAGATCGGCCCATTGGTTACTGTCAGCTTCTCAAACAGAATCCACGCTTTCGGACGCTGTGGATAGCACAGCTTGTATCGGCGGGGGGCGACTGGTTCAACAGTGTAGCAGTACTGGGTCTAATTTTGCAGCTTACGCGCAGCGGTCTCGGTGCGAGCCTTGTTCTGCTGGCAAGCACAGTCCCAATGTTTTTCCTGATCCCCATCGCCGGGCCAGTGGTGGATAAATTTGACCGGCGGATGTTGATGATCCTCTCGAATCTTTTCTCGGCAGTCGTCGCCCTACTGTTCATCCTCGTCAAAACGGAGAATAGGGTCTGGCTGCTGTACGTCGCCAGTATTCTGCTGGTCGTCTCGGCCTCGTTCTTCAACCCGGCGAGTTCGGCCAGTATCCCCAACATTGTAACGCGCGGCGAGTTGTTTTCCGCCAATGCGCTGGGCGGTGCGGCCTGGGGAATCATGGTGATGGTCGGTTCAGCGTTGGGTGGGATTGTCTCGACACTTTTTGGCCGTGACTCAGCGTTTGTCATCAACGCATTGTCGTTCTTGATTGCTGCTGGTCTGATCGCGCTGATCGAGATGCCGAGTCCTAAGACGACCAACAAACAGATGACTCCGGTCAAGGATTTCATCGAGGGAATACGCTATCTGCGCGAGAATCTGCCGTCACTGGCGCTGGTGGGAGTCGAGTTGGGTTGGGGTTTTGGAGTCGGGGCAGTGGTTCTGCTGAGTGTGTTTGGAACACAGGTTTTTCACGCAGGCGATGCAGGGATCGGGATTCTTTACGCCGGGCGAGGGCTGGGTGTGCTAATTGGCCCGTTTGTGGTGCCCACCGTTGCCAGAAACGGCATCAAGAAAATGCGCAATGCGATCTGGCTGTCATTCATGTTGGCCGCCATTGGCTACCTAATCCTCGCCTACGCTGGTTGGAACGATACCTTGTGGTTGGCATCCTTCGCGCTGATCCTTGCGCATTTCGGCGGCGGAGTAGTCTGGACGGTGAGCAGTGTACTGCTCCAAATCACGACACCTGATCGGTTGCGGGGGCGCGTATTGTCCGTCAATAGCGGACTTGGCACACTCGGATCGGGGATCTCGACACTGCTCTTCGGGCTTGCGCTGCAAGCAGGCAGTTCGCCGATGACACTGGCTGTTGTTGGTGCAGCGATCTTTGCCGTCTACGGCGTATTCTGGGGACTGATCACGGCACGCGGCCCATTTCATATCTCGGAAGCCACAATGGTCGATTCAGAACAGCGCGTCACTCGCACGCAGTCGGCTGATTAGAGCGTATGTTAAAAATATGTCGGCACAACGAGACAACAAAGAACGGATGGAGACCAAGTAGATAAATGCTTTGCTATGGGAGAGCTATTGCCGATCCAACTGTGGGGTTGTCCGGCACGTATGGCCTCTGCCAATACCCTTAGCGCCTCGGTGAGTGCCTTTCCATTGTCTCCATGGGTGTGCCACCAATTCAGTAAATCGATGGTGAATTGGGTGTGCCGAATCTGTGGGGAATCATGGGCGCAGTTATACTACTTACATCACTGGCACTAAAAAGCTGCGCGGATCGTACCGCCGTCAACGTGAATGACAGCACCGCTCACTAATCTGCGCGTGAGCTGGCAAGATAGGCCACCGCTGTGGCAATCTCCTCCGGTCGCCCAAAACGGTCCACGTCGTTGGGAGCCATTGCCTGCGTAGCATTGAGTTCAATTTCCTCCGGTGTCGCGCCCCAGTCATTCGTTTGTGCCATTTGGGTGAGCTTAGGCCGTCCTTCATCGGTGAGAATAGCGCCAGGAGCGACCACATTGGATGTCACACCGGTCTTTTTCCAGTTCACGCGCGAGGGACACGGCCAGATTGTGGCGTGCCGCCAGCGTTGCACTGTACTGTGGTGCGGCTGACCGAGGCTGCTGCGCCAACCCACCGCCAATTTGGATGACCCGCCCCCACTGCCGCTCGCGCGTCAATGGAACCAGAGGCTGGATCATCCGCACGCTCGAAATGACATTGATGTTGTAAATCTGCGCCCAGTGTTCAGCCGTTGCGTCCATCCAGGGTTGGAATGGAAAACTCCGGCATTGTTAACCAAAATATCAATCGGCCCGTTGGTGAGCGCTGCTGAGGCAACCGCCTCAGCGCCAGCATCGGTGGCAAGATCACCAAGCGCGACCTCAGCATTTCCGCCGCTAACACGAATGGTTTCAGCAACACCCACCGCGGCGAGCAGGCTCGCAATCGCCTTACCCAGCCCTGAACTCGATCCGGTCACCAAGGCTCGCTTCCCTGCCAATTTCAAATCCATGTGGTTTTCCTTTGCCCTTATTTAAGCATATTAGCTCTATGTGCGTCATGCTAGGCTGAGAAGAGTTCTAGTTCTACAGCCGGAGTTGCGAAAACATGGGCGGCAGAGGATAATTGTGACCTAAAATCCGGGAACAACGCCGATGGATTTGATGGTTGAACAGGACTGGCAAATGTCGTTTGCGACGTT
>Ga0209511_1002958_pt1 | contig 13408 bp, 16 predicted proteins | sample SSSSmetaG_FD_184141 | JGI IMG/M metagenome (GOLD analysis project Ga0209511, IMG submission 184141) | Glacier valley bacterial and archeal communities from Borup Fiord, Nunavut, Canada, to study Microbial Dark Matter (Phase II) - ​SSSS... | ecosystem: Environmental > Aquatic > Freshwater > Ice >... | reverse complement strand
AAAAAAGGGGAATCCCCTTTCTTTTAATTTAGTAAGCGTAAGGATTTCCATTACCTGAATAGACCTCTTCATCGGCTACAGAAGAGAGAAACTGCCGGTACGGTGCATCACCACAACTGGTGCAAAATACTTCGCGCGACGATGGCCAGTAATAAATAATAGTGCCTTTCGTAATTTTCACTTTGCATTTGGAACAACTGGATGAGAATTTGGCACTAATCTGCCGTGGATCATTTGAGTAACGTGACATATTCCATTTGCTGCTGCCCTGCAGACTTATTTTGGCATCTGGCACGCCGGTTTGATTTTGAAATAATATTTTCGACTGAATCAACAATAAAGCCTTTATCCCGGTGATGGATAATAGTGGGCAGGTCGGAGAATCCCATGCTGACGTAGGTAAAAAGAATATTGCACCAATATCCATTTTGCCATTCTCCTTCAACAGATTCAATTCCGAAACCAAAGAGAATTTGATTAAATGCACACATCTTCTGTTCATTAAGCGAAGGGAGGTTGAAGCATTGATTGATCCAGAATTTCACACTTGAAAATTCTTTCGGATCGAGTTGATTGGACAGAATCAGTTTAATATTTGATTCCTGTTGTTTTGTAAGATTCAGAATTTTTAAATTCATTTAAGATGCCCATGCCTTTGGGACTTTTATCGGCACCTGGCACGCCGGATTAAAAATGAAGGTCTTGTTTTATTCGTTCCTGGCAGGGGCCCTTAATTTTCTTCGAAAATTTTTGTTAGAGAGAATCATATTTAAGGTTGGAGAAAATAAAAATGTAAAAGTATGAGACCAAAATTATCGGATAAAGAAAAACGGAATATCGTTGTTCGCCTATTATTGACGAAAGAGGAAAAGATACGACTCTCCACTTTTGCCAGGCAGGGGAGGTATCCATTTTTGAGTGATTATATCAGGGTGAGGATTTTTAATTCCAACAGAAAGGTGATCACTTTTGATGAAGAAACCACCATTCAGATTTTAAGGCTTGACTATGATTTAAATAAGATCGTAGTGAATCTGAATCAGATTGCCAAAAAGATCAATACCCAGGATGTCTACCAGTTTACCTCAGACGACAGGGAGATTTTTAAGCAGGTTCTTCAGGAACTCAAGAATTGTTTTTCTGCTTTGCAAAAGTATGTTGATACGACTGACCTCAGTCGTATCAACATACTTTTGTCAATGAAAGTAGGGATGTTAATGAATTGTAAATATCCTATTAGGTTTATTTGTAATTTTACTTGTTGTTGTGAAAAATGAAATGAAGAAATATTTAACAAAATTGGAAGCTTAGCATGATTGCACAATACGCATCAGATCTTCATCTTGAATTTCCTGAAAATAAGCATTTTCTTAAAATTAATCCCTTAAGTCCAAAGGGCGATGTTTTACTTTTGGCTGGTGATATCGTACCCTTTGCCATGATGGACAAACATGCTGATTTCTTTAGCTATGTGTCTGATCATTTTCAAACTACCTACTGGATACCAGGTAATCACGAGTATTACTATTTTGATGCAGCGACTAAATGTGGTGTGCTGAATGAAAAAATCAGAGACAATGTTTTTTTGGTGAATAATACTTCCGTACAACATGAGAATGTCAGGTTCATTTTTTCAACATTGTGGTCAAAAATCAGACCAGCCTACCAGTGGCAGATTGAACACGGAATAAGTGATTTTCGCGTTATTAAATTCAATGGATTTCGATTTTCATCTGAGCAATTTAACCAGTTACATGATGAAAGTCTGATGTTTATAAGTCAGGAATTGCAAAACAAAAACGAAGGCAAAAAAGTGGTAGTTACTCATCATTTACCCACCTTTATGAATTATCCCGAAAAATATAAAGGGAGTGTGCTGAACGATGCTTTTGTGGTGGAATTGTTTGATTTGATCGAATCCAAAGGCCCTGATTTCTGGATTTATGGTCATACACATTGTAATGTACCTGATTTTGAAATTGGTACAACGAAACTTCTTACAAATCAACTTGGATATGTTAGATGTAATGAACATGATTCTTTTCTAAATGATGTTTTAATTAATTTTGAATTAGATGTTGATTAATAGGATAATAAACTTATATTTGCATAATAAATCAATTAGGTTTACAATTACTTAAGTGGGTTTACAATGAAGGATATTAAAAAGAAGCTACTGAAATATATTGATGATATTTTGGGATGCGGAATAGATCTGGTGATGGTACCGAAAAACGAACTGGGGAAACTACCCATGTTCATAAGTGAAATCTACAACCTATATCACTCAGCGTTGTTTAATATCGATTTCATATTAATTGAGTACAGGGATGCTGATGGATTCAGTATTTCCCAATTGGAAAAACATTTCGATCTATTAAAAAATAGCCTGAAAAAGCGAGTCGTTTTACTTGCCGATGACCTTTCATCGTTATACAGAAAAAGACTAATCGAAAAAGGGATAAACTTTATTATGCCCGAAAAGCAGTTGTTTTTGCCTGATTTTCTTATTGATTTGAGAGAAGGCAATCAAAATCCAGGCAGAAAAAGGAAGACAGAAAAACTTTTACCTTCCTCACAATTCATTCTTTTATACCACATCCTTCACAACGACAGAAAAGAAAACCCGGAAGAAGAAAGCTTCACACAATTGGCTTCAAAATTTGGTTATACAAAGATGGCTATCACTAAAGCTGTTGAGAATCTTCGTTATAATGGGCTTTGCAGTGTTGAAGGCACAAAAGAAAAGTACATCAGATTCGTTAGCGAGGGAGCTAATCTTTGGAAATCAGCATTCACGTTATTAGTAAATCCTGTTTTTAAGAAAGTTTACGTTGATGAAAAACCGCAAGGACTATTTTTATTCCGGGCCAATGAGTCAGCACTGTCCGAATACAGCGACATGAATCCAAGCCGGCAAACGTATTATGCAATTGAGAGGTCAAAATTCTATGATCTGCAAAAAAAAGGTTTACTAAAAAACCCTAACGAATTCGAAGGAATGTATTGTATGGAACTATGGAAATACAATCCCGAAATTCTTACCAAAGGGATAACAAAAGAAGACAATGTTGACCCGTTGTCACTGTACCTGAGTCTTCAGGATAATTGTGACGAACGTGTTGAAATGGCTTTATCTACAATCATTAAGAAATTTGTATGGTAATAGGATTAGATATATTTAAGGATTATTTTAAGGAATACGAAAGCTGTTACCTGATTATCGGTGGCTCGGCTTGTGATATTATCATCGAAAATGGTGGTTTTACACCAAGAGCAACAGATGATATTGACATCATACTGATAATTGAAGCCTTAACCCCGGAATTTGTAAAACAGTTTTGGAATTTTATCGCTGTAGGCAAATATGGATTAAGACAAAAAAGCACTTTAAAACGAAATTGTTACAGGTTCCGAAATCCAGAAACTAAAGGCTTTCCGGTTCAGATTGAACTATTCTCTAAAACACCTGATGCTATCGACCTTAATGAGGATGCACATCTTACTCCAATTCCTTCCGGTGAAGGGTTATCCAATCTTTCGGCAATTCTGCTTGATGAGGATTATTATCACTTTACTATTGAGCATAGCTCATATAAAGACAATGTCCATTATGCCAACACTGAAGCCCTTATTTGTTTAAAGGCTTTCGCTTTCCTCGACAACAAAAAGCGAAAGGAAGAAGGCGAAGTAATCAGCACCAGAGATATTGTAAAACATAAAAATGATATTTTCCGGATGGTTTTCATGCTGAATCCTGATGACCGTTACTCTTTGATTGAAAAGCTTAAATATGATTTACAATTGTTTACAGACGCAGTTAAGAACGATTTACCTCATCCTGAAATATTTAACATCAACGGATTCGGCAGACAAAATATGCAATCAATCTTTGACCGGTTTATACTAATTTTTAACCTCAACGCATGATGAAAGAAAGAAATATTATAAAACCATTTTACAAAACGATCATTCCAGGTGGTCGGGATATCGGCAATATTGGAATCCTCTTTCAGATAGCTTGTCAGCGGCTCCATATTTTGTGAAAACTCAAGCAATTTCAGAAAGTAAGGAAATGTCTGTTCTTCATTTTCAAGGTAGTATCCTCGCTTGTTAACTGAATAGTGAATATCGAGTCCAAATTCAGCACGTAAGCTCTCGATATCACATTTCAATTGCCGGTCCGACACTTTTATTCCGGTTTCGCTCATCCTGTCCAGCATCTCCGCGCTTGTAGGATATTTTGATTTTTCAATGAGTTGAAGAATCTGAAGGTATCGTTTAATTTTGGCCTGGTAGGACATATTGTGTAGATTAATGTACTTTCCTTTGTGATGTATTACTTAAGTAGCAAGTAAACTCTATTTTAAGCAGTCTAACTCATTACAAAATTGGGCCATTATGATTATTTATTGCAATCTTCAAGGTATAGTTTTTTGGCATACTTATCACCCAATTCACCAGCTTTTTTAAAATCAGGACAGGCTGCAGCCTTGTCACCCTTCAACTGTTTAACATTCCCCCTAAAAATATATGCATTTGCATTGGCGGGATCGATTTCAATTGCCTTGTCAAAATCTTCAATTGCCCCATCGAAATCATTAAGCTTTAATTTTGAATTACCTCTGTTAATATAAGGAAGTGGATAATTTGAAGTTAGTTGAATAGTTTTGGTATAATCTTCGATAGCTCCTGAGTAATCTCCTGAATCGTATTTTATATTTCCACGATATGAAAGCAAGGAGAACTCATTCGGATATATTTCTATTGCGGTGTTGAGTGTTCCGATTGCTCCCTGATTATCGCCAAGTTCCGATTTTATTCGAGCCAATTTAAGATAAGCCTTGTAGTAATCTGTTCTTAACACAATTGATCTATTAAGATCTTCTATTGCACCCGGTTTATCTCCAAGTGAATATTTTGCAATACCCCTGTTGAAAAATGACTCAGCATTGCCCTGCTTCAGTTTAATTGCCCTGTTACAATCTTCTAATGCCCCATTAAAGTCACTCAGCATATTTTTAGCATCGGCTCGCCAAGCTAATACAGATTCATCCAACGGGTTGTCCGCAAGGGTTTTGTTATAGGCTTCGATGGCCCCAGAGTAATCACCCAGAGAATATTTTGAATATCCAAGTAAAGAATAAATCCCCCAATGGTCAGGTTTCAGGTCAACTGCTTTTTGATAATCTTTACTCGCCCCTGAATAATCCCCCATTTTATATTTTACAGTTCCACGTGACATGTAGTAATTGGAATTGTCCGGACTTATTGCGATGGCTTTGTTATAATCTTCAATTGCTTCCCTAAAGTTGCCTAATCCAGATCTTATTCTACCACTATCGATAAATTCCTGGGCAGTCTGGGAAAAAACATCATTAATTGTGACTAATAAAAGTAGCGATCCAATAAACTTTAGCAAAGTATTCATAAATTTAGAGTTAGTTGATTTGATTCATTTTTTTAAAATAGGATATCTGACAATTTATTTTTTTATATGACTTTCTATTAAGGTAATTATCAATGAGTTTATTTATCTGGTTAAGCTTAATTGATCACTTTCCAAAGATCAATTTGATAATCGTTGCCCCGATTTTGCGTTCGACACCCTGCCTGGTGGTTGGGATACCTGTTTGCCGGGCAACGCTTTGTTTTACAACCGTGATGCCTAAAAATCGTTTGAGTGAAAATGAAATGCCTCTCATAATTTGATGTTTATTTGTGAGCGTTCAATGTTGTTTACTACTTTATTCTCCTAATCTACCATTCAATTACATCGACAAGTTAATTTTTCCCTTTTGATAAGATGAAGTCCGTTCCTTACTTTTTTACTGGTAATGAACCGCCCCGCCGCAAGCGGATGGGGTATCATGATGGATTAATTTTTTATTTCGCCGCAAGCAGCGGGGAATTAACATATAGAGATTAAATTAAAAAATTGCATCATCACAATATTCATTTATCGCCTCTGAAGCTTTCTCATATCTCAATTCCCGGGCTTTGTATAAATCCAGGCAACCATTTTCTTTCTGGCCAAACTTAATTTTTGCCAGGCCTCTCAAATAATAAGCCATTCCATTGGGGGGTTCAAGCTCTATCGCTTTACTAAAGTCTTCGATGGCTCCAACAATATCTTGTTGTTCGCTTTTTATTTTGCCTCTGTTAAGGTAAGTCCAACTATAGTTTGGATTGATCTCAATAGCTTTATTATATTCTTCAATCGAACCAGTTAAATCTTCTTGGGCACGCTTTACTTCCCCGAAACCACAAAAAGCACGTACAAATTCTGGGTCAAGCTTAAGTGCTTTATTATAGTCATCAATCGCGCCTGTATAGTCATGCTGATCCAGTCTGACATCACCTCTTTCGCAATAGTACCAACAAGGCTTTATGTCCAATTCAAGCTCTATAGCTTTTGTGTAATCAGCAATTGCGCCTGCATAATCCTTTACAATACGCTTTGTATAACCTCGGCAGGAATAAGTTTGAGCGACTTTAGGATCAATTTCAATAGCTTTGGTGTAGTCTTCAATAGCACCATTGTAATCTTCAATCTTATGTTTTATTTCACCTCTTTCACCATAACCAAAACCAACCACAGGATCTATCTCAATGGAAATAGTAAAGTCGTCAATTGCTCCTAAATTATCATATACTTCAGATTTTGCATTGCCTCTGTAGAAATAATAAAATGATTTTTTTGGCTCAATTTCAATTGCCTTATTAAAGTCGGCAATGGCTCCGGAATAATCTTGAAAGTGACTTCTTATAAATGCAATGTTGCAATAAGCTTCGGCATCCTCCGGATTAATCTCAATTACCTTTTTATAGTCAGCAATAGCCCCGATGAAATCATTTATCAATCCCTTCGTATATCCTCTTTTCGTGTAAGCATCAATATTTAACGGGTCAATTTCAATTGAACTGGAAAAATCGGCAATAGCACCAGAATTGTCGTTAAGTAAAATTTTAATAAGACCTCTTCGATTATAGGCCCAGGTATTCTGAGAATCTACTTCGATTGCCTTTGTAAAGTCTGCAATTGCGCCCACGTAGTCATTGATTTGGTTTTTGACCATGCCCAGGGCAAAATAAAATAATGCCTCATTTGGATCAATCTCTATTGCTTTGCTGAAGTCATCAATTGCCCTGTCATATAATTTCTGAATAAAGCTTTCATCACCTCTTTTGTAATAACTCATCGCATCCGAAGGATCAACGTTGATTGAATTCCTAATTTCAACGATATCCGGTTTCTCGGGAGCAAAAATGTCATCCTCATCTTCGAGTAATCTTTTTTGGTATTCTTCGGAGTTATCACGAATCCGCTCTCCGGCTACTAACCCATTCTCGATTTTGATCAGCAAATCTTTTTCGAATATTGACTGATATCCACCATGCACATAGTATAACATCTCACCCTGCGGAATTCTCAGCTCACCAGTAAACCAATCGGCAAATACTTTTTCCTGATTCTGAAATAGAAATTCAATTCCAATTGGTTCAGATGCTTTCCATTGTCCGTTCAACGAAATTAAGAATAACCGTTCGTCAGCGATCTCCCAGGTTCCAATGTATCCCCTCCAACAGTTTGTATTTCGTGTCAGGAATTGTGATTCAGGGCTTATCTGCTGAAGATAACCACTCAGAGGTTCTGCCGCTAACGGATATGTTTCTCCTTTGTAAATCAGTTTTTCGTATGCTTGGGCGGTCATAAGTTTAAAATTTATTATAGAAAAGGTCCAAATTCGATTTTACAATCTTCCTCTTTTTCGGCTAATTCGATGTAAACACCGAATTGGTATCTCAATTCCGCCATATACTGATTAATTTTTAAAAAATCATATTCCTTTTTTCCATTTTTCCATGCCAACTTTATTTCAATTGCAATAAGATTTTCCTCTTGATCTCTTTTATGTACAATAATATCAGGATTAACATTTTTGATTATTGTTTTATGATCAGTATTCATAAATGCAATTTTCTTTGGGGTAATATTGCCAATTTGTTCTGGTCCGTAATAATCTCTCATCCTGTTATACTCTACATCTACATGATAATCTGAAACTCTTTTCCCAATGTAAGTTGCCAATTTTTGAACAACTGCTCTTTCATTAATATCATAATCCTTGTTCATCAATAAGCAATCTGTAATAAATAACTCCCTGATCGAATCCATTAATAATTTTACTATTTGATCCTTTTCCATTCTTAGGTATTATTTTATGTTTTCATCTTCTACAACCCAATAGATCAATACTTCTATTGATCTATGTCCAGCAGTCAGCTCGGCCCAATCTTTGACCATTACTTCTATATATTCATTGTTTAAAGGCATAATATCCATAATAAAAGAACATTTTTCAGTAATCCCTGTTAAATCATCCCGATATCTGACATTCATTCTAATTTCATTTATAATAAATGGATTTAATTTTCCCAATATTCTGTTCCATTCTCATCAATAAATCCTTTTCCCCCGTTAAGTTCAACCTTACAAATCCCATCCCTATACCTACGGTCTATGCGTTGATACTTAAATTCAACAACTTCTTTCCCTGCTTTATCAATAATCCCCCATAAACGATTTCGACTAATGTGGACTCGCCCCTTATTGAAACTTACGTAGCTTTGATCATATAATAATGGAATAACCTCATTCCCATTTCTATCAATATAACCATATTTCATAAGAATTCCGACCGGAGCCAGTCCGTCTTTAAATTTATAGGTTGAGTCATATTTACAAGAGATTATTTCTTTCCCATATATATCAATAAAACCCCATTTCCTTTTGATTGAAACGGCAGCTAACCCTTCACTGAATTCAAATGCTAATCCATATTTGAATGCAATTACTTCTTTCCCTGATTTATCGATAAAACCATATTCATTTCCTTTCTTAACCGAAGCCAATCCTTCACTGAAATCAAAAGCAAAGTCATATTCGCAAGGAATTATTATATTGCCGCTCTTATCAATAAAACCCCATTCCCATTTTTGTTTAACTCGTGCTAATCCTTCAATAAACACACCTGCAAAATCATACTTACAGGCAACGACTTCATTACCTGTTTTATTAATAAATCCATATTTCCCGTTTTTCCTAACCCGTGCCATCCCATCCTTAAATGTAATTGGAGGAAGATTATCATTAGCAAGCATCAATCCGTCGCCAGTTTCATTTGCTTGATCATATATGCAAGAAACAACCACTTTACCTGTTCTATCAATAAAACCGCATTTACACCCTTGCTTTACGGAAGCGAGCCCTTCAATAAACATACCTATCTTATTATATTTACATTTAACAATTTTTTTACCTTTTTTATTAATAAGGCCCCAATCAAATCCTTTTCGAACTCTGGCGAGCCCTTCAATAAACATACCCATCTCAGTATAATTACATTCAACAACCTTTTTACCTTTTTTATTAATAAGGCCCCAATCAAATCCTTTTCGAACTCTGGCAAGTCCCTCAATAAAGTTACTTATCTCATCATATTTGCATTCAATAACCTCCTTACCTACGCTATTAATAAAGCCCCATTTCCCATTAAGACAAACAGAAGCAAATCCTTCACAAAAGGCTGAAGAGTCGTCATATATACAAGCAATTAAGATAGTTTTTTCACTATTGCTAAATCCCCATTTATCGCCTTTTCGGTATGGTATTAGATCGGGTGGAGCTACTCTTTTAGTAAGAAACGTACAATAGGCTAAAGCCCTTTCTACAACTTCTTCATTAGTAAAGAATTCCTCATTTAACCTGCTTTTACACCGACTGATGAAAAACGTATCGTGTGTGGTTTCCTGAAAAAAATCTTGCAGGACACCCGCATTTAGGCAAATATTAAGGAGATTTCGGACTGCTTTGTCTTTAATTAAATCGGCAATGATGCCACGAAGTTGATTGGGTTCATGGGTATTGAATTTGGCAAGTTCATTGCGAAGTAATATGAGTTCTGTTTTCATTTAATTTTCGAATAAATATTTTTTCAGGGAAATTTAAAGTTTATAAATACTCATAGATTGTAAACATCCCTTGATACAAAATTGAAAAATAGTCTTGTCAAATATAAATGCATTTTAATTTATTTTTGATTTTCTGTCAACGCTTGAATCCAAGTATTATTTTGATAAACTGTTGATTTATTGATTGGAATATTTGTATAAATGTTATCTCCAAATAGACGTTCTTTAATTGTCAAAAAGAGTTGTTCTGGAATAGGTTTCGTTGGCAATCAAATTTTCATCTTTCGGAATTGGACGCATCACTGTATCATCAGTGACTACCAAAATGTCGCCATCGCCCAATTGCAAATAAATAATGTAGTTGGGTGTAATTAATGCACCCAGTAAGGTAGTACCATAGCTGATTTTTTGATTCTTCAGAACCTTCGGATCAACAAGTTCCTCTTCCGGTGTGAAAGGATTGCTTTTGAGATGCTTTTTAACCATTTCCAACCATTGCCGGTGAATGGTTTTGGCCAAATCCTGCGACATACCTGAAAAACCTGACTGCAAATTATCAAAGGTTTTTCCTGATAAATGTTTACCAAAGATTTTTAATAAAACATCAACAGGGAATTTGGAACCAACATTACTACGAAAACATTTCTTACTGCCATGCCCGTCAGCTACCGCAATAATAACTTGTTCTTTATCTTTCGAGATAGAATACTTTCTCACATCCTGGTTCAGAGGATGATTTGCACTTTTAACGCTTTCTGAAACGATTTGCCACATAGTTTTTCACCAAACAACATCCTGACTTAGATCCGAAGTATCGGGCATGATTACAGGTACATTGCCTGTTATTACCTCGCCTTTTAACTGGCTGGCAGGACTTGATGCCGCTTTTACAACAGCGGTTGAAGCCCACTTGATAAAGTTTACCAATTGGTCTGAATTATGCGCAACAAGCGGCTTGATCTCTTTGTTGCCTATAAACTTCTCGATCACAGATGAATCTGCATCATCACCCATTGCAATTCCAAGTCGAACAGCTTTTTTTGCCCATGATTCCTGCATAAGACTTTGGTAAGCAGTAGCAAAATCGTCGGTTGGTTGTCCATCACTGATCAAAACAAGAACAGGAGGTAAAGCTCTGTCCGTCATAGGCGGAATTTTCAATTGATCGGCCAATAGGTTCATTGCCTTTCCCATTGGAGTCATGCCTCCGGCCTGAACATCCTGCCATTCAAAATCGGCAACTTTTACAGCCGTTCCGATGTGCCATTTTACCTCATTTCCGAAAGTAATGCAACGAACCAGCACCTCTGCATTTGGGTTTTCGTCTGCAGCCGATTTCATTGCAGGTATTGAATTGCGGATCGCATAATTCAGTGATTGGATTTTGTCTCCATCCATGGAGCCGCTTACATCAAGAATCCAGATAAAATGCAAAGGGCGGTTTGATAATTCACCGCCAGGTCTTTTTATTCCCATTTGATTGGTTTTTAAATCTATTGTTTGTTGATAGTCTGTTATTTATAGTAATTATTTGAAATTTAAAGTTAGCTACGTATAATTATTAATAATGTATCGTTAATACTTTTGCTTAATCGCTGTTTATTAATTGGTAAATTTATTGATAATAATTAATTTGAAGATAAAAAACTGATTTTTCTTATGACCTATTATCAACCGGGGACAAAACCTTGAATTCGCATATTAATAGAGAAAAATAAACTGTTTTCTCGACCAAAGAATCACAAAACCGCAATAACAATTTTTCCGCCTTACTCTTTCACTTGTCACTTGCTGAAGGCAATAGCTTTCATCATATTCTTGATCATTTTATTGCATAACCCTTTTAAATTTTTTTACCCGATTTCAATAATTCAGCAGGCGTACCAGAAGCCAATAAAAATCCACCGGGCAGAGGTAAATTAAATGAGTCGATACAAAAATGATTGCAGGTTTGTAGCAACTAAGTTTTCATCCAATTGTTCCAATTGCAAAACGAAGCTGGTAAAGGGTACCGCCATCTATTAAGTAATAAGTATAAAATAATGTCGTATTTATTTGGTAATGCTAAATAAAAGTTGTACATTTATCTCATTATGAGATATGTAACACTGAAAACAGAGGAGATTATAGCACTCGAATTGCTATACAAGAGTGCCATTGATAACAGCACCAGAAAACGTAGTCACTGCTTGCTTTTAAGCCATCAAAAACGAAAGATTACTGATCTATCGAAAGTTTTTGGGGTAAATCGCAGAACCATAAAACGATGGCTCGATGACTGGGCTAAAAGTGGGCTATACTCTCTTCCAATTTCACCCGGGCGTGGCGTAAAAACTCGTTTAAAAGGGTATGAGGAAGTGATTGAAACACAACTGGAGCTTCACAGCCGAAATGTAAAAAATGTGTTGCTTCATTTAGAAAAGGAACACAGTATTAAAATCTGCAAAAGGACTTTGCAGAATTTTTTAAAAGATACTGGGCTATAGATGGAAACGAGCAAAATTGTCTTTAAAAAGCAAGCAGAACAAAGATGATTTTAAATTCAAACAACAACAAATTGAAAGCTTAAAGCAATTGGAAGATAGCGGATACATAGATCTTTACTTTGGTGATGAAAGCCACTTTGGACTTACACCCAATGTTCCATATGCGTGGCAATTAAAGAATAAACCGATATTGCTACCTGCTGCTAAAGGCAAGTTTCTTAATGTTGTAGGTTTAATGAGCCGTAAAAATGATTTGTTCTTTGAAATGCATGAAACAACATTCAATTCGGATAGTTTTATCAAGTTTATGGAACGGTTTGTTGCCCAGACAGTTAAAAAGACAGTTGTAATACTTGACAATTGTTCTATTCACAAATCGAAAAAGTTCAAGGCAAAAATCGCTGAATGGAAGGAAAATGATGTATTGATTTACTTCTTACCCCCCTACTCACCGGAATTGAACCTCATCGAAATTTTGTGGCGTAGAATCAAATATCAATGGTTGAGTTTTGATGCCTACCTCAGTTTTCAGAATCTCAAAGAACGATTGTCGTATGTACTGAATAATTTTGGCAACAAATACGACATTATATTTTAACCATTACTTACTGGCCTTCTTTCCGGGAAGTTTTCTATATTGTTTTCCCCGCACTTCACCTTTGACTTCCTCCAAACCGATATTGTACAGCGAAAGCAAAGCCCGGTATTCGCCCAATGTCTGGAATTGATACATGGCAACCAACGAGTTTATCACGGCGGAAATCTGCTTTTTCAGGCTGCCTTGCACCAGATCTATGGGTGTGAGTTGCCATAGTTCCGGCTGCTTCTGTCCCTGTGCAGGAATCAATCTGTATTTCTTTTCCAACAATTCGGTAATCTCTTTGCTGCGCTTATGCTCGAAACTGTCTTTTATTAATTTGCCTTCACAATCCACCCGCAAGGAAACG
>Ga0209511_1002957_pt1 | contig 13411 bp, 5 predicted proteins | sample SSSSmetaG_FD_184141 | JGI IMG/M metagenome (GOLD analysis project Ga0209511, IMG submission 184141) | Glacier valley bacterial and archeal communities from Borup Fiord, Nunavut, Canada, to study Microbial Dark Matter (Phase II) - ​SSSS... | ecosystem: Environmental > Aquatic > Freshwater > Ice >... | reverse complement strand
TGAAGGTAATAGAGTTTAGTGGAGGGTCAGTTCAGTCTCGAGCAGAATGGAGACTGAGATGCCTAAAAGTACGACGACCCATAGCCCCGAGTTTAAGAGTGAAGCTGTTCGCTTGGTTTTAACCAGCGGCAAGAGTTGCGCCGAGATCGCTCGAGACCTCGGCGTAGCCGATTACCTGGTCGTTCGGTGGAAGAAACAGCACCACGCTCGAGAAGCCGCAGGCAAGCCTGCCTTCACTGGACGGGGTGTGCCCGCCCGCACCGAACAAGAAACCCGCATTACTCAACTCGAGCGGGAACTCGAGATTGCTCGCCAGGAGCGTGATGTCCTAAAAAAGGCCGTGGCGTTCTTTGCCAAGGAAAGCCGCTAATTTACCGCTTCATCTTTGAGCACCGTCGTCAGTTCGCCATTGAACTGATGTGTCGGGTGCTCGAGGTGAGCGAAAGTGGTTATTTCTCCTGGCGAAAAAGGCCAGAAAGCCAACACGCCCAGAAGGATAAGACCTTGACTGAGACGATTAAAGCTATCCATATCCGAAGTAGGGGAACCTATGGCGCGCCTCGAGTTCAAGCGGAACTCCAGGCGCAGGGAACCCAGGTTAGCCGTGCTCGAGTGACTCGACTCATGAAAGCCGCCAAGCTTAAAGTGCGCTTTAAGCGCAAGTTTCGCACCACCACAGTTTCCAAGCACCGTCACCCCGTGGCCCAGAACCTGCTCGAGCGGCGAGGCCCCACGGGGTGCCGTTTTCGCCAAGACAGCGCGACTTTACGGCGAGTCAGCCCAATGAGAAGTGGAGTACGGATATTACCTACTTACCGACTCGAGAGGGTTGGCTCTACCTCGCGGTGGTGCTGGACCTCTATTCAAGAAAGGTGGTGGGTTGGGCCATGCGGGATACCCTACACACGGATTTGGTGCTCAGTGCGCTCGAGATGGCCCGCAGGAATCGGCAGCCGAAAGCAGGGTTGCTGCATCACTCGGATCAGGGAGTGCAATATGCCAGCCTTGAGTATCGAGAGGCCCTCGAGCGCTTGAAGGCGGTCCAGAGCATGAGTCGTAAGGGAGAATGTTGGGACAATGCTGTGACTGAGAGCTTTTTTGCCACCCTCAAGACGGAACTCGAGCTGGACAAAGCGAGGGGAACTCGTGCTCAGACGCGCTCCATGGTTTTTGAGTGGATCGAAGTGTTCTATAACCGCGAACGTCGTCACTCGAGTCTGGGGTACGTTTCCCCCTCGAGCTTTGAACATACCTGGGCGAGACTGAACTGACCCTACTTAAAACTCTTGTAATTTCACTCGAAGCCTTATCTCGGAATAGGAGTGAACATAGCCGCCTCACAGCAAACTGCCACGTCAAGCTCTAGTCCCATGTGGCACTCGCTCGAGGCGGCCGCTGTCCTGAAGCAATTCGAGAGTGACCAAACCCACGGACTGACCGATGCGGTGGCTGCCCAGCACCTCGAGCGTGATGGTCCGAACGAATTGATCGAAGCGGGCATCAAAAGCCCATGGATGATTCTCTTGGAGCAGTTCACGGGCACTATGGTCATCGTGCTGATCGTCGCGGCAGCAGTGTCCTTGGCGCTCGGGGAGTACGTGGACGCCATCGCCATTTTCGTAATCGTGATCCTCAACGCGGCGCTGGGGTTTACCCAGGAGTTCCGCGCTGAGAAAGCGATGGCAGCGCTGAAGCAACTCTCCAGCCCGACCGTGCATTTAAAGCGCGGTGGGCAAGCCCTGGAACTCCCCGCCCGCGATCTGGTCGCGGGTGATATCGTCACGCTCGAGGCGGGCAACCTCGTATCTGCCGATGGGCGGTTGCTCGAGAGTGCCAATCTGCGCGTGCAGGAAGCGGCCCTGACCGGCGAGTCCGTGCCCGTGGATAAATCTGTGGCGCTGATTGTGGACGGCGTTACGGCGCTCGGTGACCGCCTCAACATGGCGTACATGGGCACAGCCGTCAGTTACGGGCGCGGCACGATGGTCGTGACCTCCACCGGCATGAACACCGAACTCGGTCGGTTGGCGGGATTGCTGCAAAGCGTCAAGCGCGAGCCGACGCCGCTGCAACGCCACCTCGAGCAGCTCGGGCGGTGGCTGGCAGTGGCGGCGCTGGTGCTGGTCGCGGTGGTCTTTGGACTGGGCGTGCTGCGAGGCGAGGACCTACGGCTTATGCTGCTGACCGCGCTGTCCTTGGCGGTCGCGGTCGTGCCAGAAGGATTGGCAACCGTGGCGACGATCACCCTGGCGCTCGGGGCGCAGCGGATGCTCGAGCGCAAAGCGCTGATTCGCGTATTGCCAGCGGTGGAAACGCTGGGGTCGGTCACGGTGATCTGCTCGGACAAAACCGGCACGCTGACCCAGAACCGCATGACCGTCACCACGCTCGATGTGGCAGACCATCCGCTCGAGTTCGCGGCGCTGCTCGAGGGTCAGCCATCCTCCCCGCTACCGGAAGTGACCTTGCTGCTGGCTGGGGCGGCGCTCTGCAACGACGCGGAGTTGGTGAATCCCGACGCGGCAGCCACCCTCGGCGACCCCACCGAATCAGCCTTGATCGTTGCCGCTGACCAACTCGGACTGGGTAAACCCGCGCTCGAGACGCGCTTTCCCCGCGTTTCAGAATTGCCCTTCGATTCTGAGCGCAAGCGCATGACCACCGTCCACCGTTTAGCCGAGGACGCAGGTGAATTGCCCGGAGGCTGGCCGCTCGAGGTCAGCGCCCACACCGCGTTCACCAAAGGCGCAACCGACGGACTGCTCGAGGTTTGCTCGCAGGTGCTGGTCGGCGGCGCAGCCGTGCCGCTCAGCGATGAGTGGCGCAAACGCATCGCTGTCGCGCAGGACGATCTCGCTAAGCGCCAGATGCGCGTGCTCGGCTTGGCGTACCGCCAGTTCACGGTCATCCCAAATGACGCGGAACTCGAGCGCGACCTGATTTTCGTCGGAGTCATCGGTATGATTGATCCGCTGCGCCCCGAGGCGGCTGAGGCGATCAAAACCTGCGTCACTGCGGGCATTCGCACGGTGATGATTACCGGCGACCACCCGCTGACTGCGGGGGTAATCGCTCACGAACTTGGCATCGGCGCGAACGCGCAGGTGCTGACCGGGCAAGACCTCCAGGGCATCAGCCCAGACGACCTGTCCAAGCGCGTGCGCGATGTGTCCGTCTACGCTCGAGTCTCACCCGAGGACAAACTGCGGATTGTCGAGGCACTACAAAAGGGCGGCGAACTGGTGGCGATGACCGGGGATGGGGTCAACGATGCGCCGGCGATCAAAAAAGCCGATATCGGCGTGGCAATGGGCGTGACCGGAACCGATGTCGCCCGCGAAGCCTCGGCGATGGTACTGATGGACGACAACTTCGCCACCATTGTCGCAGCGGTTAAAGAGGGGCGAGTGATTTTTGACAACATCCGCAAGTTTATCAAGTACGCCTTAACCGGCAACGCGGGGGAGATTCTGACCATGATCGTCAGCCCGCTGCTGGGGATGCCGTTGGCGCTGCTGCCCTTACAAATCCTCTGGATCAACCTCGTCACCGACGGCTTGCCCGGTCTGGCGCTGGGACTAGAACCCGCTGAACGCGACACGATGCAGCGCCCGCCACGCCCGCCAAAAGAAAGCCTGTTCGCGCAGGGGTTGGGACGCCACATCGCCTGGGTGGGGGTGCTGATCGGCGCGGTTTCGCTCGGTACGGGCTACGTTTACTGGCGCAATGAGTCCCCAGAATGGCAGACGATGGTTTTCACTACGCTGGCTTTATCGCAGATGTGTCACGTACTAGCGATCCGCTCGAGCCGCGATTCGCTGTTCACTCAGGGGCTGCTGAGCAACAAGCCGCTCTTGGGGGCGGTGCTGCTGACGATTGCGCTAGAGATGGCAGTAATTTACCTACCTCCCCTGCAAACGGTCTTCCAGACTCGAGCACTCGCACTGGGCGATCTGGGCATCGCCTTCGCCCTGTCCACGATCATCTTCTGGGCGGTCGAACTCGAGAAGCTGTTCATTCGACGCCGCGCCCCGCACCCGTTTAAGCCGGAGGAAGTTCAGGGCGAGCCAAACCGTCCCCGTACGTCCTAAACCGGACGCCTTCGACTTCTGCTCGGCTTCTCACCAAACGGCCTGTGATACGGATCCGAAAAAACTTGAAACATTCAAGATTTTTCGGATCCCGGATGACCTGTGAATCTCTGGCAATCCGCAGGTACCGCGCTGGTTGGGGTGAAGGGGCGTGTCCGGCACCACACCGCAGGGGCAACCAGACTCTGACGCAAAAAAATACGCAGTTCCTCGAGCGCGTTGGTGGTGATTGGGTAACGCACTTGTAATTTTCCTGCCCTACCCTCCAACCAGTGCTCGAGTGCAATGTTTATCGGTGTATTGAACACTCGAGTACAGCACGATGCGTGAGAAGGAGTCTGACATGAACAGCGTACTGACCCTCGAGCTTCTGGTAAACGGGGCTGAAATACCCAGCTTTTTCCTCAGTGTGCGGACAGGCCCCAAGCATAAACTGGACGGTGATCGCTCACTCGAGTATCCGCCCGGTTTTGACACGTTGTCGGACGAGGCTGGCTGGGATAACACCGAACGAGTCCGCTCGAGACCCCTCGAACGCAGGAGGCGCGATGGGAAAAATCATGCTGGCCATGGGGATATTCACCGATTGGGAGGACTACATGCCCGACCTGATTCGCCGCGCCAGAGCTGGGCAAAGCAGCGTTCATCTCCTCGAGTTCGCCGCACCGCTCGGGATGGGCTTGCTGACCTCCAACAAGCCACCCGATGACGAGTCGTACCCGCGAGCCTCGAGCGCGGCGACGCCCCCGACGGACGAGCGGCACTTTGACGCCGATGGAATGCCCGAGGACACCGCTGAGGCGGTGCTCGAGACGACGGTGTTCCTCGAGTCCATCGCCGATTTCCTGCGCCGCGATGGTCTGACGGTCACGACCGCGTGGCTGCCGATGCTCGACCACGATAAACTCGGTGAGTACGCGCACTCTCAGTCGGCGCAGACCGTCGCGCTGATCCGGCGCGGTTGGTGGGCAACGTTGCTGGGGGACGACCGTCCTGGCTTGCTGCGGAGCGGTCTGGACGTGGTTTACCTCGAGCGTACCAATCCAGATGAGCCACCCGAACGAGCCAAGGCAGCGGTCATCCCTGTCGGCGGTGAACTTTCGGGATCGTGACGTACTCGAGACTCGAGCTGGCGCAGCAGTGGTCACTCTGCGGAAACACCGACGTTGCAGACTCAACCCAAAAAGGGGTGTCCTCATGATCGCACCACCAAGCACCAATCCGCCCGCTCGACCGTCTCACCAAGAGATTCCAGAACCGCGTTTCTCACGGTTTTTGTTCACCAATACGCTGCTCGCGCCGCTGTGGGCGATGATCCGTATTTATCTCGGCTACGAATGGCTGACCGCTGGGTGGGAGAAGCTGACCAATCCCGCTGGCATTTGGGTCGGCGAAAAAGCGGGCGCAACCGTGACGGGTTTCCTGAACGGGGCCTTGCAGAAAACCGATGGCGCTCACCCGGACATGCAGGGGTACTCGGCGTGGTTTTTTCAAAATGTCGCCTTGCCGAACGCGGCGCTGTTCTCGTACCTCGTGACCTTTGGTGAGATTGCCGTTGGTCTAGCACTGATTGTTGGATTGTTCACGGGCATCGCGGCTTTTTTTGGCGGTTTTCTGAGTGCGATGTTTTTATCTGCTGGAACCGTGTCGACCAATCCGCTGATGTTCGTGCTGGCCACGCTTCTGGTGCTGGCGTGGCGCACGGCCGAGTACTGGGGATTCGACCGCTTCGCGCTGCCTTGGATCGGCGTACCCGGCGAATCCAGACCGCTGAGGGCAGGCTCGAGCGAGTTTGTTAGCGCTGCGGACTCGCCGCAGCAACGCCCTTGACCACCACGCTGCGGCGCGTCTCGCGCCTGTTCGACCCGCTGACTTCTTCACCAGACGGCGGTAGCGAACCGATCCGCGACCTGATCTTCAGCCTCGAGCGGCTCGAGGGTTACGCGGCTGAGCTGTCGGGTCAGCACGCGCTGATGCCAGACCCGCGTCGCGGGCGCGGCTTGTCAGCGCGGCTGCGCGATAACGCCCGCGTGCTGCTTTCCTCAAACCGCGCGATTCTGAACGCCTTGCGCGGTGGGCGCTCCGTGACCCACGCCGCCGAGTGGCTGGTTGACAACTTCTACGTGGTGGACGAGCAACTGCGCCAGATCGTCGAGGACTTACCGAGCGGCTTTTACCGCTCGCTGCCGAAACTCGCTGGCGGGGATTTCGCCAAATACCCCAGAGTCTTCGCATTGGCGTGGGCGTTCGTCGCGCATAGCGACAGCCGCTTCGACCAAGACGCGCTGATGCGCTTCATCGCCGCTTATCAGCGCACTCAAACCCTCGAGATCGGCGAGTTGTGGGCGCTGCCGATCACGCTACGGATCGTGCTGGTCGAAAACCTGCGTCGCTTAGCGGAGCGCGTCGTCGCGGCTCGAGCCGAACGCGAAGCGGCCGATGCGTTCGCCGCCGACGTGCTTGGCTTAAACGGGCGGCCCGCGCAACCCTTAAGCGCGATGCGATCCCAGCTCGAGCGGCGAGTCTTACCTCGAGCCTTCGTGGTGCAGTTGACGCAGCGGATGCGCGAGCAGGGCGAGGTTGCGCTCGAAGTGATGGCGACGCTCGAGGCGCGGCTGAGCGCCAGCGGCACGACTTCGGCTGATGAGGTCACGAACGAGTACGCCGCGCAGGTCGCGGACAACGTCTCGGTTCGCAACGTCATCACCAGTATGCGGCTGATCTCGGCGCTCGACTGGGCGGAGTTCTTTGAAGCCGTCAGCGCGGTGGACGCGCTGCTGCGTGACGGTCGCGGCTTTGCCGAGTCGGATTTCGCTACCCGCGACCGTTACCGCCACGCCATCGAAGAGCTGGCTCGAGGCTCAGCGCATTCGGAACTCGAGGTCGCGGGCTTTGCGCTGTCACTAGCGCTCGAGGCGAGCGAACGACGTTTACCGGACGCAGCGTCCGAATCAGACCGGCTCGAGGACATCGGTTATTACCTGATCTCGGGTGGTCGCTTGAAGCTCGAGGGCGTCGTCGGTTTTCGCGTAAAACCCGGCAAGTGGTTCGCTCGAGCCTACCGCGCGGCGGCGCTGCCCGGTTATTTGGGTACGGTCGCGCTGGTCACGGCGTTGATCGTCGCCATTGCCTACTTAGCCTTCAGTCCGCCCGTCACCACCGTGGAGCGAGTGCTGCTGATCGTTCTGGTGCTGATTCCAGCCTCAGATTTAGGCTTAGCGCTCGTCAACCAGTACGTAACGGCAACCTTCAGACCACGCTTATTGCCGAAACTCGAGTTGAAAGACGGCGTGCCGAGCAATCTGCGCACGGTGATCGCCGTGCCGACGCTGCTGACTTCAGTGGAGGGTTTAACCGAGGAACTCGAGCGGCTCGAGGTGCGTTACCTCGCCAACTTGAGCGGCGATCTGCGCTTCGTGCTGCTGACGGACTTTGTGGACGCGGCGCAGGAGACGATGCCAGAAGACGAGGCGCTGTTGCAAGCGGCGCTCGAGGGTGTGCGGGCATTGAACGCCCGCCACAATGTTGACTCGAGCGATGTTAATCCAGACAGTGTTAGCTCGAGCAGCGTCGCCTCGAGCAGTATTGATCCCAGCAACTCTGGCTCGAGCCAGCCGCGTTTCGCGCTGTTCCACCGCCGCCGCCAATGGAGCGCTTCAGAGCGCGTCTGGATGGGCTGGGAGCGCAAGCGCGGCAAGCTGCACGAGTTTAACCGCTTGCTGCGCGGCGCGACCGACACCGGTTTTAGCGTGCAAAGCAGCGCTGCCCCAAGCGGCGTGCGCTTCGTGCTGACTTTGGATGCCGACACGCGCCTGCCGCGCGGCGCGGCCTGCCGCCTCGTCGGGGCACTCGCGCACCCGCTCAACCGCCCGCGCTTCGACGCGCAGCATCGCGTAACCGACGGCTACGCGGTGCTACAACCGCGCATCACCTTGTCCCTGCCGAATGAACACGAGAGCACGGTCTTCCAGACCGTTTACTCGAGCCACGCCGGGATGGATCCGTATGCCAGCGCGGTCTCGGATGTCTATCAGGATTTGTTCGGCGAGGGCAGTTACGCTGGCAAAGGAATTTACGACGTTGACGCCTTTGAACGCGCCCTCGCGGGCCGCGTGCCAGATACTGCACTGCTCAGCCACGATCTGTTTGAAGGTTTATTCGCGAGGGCCGGTCTGGTCAGCGATGTCGAGCTGGTCGAGGAATACCCGTCGCACTACGCGGTGCGATCAGCGCGGCAGCACCGCTGGGTGCGCGGCGATTGGCAACTCCTGCCGTGGATTTTCTCAAACCGCGCCCCAATTTCGCTGATCGGGCGCTGGAAGCTGCTGGACAACTTGAGGCGCAGCCTCTCGCCGATTGCGCTGGTGGTGGCGCTGAGCGCGGGCTGGCTCGCGCCGGGCGTCAGTGCGCTTGGCTGGACGGCGTTTATCCTCAGCACGCTGGCGATTCCTGCACTGATGCCGTTTTTTGCGGCGGTGATCCCGACCCGCACTGGTCTCTCGAGGCGCAGTTACGCGCTGTCACTGACCGAGAAACTGTCGTTGAGCGCGTGGCAATTCGGGCTGACGGTGACGTTCTTAGCCGATCAGACGTGGCTGATGCTTGACGCGATTGGGCGCACGCTGCGGCGCGTGTTCGTGACTGGACAGAAGCTGCTCGAGTGGCGCACGGCTGCGCAATCTAAAGCTGGCGCGGATCTCGAGCTGACGGGCTTCATCCGCTCGATGCTTGGTGCGCCTGCACTGGCGCTCGCGGTGATGGCGCTGGTACTGACCGTGCGCCCGTCGTCGTGGTGGGTCGCGCTGCCGTTCGCGCTGCTGTGGGCGCTGTCGCCGCTGGTGGCGCGGTGGGCTAGTTTGTACCGCCCCGCACATCGACTGGCGGTGCTGTCGGGAGACGAGGCGCTGGCGCTGCGCTCCGTGGCGCGGCGCACGTGGCGCTTTTTCGAGCGCTTCGTGACGGCAGACGACAATCATTTGCCGCCGGACAACTTTCAGGAAGACCCGCAGCCGAAAATCGCACACCGCACGTCACCGACCAACATTGGGCTGGGGTTCCTCAGCAGCATCGCCGCGCACGATTTTGGCTGGATCGGCAAGCTGGAACTGACCGAGCGCTTGGAGCGCGGCATGGACTCGCTCGAGCAACTCGAGCGCTTTCACGGGCACCTCTACAACTGGTACGACACGCTGTCACTCCAAGCCTTGGAGCCGAAATACGTCTCCAGCGTGGACAGCGGCAACTTGGCGGGGCATCTGATCGCGCTTAAAAGCGCGTGTCTCGAGTTGAATGCCAAGCCACTGGGCACCGCCGCCGCGCTCGAGGGTTTGCGCGACGCGCTGCGCTTGACGCGCCGAGCCGCCGAGCGCTTGCGGCTCGAGGGGCGCTCGCAGACCGCCAACAAACGCACGCTGCTCGAGGCACTGACCGCGCTCGAGCTGGCGGCATCCCCCGCTTCAGCCAGCGCGTGGACTGCGACGCTCGAGCGGCTGGCAAAGCTCGCAGATCAACTTGGCGATATTGTGGCCACCCTCGTGGACGAGCGCACCGTCATTGGCGCGGACAGTGAACTGAACTACTGGGCTGCGGCTGCACAGTCTTGCATCCTCAGCCACACCCGCGACCTCGAGCATCAGCCGATTGCTCGGCTCGAGGCGCTGGCGGCGCGGGCTGAAACGCTGTTCGTGGAGATGGACTTCAAGTTTTTGTTCGATGGGGTCAAAAAACTCTTTTCCGTCGGCTACGACATCGCCAATCAGCGTCTCGACTCGAGCTTCTACGATCTGCTCGCGTCCGAGGCTCGCTTGACGAGTTTCGTGGCGATTGCCAAGGACGAAGTGCCGACTTCACATTGGTTCCACCTTGGGCGCGAGTTGACGCCGGCTGGTCGCGCCACGGCGCTGCTGTCGTGGTCGGGTTCGATGTTCGAGTATTTGATGCCGCGCCTCGTGATGCGCTCGCCGCCGGGGAGTTTACTCGCCGAGACCAGCCGCCTCGTCGTGCAGGTGCAGATCAGTTACGCGGCGCGGCGCAGCACGCCGTTCAGAGTAGTGCCGTGGGGCATTTCGGAATCGGCCTTCGCCGCCAGAGACTTGGCGCTCAATTACCAGTATCTGGCGTTCGGCGTGCCGGGGCTGGGCTTGAAGCGCGGGCTGTCCGACGACCTCGTGATCGCGCCGTATGCGACGGCGCTGGCGGCGATGGTCGACCCGGTGGCGGCGGCCCGCAACCTACAAGCGCTCGAGGAGATCGGCGCGAGCGGCGCATACGGCTTTTACGACGCGCTGGATTTCACGCCGTCCAGAGTGCCGGACGGCGCGGGGCATGTGTTGGTACGCAATTACATGGCGCACCATCAGGGCATGGCGCTGGTAGCGATCAGCAACGTCTTGCTGGGCGACCGCATGACCGAGCGCTTCCACGCCGACCCTCGGATGCAAGCGGCGGAATTGCTGCTGCAAGAGCGCACGCCGAGGGACGCGGCGGTCGCCCGCCCGCGCAGCGAGGAGGTCTCGAGCGTCGTGCAGAGCCACGCGGGGGACGCCCCCGGCGACCGCAGCTTTGCCAACAGCCGCGACGCGGCCGGGCAGACGCAACTGCTCTCCAACGGGCGCTACAGCGTGATGCTCAGCGGCGTCGGATCGGGCTACAGCCACTGCGAAGACTTAGCGGTGACGCGCTGGCGCGAGGACGCGACTCGAGATATCTACGGCCAGTACATCTACCTGCGGGCGCTGCCGGATGAGCGCGGCTTGAACGCTCGAGTCTGGTCGGCGACGCCGCAACCGCTGGGCGTGGAGCCGGACGAGTTCAGCGCCAGTTTTTTCGAGGATCGCGCCGAGTTCACGCGCCGCGACGACGGTTTTGAAACCAAGCTCGAGGTCATCGTCTCCCCGGAGGACGACGCCGAGCTGCGGCGCGTGACGATTACCAATCACGGGTCTCGAGCGCGGGACGTTGAAATCACGTCGTACAGCGAGGTCGTGCTGGCCAGCGCCGCCAGTGACGACGCGCACCCAGCGTTCTCCAAATTGTTCGTGCAGACCGAATTCGTCGTGGGCATGGGCGCACTGCTGGCCACGCGCCGCCAGCGCTCACCGGAGCAGCCAGCGGTCTGGGCGGCTCACGTCTCGATGATCGAGCTGGTTTCGCTTGGCAGTGCGCCACCCGACTCGAGCGTGAGCAGTTCAGCCCCCGTGCAATTTGAAACGGATCGCGCTCGCTTTCTCGGGCGCGGCTTGGACGTGCGCTCGCCAGCCGCGATCATGGATGATGCTGTGCTGTCGGGCACGGTCGGCGCGGTGCTCGATCCGATTTTCAGTCTGCGCCGCCGCCTGCGCCTCGCGCCGGGCGCGATGGCCAGAGTGACCTTCACGACGCTGGTCGCCCCGACTCGCGAGGCGGCGCTCGAGGTTGCAGATCGCCACAACGACGCTGACAGCTTCGAGCGCGGCTTGACGCTGGCGTGGACGCGGGCGCAAGTGCAACTGCATCACCTCGGGGTCAGCGCTGAGGAAGCCCACGTCTTCCAGCGCCTCGCCAGCCGTCTGCTCTACCAGAGCAGCGACTTGCGCCCCAGCGGGCAGGTTTTGCAGACCAACACGCTCGGGCAGTCCGGTCTGTGGCGGCACGGCATTTCCGGCGATTTACCGATGGTGCTGCTGCGGATCGACGACGCGATTGACCTCGAGATCGTGCGCCAACTCTTGCGGGCCTACGAGTACTGGCGCACCAAGCGCTTAGCGGTGGACGTGGTGATTTTGAACGAGCAGCCGACCTCATACATGCAGGAGTTGCAAGACGCGATTCTCAGTGTCGTGCGCTCGTCGGCCGCGCCGAGCGAACACGGCCAGCCCGGCGGCGTCTTCACCTTGCGGGCTGATCTGCTGTCAAACGACGAGCAAGTCCTCTTGCGTAGCGTCGCTCGAGCCGTGCTGCTGGGGCGTCAGGGCACGCTCTCCGAGCAGGTCGCCCGCAGCCGCACGCCTATTCCAGCGAGCCGCATCTCGCGGCAGCGTAGCGCTCTGGCGGGTTTCACACAGTCGTTGACGCGGCGCTTGCCGCCCGTTCCAGCCGCCCCCGCCCCGACTGACCTCGAGTATTTCAACGGACTCGGCGGCTTTTCCAAGGACGGTCTCGAGTACGTGATTGGGCTTTCAAACGGTCAGCGCACGCCCGCGCCGTGGATCAACGTGATCGCCAATGCCGACATCGGTTTCACGATCTCAGAATCGGGCAGCGGTTACACGTGGGCGCTCAACAGCCGCGAGTGCAAGTTGACGCCGTGGTCGAACGATCCGGTCAGCGACCCGTCGGGCGAAGTGATCTACATCCGCGACGAAGACACCTTTGAACTCTTTGGCGCGACGCCGCTACCGCTGGGCGATGACACTGGCGCGTACAACGTGCGGCACGGTCAGGGTTACACGACCTTCAGCCACGAATCTCACGGCATCTACCTTGAGCTGACGATGTTCGTCGCGGCGACCGACCCTGTGAAAATCTCCAGATTGACGCTCGAGAACCGCTCTGGGCGACCGCGCCGCCTATCGGTCACGGCTTATCTCGAGTGGGTGCTGGGGGCGAGCCGCGAGGTTGGCGCACCACACATCGTCACGGCGCTGGATCACAGTAAGGCGATCCTCGCCCGCAATCGCTGGAGCGACGAGTTCGCGGATCGGGTCGCATTTTGCGATCTGATCGTGCAATGGCAGGCCGGTAAGCCCGTGCGCTTCACCTGTGACCGCGCCGATTTCGTCGGGCGGCACGGCAATCTGGAATCCCCAGCGGCCCTCGAGCCGGGCGGGCGGTTGTCCGGGCTGGTCGGCGCGGGTCTCGACCCGTGCGCGGCGCTGCAAACGACCATCGAACTCGGCATCGGTGGGCGCAGCGAGGTCGCGCTGCTGCTCGGGCAGACCGCGACCATGAGCGAAGCGCAGCGCTTGATCCAGCAGTACCGCAACACCGACATCGGCTTAGCGCTCGAGACCGTCAAGCGCGGCTGGTCGCAAACGCTGGACACCGTGCAGGTCAGCACGCCAGACCGCGCGATGGATCTGATGCTCAACCGCTGGCTGCCGTACCAGACCTTATCGGCCAGAGTCTGGGCGCGAAGCGGTTTCTACCAAGCGGGCGGCGCGTACGGCTTCCGCGATCAGTTGCAGGACACGATGGCGCTGGCGGTGCTCAAGCCAGACCTCGCACGGGCGCAGCTTCTACTGGCCGCTAGCCGCCAGTTTCTCGAGGGCGACGTGCAGCACTGGTGGCATCCACCGAGCGGGCGCGGTGTTCGCACGCAGATCAGCGATGATCTCGTGTGG
>Ga0209511_1002950_pt1 | contig 13431 bp, 14 predicted proteins | sample SSSSmetaG_FD_184141 | JGI IMG/M metagenome (GOLD analysis project Ga0209511, IMG submission 184141) | Glacier valley bacterial and archeal communities from Borup Fiord, Nunavut, Canada, to study Microbial Dark Matter (Phase II) - ​SSSS... | ecosystem: Environmental > Aquatic > Freshwater > Ice >... | reverse complement strand
CGTTTTGCCGACGAATGGAACGGCGTAGGCATTACGGCGGCACGCGCGGCGGAACTCAATAAGCGGCTGGATGAATTACTCACTGCCAATCATCGCGAAAAATCCGCGCTAAAGCGATCACTCATGACGCGCGTTGTGTTTGGGCGTGATGACGCCGATCTTGCGCGCGTGCTATCCAGCGAACAACAAACAGCCGATGAGTTGAAAGCGAGCGGTCTGATCGTCGGCACACCCGCCGCGATTGTCGATCAGATTGGCAAAATGGCGGAGGCGGGCATGTATCGCGTGATGCTGCAATGGCTCGATCTGGACGATCTGGACGGCTTAGAGGCAATGGCAAAATCGATACTGCCACAGGTGAGCAAATAAACGTAGCAAAGGAATCTGGCAATGGTGGATTTAATCGAGCGTGTGCAAGCGATTGAAGATGTCGATAGCGAACTTGACGATGATGTTGACAATGAAGAAAACGTTTCGCTGGAAAACGAAATAACGGGCGAATCCTATGAATTGATCGAAGGAGAACTTGTGCCGCAAGCCCGAACGGATAATGAGCATGGCGCTGTTTGCGCACGAAGCATTGGCTTACTACGACTTTACAGCGTGCAAACTAATCAACGTGCTCGAATTGTTGATTCGAGTGCGGCATTTTTCACGCGCGGCGATCGCAAGAATGCGCGCAAACCGGATGCAGCGTTCACCTTTCACGCGCATTTACCCGCCACCGTCGAGTCGGTTGAGGATTACATGGGCGTGCCGCCTGATTTGATTATTGAGGTCATTTCGCCGGGCAACATGGCAAATGAGATGGGGGAAAAAACGCGGGAATGGTTCGCTTTTGGCGTGCGGATGGTGTGGCTCGTGTACCCCAAATTTCAGCGCGTTCACGTTTATCCAAATGCCGATCAAGCGTTCATCCTGCGCGCTCAGGACAAAATCAATGGTGGCGATGTGCTGCCCGGCTTTGAATCGTCAATAAGCATGTTTTTTCAAGATTAACAGGAGAAGAAAATACCGTGAAACACACTTTAGTTGCCCTGGTTGAAAATGAGCCGGGCGTGCTCAACCGCGTGGTGAGCCTGTTCCGTCGCCGTAATTTCAATATCGACAGCCTGACCGTTGGCCGCACCGAGTCGCCGGACGTATCGCGCATGACGATCGTGGTCGATAGCAGCCTGCAAGATATCTCGGCGGTTGAAAAGAACCTGTACAAGCTGGTTAACGTGATTACGGTGCATGATGTGAGCCAGACACCGCTCATCAGCCGCGATCTGGCGTTGATCAAGGTGCGCAGCGCGGAAGGCGTCTCGGACGTGTGCCTTGAATATGGCGCGCGGATCATTGATGTGAGCGGCGATGTGGTGATCATCGAGATGAGCGATACCGAAGAACAAGTCGAAGCGTTGATCGCGCGCCTGCGCCCGTTCGGGATTGTCGAGTTGGTACGCACTGGCGTGGTGTCGATGGGGCGCGGTCAGCATGTTCTACAAGTGCCAGAAGCAAATTTGCTGGCATAATTAGCAGGCTCATCTAAATGTAGAAAGAAAAATCAATGGCTACAGTCATTCAACCTATTCACGACGAACATATCAGCGAACACGTCACCCCTGCCGAACCGGAGGGCGCACGCGAACATCCAATGGTCAAAATGGTGGCGGGCTATCTAGCACTCTCTGAACGGGTTGTGCTGATCCTGATCGCGATCGTGCTGGTCATTTTAGCGGTGCTGCTGCTGATCAGCACGGTGGCCGCCATGGTACAATCGGTCATGAACGGCAGCACCCGTGATGTGGCGATCGAAATCTTGGACAGTGTACTGCTGGTCATGATGACGATGGAAATCGTGTACACGGTCACGCTTTCACTGGAGTCGCACAAGCTGTCGGCGGAACCGTTCCTGATCATCGGCGTGATCGCGGCGATTCGGCGGATGCTGGTCATTACCGCAGAAAGTACAAAGATCGAAAACAATGTCGATTTGTTCCGTTCGACATTGCTAGAGCTAGGGCTGCTGGCCGTGATCGTGATCGCACTTGCGGCAGCCATGTTCATGATCCGGCGCAGCCAAAAGTTTGGCGACGCCTGAGCTTAAGGTTAATTCGCAAGCGCGATGATGTAATCGCACAAATTCACAAGTTTTTCACACTTTTCAGATAGGGAGTCTCTTCAAAATGGCAACTTTGTATTACGATCGCGACGCTGATCTGGCGCTGCTCACTGGTAAAACCGTCGCAATCATCGGCTATGGCAGTCAGGGTCACGCCCACGCGCTTAATCTGCGCGACAGCGGTGTCAAGGTCATTGTCGGCCTGCACGCGGGCAGCAAATCAACGCAGCACGCGCAATCGCACGGTCTCACGGTGATGAGCGTGGCCGATGCTGCCAAAGCCGCCGACGTGATCATGATCCTGACGCCTGACACCAAACAAGCCGAAATCTACAACACGGACATCGCGCCGAACCTCAAAGAAGGCGATACGCTGATGTTTGCACACGGCTTCAACATTCGCTACGGGCAGATCACGCCACCGCCGTTCGTGGATGTGTCGATGGTTGCGCCGAAAGCGCCCGGCCACCGCGTCCGTGAAGTGTTCGTGGAAGGTGGCGGCACGCCGTGCCTGATCGCCGTCGAGCAGGATCACAGTGGGCACGCCAAAGCGCTGGCCTTAGCGTATGCCAAAGGCATCGGCGGCACCCGAGCTGGCGTGATCGAAACGACTTTCGCGGAAGAAACCGAAACCGATCTGTTCGGTGAGCAAGCGGTGCTATGCGGCGGTGTCTCGGCATTGGTCAAAGCCGGTTTTGAAACACTGGTCAAGGCGGGTTATCAACCGGAGATCGCCTATTTCGAGTGCTTGCACGAACTCAAGCTGATCGTGGATTTGATGTATCAGGGTGGCCTTGGCTACATGTGGTACTCCGTTTCGGACACGGCGGAATACGGCGGCTACAAGGGTGGCGCGCGGTTGGTCACCGAAGAAACGATGGGCGAGATGAAGCAGATGCTGACCGAAATTCAGGATGGCACGTTTGCCAACGCCTGGATCAAGGAAAACAAGGACAATCGCCCGTGGTTCAATGAAGAGCGCAAAATTGAGCGTGGTCAGCTTGTCGAAAAAGTCGGCAGCGAATTACGCGGCATGATGCCCTTTCTGAAGCCGAAAACGGTAGACGAAAACGGCAACGTCACAGGCGGATAACTCGTGTAAACTGCTCAGCCCTGCCCTTTTCCAAGTGAAAGGGGTGGGGGTGAGAGCACGATTAAATCAATGGGGGTCGCAATGCAGCTTACTTCGGTGATTCATCAGCGGATCGTACTTTTTGTGAGCGTGCTGCTGAACGTGTATTTGGAACAACGCCCGCTCGGTACGGTGGTCATGGCACCGTTCGCGATGCAAATACTGGACGCTGAACAAAGTGGATCGCCGGATGTGATGTTCATTCGCGCGCAAAATGCCGGATTGTTGAAGGCGACCCTTTTAGAAGGCGTGCCGGATGTGGCGATCGAAGTGGTATCGATGGGCAGCACGGCAATCGATCGCGGCACAAAGTTTTTGACCTATGAAGCGGCGGGCATTCCTGAATATTGGTTGATCGATCCAGAGCGCGATGATGCCTTGTTTTACCATTTGATCGCGGTCAAAAACGACGAAGGAATCTACGAACTACGCTATCGGCGGATTGAGCTGGACGCGAACGGTGATTTTCAGTCAATCGAGATCAGCGGCTTTCGGCTGCATGTCGAGATGTTGTGGGCGGATAAACTACCGACGACCTCACAGATTATTGAGATTGTGCGCGTTATGCTGGATATTAGAAATTAAGGGGTAACTTATGGTTGCTCGATACGTGCTGTTTATGAACATGGATTATTGCGCCCACTTGATCCGCTCGATCTCATTGAAGGTCAACAGGTGCAAGTCACCATTCTATCTGAGCGCGAATTTACGCGCATCGCTTTGGCTCATATGCTGGTAAAGTTTGAGCCTGAGCCAGATGACGCTCTTGAGTTTGATGAAGCAGCATTTCTTGCCGAAGCAGATGCAGAAACACGCGGCAAACCCCCTGCCTCTGATGTGATTATTGAAGAGCGCCGCGAAGGTCCGTAAGTTCAAGGAAGCAATATCGTGGAAAAAGTAAACCTGACCGACAAGTTCGCTACCTTCAACGACACCTGGAGTCCGAAGATTGTGGGCGAAATTAACGATAGCTACGTTAAGCTCGCAAAGCTCAAAGGCGAATTCGAGTGGCACTTTCACGAAAACGAGGACGAGCTATTTCTGGTCGTCAAAGGCCGACTGCTGGTCAAGTTCCGTGATCGCGATGTATGGTTGAACGAAGGCGAATTCCTGATCGTGCCCAAAGGCGTTGAGCATCTGCCGATTGCTGAGGACGAAGCGCATGTCTTGTTTGTCGAGCCGAAAACGACGCTCAATACCGGCAACGTTCAGAGCGCGCGCACCGTCGCCAATCTGGATCGGCTTTAATAAAGGACAACCATTGGATAACGCGGAGTTCAAACGGCTGTTGCGCATCGGTCATGGACGGGCAGTTGTGTTACTGTGGGATGAAGATGACGATACGCCATATCGTGACGCAATTTTGGAAGCGTGCTATCACAATCAGGCAGTCGAACCAGCAGTGGATGTGCGCGGCATTTACATGGGTGATGTGATGATTGCAACCGGTAACGAAGATTTCTATGAGCCGTATATCATCGAAGCGCTGCTCAATTTACCGGAAGATGTGAGCGGCTGCGATAGGATGGAGCAATATTACTTGAGACATGATGCGCAGCAGCTTTACTATATGATATGGTCGCTCGTGTTGAAAGGTAACCAACAGGCACGCGCAGCAATCTATCAAAAAGCGGCGACAAGCATTATGTTGGCAGATATGGCGGGAGCGCATCAGATTGTGCGCATGGATAGTATGGCTGGCTTTGAGTTTGCGGCTGAACATGTCGGCCAATACCTGCTTGATCACCCGACGTTCGATGTTAGCGAGGTTTCGATAGAGTACTTCTTGTTTGAGCCTCTTGAAGAACAACTTGGCTTGAAACCTGATCTCGAAAAGCTCGCACAAACTTATGCCGACAATGCCGCAATAACCGCGTGTTTTGATGCTGTGCGTAGCGTTCGCGTGCGGGAAGCTGAGCCATATAAACGCGACTCCAATCCTAAAGATTGGAACTATCACACGCTGCAACAGAAATTGGCAGAAGGTATGCGGGCGTCCCCACACATCTCCTTCAGGGCATGGGGCAGAAATGCGTCCGAAAGCGATTTAGCACAAGCTGCCGCTGATTTGCTGAATAAGACTGATGAAAACGAACTCATCGCTTATTTATCGATTTTTCACGAATGCCCATTTCCGCTTGATCCAATGCTGCTTGTACCCTTCACGCGACATGTAGCTTCGCAGGTCATTGACAAGGCATTCAAAGCGCTGGCTGCCATCGAACATCCATCAGTGCGTATATTTGCGCTCGACTCGATACGCGATCATATTCACAGTGGCGAAGCCGTCCGGCTGCTGAATAAAAATTTTGAGGTAGGTGATTGGCCGCTCATCGAGAATTTGACGGCGCAATCGTTCGACGATCCGCACGAGCACCACAATTTACAAATGTGTGCACGCGATATTGCCGAATCGCACCCTGGCCCGGAATGCATCGGCACATTGGTGAACCTGTACGAATACGGACCGTGCGCGTGGTGTCGATCATTCATCGTACAGATGCTGCACAGCTACGGCGCATTCACTGACGCCATGCGTGAAGAATGTGCATATGACGCGAACCACGAGACTCGCGATTGGATCACAAACAACTTTCAAGCGGCGTCTGATGAGGATGATTAGGCCATTTTGCAAATCTAGCTGATAGAGGCAACCCAACATGGAAAGTAGTATACAAGCCAACAATAATCACGTTCGCATATTCGATACCACCCTACGCGACGGCGAACAATCGCCGGGCGCATCGCTGAACAGCGCCGAAAAGCTCGAAATTGCGCGCCATTTGGCCGGGATGGGCGTTGATATTATCGAAGCGGGCTTCCCTGCCGCCTCCCCGGACGATCTAGAAGCGGTGCGGCGGATCGCGCAGGATGTCGGCACGGCGGACGGCCCCGTGATCTGCGGGTTGGCGCGCGCGGTCAAGGGCGATATTGAAAAGTGCTGGCAAGCGATTCAGCACGCCACCAAGCCGCGCATTCATACGTTTATGTCCACCTCTGATATTCACCTGAAATATCAGTTCAATATCGATCGGGAAGAAGCGCTCGATCGGATTGAAAAGATGGTCGGCTATGCGCGCTCATTCTGCGCTGATGTCGAGTTCAGCCCGATGGATGCTGGCCGCTCGGATCGCGATTATGTGGTGCAGGCGTGTACGCTCGCCATTGAGCAGGGCGCAACCACGCTCAATATCCCGGATACGGTCGGTTATATGACGCCTACTGAATACGGCGCGTTGTTCGCTTATCTGATCGAGCATACGCCGGGCAGCCAAAACGTGATCTGGTCAGTCCATTGTCACGACGATCTCGGACTGGCAACTGCTAACACGCTCGCTGGATTACACGCGGGCGCGCGGCAAGCCGAAGTGACCATTAACGGCATTGGCGAACGGGCGGGCAACACCGCGCTTGAGGAAGTCGTCATGACGCTCAAAACACGCCCAACTTTTTATGGCTTGACCACGCAAATTGATAGCAAGCAGTTGGCGCGTATCAGCCGCTTAGTCGCTAATTACACCGGAATCGTCGTCCAGCCGAACAAAGCAATCGTCGGCGCGAATGCTTTTGCGCACGAGGCCGGAATCCATCAGGACGGTCAGCTCAAAAACGCTTCGACCTACGAGATCATGCAGCCGGAGTCGGTGGGTGTGCCGCAAAGTCGGTTGGTGCTCGGCAAACACAGCGGACGCCATGCCTTCAAAGTGCGTCTGCGCGATCTTGGCTATCAATTGAGCGATGCCGAAGCAGAGTCGGCCTTTACGCGCTTCAAGGATGTGGCCGATCGCAAAAAGAACATCACCGACGCGGATTTGGAAGCGCTTCTTGTCGATCAACTGCAAGGGCCGGTTGAACTGTACAGGCTGAGTGGAATGCAAGTCGCGTGTGGCACGCTCGGCATGGCGACCGCTACCGTTCGCATCATCGCGCCAGATGGAAATGAAACGGTACAGGCGGGCGTTGGTACGGGGCCAGTGGACGCTGCTTTCCGTGCGATCGATATGATTGTTGCCGCGCCTAATCGACTGTTGGAATACGCTGTTCACGCGATCACGGAAGGGATCGACGCGCTCGGTGAAGTGACTGTTCGCATCTGCACAAAAGACGGCGAATACCGCACGTTCGGCGGGCATGGCGCTGACCCGGACATTATTGTTGCCAGTGCGAAAGCGTACATGGCGGCGCTCAACCGGATGCTGGCCGCGACGGGTGCGCCGGGCGTTGCGCCAGAGGGCGAGTCGTCCACTATTCGGATGAGCACGGCGGAATAGTTAACAACAGTTGATAGGGTAAATCATGACGAACGATCTAAAAAAGCAGCTTGAACAGCAGCTTGCGGTGCTGATTGGGCTGAAACTATCGGCGCTAGGCTATGCAGCACTCACACGTCGCTTTCATTTCGGAGAACTCCGCAAGGTCGATGAATTGCTGGAAGACCCGACACATATCCATGAAATAATATTTGGCCGTCCGCACATCGTAAAAATGATCGCCGGCCAATACACGATCCATGCTGCTGCATGGCGACTTGAGAACGATCACGAAATCCTTACAGGTAGTGCTGATTCATCGCTTTGGAAGTACAAGTTGCCACAACCTGAAAACTGGGATTACAGCAAATGGGGCGGCCTGCAAGATGAGTTTCTCCGTCGATTGTTTGCGCAAGACGACGATGAAACGCGCTCATACCACAACACAACCGATCAGCTTGTTGTGCAGCGTGTCGAAGCCACGCGGTATGGTGATGCAACGCTGCATTTATCCGGTGGCTATCAGTTGGTGTTGTTGCCAACTTCGCAGTTTGTGGAAGCATGGCGATTGACCAGCGTTCAATCGGATGCCCTTTTAATCGTGGGTGACCAGGTGAAAGATCGCGGATGTGATCCAATCACAGCGGCAGATTTCATTGAACGCGGCCAAATCCGTGAGTTCTCAGATGACGATCGGGGCGCTTTGGATGATTACACCGAGGCAATTCGGCTTGACCCGCGAAACAGTGAAGCCTATACGAAACGCGGTCATATTTTCGACATGGAAATTGTCGATACGCCGCGTGCAATCGCTGATTTCACGGAGGCAATTCGGCTTGATCCGCAAAACCTTGAGGCGTACTGGCAGCGTGGCCTCATTTACTACCTGGACATAAATGATTATGATGCCGCTATTGCCGATTACACCGCGCTTATTCAGCTTGATCCGACCGGCGATTGGTACGACTCGCGGGGAATGAGCTATTACGCGAAAGGTGATGACCCCGCCGCATTAGCCGATCTCAACACACAAATACAACTCGAGCCGAGTGTTGATCATTATGTGCATCGCAGTCGAATCCGCGCAGCATCAGGCGATTCAGACGGAGCACTTGCTGACATGGATGCCGCAATCGCCCTTAAACCCGACAGCACGTTTGCCTACGAGTGGCGCGGTGATCTGCGTGATGATCTGGGTGATCTGGACGGAGCAATCAGTGATTACACACAAGCATTAACGTTGTTTCCAGAACATCATTCATCGCTGAATGGACGAGCATGGGCGCTGTACCAAAAAGGCGAATATGAAGCGGCTTTGAAAGATGCCAATCAAGCCATTGAACATCAAACCGCCGATTACTATTACCATACGCGCGCCATGATCTATGCTGCCTTGAACCAGCCCGCAAGGGCGATTCACGATTTTATAGAAATGATGGATATGAACAGTAAAGAAACTGACGAAATACGCGAGGCGCAAGCCTATATCGCCAAATGGGTCAAAGCGCCCGACAGCACATGAGTTTGATGGTTCATTTACGTTTTGCACAAGGAGTTTAACCTTTCGTGACCCAATACATTTCCGTTTATGACACCACCCTTCGCGACGGCACACAGCGCGAAGGAATCTCGCTGTCTGTCGAGGATAAGCTCAAAGTGACCATGCTGCTTGATGATCTTGGCGTGGATTATATTGAAGGCGGCTTCCCTGGCTCGAATCCTAAAGACGTGATCTATTTCGAGCGCGTCCGCAGCTTGCCACTGAAACACGCCAAAATCACCGCCTTCGGCATGACCTGTCGGGCGGGCGTGGCGGCGGACGTAGACGAAAATGTGCTGGCGCTTGCTAACGCTGGCACGTCATGCGTGACGGTGGTCGGCAAAAGCTGGCTGCTGCATGTCACCGAAGTGCTGCGTACCACGCCCGAAGAAAATTGGCGCTTGATCCGTGATACGCTGGCTTACCTGAAAGGGTTGGGGCGTGAAGTGATTTACGACGCCGAACACTTTTTCGACGGCTACAAAGCGGACTCCGAATATGCGCTGACTACTTTGCGGGCGGCGCTTGAAGGTGGCGCGGATAATATCACGCTGTGCGATACCAACGGCGGCGTGATGTATTGGGAGTTGGAGCAAATCGTCCGCGAAGTGGTGCAAGCGCTGCCGGGCGTGCCAATCGGCATTCACACGCACAACGATAGCGAGCTTGGCGTGGCGAATACGCTGGCAGGGGTACGCGGCGGCGCGCAGATGGTGCAAGGCACGATCAACGGGTATGGCGAACGCTGCGGCAACGCTAACCTGTGCAGCATCATCCCTGATTTGATCCTCAAAATGGGCTATGACTGCCTGCCCGATGGAAAACTTGCGCAGTTGAGTTTCGTCTCGCGCGCCGTCTCGGAAATCGCGAATCTGCCGCCAGATAACAATCTGGCTTATGTTGGGCGCAGCGCGTTTGCGCACAAAGGCGGGATGCACGTTGCAGCGATTCGGCGCGTGGTCGAATCATATCAGCACGTCGATCCGGCGCTGGTAGGTAACGAACTGCGCGTGCTCGTTTCGGATTTGTCAGGGCGGGGCAATGTGCTCAGCAAAGCCGAAGAATTCGATATGGACGTGAACAGCGAAACAGCGCGGCAAGTGCTTGAGGAGATCAAGCGGCTGGAACATGAAGGCTACACGTTCGAGGGCGCGGAAGCATCGGTGGCGCTGATGCTGCAACGGGCGCAGCCGGGCTATGTGCCGCCGTTCGAGATGATCGACTTCATGGTGATCGTCGAGCATCGCGCCGGACGCGGCATTGTGGCCGAAGCGACCGTCAAATTGCGCGCCAATGGTGAGACGTTCCACACGGCGGCAGAAGGCAACGGGCCGGTGGATGCGCTCGATCAAGCCTTGCGTAAAGCGCTGGTGCCGGTCTATCCACACCTGGCGGCGTTCCGCTTAGCCGATTATAAGGTGCGTATTCTTGATAGTGCCAGCGGTACGGGCGCGCATACCCGCGTGCTGATTGATACGCAGGATAGCACGGCGCGCTGGTCAACCGTTGGTGCAAGCACGAATATCATTGAAGCGTCATGGCGTGCGTTGTCCGACAGCGTAGAATATGGATTGACGTTGGCACTGAAAGAAGTTGAGCGGGCTGTGTAAGTGTAGTAGCTATCTGGTGAAAGACCGTGCCCTGCCCCTTCAGGACAGGTCCCATGCAGAAGATACAAAGCAATGCGCTTTTTGGAATTATACCGTCAGGCACTCTCATCAAAGGGATCATAAGGCTTGAAAGTATCCTCAAACAAGCACGACAAATCTGTTGTATTCTTTTTAACTCTGATCACGGTGGGTGCTGTTGTATCGCTGCTATCAACGTCAGAAGCTGCGCAGTTGGCTGTATCAAAAATATTACAACGCTTAGTGTTGGGGTCAACTGACTCGCAAGTGACCGCTGTAAGCATTGCGATGCCTGCTATCCCGTCCTGGTACGCTTTTTATGTGATCGCGTGGTCGGTCATAATCCTTGCAGCGGTTTACGGTATTTTTTCGTGGAAAAAGTGGGGCGTCTATCTGCTGATTGTTGGATGGACGCTGGATAGTTTGGTCATTGTGGGGTTAGGACAGTTCGCGCTTACCAGCCTGGCGCTAGAAGCCGTCAGAGTGGTAATTTTGATCCGTCTGTTTCTCACGGATTGGGCCTATCTAACCTGACGAGTTGTACAAACAAAAAACCCCGCCTCATGATGAAGCGGGGTTGCATATCAGCTTATCGACTGTGCTTGTGGTTAGCGACGACCGCCGCGACCACCGCCCATAATGCGTAAAACGAACAGGAAAATGTTGATGAAGTCGAGATACAACTTCAGCGCACCGATCACGCCGACCCGCTGCACAAGCGCTGCCTCACCCCCGGCGTTAACCGAAATGTTGAGCGCCATATCCTTGATGCGCTGCGTATCATAGGCGGTCAGGCCAACGAAGATCAACACACCAGCGTAGTTGATGATCCAGTACAGCGCGCTGCTCGCCACGAACATATTCACAATGCTGGCAATGATCAAGCCGATCAACGCCATCATCAGGATGCCGCCCATTTTCGACAGGTCAATGCGCGTCGCATAAGCAAACAGGCTCGTTGCGCCGAACATCCCCGCTGTAGCGATCGCCGCGCCGTAAATCGTGGCCGTGGTGTACGTCAGGAAAATGAACGACAGGGTCACGCCGTTGACGAACGCGTAGACCAGGAACAGTGTGATAGCTGTGGTCGGATCAAGCTGCATGATACGAGCGCTGATGAACATTACCAGCCCGATCTCAACGATGAACGAGCCGATCAACAGCAGCGGATTGCCAAACAGCGCATTGGTGATGCTCGGTGATTGGCTTATAAAGTAGGCAGTGCCCGCCGTGATCAGCAAAGCGGCGAACATCCACATATAGACTTGACGCAAAACGGCAGAAACATCAATATTGGCAGCGGCAGCAGAGTTGGTATCTACGCTGCTATTTCCGTAAAAATTCATGTGACCTCTCGCAAGTGCGAATACTTTTTCTACTCCACATATTATACGGCAAATCTCGTGCCGTGTATATAAATTCTACATGTGAATCCAGGGCAATTGCAAAATCAGCGCGGTGTATATTCCTGTGTGTACATTTGTACTACTGCTGCATTCTGTGAATTTTTTGTGAAGAATTTATTTGTGATGCGATGGCAGTTGACAATTAACAGCAATTTTCCTTATACTGAACATATGCTCGATAGAAAGGCGTTTTTCACATCGTGACCGTCCATCCTGTAATCGATTTGCTGCGGCGTCCTGCAACGTGGCTCGGCTTGCTGGTGACCACACTCAGTCTGATTGTCCTGTTGTCGGTGATTAACTTTTCGGACTTATCCGTTATTTTGGGAGGCGCTGATCTGCGCTTCATTGTCCTTGGGATCGGCTTGCTGACGTTGACGGTGTTCGTGCGCGCCTTTCGCTGGCAAGCCGTGCTGCGCGCCGGGACGCCGCTGCGTGCTGCCTTCGATGCTGAGAATATCGGTATGATGATCAACAACTTGCTGCCTTTGCGATTGGGCGAACCGGCACGCGCGCTTGTGCTCACGCGGACGACGGGCGTACCCGTGGCAGAGGGACTGTCGAGCATCGTGATCATTCGAGTGGCCGATATGATCGCGATCCTGACACTGCTCGGCACGGTGATTCCGGCGTTCACCGTTTCGGACAGTGTGCGCGCTGCGGGCTATGGAACGCTGGCGATCGCTGGATCGCTCACCGCTTTCATTGTGATAGGCGCACTGGCACATACGCGCTTGGCCGCCTTGATTAACCACCTTGCACAAATACTGCTGCCTGCGTCTTTATCCAAAAAACTATCCGCGTGGGCAGCGGACTTTCTGAATGGGTTGGCCGTGTTGAAGCAAGGTCGCCGCCTGATCACGCTGATCATCGCAACGGGCGTGTTGTGGGGGTTGTACGCGCTCACCTATCACATCTTGCTCATGGCACTCGTTCCGCATCCACCGCTCGCATGGGCAGTGCTCGCCACCTGTACGGCATCTCTTAGTACGGCGGTGCCTTCATCCCCCGCTTACGTCGGTGTCTACGATGCAGCGGTCGCCTTCACGCTGAGCGGTTATATCGGCCAGGATACCGCGCTCGGCTATGCCATTATTTTGCATAGCATCGATTTTATAATAGTCCTCATATTCGGTGTCATCTCACTCGTCAGCAGCGGCGCCTCCCTTGATTTGATTGTCAGCAAAGCCGCGATACTAGGGCGTTCAACCCCAAAGGAATTATCGTCATGATCGGCAAACCTTCTATTAGTCTGTTCTATCCGATGTACAACGAAATCGGCCATATCGAGTCGATGACCAGCAAAGCGCTGAGCGTCCTTGAGCAGCTTACCGACGATTTCGAGCTGCTCATTATCGACGATGGCAG
>Ga0209511_1002948_pt1 | contig 13447 bp, 17 predicted proteins | sample SSSSmetaG_FD_184141 | JGI IMG/M metagenome (GOLD analysis project Ga0209511, IMG submission 184141) | Glacier valley bacterial and archeal communities from Borup Fiord, Nunavut, Canada, to study Microbial Dark Matter (Phase II) - ​SSSS... | ecosystem: Environmental > Aquatic > Freshwater > Ice >... | reverse complement strand
GCGCCGCGCCGCCGATAGTACGCCCACATCGTCACAGCCGCGTACAGTACAAGAGGCTATCGCACGCGCTGAACAACCCGCCGCGCCGCGCGAGTCAGGCGCGCCTAATCCGAGCGTTGCGAGCAATAACCCGCCGCCAACGTCCGCCGTACAGCGCCGCGCTGCCGATAGTACGCCCACATCGTCACAGCCGCGTACCGTGCAAGAGGCTATCGCACGCGCTGAACAACCCGCCGCGCCGCGCGAGTCAGGCGCGCCTAATCCGAGCGTTGCGAGCAATAACCCGCCGCCAACGTCCGCCGTACAGCGCCGTCCCGCCGATAATGCGCCTACCACAGCACAACCGCGCACCGTGCAAGAGGCCATCGCACACGCTGAACAACCCGCCGTGCCGAGCGAGTCAGGCGTGACTAATCCGACGGTTGCCAGCAATAATCCGCCCTCAACATCCATTCAACGCACTGAGTCGTTTAACGTGCCGTATGCGGATAATGATCCGCGTAAATCGGCTTTTGATGCTGCGATCGCGCGTGCCGAAAGTCGGCCAGCGGTGGCTACTGCTGACTCACATAACATCGTACAACGTGTACCGACCCTTGAGGAGCAAGCGTTAGATTCAGATGTCGGTACGCAAGCAGTGGATTTGGCAACAGCGTTAGGAGTTCATCATAGCGCGACGGGTGGCACAGCGGTTCAACGGCAAACTAATCCATCCTCGCAAGCGACCAGCGTTGAAGCCGATTTGCTGCGGATGCTTGGCAAGCCCGCCAATACGCCGATCCAGCGTGCAACGCCTTCGTCAACATCGTCACCTGATGGTTCCGCACAGCGTTCAACCAACAGCGCATCACCGGAACAAAGCGCTCGATCGACTGCCACATCCGCTCAAGCCGCTACGCCCGCGAACAGGATACAACGGGTAATAAGCGCGCCGGGACAACCTGTTGACGATGAACAGGACGCCACGGTTGAACATGGCAAAAGTGGATCAAACGCGGCTTCTGATCCTGCTGACGTAGAGCGAGTCGCCCAGGAAGTGTATCGCATCCTTCGCCAGCGCCTTAAAGTCGAGCGCGAGCGTTCACAAGGTAAAGTTCATTAGAAAGTTGGAGTTATGACGCTTACACGCGGTGGATTACAGCCTGCTAAGTTGGTCATGGTTAAGCCGGCAGGCAGTACGGTGAATTTCATGTTCAACCCGGCCAAGTACACGATCTCGAAAACCGTGAATTATTCAGAAGGCACCGGATCAACGGGTCGGGAAACGGCAGACAAAAAGTTTAAACAAGGTCAACCACGTAGTTTGAGAGGGCTGGAATTGTGGTTCGACACCTATACCGATGGGCCGGACGCGCAAGCCGTCACCACCCATTCATCAGCGGTTTGGGATTTGGTCAAGCTCGGTGCGCCCGACGCGAACGGCCACCCACAACCGCCGATTATTGAATTCCAATGGGGCAACCTGCATTTTCGCGCGGTCATTACCAGCATCAATGAAGAATTCACCTTATTTAAGGCGGATGGAACACCGCTGCGCTCGAAGGTTGTCATCGATTTACAGGAAAAACCTGACGAAAATGCTACGCCTGATGCCAGCAATACCACGGGCAGCTCTGCGAATCAGCATGTCGTTCGGACGAGCAGCGATGCGCCTTTGCACACGATCGCGCATTCAACGACAGGCGACTCCAATAACTATCGCCAGATTGCAGAAGACAACAACATCGAAAATCCACGGAAAATCAAAAACGGAATTTCGATCAAAATCGATATCAACATTTAGCCATGCCTAACTATGTCAAATTAAGCCACTTGAGAAACTACTATGCCGTCTGAATACCTGATTTATACGCTGAAAGTCAACGTTGCCGGATCGGACTTAACGAATGCACAAGTCACGTTGATCCGCCGCATGACGATCGACAGCAGCTTGCACATCCCCGATATGTTCACGCTCTCACTGGCTGAAATGACATTGGACGACCTGAACAACAGTCCGTACAAGGTGGGCAGCGCGCTCACATTGAGCTTGTCGAAAGAAGACAGCGGCACGCCCACCAAAATTTTTGAAGGTGAGATCACGGCGCTGGAACCCACGTTCATCAATAACGTGATTAACCTGGCCGTGCGTGGCTACGATAAAGCGCATCGGCTGCATCGCGGCACTAAAACGAAGGTGTGGCTCAACACGACCGACAGCGACATTGTGCAGAAAATCGCACAGGAAGCCGGTCTGCGAGCGGATGTGGACAGTACCACCGAAGTATTTGCGCATATCTATCAACACGCGCAGAGCAATTTCGATTTTTTGGTGACGCGCGCCAAACGGATCGGCTACGTGGTGCTGACTGAAAACGGGAAGCTCAAATTCAAAAAGCAGCATAGCCCCAGCAGTTCCGATGTAGAGCTGACGTGGGGCGAGAATCTGATGAGTTTCAGCCCGCGCCTGACGTTGAGCGAACAGGTTGACGATGTGACCGTCAAGGGGTGGGATGTTCAGACGAAAACACTTATCACAGGCACTGCCAACAGCAGCAGCGTTAATCCGGCGATAGGCGACGGTAAATCGGGCGGTCAGGTAGCCAATGCAGGGTTGAGTTCGCCAGCCAGCCATCTATCCGCGCGAACGCCAGTGACTACGCAAGAGGACGCAACAACGGTCGCGCAAGGGCTGCTGGATAACATCAACAACGGCTTCATCGAAGCGGAAGGGCGCGTGGACGGAATGCCAACGCTGCACGCGGGCATGGTCGTGCAAGTCAAAGGCGTGGGCGCGCAATTCAGCGGCAAATATCAACTGACGACCGTGCATCACGAATACAATGCGGGCGATTACGAGACGACGTTCACCGTTGAAGGCACACAACCCAAACTATTGAGCGACCTGGTAGGCAGTTCAAAAGACACGGATAACTTGTGGGGCGGCGTTTTTCCGGCTATTGTGACTAAAAACAGCAACACGGAGCATGATTACGGCTATGTGACGCTTAAATACCCGTGGCTTGACGACAGCCTGGAATCTGCCTGGGCGCGTGTGGCAATGCCCGGTGCAGGTAAAGAGCGCGGCTTTTTCTTCTTTCCAGAAGTCAATGATGAGGTGCTGGTCGCTTTTGAGCATGGCGATTTCAATCACCCCTACGTGATCGGCGGTTTGTATAATGGCAGTGATGCACCAGCGCTTGCGACCGGTACGGCAATCGATCAGGGTAAAGTGGTTCAACGCGTGATCAAGACGCGTACTGGACACACCGTTACTTTTGTCGATGATCATTCTGGTGACGACTATATCGAGATCAAAGACGGCAAAAGTAAAACGCAAATTAAATTCGACGCTGCTAACGAACTAATCACCATGAAGAGCACGGGCAAGATCACGCTTGAGGCGACCAGCGATATTACGATTAAAACACAGGCGAATATGACCCTTCAAGCGACCCAGAATATCGACATCAAATCCGACAGCGGCAATGTGACCATCCAGGGGATGCAATTCTCCGCCAAGGGTACTACGGGTGCGTCCGTCAAATCGGATGGCGGACCCGCCGCGCTGGAAGGCCTGACGCTTTCGGTCAAGGGCTTGACTGAAGGGACGGTAGACGGCGGCGCAATGCTGACCGTCAAGGGTATCATGGTCATGATCAACTAGCCCTGAACAGGGAACAACGCTATACTGATGAGCGACAAGCCCTGCTAAATAAGCCCTGTCAAATGGCAAACTCCATGTTTGCAAGTAAGGAAGCATAATGACACTCACTTTTACGCAGCTAGTCGGGCGCGGGCTGGCATTTCCGCCACAGGTAGATGATCGCGGAAGCGTGGCGCTGACGACCAACGAAAACGAAATTCAACAAGCGATCTATATCATCCTGAGCACTGCCCCCGGCGAACGCGTCATGCGCCCGGAGTTCGGCTGCCGTATTTTTGATTACATCTTTGCACCGGCCAACAACGCGACGGCCAGCGCAGTCGAGATCGAAGTCCGCACAGCCTTGATCCGCTGGGAGCCGCGCATTAACATTAACAAAATTACGGTGACGCCCACTCCAGGCGCGAATGGGATGCTGCTGATCGACATTGATTACGAAATCAAAGCCACCAACGATCGGCGCAATCTGGTTTTTCCGTTCTATCTAATGCAGTGAGCGTTATAGCCTCCCTGCTGGCACGATTTCGAGGAGCCTTTTATGCCGCTTGAAGCGCCGCGCCTGGATGACCGTTCGTTCGAGGACCTCGTCCTTGAAGCACGGCGGCGCATCCCGTTATACACCCCGGAATGGACCGATCATAACCTGAGCGACCCCGGCATCACGCTGATCGAGTTGTTCTCATGGTTGATCGACATTATGCTGTATCGGCTCAACCGTGTGCCGGAGCGCCATTACATCAAGTTTATGGAATTGCTCGGAATGCGCCTGCGTGACCCGCAGCCCGCTAAAACCGAGGTGACCTTCTGGTTGTCCGCGCCGCAAGCGATCGATGTGACCATCCCGCTCGGTACTGAGATTTCCACAACGCGCACTGAAAATAATCCGGCGACCATTTTCAGCGCCGATGAAACGTTCACGGTTCATGTCCCGACGCTGGCTGCCGTACTCAGCAGCCGCCCTGCACAGCGGACAGGTGAGTCACGCAGTTATCAATCGCAAAACTTGCGCAGCCTTGAGGTTGGTTTCACGGGCTTTCCAGCTTTCGCAAATCCACCACAAGTCGGTGATGCGATGTATTTTGGCTTCAATGAAGATTTGAGTCGGCATATCCTGGGCATGGACTTCGATGTTGATATTGCTGCAGGCGCTGGCGTTGACCCGACGCAGCCGCCGTATGTGTGGGAAGCGCTTTCCAAAGTCGAGCCGATCGAGTGGACGGCGGCTGAGCTGAATGTCGATAACACCAAAGCGCTCAACCAGCCGGGCGTATTATCCGTACACTTGCCGCGCATGGTGCAAGGGCGTATTTCGGACATGAGCGCATACTGGCTGCGCGTGCGGCTGATCGATCCACCGCCGGGTATCCCCAAATATCGCAATCCGCCTGTAATCCGGCGCGTCCGCGTTGGCTCATGGGGCTGTACATTGGACGCCAGCCACAGCGCGCGCGTCGTGGGTGAAGCGATTGGCCGCTCTGATGGCACGCCAGGACAGCGTTTCAATCTGACGAGCACGCCTATTTTGCCACGCCTTCAGGATGAAACCGTGCTGGTACGGTTGAGCAACACTGAAGAAGAACTGTGGACAGAAGTGCCCGACTTTGGCAGCAGCAGCCCTGACGATCGGCATTTCGTATTGGATGGCAGCACTGGCGAGATTCGTTTTGGGCCAGCATTGCCACAGCGAGACGGCACAGTTAAACGCTACGGCGCAATCCCACGACAGGGTGCGTTGATGGTGTTCACGCGCTATCGGCACGGTGGCGGGATCATCGGCAATATGCAGCCGCGTGCGCTGAACGTGCTCAAAAGCGGTTTGCCTTATGTCGATCGGGTGGCAAACCGGCACAGTGCGAATGGCGGACTGGACGCCGAAAATTTGGAAGATGCCAAAATGCGGGTGCCCGGCCACTTACGCACGTTGGATCGAGCCGTCACCGCCGCCGACTTTGAGTATCTCGCCCTACAAGCGGCTACGGGCGCGATCCAGCGCGTTCACGCTTTGCAACCGCCGACGATCAACACGGGCGAAGTCAAGGTCTTGATCGTGCCGCGCGTGAATAAATCGGGCGAGTTCATTGCCCCTGACGAATTGGCGCTGCCCGATGACATACGCGATTCAGTTCACCGCTTTCTAGACGATCGGCGGCTGATCTCGACGCGCCTCGACGTACTGCCGCCCGCCTATTTCTGGCTGCTGACGCGCATCCGCATCCGTATCAGCAGTTTCGCCAACCCCGATACCGTGATCGCTCAAGCCAAAACGCGCCTGTTCGATTACTTCAGTCCCACCGTGGGTGGTGCGGATGGTAAAGGTTGGACATTTGGGCGTACTGTGTACGTTTCGGATGCGATCAGCGCGTTGCAAGGTGTGCCAGGTATTGAAGTCATTCGGTCGGTTGAACTTTTCCCGGTCACCTGGGATGGACAAGGTAAACCTGTCATTGGTGAAGCGACGCCCGAAATCAAGCTGGTGGCGCATGGCGTAATCGCCTCGTATCAGCACGATGTCAAGCAAGATGTGTAGAGCAGGACTCGCAAAATTATGACAGAAACGCGCGCAGTCTTTTCAGTCATGGGGCCTGATTTACCTGCTGATGAATTCACGGTAAGCGAGCAAGTCTTTGCGATCGGGCGTTTAGCAGATAACAACTTGCCGTTAAATCATCAGAAAATATCACGCCACCACGCCGATATTACGTTCAACGGCAATTTTTACGCGATCGAAGACCTGGAGAGCAGCAACGGAACTTACGTCAACGATGAGCGGCTCGAAGCGCGTAAGCCGCATCCGCTCAAAACGGGCGACGTAATCCGTGTAGGGCCATTTACGCTGACTTTGCTGCGCATCGAACAAGCCGTGACCGAGTCGCCCGCCCCTCAAGCGACTGCCACGCCAGCAGCGGAGTCGTCAGTGCCGCCTGCTGAACAACCCGCCGAGCCGCCCGCCGCAGCCGTTCATATCAGCCAACCGCCGCCGCCCGCCGAATCTGCAACCACTACGCCACCCGTGCGTACGGTCGCGCCGGATCAAGCGCCAATTAAAGAACCACCACCTGTTAAAGATCACGCTAAAGAGACGAACGGCAAAAGCAAATCGCATCCAATCCGTGATACCGAATTGGAGGTTTATCGCGATGCGCGGCCTGCCGCCACGAACGGCCACCGCCCATTAGCGCCTTACCAGCCAATAGCGGGGATTCCGTTGGATGTCAGCCGCTACATGGAATATTTACCGGGCGTGTACAGCGACTCGGACTTTTTGAAGCGCTATTTGTTGATCATGGAGTCGATTTTGGCGCCGCTTGAATGGGGCGTGGATAGTTTCGAGCAGTTCTACAATCCGCTGGTCACCACCCCCGATTGGCTGCAATGGATCGGCTCGTGGTTCGATATTTTAGTGCATCCGACCGTACCAATCGAACGGCAGCGCGCAGTCGTCAAGGAATTGAACGAATTGTATCGCCGTCGCGGGACGCGCCGCGCTTTATCGCGCTTATTGGAGCTGTATTTTGGCGTTCAACCGGAGATCATCGAACATGAGACGCCACCATGCACTTTCACGGTACGGCTGCCACTCGGCACGGACGACTCGCCGCTGAATCGATCGCTGGCGGAGCAGTTGATCACGGCGTGCAAGCCCGCGCATACCGGCTTCACGCTGGAAGTGACGTAACGAGGCCGCCGGATCATGGGTAGGGCGGGACTTTCACACAGCGTTTGACTCCCTTTGCCCTGTAATCGGAGAAAGGGCGGGGGTTAGGGGTCAATCAGAACGCGAATCATGGATAGCCAGCCGCATTTGCGTTAGAATTACGCGCATGAACTTACCACAAATTCCCACCGCAGTGCTCAGCGCACGCGGCCTTGAATCAACTTCTTACACCGCAATTTCGCTGGCTGATGCGGTCACCAAAGAGCCGGACGGCGTATACACGACGGCGCGTACTTATCAGCGCGATCGCGTGCTGCTGTTCGATGATCATATCGATCGGCTGGAACAATCGGCGCGGTTGGTTGGCCTGAATATCCAGCCGGATCGTAAAGCGATCCGGCAAGCGCTGCGTACTTTGATCGATCAAGCTGGTTATGCCGAGTCGCGTTTTCGGATCAGCGTTCCGCACGCTGTGCCCGATACGCTGATCCTATCAATCGAGCCGTACCAACCCGTGCCGCCGGGTATTCTGGAAGATGGGGCGCGCTGTGCAACCGTTCAGATTGAGCGGCATAATCCCGCTGCTAAAACAACTGCCTGGATGACCGATCGCAAATCCGCCACGGATAACTTACCACCCGGTACTTACGAAGGGCTGCTCGTCACACCGGAAGGCGCGCTCCTGGAAGGGCTGAGTAGCAATTTTTACGCGGTACTAGATGGCACTTTGCATACGGCAGGTGACGGCGTACTGCCCGGCATGGCGCAAAAGATCGTGCTGAGCCTCGCGCCCAACCTGCTGCCCGTCGCGCTGACGCCGATCACAATCAACGATTTGCGTTTCATCGATGAGGCGTTTATCAGCAGTGCCGGGCGGGGTGTCGTGCCCGTGATCATGGTGAATACGCAGGTGATCGGCAACATGCGTCCCGGCAGCACCACACTTGCCTTGCGTGATCGCTACAATGCCTATGCAGATGCACATATGGAGACGCTATGACGGACAATCCAGCAGTCAATCCTACCATTCAGGCCGAACAAATCATCATGATCGATCACCCGCAGATCGAGGCGTTGCTGTTCGTTGATGCACCGCGCGATCCCGCTGATAGCGTCGTGGAAGTGCGCGTTGCGCTGCGTGATGGGCGCACGTTCGGCTTCACCGCTTATACACCCAACGCGTTGGTACGGCTGATGCGCGACTCCGGGCAAATGAGCTTAATCGACGCGGGCATGATGATCGTGCGCGAAGTGAGCCTGGACGCGGTACGCGATGCGCTCGATAAGATGCTGTACGCGGGCATCGAACAATTCGGGCTGCCGATCTAAACCCTGCAATGAAACCGACTCATCCATGGAGCTTTCATGTCCACCGCGCGTTCTGAGTTTTTGGCAGGCGCTCGCGATACGATCCCGCTGATTGTGGGCGCTATCCCGTTCGGGATCATTTTTGGCGTCAGTGCGGCAGCCAGCGGGTTATCATCAGCGGGTGTGCTCGGCATGTCCGTTTTTGTGTTCGCCGGATCGTCGCAGTTCATCGCCGTAAATCTACTGAAAAATGGCGCGTCGATCGGCTTGATCGTGCTGACCACGTTCGTCGTGAATGTGCGTCATGCCCTGTACAGCGCCACGCTTGCCCCGCACGTCAAACACTTATCGCAGCGTTGGCTCATCCCGCTGGCATTCTGGCTGACCGATGAAACGTTTGCGGTCACCATAGCCCATTATAACAAAGCCGACGAGTCGCCTTTCAAGCACTGGTATTATCTCGGCTCAGCGGTGGCGATGTACAGCAATTGGCAGATTTGCACGCTGATCGGCTTGATTGCTGGCAACGTGATCCCGGACGCTGGACGTTTGGGACTGGATTTTGCGATGGTGGTGACGTTTATTGGGATCGTAGTGCCGAACGTGCGATCGCGCCCCATGCTGATCGCAGTGAGCGTTGCGGCGATCAGCGCGGTTGCGACGTACGGGCTGCCCAACAAATTAGGCTTGATCGTGACAGCCTTGTTGGGGATTATCGCGGGTATGGTCGCGGAAAGCGTGTTCGCGTCCGCCAAACCGCCGATCGTTGAAGTCAGCGCTGATGTGCCAGTATGAATGAAATTTTGCTGATCGCGGGCATGGCAATCGTGACATTTCTGATACGCTATCCAGTGCTGGCAATTTTTGGCAAATTGGCCTTGCCGGATGTGGTGCTGCGCGCTTTGAAGTATGTTCCGGCGGCGGTGTTGACGGCGATCATCGCGCCCGCCGTGCTCATGCCAGATAATGTGCATGTGCAGGTTGGGCTGAATAACGCTTATTTGATTGGCGGCGTAGTGGCAGTGTTGGTGGCATGGCGCACGCGCAATCTGCTGCTGACCATCGTGCTCGGCATGGTCAGCTTTTGGCTATGGCGAGCACTGCTGTCAGCTTAGCGTTGAACTCTGTGCTGCTTGCTGAGCGGCCAACCGATAGCCGATCCCCGGTTCGTTCATGATATAGATCGGGCGGCTCGGATCGATTTCGAGCTTTTGCCGCAAGCGCCAGACGGTTGCCCGCAAAATATGCACATCGTCGGTATATTCCACGCCCCACACATGCGAGAGCAAATAATCGTGGGTCAGCACGCGGTTGGTATTTTCGGACAACGCTACCAGCAATCGATACTCAATCGGCGTCAGATGCAGCGATTTATCATCCACCGTGACGCGCCGTGCCATCAGATCAACATGCAAGCCGCCGTTGGCATAGTTCGTTTCGCGCGGCATGGTTAGCTCAGAAGGCTGTGAGCGGCGCAAAACTGCCACAATGCGCGCTTGCAATTCGCGATTGCCGAACGGTTTGGGCAGGTAGTCGTCTGCGCCCATCATCAGCGCCTTGACCTTATCATCCTCAGTATCCAGCGCTGTCAGCACGATCACTGGCACATCGGATTGGCGGCGGATGCGCTCCAACACTTCAAAGCCGTTCAAATGTGGCAAGCCCAAATCAAGTAAGATCAGATCGAAAGTGCGGCTTTGCACCTGTTCGAGCGCCTGCACACCATCGCTGGCAACCAACACATCGTAGCCCGCCATTTGCAAGCTGCTCCGCAAATAGCGCGCAATGCGCGATTCATCTTCAACCGTTAGAATGAGGGGACGTTCACGCGCCATAGTTATCTACCTTTAGTACAAAATGAGCAATTTTTAAGTATTTTTAGGGACATCGGAACGCCACTTTGAGCGTCCTGAAATTGTTATTCGTCGTCGTCAGGAAAATCCAGCAAATCTTCGGGATCGATGTATTGATTGAAAATCCACGGCGCGGTACGTTGAATATTGCGCTGTAATTCTTCAATGTAGTTGTCGTAGTTGTCAATTTCAGATTGATGCTCTTTCAGGCTGAGTACATCTTCCATAATTTCGTTGAGTTCTTGCCGCATCTCGTCCGCAGTTTTTTTATTCTTTATGTATTTAGTTTTATTTAGCAGCGACTCGATGTTACCAACAATGCGATCAATTTCTGGTGTTGTCATTTTTTTGCCATTTCTCCATACAAATGTTTGTACCATTTCAGTGCCCAAAACGAAAATGTGCTGTGAAGCACGTCAATGTACTCAGCAACTGCTCGTGCTCGATCTGGCCCCATGTTGGCCTGAATTAGATCAGTTGAGGGTATCAAGATTTCTTCGGCAAGTGGCAATGTAGCAATATCCCCGCCAAAAGTTTTCAACGCCTGTATGTCGTCAACCTCATTGTTTATCTCAGGTCCGACAGGCGCTTCAACGGTAACGTAAACGTTGCGATTGTTGACCACATTAATCAACGGCTGCTTGCGGAATAGCGCCGCACCAACTGCGAATCCAGCAAGGGCGAAGGTAAGGTGCGAAAGTTTCATGTTTTGATTCCACCATAATACTGCCTGTACCAACGGGTTGCCCAAATAAGGAAACTACGTTGTAAGGTGTCGATGTGATCAGCCACCACGCGAGCGCGATCTATTCCCATAAACGGCTCTATCAACTGAGCAGAGCCGATAAGCTGTTGTTCGGCGCTCGGCAAAACTGCAATGTCCGTACCTAACACGGGAAGTGCGTCAACGTCGGCGGTATTGTTGTTGATCAGTGGGCCGGTTGGCGCTTCAACATTAATATTGATCGTGTAATGTGCGATCGAGAGCAATGGCTGCTTACGGAGCAATGTCGCGCCGAGCATCACCCCGGCGACGCCCACTGTAAAATACGCAAGTCTCATTACGAGTCGTCGCTATCCTCGTCGGAAAAATCAAGCAAATCTTCGGGATCGATGTATTGATTGAAAATCCATGGTGCGGTACGTTGTAAGTTGCGCTCCAAATCTTCAATATAGTTGTCGTAGTTGTCAATTTCGGATTGATGCTGCTCTATGACGTAAAGCCCTTCTCTAACATCAAGCAAATCAACGCGCATAGCCTCAAACCGCTCGCCTTCTAGTCCTATCATTTGGTTTAATACGTCGTTGATTTTTTCGATTAAACCGTACACGTTTGTCATTGTCATTTCGATAAACTCCCTTCGTAGCTGTATTTGTACCATTTCTTTGCCCAAATCCACATTGTGCGCCCCAAAACATCTAAATGTTCGGCAACGTACTTTGCACGTTCTGGCCCCATGTAAGGCTGGATAAGTGGGAACGACTCCAGTAACATCTTCTCGGCAATGGGCAACATTGAAATATCCGAACCGAGAGCTTGAAAGTGATCAACATCGGATGTTTCGTTGTTGATCACTGGACCCACTGGCGCTTCAACAGTGACGTTTGTGGTGTTGTTATGCTGATGATGATGCACGATCGAGATCAATGGCTGCTTGCGAAACAACGCCGCGCCGAGTGCGACGCCTGTACCCAACAGCGCTAAATGTGACCAACGCATGAGCTTTAACCCTGAAACCTGTGATCCGAGTGAGGCCAATTATAAGTCAAGTTGAAGATCAGGGCAACAAACCCAGGTGATTGATCAGCCCATCGACAGCCATGATATAGCTATACCAGCCGAAGCCGCTCACCTGACCGACGCATACCGGCGCGATCAGCGAAACGTGCCGAAACGACTCGCGCGCGTGAATATTCGACAGATGCACTTCAATCGTGGGCAGCCCGATCGTCGTGATCGCGTCTCGCAGCGCCACCGACGTATGCGTATACGCGCCTGCGTTGAGCAGTACGCCTGCTGCCCAGGTTCGCGCGTCATGCAGTGCATCGATCAGCGCGCCTTCGTGGTTGGAGTGCAGCGCCCGCACGCCGACTTTATAGCTATCGGCGCGCACGGTGACGCGCTTTTCGATCTCGGCCAGCGTGACCGCACCGTAAATAGCGGGTTCACGAGTGCCGAGCAAGTTCAGGTTTGGGCCGTTTAACAGCAAGATTTCAGTCATGAGGGTTTGTCACCTTTTAGCATCGTGGAAGAATCAACGGCGTTAGCTTTTTAATATCGGATGCCAAGGCCATATTCGTTGTACCGCAAAAATACGATCACCATCTTATTTTCATTGATCAATTTTTGATAATAATTTACTTCAGCCTGCCTGCAATATATACCGTATGTGTCCTGGATATACGATGCTGTCTTGCTTTTTAGTGGCTTGAACTTATAGGTGACCGAAATGTATCTTTCAGCATGATCTCGATAAAGCACACCAATGCTGGTCTGAACAAGCTCAGGTTGTATCTCTATACCGTAGTCTCGCAGATTACTTAATAATTTAGTGTGTAATCTCTCTTCCAAGAAAAAGTTTATGCCTAATGGAATGCTTATCACTACTCCTATTGCCACTATATAGGCCAGCCAAACAGCCTCAGAAATAGAGAAATTATTATCCACCCAAGAGACAATCATAGGCCAAGTTATTCCGCATAGTAGGGTTAAATACACTACACAGCCAACGCTGCTGTTACTTTTGCGGGAAGTCTTTTTAACTTTATCACTCAAACGAATTTGATCGTATGGCAGCTTTTCATTATTCATATTTGTTGCCAACCATTAAAGCCCCTTCCTCAGGGCGGGGAAGGGGCTGGTATGAGCATCCTACAACTACAACTGTGCGGGTTCGGGCTGCTGCGCGTTGAACGTCAGCGCCGATCCGTCATCAGTGGCATCTACGTACAGATTTGCGCCGTCTTTGATTTGCCCTTGCAGCA
>Ga0209511_1002945_pt1 | contig 13459 bp, 12 predicted proteins | sample SSSSmetaG_FD_184141 | JGI IMG/M metagenome (GOLD analysis project Ga0209511, IMG submission 184141) | Glacier valley bacterial and archeal communities from Borup Fiord, Nunavut, Canada, to study Microbial Dark Matter (Phase II) - ​SSSS... | ecosystem: Environmental > Aquatic > Freshwater > Ice >... | reverse complement strand
ATGGAGTGTGAATTGACTGATGGCAAGAATTTCACCTTCAACTTCTTTCACCGATAAGTTCATTACTCCCTGGAGATCATTAAAAATCCGCAATTGGGTGATTTTTTTACAAGTCCATTCGAGATCTTCAAGCGTGTCGGCATCTTCAAAACCTGCCAAAACAAGCAGCCCTTTCTGAATGGAAGATGTTAATTCTCCTTCAATTGCTACTGATGCTTCTGATACACGCTGGATAACAACTCTCATAACTGCAGATTTTATATCAACTTACATCACCGTTTTCATCAACCCGATCACGGCCAGATACCTTGCAACTTTTCCGATGATCATAAAAAAAATTGTAAGAAACGGCGAGATACGAAAGAAACCCTATGCCAGAATTACAATGTCGCCGATGATGGGAACAAACGAAAGTGTTGCAGCCACAGCGCCGAATTTTTCCAACTTTGGAAGTATTGCCTGGATTTTCTCTCTTTTTACTTTTGCATACTTTTCAATCCATTTCATTTTTCCAAGATGGCCGAGGTAATAAATAGAGATTCCGCCCATTGTATTTCCGGCTGTAGCCACGATCAACGAACTAACAACATCAAATCCCGAGTAAATCAACAAGGACAGTACAGCCTCTGAATTGAAAGGGAAGATGGAACCCGAGAGAAAGCCGGCAATGAAGAGTCCAAATAACCCGTAATGATAAAAGAAATCGATCATTTGGATTCAAAGATAATGGTTTGATCGGAGAATTCATGTATTGAGAATAGTGAGAGCTTTCAGAAACGGAGAAGTGTTGCGGATGCTGCTGTATCGAAAACAGCATATCAATCAGCTGATAATTTGTTTGTTATTTTCAATTGTTTGGGCTGGCGAAACAAAAAATTCAACTTTATCGCATTGAGGGCAAACATACAGATCAAAAGAATCCATATTTGATAAAAGTTCAAGCAAATTTCCTACAGTTGTCCAATGCATCCTATCCTGAATTTTGCGTGTGCCCGCGAAAATCATAGGAACTTCACACCGTAAACAATTGATCGTGGCATAAAAATGATTTCGACCAGGTAACACGGTTTCAATTACTTTTTGATCAGCAAAACTGTACTGGCATTTCCAGCATATTTCAAAACCTGGCTCAATTTCTGTATTGCAATTCGGGCATTTTTTCATGTCTTTAGGTTTAGATCGAAAGACGAAAAAAGGAAGACAGCCATCGGACTGTCTTCCTTTTCAAAAAGATTTATGATAAAGCCGCAATTCCTGAACCAATCATGTTGGCACTTTCAATTTCGGCAATATTCACCTTCACATTTTTATGTCCCATTTCGCTGAGCAACTCCTTCAAAGTGTTTTTCACAACTTTGTTATAGTTTTTGCAATTAGTTACTTCGCTCCAGAAAAGGCTTCCTTCGGCTGTAATTCTTACTTTTTTAACAGATTTGTCGTGTGCAATTAACATGTCGATTAAACCGGCAAGTGATGCGGCTACTAGTTTCGCCGACCTTTTATAAATTGACATAGCCACTTTTACATGCTTTCTCTTATGCTGGTCCGGAGCATTGATGATATCAGTAAGTGCCTTACCATCTGTGTGTTCGTCAAAACCATCTTCAGGGAAAACTTCCCGTAGAATCTGTCCAATGTACATTCCTGAAACAGCTTTTTCAAAACGTTGTGACCCTTTATTGGTTGATTTCTCATCAACTAGTTCATCATATTTTGTAAGATGGGGTGGTTTGAAATTGCCCGATTCAAGATTTACGGGTGTAAGACCTTGCCAGTTGAGGCTTTCATCAATTTTAGGAATTTTGTCGGCATTCATGAAAGCAGCCATATTTGTTCCTGTACCAACGATCAAACCGATGTAAGCATCATAGTTTGGATTTGTTAATCCGGCAAAAAGGCTGGCAACGGTGTCGTTGATTACTTTAATTCCAGTAAACTCAGCTTTTCCAGATTTGTTTAGGTTATCAAGAAGCGGTTTTCCAACAGGATTACCAATCATCTCTTTAATATCAATTCCCTTGGTCCATCTGATCAGTTCTGCATCTCCATTGGGCATGCAGTCGGCCGGATATGAGAAACAGTAACCAATAGGCGCTTTAGCCGGTAATTCAATTTCATTTACAAATTCAGATTGTCTGGCAATAAGATCTTCCATCGAATAACCTTTTGTTGTGTTCGCCGAGAGATCAATACTTCCTGCTTTCTTTGGTGAAATATTAGCAACTCCACCTGCAAAATTAATTACAGCTGCGCGGTAATTCGTTCCGCCCCAGTCCAATACAACAGCCTGACCTTCTGCACCACAGGAAAGCGGGTGAATGTAAGTCGGGATACTTTTTACTTCTGTGTTGTCATTCTTAAGTCCGTTCTCAATTTTGTCTTCGAGATTATGGGCAATCTCTTTTAATTGTACTGTTTTGAGCTTGAATTCGTTTTTCTTCATTATGTTGAATTTTAATTTTTCTTTCAGTCAAAGATATTAAAAAGATATTAAACATTACTTTTTTGAAAAATTCAGGCATTATTTATGTCCGGCAGTTTTAACAACCTGCCAGATTTCAAGTTTTTCTTCCCATTTTACAGCATGAGCCGGACTGGTAGAGGGGAGAACCTGGTTTGGCAAGCTTGTGCCTGAAAAATACTTGGCGAAATACCGCGCCGCGCCTTTACCGTTGAAGAAGATTTTTGAAATTCCCGGATGTGCTGACAAAAATGCACGAAGGTCATTTGGCCCCTCCATTTTGATATCGGTGTCAAGACTCGATTGCCTTTCACAAGTTTGTAGAACATCCCAGAGTGCGATCCCATTTTGAAGAAGCATTTCAACTTTGAACCGATAGTCGGAAGAGAACGGAATATTATACAGTTTAAACAGAATCTTCCAGAATGCGTTCTGCGGATGACCATAATATTCATTTTTTCTTAATGACTCTTTTCCTGGCATTGTTCCAAGAATCAGTACTTTACTTCTGGAATCTGATATTGGTGGGAAAGAATATATGGATGAATCTGTTTTCTGAATTTCGCTTGTCATCAATTTTAAAGCTGTTTTTCGGTTTTTAACTTGCTGCAAAGGTAGGGTTTACACGGAAAGATAATTTTTCAATCTCCAGAACCCGCTGAATTTATTTATTTTTGTAGCAAATACAAGAAAAGATGGAAGAATATACAACAAGACAAAATAAAATCGGAAGGTTGATTCAAAAAGAGTTGAGTGAACTTTTACGACGCGACACCAATATTTTGGCAAAGGGGAGGATACTCTCCCTGACAACGGTCAGGGTTACACGTGATATGTCTCAGGCAAAGTGTTACTTAAGTATTTTCCCTTCGGAAGGAGCGGCTCAGGTTTTAGCTGATATTAAGCTTCATAAAAGCAAATTAAGAGGAGATCTTGGTAATATTGTCCGGTTCCAGTTACGTCATGTGCCTGAACTCGAATTTTATCTTGACGACAGTCTCGATTATATTGAAAAGATTGATAAACTTTTGAAGTAAAATTTTAATTCGAATCCTGACTAATCATTGAATAAGAAAAATTCGTTATGGAGTACGATCCGATTAAAAGGAGACTTGGAGCTGTCTTTAACCGCACTCCTTTTTTGCGAAAGCTTTTTTACAAGTTGCTCGACTTACTACTGCTTAGAGCATGGCACGTTAACCGCGAATTGAGATCGCTGAAAAAGAAATCATTTTCCGGAAAAATCAGGGTTCTTGATGCGGGTTCAGGATTTGGGCAATACAGCTACCGGATGAGCCGGATTTTTGCCGGTTCTATCATTAAAGGAGTCGACGTCAAGCAGGAGCAGATTGATGATTGCAACCGGTTTTTTAGTTCAATCGGATTGACTGAAAGGGTGAATTTCGAATATGCTGACCTGACAAAGTACATTGAACCTTATAGTTATGACTTGATTCTTTCGGTTGATGTAATGGAACACATCGAAGAGGATGAGTTAGTATTTAATAACTTTTACAAATCGCTTCGTAACAATGGTGTGCTGTTGATTTCGACACCATCCGATCAGGGCGGATCAGACACCCACGAACACGAGCAAGATGCAGTGCATGGGTTTATTGAAGAACATGTACGTGATGGATATGGGATCAATGATATTACCCAGAAATTAAGCTATGCCGGGTTTTCGGATATTGAGGTGCGTTACACTTATGGTTTCCCTGGATCGCTTTCATGGAAGTTTTCGATGAAATATCCAATTTTGATGTTGGGGGAATCGAAGGCATTTTATATCCTGCTCCCTTTTTATTACCTGGTTACATTCCCGTTTTGCATCCTGCTTAATTTCCTCGATGTGATTTTTCGTCATAAAAAAGGGACTGGTTTGCTGGTGAAAGCGTACAAAAAGTGATTACTAATCGACTTAAAAATTGAATCTATCCTTTTATATCGCAAAAAGATACCTCTTCTCGAAGAAGAGAACGAATCTGATCAATATCATCTCGGCAATTTCGGTGGCTGGAATGGCCATCGGAACGATGGGATTGATTATCGGACTTTCGGGTTTCAATGGTTTCGACAGCCTTATAAAATCACTTTTTTCATCTTTCGATCCCGATCTTAAAATAACCCTTGTTGAAGGCAAAAGTTTTGAGTCAAATAACCAGGCGTTTAACGAGATTCGTAAGATGAAAGATGTCCTGTTTTTTACTGAAGTGATTGAAGATAATGCGCTTCTTCGATACGAAAACAGGCAGGTGCTTGCCACGATTAAAGGAGTAAGCGACGATTATAGCCAAATGACCGGACTCGATACAATGATTGTTGATGGTGAGTTTTTACTGAAAGATGGAAACAACCAGTATGCAGTTATTGGACAAGGCGTTGCCTTTTATCTTTCGTTAGGGGTAAAACTGATCAATCCGATCAATATCTATGTACCACAAAAGGGGAGGAGCTCGGGATTAACCATGGATGGTAGCTTTAATCAAGGTCACATTTATCCATCCGGCATTTTCTCCGTTCAGCAGGAAATTGATTCTAAGTACATTATTGTCCCTATTGCTTTTACCCGCGAAATTTTTGAAATGGCGGAAAAGGTTAATTCGGTTGAACTGAAATTAAAGGATGGAGCATCGGTGAATACGGTTCAGAAAGCGATTGCCTCACAGCTGGGAAGTCGTTTTGTGGTGAAAAACCGCTATCAGCAACACGACTACCTTTATAAAACAATGCAAGGCGAAAAATATGCAGTTTACCTGATTCTGATACTTATACTCGTTATTGCATCATTCAATATTGTGGGTTCGCTCACGATGTTAATTATCGACAAGAAGGAAGATATTGGGATATTACAGAGTATGGGGGCAGATAAACCACTGATCCGTAATATTTTTCTTTTCGAGGGGTGGTCCATTTCAATCCTTGGGGCAGTGATTGGTACCATTGCCGGACTAGCAATCTGCCAGGCGCAAATCGTTTTTGGATTTGTAAAACTCCAGGGAGAGGGTGGTTCATTTATAATTGATGCTTATCCAATGACAATCATTCCGCTTGATATTTTGCTGATCTTTTGTTCCGTGGTATTGATTGGATTTGTAGCAGCCTGGTTTCCGGTAAAGCATATCTCCGGAAAATTTCTGGAGGATGAAGCCCATTGACTTTATGTTTTCTTTAATTACCATAGAGAGAACATTTTCTGTGAATTAGCTGCTTGGTGGCTCCATACAAATAAACAGAAAGTTACTTACTCAAAGTAATATTTAGCTTTCAAATTCGACAAATTGAAATCCGATCCCTCTTACTGTTTCCAGAAAGTCTCCTTCAATAAGACAATGCGTTTATCGAGGTCGATTTCCAAACCATTGACAAGTATGATATTAACCATGAATCAATGTTTGCGAAGCATCACAGCCATGATGCGGGATTTTTTTTTGATTGAATATTTGAGATTGTATCTTAGTTAAGAGGAAATTTCCGCTGACGACTGATCTCTTTGTATTTTTCAGGCGTAATTCCTTCGTACAATTTAAAAACTCTTATAAAAGCGTTTAACGAACCAAAACCCGACTCCGCGGCAATGGCTTCGAGGGTAATTACATTATTTAAATTTTTTACAATTAGTTCTTTGGCAATCGAAATCCGGTATTGATTTACGAAATCACGAAAGTCAGTTTTAAATTCATCATTGATCAATTGCGATATATCTTCGTTTGATGTTTGAAGTGAGTCACTTAAATTCGAAAGTAAAAGATCCGGGTTTTTAAAGATCTGATCATCCTCAAAAAGGTGTAAAATTCTTTCTTTTATCAACTCACTATCGTGGATTCGCGAACGATCCAATTGGGGTTGATTGTAACTGGCATCTAAAGTAACTTGCTTCGTTATGTTTCCCAAATAGCCAATAAAATAAAGAAGAGAACTGAAAATTGTGGAAGGGACAAGCAGTAAAAATGGATTGTTCAGATACAGGTTCCGACCGATAATTGAAAAAGTAATGCTCATCACAGATGTTGCAAGGAAAGAGAATGTGACCATTCTCACCCATATTAAAGATTTTCCTTCGGTATTGGAATAGAAGTTGGCAATTCTCCGGTCGTGCTGCTGTGTCAGGACGATCCCCATAAACAGATAAAAAGCGACCTGAAGCACAAATATTATTCTGCCTGTGATGAAAATCCAGCTTTTTATCCCTTGCGGAGACAGAAGTCCGAACCCTGAAGTATCTCTTTGGAGTACAAAAAATTCGATGTAATCGAACCGCTGTTGATCGGTAAAGAATAGTCCGGTCAAGAAGGACGCAAATCCAAGCACAATAGCCGGAATAAAATGGATGAGATTCTTTAATTTGAAGGAACTTTCAATCGTTAATAATTTAATATAGAAAAAGTAAAGAGGATAAACGGAGAGCGAAGTCAGCAGATAAATGCTTTCGGTATGAAAATAGGTCAGATAGTTTTCATTGAAGAAAAAGGCATGAGTAAGATAAAGCAAAAAGGCAATGACCATAAATATTCCCAGCAAAGACTTTGGTTTGCTTTTTGATTGGTCGGTTAGTAAGATAATTCCCCAAAATATAGTAACATACAACGGTGACAGTAATGCAATATCTTTTATCATATCATGCTGTTACAGGATTAGTTTTCGCGTTGTCAAAGCAAATTTACAAATCTATTGGTTCCTTTTAGCAAAATTATTTGAAATAGTTAAAAGACAGAAGTCGTAAGACCGAAGAAATGCATCTTCAGTCTTACGACTTCTGGTTATATATCGATCTCCCCCGTTCTCTATCTGACTTCTGAACCCGCCTTGGTGGTGGTAGCAGGGGTAACAAATACAAGTGACCCGTCGGCATTCTCTGCCATCAGTATCATCCCTTGCGATTCGATGCCTTTCAAGGTTTTCGGTGCCAGGTTCATCAGGATTGAAACCTGTTGTCCGATGATCTTTTCAGGCTCGAAATATTCAGCGATTCCCGACACCACGGTCCGTTGATCGATTCCCGTATCGATGGTTAGCTTCAATAGTTTCTTGGTTTTAGCAACTTTTTCGGCTGCAATAATTGTCCCGACCCGGATATCTAATTTGGCGAAATCTTCGTATTCAATATTTTCCTTTACGGGATTGGCTATTACTTCTTCAAGTTCATTCGCTTTTTTGGTAGCCTGTAACTTATCAACCTGCGCCTGAATTGCTTCATCTTCGATGATCTCGAACAGAAGTTCCGGCGTATTGATCTTATGTCCTGCTCCAATTAAATCTGTCCGGCCGAGTTCCAGCCAATCAAATTTATCAAGGTTCATCAATCCACGCAGTTTTGTCATCGTGAAAGGGAGGAACGGTTCAAAAACAATCGTCAGATTGGCAGTGATTTGTAACGCAACGTTCAGAATCGTTTTCACACGTTCAGGGTCCGTCTTCACCACTTTCCACGGCTCCATATCTGCGAGGTATTTATTCCCCAGGCGGGCCATTTCCATTGCATTTTTCAGTGCTTCACGGAAGTGAAAAGTGTCGAGCGCTTTTTCAACCTCTATTTTAAGGTTGGTTATTTCGTTCAGCGCGTTCTTGTCGTATTCTGTTAGTTCGCCGCATACGGGAACTTCTCCATTGTAATATTTGTCTGTGAGAACCAACGCACGGTTTACAAAATTACCGAGAATAGCCACCAGCTCGCTGTTATTGCGTGTCTGAAAATCCTTCCAGGTAAAGTCATTGTCTTTGGTTTCGGGAGCGTTGGCTGTCAACGTGTATTTCAGAACATCTTCCTTGCCGGGAAAATCAATCAAATATTCGTGCAGCCAGACCGCCCAGTTTCTTGAAGTTGAAATTTTATCACCTTCAAGGTTGAGGAACTCATTGGCCGGAACGTTTTCGGGCAGAATAAACGATCCTTCGGCCTTTAGTATTACGGGGAATATAATACAATGAAATACGATGTTGTCCTTACCGATAAAATGGACCATCTTCGTTTCAGGATCTTTCCACCACTTTTCCCACTTTCCAAATTTTGCAGGTTCATTAATGCAAAGTTCTTTTGTATTGGAGATATAACCAATCGGGGCATCAAACCATACGTAAAGCACTTTCCCTTCGGCTCCTTCGATGGGTACCGGAACACCCCAGTCAAGGTCACGCGTAACAGCGCGCGGATTTAATCCGCCGTCGATCCATGATTTGCACTGTCCGTAAACATTGGGTTTCCATTCTTTGTGTTCTTCTAAAATCCATTCGCGCAACCAGGGTTCGTACTGATCGAGCGGCAAGAACCAGTGTTTGGTTTGCTTCATCACCGGCTTATTTCCGCTAAGTACCGATTTCGGATCAATCAGGTCGGTCGCATTGAGGGTACTTCCGCAGCTTTCGCATTGGTCGCCGTATGCTTTTTCGAAGTTACATTTCGGACAGGTTCCGGTAATATATCGATCGGCAAGGAATTGATTGGCTTCGACGTCGTAAAACTGTTCGGAGGTTTGTTCGATAAATGCCCCTTTGTCGTACAATGTTTTGAAGATTTCGGAAGCCGTTTCATGGTGAATCTCCGAGGTCGTCCTTGAATAAACATCAAAAGATATCCCGAATTTCTCAAACGAATCTTTGATCATTCCATGGTATTTGTCGACCACGTCCTGGGGTGTAATTCCCTCTTTCTTTGCTTTTAACGTAATCGGAACGCCGTGCTCATCCGAACCGCCGATGAATGCAACTTCTTCCCCTTTGAGGCGAAGGTAACGGGCATAAATATCGGCAGGGACATATACGCCTGCGAGATGGCCAATATGAACCGGGCCATTGGCATACGGTAAAGCGGAGGTGATCAGCGTTCGTTTAAAATTCTTCATCGAATAATATCTTCTTAAATATGTTGTATCGGAAATCGAGGGGCAAAGATAATACTATCAGACAGAAGAATCAAACAATAATAGAACCCCTTCAAGCGGTCGAAGACCCTCGAAGGACTACAGAATTATCCATTTTCTTTTCGATATGCCTGTGGTGTTTTCTTAAAATGTCTTTTAAATACCGTGGTGAAGTATTGAGCGGATGAAAATCCGCACTGGTAAGCAATGTCTGTTGCTGAATTAGCCGGTTGTGACAGTAGCATTTTGGATGCCTTTCGTAACCGGATTTTGTTAATATATTCCATTGGTGTGCAATTGCTTATTTCGACACAGTATTTGGTGAACCGCGTAGTTCCCAACTTGCACCAGGCAGCCATAACGGGTAAAGTCCAGGGTTCATAAATATGATCTTCGAGGGAACTCAGAAAGAGTTTAACCGACCGGCGTGATTCGATCAACTCCTCATCAAGCGATATCTTTCCCTCCTGGAAATGTTCGAGCAAAGCAATTAACAAAGCATTGATCAACACCCTGAGCTTTGATTCATATTCCTTTTCTCCTCCTTCTTTGATAACTTTGCCGATCCTGATAAAACAATCTTTTATTTCAAGTGTCGCCTTCCAGACCGGCTGTTCGTTCTGACGAAAATATAGGGTTAGTTTTTCAAGATCTTTGGGATTGAGGATGATCCAGTTGGGCCAGACCCATTCCTGATGCGGATGGCGTACACCGACATCAAGAATTAGCCAGTGTAATTTACTCAATTCCACATGCGGATTTCCCAGTTTGTGACTGATCCATGGCCGTGTGATGGTTAAGTGGTTCGGGGCAAGATTATACTGATCGTTTTCGAGAAAGAAAGTAAGATCGCCTGACTCGAGAAAACAAATTTCAATTCCCTCATTTGTATGCCATTCCAATCCCCAATTCTGTAATTTCTTTATATTCCAGTAACCGATACTTTTAATACCCGACAGTTCTGTTTTACTGAGTTTTTTACCGGGATAAGCATCACGCGCAAGCGTAGTTAATTCTATGTCACCATTATCAGCAGCACCTTTCACAGGACTACAGTTATCGGCTTTGTACGACAATTTACCGCCAGGATCATAGAATTTTGCCCGTCGTTCCATTTCGAAAACAAAATTTCACAGTGAATGATTTTGAACAAGCACCGAGTTAAACTGCCATACATTTACAATTGTTCAGAAAACCTGACTCATTGAAAATGAATAGTGGATTTATCAATGTGCTTTGACAAATATATAAGAAAAAGTCAAGAAAGTAGCAATGAAGACTTAAACATAAATCAATTAACGATGAAGGGAATTGTAAAGCTTGGAATAAATATGGAGTTTGTGAGACCTCACGATCTTTCATTTGCGTTCGGTGTTCAAAAGGCTGCCGAAATCGGATACGAATACATCGAACCAATGGTTCATTTCGGAAGAGAACTTTTGAGTGAAGCGGGTTATTTTCACTCCGTGTCTCTTTTTGACGATCCGCTGGCCATTAAAGAGCTATGCAACAAATATAACGTCAAACTTTCAGGGTTGTCATCGCACACACCGCTTTGCAAACCCGAGATCAGTGTCGAATACCTAAAAATGGCAATCCGTTGGGCTGCCGAAGCCGGTGCACCGGTCGTTAATACCGACGAGGGACCCAAACCTTTCTGGACGACCAAAGCGATGGATTTCGAACTGATGAAATATACACTCACCGAAGCTTCGATGGTGGCAGAACGTCATGGAATAAAAATCGGGCTGGAACCACATCAGCAGTATAGCAAAACGCCGGAAGGACTTGAAAGCATTTACAATCTTGTTACTTCGCCATCCATTGGAATTAATTTTGATACCGGAAATAGTTATCTCGCAGGCGGTTCAGATGTTTACGAATGGCTCGAAAGTGTGAAAGACCGGCTTGTTCACCTTCATGCCAAAGATATAAGCCTGTCGCAAAGTAATGCTGAACGTGGGAAAGTCACGGGTACACCAGTTGGATGCGCCTGCGGTGACGGTGTCGTGGACTGGAAACGGGTGATTGATATTGTAAAATCGAGCGGTAAAGAGATCGTCTTCAGTGTAGAATGTGGAACAATAGATCAGGCGATCAGGAGTTTTGAGCATCTTTCACCACTTTTATAAACTAATCCTAATATGCATAAAGTCTTCATATTTTTTTTATTGGGTTGCATTTGTTTGACTGGTTTTTCAGCACCGGATAATTCATCTGCTCCGGTAAAAGATGGATTGATAAAGGTCTTAATTCTTAGCGGAAAGAATAACCATGAATGGCAAAAGACAACACCTGTTCTTGTCAGGATATTAAAAGATACAAAGCTCTTTTCAGTCAGTGTTACCGATAAACCTGAAACGTTGTTATATGCTGATCTGAAGAAATACAACCTCGTTGTCAGTAACTGGAATACCTGGCCGGATAATAAATTAAGATTAAGCAAACAATGGGAAAACGATTTTGAGAAATATGTGAATGAAGGTGGGGGAGTGCTTTCACTTCATGCGGGGGCTTCCTCTTTTTATGATTGGGAAGCCTGGCATCGCATTGGCATTGGAAGATGGGGAAAAGAGACGCATCACGGCGCTCCCACCCGGGGCAAAGTTTACGGTTTCGATCAGAATCACCCAATTACGAAAGGAATGAATGCTTTTTATATCATGGATGAGATCTGGGAGAAGACCGATATTTATCCGGAATCGAAAGCAATTGGTTCGTTATCTGCAACAGATGAAAAGGACGGACACCCGATTGATGTTCAGTCGGTTTTTGTCAGTCAGACCGGGAAGGGGAGAAGCTTTTTTACGACACTCGGGCATGATGAAAGGGCGCTTTTAAATTCTGGTTTGCAAACATTGTTGTTAAGGGCCGCTCAATGGTGTGCAGGCAGGGAGGTGACCATCGGATTGCCGGCAGAACTTCAAAAGAAGAACGCCATGAAAGATCAGTTTCATTGGAATCAAACAGATACCTCACTTACATTGAGCAATCATTCAGAAATTATCTGGCAATACAATTACAATAACCGTCTTGGAAAACCATATTTTCATCCCCTTACCGTCAATCACTCCGATCTCACCTGTGTTTCACCGCCCGATCATCCATGGCACCTTGGTTTGTGGTTTTCGTGGAAGTTTATCAATGGCATCAATTACTGGGAATACCTGAACGATTTCAAATCGCCCGAAACAGGGTTTAGATCGGAGGGTATTACTGAAATTGTTTCTAAGAAAATTGTCACAAATTCCGATTTTTCGTCCGATATCCGGATGGAATTCAATTATCATCCAGTCAATGGAAAACCGGTATTGGCCGAAGTGCGTAACCTCCATGTTTCCTCACCATTTCCCGATGGCAGTTATTACATCGATGAGGAACATCTGTTCCGCTCGTTGACGGACAGTGTCCTGCTCGACCGCACACCAATAACCGGAGAAACCGGCGGACAATCATGGGGTGGTTATGCGGGATTATCAATCCGGTTTAACCAGGATTATACTTCACCTCAAATCATCACATCTGCCGATAGCGTCCCTTGTCCGAAATGCAGCTGGATGTATATGGGATTTAATAACCTGACCGGCGCGAAAACGGGAATGGCGGTTTTGCAGCATCCGAAGTTCACAACAAATACGGCAAGCTGGTATGTGATCAACGATCCGAAAATTCCGTTTTACTATTACAGTCCGGCGATCTTGTTTGATGGTAAGCTAATTCTGAAAAAGGGGGAGACCCTTACACTGAAATACCGGATCTGGATGTTTCCGGGTGAAATAACCAAAGATAAATTGCAGCAGAAGTTTGAGCAATATCTTAATAAAAAACAGTAATTCAATACCCTGAAAGGGTTAAATATCAATAACCCCGGGTAAGGAGGAACGACGCAACCCGGGGTAGAAAAATACAAAATGGATAAAGGCGCATCTGGAAAGATAATAAGAACCGGCATTACCGTATGCGTCGCAAATTGAAACCAGGAAAGTTGCAGAATTTGAAAACATGTTTTAAGACAAATGATTACTTCATAAACCAAATAAAATGAAACCATGGCAATTAAAGTAGGATGTTTTGCATTGATCAACCCCTTTAGTCCGCTTGAAAATCAACTGGACCAGATCAAAAAATGGGGATTCAGCTG
>Ga0209511_1002943_pt1 | contig 13460 bp, 17 predicted proteins | sample SSSSmetaG_FD_184141 | JGI IMG/M metagenome (GOLD analysis project Ga0209511, IMG submission 184141) | Glacier valley bacterial and archeal communities from Borup Fiord, Nunavut, Canada, to study Microbial Dark Matter (Phase II) - ​SSSS... | ecosystem: Environmental > Aquatic > Freshwater > Ice >... | reverse complement strand
CACGGGCCAGGCGCAAGGCTTCGGCACGGAAGGCCGCGTCATAGCGCTGCCGTTTGGGGGGAGGGGCTTTTTCCATGGGTTCGGGAAATTAACACCTAATTCTCTCCTGTTTTACCCGACCACTCCAAATATCCACTACCAACAAGGCGTGTTCTTGGTGGCGCTGCGCCTGCCGTTGGCGTTGATAAAAGGCTTGTCGGCTCACACCAAACAGGCGGCAAAGGCTGCCGACGCTGGCCTTTGCGTTTCCTTGGCTTTGCAGCCTCAGAACTGTTTGGTGCCAGACTTTTTTCGGATGGGCACCTGTAAGTCGTTCTCGGCCACCTCAATCATGGTATGCAGAGCCAAAATCAGCAGATTGGCCTGGGCAAGGGTCTGCTCCAAGTCAGCATTTCGCTGCTGCAAGGCGAGGGTATCTTGGCGTTGGGTCTTGCTCATGGTGGGTAACGTGAGTAAGCCCGTTTGCAGCTTCTGGCGGTACAAACTCACCCAGTTACGCAGCGTATAGCCGTTGTGAATATCCAGGTCGGCCATTACCTGACTCGGCGCTTCTCCGCCAAAAAGAATACGGAACACGGCCGTCTCTTTCAACGCTTCGCTGTACTGAAACCGCGTAAGCAATTCTTGAATGTGGTTTTGCATGGGACAGTTTTTGCTTGAAAAACTGTCAACCTATTTCAGTGTAGGACACTTGTCTCGTTGGGCTGTCACCTAAACCAACATTCAACCTGACCGTCGCTAAGTCCTGTCCGAGCTGGTCCAACATCAGGCCGCAGTCATCACCCGGCAGACCGAGCCATCCAGCGCGTCTCCCATCGGCAGTACCGCTGGCCCATCCCAGGCCGCCCGCATCGCCTGATGCTGCAATTCTTCCACAACTTGAGCGTAGCGCATGGTACTTTGAATTTTGGCGTGCCCCATTACCCGCTGCAATACCGCCACCGCCATCCCCCGCAACAGACTTTGCACCGCGAACGTGTGACGGGCCGTGTGCATCGTCACCAGCTCGTGGAGCGGCACCCCTGCCTTTACCACTTGCCCCCCCACCGCGCTCACCACTTCCACCTGCCGGCTAAGCCCCGCCAGCTGCGTTATGCGCTTCAAGTACCGGTTCATCGGCTGATTGGCCAGAACCGGCAGCAGCCGCGCCCCTTCAAATTGCCGCTCCGGCCGCGCGTACCGGTCCAGGATTTCCGCCGCCAACCGGCTCAAGTAGATGCTCACCGTGGCCCGCGTCTTGGTTTGCACCAGCCGCAGCACCCGGTCCCCGTTGCCATTGGCCCCCAGCATATGCAGGTTCCCAGCGTGCAGCGCCGCTACGTCCGAGTAGCGCAGCCCCGTGTAGCAGCAGAACAGAAATACGTCCCGCGCTGGCTCCAGCGTTTTTGGCAGCTTCACTTCCACCAGCCGGGCCAGGTCTGCCCCCGTCAGGTAAGCTTTCACCTGGTCCGTGTACCGCACCTCAACTCGCTTCAATTCCAGTCCCAGCGTCGTCCCCCGCTCGTCCTGCGCGTGCCGCAGAAAAGTCTTCAAGTCCTTTAGCACCGAGTAAATACCGTTGTCAGAAAGCCCGCAAGCTGCCCGCAAGTACCCCACAAACTCGTCGTGCAGGGCTGAATCATATTCCCCCACCGCCAACCCGCCGCGCCGCGTCTTGTCCAGGAAGGCCGCTAAGTGGTTGCAGGCCGTCTTGTAGTGCCGCACCGTGTGAAAGGCATACCCTCGCCCTCTCAGCACTTCCCTAAATTCCGCGAATCGGGCCACCAGCGTCGGCTCTTCTTTCACTACCGACTCGGCCGGGTTCACCGCTTCACGCATCAGCGCCACACTCGGTGCCACATTGGCCGCCCGTAACTCCCGGTACCTGTCTTCCAGCCGCCGCACCAGGGCCGCCAGCCCATCGTTCGCGCTCTGGTAACCTGGAAAGGAGCGCCGGAACTCTTGTTCTTTCTCGTTCCACTGCCGCAACTCACACCGCTCTTTGGTCGAGCAGCGCAGCCGCACCCCATCAAAACAAGCCACCACATAGACCGGTACCGTGCCCGTCTTATCCTGCTTATCATTCCGAAGCTCAAAGGAGATTTTCATGGGGTCAGTAAAAACAGGTGGCAGAGGAGGTGGCAGAAACTTGTTGGTAAGTCCAGGTAAACCCATAGGTAAACCCCAACTGGACCGAACGCAAAAAAGCCCCAAAAACTGCATCTGTTGCCAGATTTACAGCTTTTGAGGCTTGATTTATGGAAGGTCGTTAACCCCCCCAGGTACCCGGAGCCGGGGTAACACCTTATCAGGTTGTCGGCTCGTAAATGCTACTAAATCAACTCGCTAAGGAATCAATAAACTAAGAGTGCTACTTGTTGGATGCGTGATTGGGTGCGTTTTCTTCCAGATGCCGCCGCACCTCACCCCGGTCAAGCCCTGCTATGTCAATCACCTCCCAGAGCCGTTCTATCGTCACATCGGGCGCACTAGGCACGTACGAACTGATGTAGCCACGCACCCGCCAGAGCTGACTTATTTCCGATGCCTCCAGCGCGTAGGGCTTCCGGTGGTAGTTGTCGGAGTAGAGCAATACTTCCTGATTCTCGTCCGTGATGCGCGCCCGCAGGCGTTTGAGCATAACGCTCTCCGTCGTCACCACCACGTACACTTCACCAGGTTCGAGCAGCCGCCAGTTATCCACGAACGAGGCCACCACAATGTCCCGATGGTTCAGCGTCGGCTCCATGCTATCGCCGGCCACCTCAAACGCCCGGAAGGTGCCCGATTCAAAGCCAGGAACCCGGTAGTGGCGTAGCTGCCCGTGGAATACCGGCTCGTTGTGTTGGCGCGTGTAGCCGGCTTGGGCAACGATGGGCACGAACTCCGTATTTTCCTCCCCATCCAGCCCTACGGTTACCGTCAGCACCCGCGAGGCACCGCCCACCGCTGACTCCGTACGCGGCCCCACCGGCAAGACCCGGGGCGCGGCTTGTACCACCCCACCCAGCAGCATCGGCCCCGACCCCAACAGCAACCAGCCCGGCGACACGTCCGGGAACGCGGCCAGTAAGTCCACCAGCGTCTCGTAGCTGGGCCTGACTTCGTTCGCCAGCAGTTTGTAAAGTTTGGAGTTACGGCCCTTGTAGCCCAGGCGCTCGTTCGCCTCGTTCGTGCTGAGCCGGTAGTGACTCAGAATAGCCTTGATGCGCGCCCCCGTGTCCGCATCAACGCCGACAGGCCAAACTTTTTCGGTTTGTTGCTCAGTTGCTTGCATAGATTATTACGAAATTTTGCGTATCTGGTGCAGATTTTACGTAATGTTACAGGTTACTTGTACGGCCGCGATACAACAAATATACGAACGGCGTAACAAAATGCAAGACCCGCACAACATATTACCCGACCCGCCCACCCTGGCCGACCTCGTCCGCAGCCTGGGCAAACGCTCCAACGTGGTACCCGAAGCCATGCGCCTACTTACCGAAAGGGGCCACGAGTACAGCTTCTCGACCATCTACAGCACCATCCGACGCAACGGCACCAACAATGCCGTCATCGAAGCGGCGCTGCTCGATGCCATCGCCACCGAGCGCCAGGCCAGAGCCGAGCGCAGCGCCCGCCGCCAAGCCGTAGCCGCTACCTAGCCCATGCAGCCCGCCTACATCGTGCCCGCCGCCGAGTGGGACACCCTTACCGCCCGCCTGGCCCGCCTCGAAGCCGCCGAGGCCGCCCGCCTGCTGGCCACCACCGCCCCCCAGCCCGACGAGGTGCTGAGCACCCGCGCCGCCGCCGCCCACCTGGGCCTGAGCATCGATGCCGTGCTCCGCGCCCGCAGCGCGGGCCGCCTGGCCGGGGTCCGGCTCAACGAAAAGGACTGGGGTTTCCGCCGCTCAGTGCTCGATAAGTACCCGCGCCGCGGCATCCGCCGCCCAGCTGACACCGCCACCATCGCCGGCAAGCCGGCCTAACCCCTCCCAGCCCCATGAGCACCACCCTGGCAGTAGTCGGCCCTACCACGCCCGACACCAAGCTTTCCGTCATCACCCTGCAAAAAGCCCGCGTCAAAAAGGGCTTGCTGTACGCTGAGTTCGCCGAGCAAACCACGCTCGACGACCCCGCCCGCCAGTTCACTATGCAGGGCACCCAACCCATTCACGACGACCTCGTGAACGCGCTGGCCGAGCTGATACCCCATTTCGTCAGCCTCACCGAGCAGCTGCCCGTGAACCACGCCGAGGAAGACCGCCAACCCTTCACCGTGTCGGGCTTCAGCCTCAGCAACAAGAACGGCGTGACGCTCAGCGGCAGCCGCACCCTGTCCGGCGGCAGCGTGCTCAACATGACCGCTCCATTCGTGAGCTTCGATGAAGAGGCTTTCGAGGAGTACGACGGCGCGCAGAAGCTGGAGCAAGCCATGAGCACCGTACTGGCTGAGGTCGAACTGGCCCTACGCGGCAAGTGCAGCGAGGCCGGCCGGCAGCTCGACCTATTCGAGCAGCAGCCCGAGGAAGCCATTACCGAGTTTGGCGAGACGACTCACGAGCAGCAAGCCCCCGTCAAGAAGCGCAAGGCCCGGCGCGTGGCCAGCACCACCAAAGTCAGCGCTGCATAATGAAGCTCCCGGCCCTGCAATTCTACCCCGGCGACTGGCACAAAGACCAGGGGGTACAAGCCCTTGATTTAGAGCAGCGTGGCGCGTGGTTCGAGCTGTTGCTCATGATGCACGACAGCGACGAGCGCGGCGTACTGGTGCTCAACGGGCAGCCTATGTCTGAGGCAGTTATCGCCCGCCGACTCGGTTTGCTTAACCAAACTGCCAACCAAATCCTAACCACCCTCCTAACCTACGGCGTGGTCAGCCGCCGCGAACACGACGGCGCGCTTTTTTGCCGCCGCATGGTGAAAGACGAGAAAATACGTCAAATTAGGACAGAATCGGGAAAACGTGGCGGTAATCCAAGTTTGGTTAAGCAAATTCCAACCAAGGCCCCAAGCAAAAGCCAAGCAAAAGCTAACCAAAGCCCCAAGCAAATTCCAACCCCTTCAATTACATCTTCAATTACAACTTCGGTTAATAAAGAGAGAGGAGCGGCTAACGCCGCCCCCACGCCCGCGCCCCAGGTTTTGGAGGCTGAAAAACCAGTCGTCGGGAAGAAAAGGTCGGGCGCGGCCGGCGCGGCGGCCCGGCCCACGCTGGCCGACATCCAGGCCCACGCCGCCACCGCGCACCCCGGCCCCGAAGCCCAGGCAGAGGCCGCCGCCTTCCACGACCACTACCAAAGCAACGGTTGGCGCGTCGGCAAAAACCCGATGACCGACTGGCCCGCCGCCTTCCGCCAATGGATGCGTCGCCGCCCCCAGTTCCAACCCGCCGGCGTTGACTCCCCTCCCTACCGGGGAGGGGCCGGGGGAGGGGCTGCCACGCCCGCCCGCGCCCGCACCGCCCCCAAGCCCAACGACCCCACCCGCTACAGCTAAACCCCCCATGAGCACCCCCCCCAACGTCCACGACGCGGCCCGCCGCGCCGCCATCCGCACCCCCACCGGCGGCCACCTGCCCCCCCAGGCACTCGACCTCGAAGCCGCCGTGCTCGGTGCGGCCCTGCTCGAAGCGCCCGCCACCCGTACCCTGCTGGCCTTGCTCCAGACCGAGGAAGTGTTCTACAGCACCGCCCACCAGCAGGTGTACCTGGCCATCCGCAACCTGACCACCCAGGGCCTGGCCGTGGACATGATTACCGTCGTCAAGCAGCTCAGCCAGCAAGGCACCTTGCAACGCGTCGGCGGCATGGCTTTCGTGGCTGGCCTGACCATGAAAATCAACTCGGCCGCCCACCTCGAAACCCACTGCCGCCAGCTCCAGCAGTACCACGCCCGCCGCGTCGTCATCAGCAGCGGGGCCGAGCTGCAAGCCTATGGCTACGACGAAACCCGCGACCCGCTCGACCTGGTGACAATGGCCCAAACCAAGCTCACCACCCTGCACCGCACGATGGAGGCCCGCCAGGGCCAGACCGCCGCCGCCGCCTTCGACCCCACCTTCGACCAACTAGCCCGCGCCGCCACCCAGCAAGGCCCCACCGGCATCCCCACCGGCCTGGCCGAACTCGACAACCTGACCGGCGGCTGGCAACCGTCCGACCTGATAATTCTGGCCGCCAGGCCCGGAATGGGCAAAACGGCGGCTCTGCTTCACTTCGCCCGCACCGCCGCCCTCGACCACGAGCACCACGCCGCCGTGTTCTCCCTCGAAATGCCCACGCTCCAGCTCATGCAGCGCCTCGTCGCCAGCGAGGTGCCCGGCTACTCCAACTCCGACCTGCGCCGCGGCAACCTGCCCGGCGGCCTCGACCAGGTCGCCCACATCCGCCAGCAGGCCCAGCGCCTACGCACTCACGGGCACCGGCTGCACTTCGACGACACGCCCGGCCTGAGCATCCAGCAGCTGCGCGCCAAATGCGCCCGCCTGCACGCCCAGCACCCCCTGGGCATCGTGCTGGTCGATTACATCCAACTGATGAAGGGCGAGCAGAAGGGCAACCGCGAGCAGGAAATAGGCAGCATCACCCGAGGACTGAAGGAGTTGGCCAAGGAGCTGAACGCCCCCGTCATCGCCCTTTCCCAACTCAGCCGCGACGTGGAGAAGCGCGGCGGCGACCGCCGCCCCGGCCTGAGCGACCTGCGCGAGTCCGGCAGCCTGGAGCAAGACGCCGACAGCGTAGTGTTTTTGTGGCGCGGCGAATACTACCACATCAGCCAGTACAGCAACGGAGCCAGTACCACCAACACCATTCTGTTCGATGTCGCCAAGCACCGAAACGGCGCTATTGACGAAGTGATTGCTCGCTGCAATTTGCGCAGAGGCATATTTTCCGACTTGCACGAACAGCCTGTATGCGCAGCATCATTCTAAGACCGCGCCCATGAACCACCCCACCACCACCCACGAGCAGCGCCTCACCGAGCTACGCCGCGAGCTGGCCACCCGCGAGGACGTGTACCCCCGCTGGGTAACCATTGGCAAGATTGCCCAGCGCACCGCCGACCACCGCAGCCAAGTCATGCGCAACGTGCTCGCCGACCTTGAAAAGCTGTATCAGGTGCCGCCTATGCCCATCCAAACCCAACTGTTCGCCAACGAGCAGACCCCCACCAAGCCCCAGCGTGGGCTTTACGCCGAGCACTAGCCCATGAAGCCCGACACCCAGACCCCGCTCGAACTCTACGACCTCAAAGCCGACGAAATAACGGCGCATATTCTGGGCTACCTGCGAGCGCGGGGTTACGTCGTCTGGGCACAGGACAACCGAGGCCGCTACAACCCCAAGACCGGCCGCTGGTACCCACACCCCAACAACCGCGTGGGCGTATCTGACATCATCGGTTATCGGCGTTCTGACGCAAAATTTATAGGGGTCGAAGTCAAAGCCGGAAAAGACCAGCTCAGCAACTACCAAGTTGACTTTCTCAACGAGCTGAAGGTGTGTACCGGCCTGCCATTCGTAGCCTACAGCTTCGCCCAATTCGTCCAGTCATTCGAGCGGCGCGGCCTGCATCTGGTGGCCAGCAACGCCACTCACGATGCTACTGCACCACCATATCCGACGAGCCTACAGAGTCCCTCAACCACTCACGACGAGCCAGCACCTTACCACCACGAGCGCCACCATAGGCTGTAAGCTCTACTTCAGAAAGCCCGCTTTGAATAGCTCACCCTGGCCACCACCGCCTCGCCCAGTGGGGTAGCCAAGTAAGCCAAGCAGTGGGTGCCGTCACGTAGGCCGACTCTGCTGAAGCTGGTAGAGGCACCAAGGCCGGGTCGATTATAAATTGCTCTACTTGTACCCGAATAACATGGAGGCCCGCGAGCTTGGCGTGACAAATGCGGTGGTTGCCTCCCCAGAAAATAATGTATTCGTCACCGTACTGCCGAACCGTTATGGGTTGCGACGTTGGCAGCAGACTTTGCGAATGGTCAATATTATCGCACACCATGGCTACATATTCCGCGTCAGTGCTGCGCTTGGGCATACTTTCCAGCATGGCTAACCAATCGCCACCATGATAGCTGTCATGAGTTGTGCCAACAACTTTGCTCAGTTCTATCTCGGTTACAATTGTGGAGACTGGTTCTTTTGGGTACCACTCAAAATTTATTACCTCGTCCTCTCTCTTGACTTTTTCGCGCTGCCAGGCTTTAGGCTGATACATAACAAATAATATTGTTCGGTAAAGAAGCAGCGGAAAGACGATACGGAGAAATCTCGTCTTTTCAGACGCAGCAGTCAGGATGCAAGGCAACGCGCTGGGCTCCCAATCTTATTTCGCGTACTTTTGAAGCAAAGCACAGTACCAAATCGGGCTGCTCTATTCTAGCAATGAGCAGACAACCAGCAACTAAGTGGAGCCAACAACCATCCCCGTGACCGATACCCACCCGCTACAATCCTTACACCTGGATGCCCTGTCCGGCTTGCGTAGTTTGCCCGATAAATCGGCGCAGGTGGCCCTGACTTCACCGCCTTTTTACCTGCTACGCCGCTACGGCACCCCCACCACTTGGCCCGATGGCTGGGAAGGCGAACTGGGCCACGAAGCCCACCCCAACGACTTCGTGAAGCACTTGCTCAACGTATTCGATGAAGCGCACCGGGTGCTGAAAGACGATGGCTGCCTGTGGGTGAACCTGGCCGACACGTACAATAACCGCCAGGGCAAAAAAGGAACCACCAACGCCCCCAACGGCTCTGATGGCCGCTTTGCGGCCGGGGGCCGCGGCTACGCCGAGTCGTTGCGCGCCCAGCCCGAATTTTTCAAGCACAACGTGCCCAGCATCGGCCACAAGTCCGAAATGGGTGTGCCCTACCGCTTCCACCTGGCCATGACCGACCCCGACTTTCGGCGCTTCGTCGGGGCCGAGCCGGGGCCGCAATGGATTTGCCGGCGCACCATCATCTGGGCCAAGTCGCTGGTCCGGGTCGAAAATCAGGAGTCGGAAGGTAATGCCATGCCTGAGCCTACCAAGGACCGCCCATCCCGCAACTACGAATTTCTGTTCCTCTTTTCCAAGCGCCCTACCTACCGCTTCGACCGCACGGCCATCGACGTGGCCGCCCGCTCCAGTAGCCGCCAGGGCGACAAAACCAACCCCGGCTCGGTGTGGGAAACTCAGTGCGAAATCCTGTCCGATAGTTCGGAGGACATGGATGGGCTCTGGCGCGTCAATTCCGAAGCGTCGCCCTACCGGCACGTAGCCATGTGGCCCCGCGCCCTAGTGCGCCAGATGCTGCTGCCTACCACCCGCCCCGGCGACACCGTGCTCGACCCTTTCGCCGGCAGTGGCACCACCGGCGAGGTGGCCCACGAACTGGGCCTGAACGCCATCCTGATTGAACCCTCACCCGTTGCCCGCGAGGCCAGCAAGAGCCGCCTCACCTCGCTCAACGGCCAGCTTTTCCACCAGCACTAAATGCAGCCGTTAGTTCCTGAAGAAGGCGGAGCCGAGTTTGCTCCCGCCACCGTTACCCGTGCCTTCGGCGAAGAAAACCGGACCCGCCTGCTGAAAAAATACTTCGCCGAAGCCGGCCCCGTCACGGCCGCTACCGCCTGGGAGCATGTGTACCGGCTGCTGCTCTGGATTGACCGCACCACCGCCCTGGCCCACTGCTACGAATCAGACAAGTGCCAGCCGGGCCGGCCCTGGTACGCCCGCTCCCTGGCCTTCCACGCCTGGGTATCAACCGCGCTGGGCGTAACGCCCGCCACGCTGGGCGAGCACATTGATTGGCTGTTCCGGGAGGCCGTTAAGGACCTGGCCGGTCAAGCCTTCGCTGGCCGCTCCGCCGCCTACCTCCAGCAGCGCCAGCCCTACGAGGACCAGCACTTTCCCGAACCCGGCGAAGACCCCGAGCTGGTGGCCATTATCAAGGAAATGCTCGGTACGCACTTCCAGACCAACCCCACCGAAGCCGAGTACCGCACCCTGGCCAGCCGCATCTACGCCCACGTTACGCAGGAGAACAAGCGTAAAAACCTGGTTGGCGAAGGCTTCGAGGACGTACTGGGGGCCGTCGTCCGGCAGCTGCACCCGCAGGGCCTCGACGTGCGCAACCGCCCCATGCTCCATTCGGTGCCTGGCTTCCACCCGCCCCGTGGCAACGATAAAATTCGCAAAGTGGACCTGGTGCTCATCAAAGAAGACCTCCGCACCCTGGTTAGCGCCAAGTGGAGCGTCCGGGCCGACCGCGAAGAACAGTTTCACAGCGACTTCGAGACGTACAACGCGCTGGAATCAAAAGGTATCAGCTTCGACTATAGCCTTATTACCAACGAGTTCGATGCCGCCCGGCTGAAAGCCGCCTGTGAGCGGCGGCGGCAGAATGCGCTGCTCTTCACCCATGTGGTTCACATTAACCCGGCCGGGGTACTGGCCGCCTACGGCGACAATAGCAACGAGTCTATCAACGCCGTGCGTGCTCACATTGCCTCTGGCCGGCTCAAAAGCTTGCAGGGCTGGCTGGAAACTGTTGGCGCAGCTTCGTAGAAATTTTCTGATGACCTACCAAGACCTCTACGCTCGCATCGTGCAGCAGCTAAAGCTCACCACGGTGCATCCGCTCCACAAAGCCATACTGGAAGAGTGCTGTGAGAATGCCCTTGCTAATGAGCAAGGCGTAACCGATGAAATTCAGCTACAGTACGCCGTTCAGGTAGCTTTTCTCACGTGTTTGCGGGTGATGCAGGGCGTCGTTCGCGGGTCGCTCGAAGCGGCTAACGCCGACCAGGCAACGCTGCAATACAGAGGCCAAACCTTCGTCATTTTGGCTAATTCGACTCTATTAAGCAAGTAGGTAGTAGGTGCTGCCCATTGAAAAGGGCGGACCATATGGCCTGCCCTTTTTCTACACCTCGAAATGCGGCCCGTCCTTGAATTCCGGCCAGTCCCCACCCCACCGCACCCGCGCATCGGCCGCCTTCATCAGCCGCGCAAACTTGCTCAGCAGCAGCCCCGACCACGACACCGACCCGTCCGGCAGCAGAAAGGCTACATCAATAGCTGGAGTCGGCCGCTTGTTGTGATTTGATTCGCCCCCGCGCTTATACGTCACCACCGGCCCCGGCTTGCTCCGCCCTTGCGCGTACAGCTCATCTTGACGCTCCGGGCTACGGTAGCACTCCGTCACGATAGGTAGCCCCAGCAGCCGCAGCGCCGGGTCGCCCACCCACCGCCCCAGCGCCACCCGGTAAGCCTCCCGCAGCTGAGGCACCGCCTCAGCCAGCCGCGCAAACTGCCGCGCAGCCTGAGCCTGGCTAAGCGTCGGCGCGACCCGCGCAAGCCTCAGCGCAGCCCCAGCGCCCCCAGCGGCAGGCACGACAGCCTTATTCAGCGGCGCGGACGACATCGGCAGCAGCGGCTACGGTTGGAGCAGGGACAGCAGCAGGCGCGGTAGCAGCGTCGGGCGCGGCCGGCGTGACATCGGCAACAGCCCCATCGGCGGGCAGCTTCACCACAGCCTCGGGCTGCTGAAACATCTTGCGCACGGTGGCATAAATGGTAACGAGGCCCACCACCACCTGCACCAGCGTGTGAATGAACGTCTCGATTTCCCCGCTCGTCGGCGGCGTGAACGTGTGGATGCCAAGTTGACCCAAGGCACCGGTGGCCAGAATTTCTACTTCCTGACCGAATTTGCTACTACTGAAGACCATGTTGCAGAGGTGTAAAAATGTGCGTTAATATTCGCAAACTTACGAACGTCTCACCATAGAAGATAGTTGCGGCTATTCTTGCCCGTTAATTGTATTATTTTGGGCGCATCCCCCTCCGCTTACGCTCCGGGGGTCGGGCTGTCCGCCACTCCGCTTCGCTTCGGCCCTACGGGCACCTCCCGTTGGTCGGTTGGCTCCCATCCCTTGTATGATTGCAGTGCCTTTCGTCGAGAGGCAGCCAGAAAAGGAAACGGGGTCACCCACTATCCCTAAAGGCGACGCTTCGGCGCTGACCTTGAGCGCTAGAGCCTGTGCCCCGTTTCCCGTTTTTGCCTGAAGACTGAACAGTATGAAGGGAGCCCACCCGACTAGGTGGCAGCATCCCGCATGTCGACAAGGAGAGTTGCGGTAGAAACCGGACTGGCTGATTCTTATCCCTTTTTTTCTGTTTCCTTATGCCAACAACTTCTTCCCCGACGGCCCCGCTCAAATACGTCGTGGGCATCGACATTGCCAAAGACACGTTCGTGGCCTGCTGCGGCCGCATCGAGATGAGCCAGCACTTGCGCTTCGGCAAAGAAGCCACCTTCGACAATACGGCGGCCGGCTTCGCGGCCCTCCTGGTCTGGACGGCCCGACAGCAGCCGGCAGCCGCCCCCCTTTGGTTCGTGGTCGAGGCCACGGGCGTGTACTACGAGGAGTTAGCCTATTTTCTTTCCGATAAGCAGCAAACGCTAAGCGTTTTGTTGCCCAATAAAGTCAAGCACTTTGCCCAGAGCACCGAGCAAAAGAGCAAGACCGACCAACTCGATGCCCGCCTGCTCTGCCGCCTGGGCCTGGAACGGGCCTTGCCCACCTGGCAGCCGCCCACCCCGGCCTTGCGGACGCTGCGGGCGCTGGCCCGCGAGCGCCAAAGCCTGACCCGGCAGGGGGCGCGACTCAAAACCCAGCGTCACGCCTACGCCCACAGCTACCAACCCGATGCCCGGACCCTGCAACGGCTGGCCGTGCGCCAGCACCTGCTGGTAGAGCAGCTCCGGGCCGTGGACCAGGACCTGGCCGCGCTGCTCGAAGCCGAGCCGGAACTAGCCCGCAAGCTGGCCCACCTGACCAGCGTACCCGGCATCGGTCTGACGACGGCCATTGTCGTGGTGGCCGAAACCAACGGCTTCGTGCTCATCGAGAACGAGCGGCAACTGGCCTCCTATGCGGGCTTGGACGTAGTGCAGCGCCAAAGCGGCCTCTCGGCGCAGGCCACGCGCATCTCCCGCCGGGGCAACGTGCATTTGCGCCAAGCCCTCTACCTGCCGGCGATGAGCAGCTTGCGCTACAACCCGCAACAGATGGCCTTCTATGCCCGGCTGCGGGCCCGCCAGCCCAGTGGCAAGCCGGGCGTGATTGCCGTCATGCGTAAGCTGCTGCTGCTCTGCTACTCGCTGTGGAAAAATGACCAGCCCTACGACCCGCACTACCACCCAGCGCAGTTAGCCGAAAAAGAAGTAGCCCCGGCCACGTAAACGTGCCGAGGCTACGCAGGATGAACCCAAAGGCCCTCCTTAAAGTGGCCCAAAGATAAAAAAACTCACCCGATTACTTGCTTTTCATCACAGTATCTTGCGCGGGCTACGGTAGCTCCAGGCGCGACAGGGCCACGCAGCCCGCCCTCCGGGACGTGCAGCGCGGCCAGGTCACCGCCGCCACAAGCCCAGACGTTAGCCCGAGCAACCGCCCGCTTCCCGTTGGTCAGCAGGCTACCAAAAGCATACGCC
>Ga0209511_1002941_pt1 | contig 13465 bp, 3 predicted proteins | sample SSSSmetaG_FD_184141 | JGI IMG/M metagenome (GOLD analysis project Ga0209511, IMG submission 184141) | Glacier valley bacterial and archeal communities from Borup Fiord, Nunavut, Canada, to study Microbial Dark Matter (Phase II) - ​SSSS... | ecosystem: Environmental > Aquatic > Freshwater > Ice >... | reverse complement strand
GCCTGTTTCTGGTGCGCCGCACCCGCTCGTTCGTGAAGCAGAACTACGCGTTTGCCGACTGCCCGCAGTGCGCGGCCCGGCTGCTGCCGACCGATGCCACCTGCCCCGGCTGTGGCGCACCGCGCAACGAGGCCAGCCGCCGCTATCTGCTGTTTGCCAATGGCAACCGGTCGTATTTCCCCGACCGGCTGCCCCGCACTGTACAGTTCAGCACCCAGGACCCTGGCGACCCTTACGCCCTGCTGTATTCGGACGAGGTAGTAGCCATCATCGACCAGCTTAAGCTGCCGCGCTACGGCCTGGAAGGCTACCTCAACCCCCGGCCTAAGCAGCCCGCCACCGCCGACGAGCAGCGCATTCTCGACGGCCTCTCGCGGGCCGGCCGCCGCCTGATGGGCTTCTGCCGCACCAACCTGTTCAAGCGCCTCGAATCGAGCGGCGAGGCCTTTTTGCGCTCGGTCGAGCGCCATATCCTGCGCAATCTGCTCTTCGTGTACGCCATCGAGCAAGGCTTACCGCTGCCCATTGGGGCCCAGGACGCGGAGTTGCTGGACACCGACTTTACCGACGAAGACGACCAGGACGACGCGGGTTGGACCCTGGCGGCCCCCAATGCCCCGCTGGCCGCGCCCACCGCGCGCTTCCAGGCCCGCAACGCGGCCGAGCTGGGCCACGCCGCGGGCCGGGTGTACCGGTTTTTGCATCAGCAGCGCGCCAAGCGGTTTCGCTGGCTGCGACCCGACCTGGTACGGCCGGCGCTCAAAAAACACCTGCTGGCCGACGTAGCCGAGCTCTCGCGTGTGCTGGCTCTGGGACAGACGTGGTCGGCCGGGCGCGACGTGAAGCTGCAACAGCTTCGCAAGCTGCTCATACAACAGCATCCGCAGCAGAAGATTTTGCTCTTCAGCCAATTTGCCGACACCGTGCGCTACCTGCACGAGGCCCTGGCCCCGGACGTACCCGCCCTCGCCGCCGTAACCGGGACCACCGACGACCCCACGGCGCTGGCCTTCCGCTTTTCGCCGGTGAGCAACGGCAAGCGCGACCAGGTGAAGCCGGCCGATGAAATCCGGGTGCTGCTCACCACCGATGTGCTGAGCGAAGGCCAGAACCTCCAGGATTCCCACATTGTGGTGAACTACGACCTGCCCTGGGCCCTTATCCGGCTGGTGCAGCGCGCCGGCCGCGTGGACCGCATCGGGCAGCAGGCCGAACAGATTTTCTGCTACTCCTTTCTGCCCGCCGAGGGCGTTGAGAAAATCATCCGACTGCGCGAGCGGGTACGCCAGCGCCTGCTGGAAAACGCCGAAGTTATCGGGGCCGACGAGCAGTTCTTCGACGACGACGCGCCAGCCGCCGCCCTGCACGACCTCTACCACGAGCGCCCCGGTGCCCTCGATGGTGACGACGACCGCGAGGTGGACCTTTCCAGCCAGGCCCTGAGCGTATGGCAAAACGCCCTGCGCCGCGACCCCACCGGCAAACTGCGCAAGCTGATTGAGGAGCTGCCCGGCGTGGTGTACAGCACCAAGCCCCTGGCCGCCGACGGCGTGGGCTTTGGCCCCGAGGGCGTCCTCGTGTACGTGCGCACCCCCCAGAGCACCGACGCGCTGGCCTGGCTCGACCGCCACGGCCGCAGCGTCACCGAGTCGCCGCTAGCCATTCTCAAAGCGGCCGAATGCACCCCCGACACGCCCACCCGCCCGCGCTTGCCCAACCACCACGAGCTAGTGGCCCAGGGCGTGGCGCTGGTGTCGCGCGAGGGCCACGGCAGCAAGGGCGGACAGCTGGGCCGCCCCGCCGGCGCGCGCTTCCGCACTTACGAGCGCCTCAAAAGCTACGTGGAGCAGAACCCGGTTTTCGTAACCGACGAGCTGCGCCGGACCTTGGAGGCCATCTACAACGCGCCCCTTACCGCCTCAGCTACCGACACGCTCAACCGCCGGCTCCGCGACCAGGTAGTCGATGAAGAGTTGGTAGAGGTCGTCCTGAACCTGCACGCCGACGAGTTGCTCGTCGTCAAGCAAGGCCCCAACCACGTCCGTGACCCGCACATCATTTGCTCTTTGGGCCTTTCCAACTAACCACCCTTATCCACCCACCTGTTTGGCTTCCCTCCCCACTGGAGAGGGGCCCGATGAATGGGGCCTCTTTCCATGCTCGCCACCACCCTCAACCTCCCCCGCACCCGCCGCCTGCTTGATTCTTTCGGCTGGGCCGACCTCTTCATTGAGGAGCTGGGCTGGAGCCGCCCACCCGCCAGCAGCCCGCCGCTGGCCCTGCTGGTGGCCGCCGATACCTTCACCCTGCGGCCCATTGCCCACCTGGGCGGGGCTTGGGTGTACGGCGTGAGCAGCCCCACCGGACTCATCCCCGACCAACAGGCCCGCCTGGCATTACACCGCGCCACCCTGAGCCGCCAGCGCGAGCACCTGCTCATTTTTGAGGATATCGGCCAGTACCAAACCCTCTGGTCGTGGCCGCGATTCGAGGGCGGCAAGCTATTGGCTCGTACCCATCTCTACGTCAAGGGCCAGCCCGGCGACTTGTTTCTGTCCAAGCTCAGCAACATCTATTTCGACCTCAATGAACTGGACGAAACTGGCGCGGCCGACCTGGTAACCGTCACCAAGCGGCTTAAGAAAGCCCTCGATGTCAGCCCCGTCACCCGCGAGTTCTACAAGGTCTTCAGCCAGCAGCAGCTGCAAGTGGTGGCCGCCGTGCAGGGCCTGCCCAACGAACCCCGCCGCCAGCAGCATTACGCCTCGGTGCTGCTCACCCGGCTGATGTTCGTGTATTTCCTGCAAAAGAAATTTTTGCTCGACAACGGTAACGACCATTACCTGGAGCAGAAACTGGCCGCCCACAAGGCCTGGGCTGCCACCCAGCCGGGCACCCCGCCCACATTTTACCGGCGATTTTTGCGCGAGCTGTTCTTCCAGGGCTTCGCGCTCCACCCCGAACACCGCGACCCGGCCGTGGCTCCGCTGCTGGGCACCATTCCGTACCTCAACGGCGGCTTGTTTTTACAGCATCCCATCGAGCAGGAATATCCCGACCTCGACTTACAGGACGAGGCCATTCAGCAGCTGCTGGGCGTGTTCACCCGCTTTTCGTGGAACCTCAACGACCAGGCCGGCGGGCAGGACAACGAAATTAACCCCGACGTGCTGGGCTACATTTTCGAGAAGTACATCAACACTAATTCCAGTAAGCAGAAGGGGGCCGGGGCCTTCTACACGCCCACCGAAATCACCACTTACCTCTGCGACCAGACCGTGGACGGCCTGCTACTGCGCGCCTGCAACGACCCCGAGGGCCAACCCGCCATCAAGGGAACGCCGGCCTACCACTTCGGCACTCTCGACGAGTTGCTCATGCACCTCGACGACCGTCTGGCCAAAAAGCTGCTGCTCGACGTGCTGCCCCACCTCTCGCTCCTCGACCCGGCCTGCGGCTCCGGCGCTTTTCTGGTGGCAGCCCTCAAAAAGCTCGAAACGGTGTACATAGCCGTGGTGGGCTACGTGAGCGTGCGGGCCACCGATACTTGGCTGCGTGATTGGCTAAAAAAAGCGCAGGGCCACAAAAACCTGGGCTACTTCATCAAGAAGGAAATCATCACCCGCAACCTGTTCGGCGTGGACCTGATGGACGAGGCCGTTGAAATTGCCCGCCTGCGGCTGTTCCTGGCCCTGGTGGCCACCGCCGAGAAACCCGCCGACTTGGAGCCGTTGCCCAACATCGACTTCAACCTCATGGAAGGCAATGGGTTGGTGGGCCTGCTCCACATCCGGGAGGAAGACTTCAATCGCTACGCCAAAAACGAACTGACTCAGTTTGACCTTTTCGCCCCCGAGTACCAGGATTTGCTGCGCCAGAAAACCCAGCTCATCGACGAGTATAAGGGCCTTGATGCCGGCCACCTGCCCAACGATACCGGGCTGGGGCTGCTGCGCGACGCTATCCAAAAGAAGCTCGACGCGGCCCGCGACACTTTGAACCAGGTGCTGGTGGCCAGCCTACAAGCGGCCAAAGTAGGCTTTCAGCAGGCCCGCTGGGATGCGGCCAAGGGCAAAGAAACCTACACTAAAACCCGCCTCACTGCCGCCCACCTGCGCGAGTTGCGCCCCTTCCATTGGGGCTACGAGTTTAACCGGGTGCTGGTGGAGCGCGGCGGCTTCGATGCCATCATTGCCAATCCGCCCTGGGAAACTTTCAAGCCCAACGCCAAGGAGTTCTTCGAGGAGTACGCCGAGGTGGTGCAGAAGAAGAATATGCGCATCGAGGACTTCGAGCAGAAGAAGGCCGAGCTGCTCCGTGACCCCGACCTGCGCCAGGCCTGGGAAGCCTACCTCAGCCGTTTCCCGCACGTGAGCGAGCTGTTTCGCACCTCGCCCGACTATACCGCCCAGGTGGCCGAGGTCAATGGCAAGCGCACTTCCTCCGACCTCAACCTATACAAGCTTTTCCTCGAGCGCAGCTTTCGGCTGCTACGGCCCGGTGGGGCATGCGGCATCATCGTGCCCACCGGCCTCTACACCGACCTCGGGGCTAAGGGCCTGCGCCAGCTCCTGTTTGACGAAGCGCGGGTGACCCACATCTTCGGCCTATCTAACGAGCGCAAGCTCTTCGAGGACGTGGACCACCGCTTCAAGTACGCCATCGTAGTATTCGAGAAGGGTAATACCACTCACGATTTTGCGGCGGCTTTCCGCATTCAGCCCCGTGAGGCTGTCGGTCGTGACGGCCTTGCCCGACTGTTTCGCGATGATGACCAGCAGATACGCATTCCAGTTGAATTGATACGAAGGCTCTCCCCTGGCTCCAATTCAGTTCCAGAATTCAGAAGTGCCGAAGACCAACGTGTCGCCGAAAAACTATACTTCTTTCCTAGAATTGAGAAGGTTATTGAAAATTCTGATTCGTGGGAAGTTTCGCTCACAAACGAGCTTCATATGACGGGTGATAAAGACTTGTTTAGAAGCGAAGATGGACCAGCACATTTACCTCTTTACGAAGGAAAAATGTTTCATCAATTCGCTGACCAATTTACAAGTACCGCTAGGTATTGGCTGGACGAAACGGCTGGCCGAGAGCGTATTTTGGGGAAAGAAAAAGATGAAGGTCAAACGCTAAATTATCAAAGCTACCGGCTCGCATTCCGCGACATCGCATCAGCGACAAACGAGCGAACGATGATTGCGACAATACTGCCTCCAAATATATTTTGTGGCCACACAGTTTCTTCACTTCGGGTCATTAAGAAAGGAGTCCGTGTAGTTAGTGAAGCATTACAACTGTACTTGGTTGGTGTCTTGAATAGCTTCGTTTTCGACTGGAGTCTACGACTAAAAGTAACTACTCATTGCAGCTTCTTTCACGTTTACGGGCAACCTGTACCGCGACTGATTTCCTCTGATACCCGTTTCCAGAAGATTGCACGGCTCTCTGCTCAACTCATCTGCACCACGCCTGCCTTCGATGCGCTGGCCCAGGCCGCCGGGCTGGCCGGTCACCAGGAGGCCGTAATCGACCCCGCTGCCCGCGCCGGGCTGCGAGCCGAGCTCGATGCCCAGGTCGCCCACCTCTACAGCCTCACCGAAGCCGAGCTGGCCCACGTCCTCGAAAGCTTCCCGCTGGTGAAGGCCGAGGCCAAAGCCGCCACCCTGGCCGCCTTCCGCGCCCAACTGCCCCACCCCGACGAGGCCGCCCTGGCGGCCCTCATCGCCCAGGGCGAAGGCCGCCGCCTCGAATTCAAGCGCGGCGCGTTCCACAACCCCCACACCGGCCGCCGCGACGACGCCATGATCCTCGCTGTCGTGACTGCCGTCGCCGCCTTCCTCAACTCCGACCTCGGCGGCACCCTGCTGCTTGGCATCGCCGACAAGCCTGTTACCGTAATCGGCCTCACCGACGACCTGGCCACCGCCGGCCTCGCCAGCGAAGATGCCTACGCCCTAGCCCTGAGCGCAGCCCTAGCAGCCCGCCTGGGCAAGCAGTTCGTCGGCCATTGGGACGTAGAGTTTGCCACCGTCGAGGGCCTGCGCTTGTGCCGCGTAGTGGTGCGCCCCGCCCTCGCCCCCGTCTGGCTCAGCGGCGAGCTGCACACCCGCGGCCCCGCCGGCAAGCAGAAGCTAGATGCCCAGGCCGCGCTGGAGTACGTGAAACAGCGGTTTGGACAAGCATAGAACCAAAATTTCAAACAACTTGACCCCCCACAACTAAATGGCTACCCCCATCAATACGCAAACTCGTGCTTCTGACCGGCCCATTGACGATGCCGACCACGACGATTTTCAGCGCGACCCATTTGCCCTACGCATCGCCCAAACCCTGATTGACCGACGCAGTGAGGAAAATATCGTTATTGGTCTGTACGGCAAGTGGGGAGAAGGCAAAAGCTCTGTTCTCAATCTAATCAAAAAGTCGCTGTTAAAAGTCAATGACAAGGTCATTTTCATGACTTTTAATCCTTGGCGCTTCCCAGATGAGTCACAATTGATAAATTATTTTTTTAACCAACTCGCCCAGGAAATTGAAAAAGCAATGCCGCCAACACAGAATGCAGCACTTGTACAAGACCCTAACTGGTTAGACAAAACATTGGAACGCGGTCAGAAAAAATTCACAAAACCGCTACAAACCAAAGGTGAGACACTCGCAGAGCTCTTTGCCACATACTCCAAACCATTCACTGGTTTAGTAGGCATTGACTTGAGCGAAGTCATCGGCGGCCATCTCCCAGATTTAGAAGAATTACGTAACCGTATTGAAGCCAAAATACAGGCTTCGGGCAAACGTGTTATTGTGATTATTGACGATATCGACCGACTTGAAAAAAAACAGATTCAGGCAATATTTCGCTTAGTAAAACTTACTGCTGATTTCAAACAGACAGCCTATTTACTAGCGTTTGATGACGAAATGGTGGCTCGGGCCATCGGAGAGATGTTTGAGTCTGGTGACAATAAAGTTGGTGAATTAGCCGCTACAAGTGCTGGGCATAACTTTCTGGAAAAGATTATCCAAGTACCATTGCGATTACCACTTGCTAACCCCAATGACCTACTGGATTTTTGTTGGGCCCGGTTGACTGAAGCTTTGAATGATTCAAGCACTAGCCTTGATGCAAATGAACGAGAACATTTGGCTGATTCGCTTCGTTCGGCCATTTTATCCCGCCTCACGACCCCCAGACAGGCTGTGCGCTATGCTAATGCTGTGCAATTTGGTTTGCCTCTGCTGCAAGGCGAAGTGAATACCGTGGACCAGTTGCTGGTAGAAGCCATGCATATTTTCTTCCCGCAGCTCCATCAATTCGTGGCCACGCACGAAACAGCCTTCGCCGGCAGTCTCCAATCCGACCGATTTTACTTTTTGGCTGGAGAAGGGAATACAGTGGATGAGAAGCACAAGCAACTGGTCGATGATGTTCTCAAAAACTATACAGGGGATGACCATAGGGCAGCAATGTCGCTGCTATGCACTCTTTTTCCGCGAATCAACAAGTTATACAATGGAAACATACCATGGATGGGTAGCAACCGCATAACGGATGACACCTTAACAAAGCGCAAAGCAGTAGCTGCCGTCACCCATTTCGCTCGCTACTTCGCATATGCCATCGTTACCGGCGACGTATCGGACGGCGAATTCGATACTTTTTTGCATGCGTCACTCGCTAGTCAATTAGCCACGGCTGAGTCATTAATTACCCGTTTGGGAGCCAGCCTTTTTTTGCAAAAAATTCAATATCAAGTTCAAGCTTTCACCCCTGAGCAAGCCAAGAGCTTGTGGAGCATGATAGTGGAATTAAATCAATATTTTAAAGGCGAAAAGGGACCATTTAGCCAAAATGAGCAAGCTGCCAAGCTTCTGCTTGGACTTTTATTCCAAGTAGTCAGCAGCGACGAACGGCGTCATTTAGTAGAGCATCTAATCCAATCCCAGGCCACATTTGATTTCGCGAAAGAACTGTTCTACAAACTACGTATTCAGCGTCAAAAAGAAACCCAATCCGTTGGCTACGGCGAAGATGGTTTCGTTTTAGGAGGGGCAGGAATATTTGGTCCAGAGGAGTGGCAGAAATTAATAGAAAAAGTTTTACCCCAACTTTTCCTTGAGCGTGCTTTGGCCGAGGCTGGCTCAGTTCCAATTTATAAATCTCACCAAAGAGATGCTTATGAGTTGTTATTCTCTGTTTGGCCCAATAGTGAACGCCAACTGGATGTAGTTGCTTACATCAATCATTCACTTGCTCAGTCAGCTGAGAACATTCATGACTTGTTAGCTGCTTGTTCTTCTCCAATTGGCAGAGGAGCAAGCGAGTATATGGCAAATATGCCTAGTAACCGGGTCCGCAAACTGGTTGATTTATTTGGCTCATCGTTGTACGATGTTGGCCGCCAAGTACTGGGCTCCGAACAGGTGCCATCCTATCCAGGCGAAGACCCAGCCCAGCCCTCGCCGCAAGACCGGCTGCGCCAATTCATTTACCTCTACGAGAATCTAGAAAATTTTCCTGCAACTACACAGGAGCAGTAAGGAATTCAAAGCGTCACGCCCAAACAAACAAAACTTGTCGGAGAAAAGAACGAGCGAACGACGAACTGCATTTAGCTAAATAATTATTTAGTATACAAGTATTTATGGCGCGTGCAGGAGGTTCAGCCACGTTATCGGGCGTAGAATACCAGGTTTTATATACTGCTTCCCGACTGGCAGAAGCCATTACCGAGGACGGCATTATTTACCTGCGGCCCGAGGCTCACCATGCCGAATTGCCCAGCCCCGTCGATGGCCAATCCACGCCCGGCACCGCCCGCAGACCCGCAGTCGATGACTTGCTGGTCGTTCACCAGAACCAACCCACCGAGTACATCAGCCTGAAATACCGTGACGGCCACGGCAGCTGGGACGTCAAGCAGTTGATTGGCCGCAATATCCTGCACGACTTCTTCAAACAGTACCAGCAGGACGCGACTGCCCGGCTGTTGCTCGTCACCCAATCCCCATTCGACCGGAACTTAGACGATTGCATAGAAAGGGCCAAGTCCTCACTCCATGCCAGCCTGGAAGCCGATTTAGGCAAGGACCCATTCGCAGTTTTCATGGCAGTGGAATCATACTTGCAGCAAAAATTCGCTGATACCAATGTGTCTCGTAGCGATACTCTTCGCTTCCTGCGGCAAATAGAGCTGCACCCTTTTCCGGCTCCGCTCCTCACCGAAAACTTGCTGCTACGGCTTCAGCCGCGCACCACCAATGCGCTGGCCACTAAAAACAGCCTCACTGCCCTTGCCTTACGCGCTGGTGCCAATCAACTCGTGCTCACGCCCGCCCTCATCCGCCACGAGTTGGTGCAAGAAGGCCATCCGCTCATTCTCCCGCCCCGGGCAGCCGACGTGTTAGCGCAGTTGCGCCAGGCCAGTACCTCGCTTACCAGCGAGCCCGCTACCATCGGCCACTTGCCCGCCCATCACATTCCCCGCGCCGAAGTAGCCGAGCTGTTGGCTTGGGTGCAGAATCCGTTGCCGCTTCTCCAGCCGGGGCAATCAGTAGCCAGCCAAAAGAGCAAAATTCTGATTGGTGGGGCCGGCGTGGGCAAAACCGTACTGGCCCGCGCAATTTGCCTGGCGTTGCAGGAGCAAAATATTCCCGTGCTGGGCCTCAAAGCCGACCGGGTGAAGGGCAGTACAAAGGGCGAGCTACTGAGCCAGATTGAGCGTTCTGGCTTGACTTATCCCTTGCAACAAGCCCTGACCGCTGTGGCTTCTCCCGAACGTCCGGCCATCGTCATCATCGACCAGCTCGATGCCCTTTCCATGTGTCTGTCAGCCGAACGTGGCTCCCTGAACAGCTACACCGAGCTGCTGGCTGAGCTTTACGAGCTGTCAAACATCCGATTCATTCTTTCCTGCCGCACCTTCGATTTACAGCACGACCCCGACTTGGCATCTTTCAAGGAGGCCCAGCGAGTCGAAGTCCCGCTGCTGAGTCTGGCTCAGGTAGAAACGGCGCTTCAGGCCACCGGAGTTGCCGAAAACCTGGCCCAACTCCCGGCGCTTCTGCAGGAGTTGCTTCGTGTGCCGTTGCATCTGGCCCTCTACTGTGCCTTGGATGCGGAAGACCGTATTGGGGCACCCATTATCAGCTTGCAGGGCCTCTACGAGCGGCTGTTCGACCAGTTTCTGATACGTCGCAACCGGCTTCCTGAGAATGTGGACTCCAATCGGGTCAAGGGTTACCTGACCAGCATGGCGCAGGCCATGCACATTGGCCAGACCCTGACGTTGCCCAAATTCCAGTATAGAGAACAAGATGTCGAAGTCTTCGAATACCTGCGGAGCCGGGGTGTGCTAACCGAAGCGGGGCCGGCTGGCCAGCACGTGGCATTTTTCCACCAGTCCTTCTTTGAATATCTATTTGCCCGCCAATTTGTAGCCTCGGGCCAATCCTTGGCAGCGTTTGTTTTGGGTTCCGGCCAAGGGCTTTTTCAACGCTCCCTCATCCAGCAGGTGCAGGTGTATTTGCGCGGCGCAAACTCCGCAGCCTACCAGCGGGCCCTACGAGAGTTGCTTAGCTCAGCAAGTTGCCGGTTTCACATCAAGCTGCTCCTGACGCAACTGTTAGGCTCGCAGCTCACGCCTCAACCCGAAGAGTTGGCCATCGCCCAGGAACTCATCCTGTGTGACGCAACCTTACGCCTGGCTTTTTTAGAAGCCGTTAGCGCCCAGCCATGGCTGACCTGGCTGTCCGCGCCGCCAATCCTTTCTCAGTTGCTGCCCGAGATAGTGCCGGTGAATGATGCCCCTGCCGGCCGAACCCTGTTCTGGCGGCTCGCTACTTACATGCCCGGCCTGGCCCTGGAACGAGTGGCAGATTTGCCAGAAAGCGACTTCAAAAATGAATGGCTAATCTTGGTATTGCGCGCAATTAAGCAGTTCGACTCGCCACTTTTTCCAACCGTTTTCGACTGCGTATTCCCAGACGCTTTGGTCGCGCAGCAGCAGTTTGAATTCTGGCATATCATTCAAGAAGCCATTTCGGAACGCCCCGAATGGGTGGCAGCCAAGGCGTACGACCAGTTAGCAGATTGGCCTAACCCGAGTAAAGAACACAGCCAGCACGAGGGGTACTCACAAGCCCAGGTATTTAAAGACCTTTTCAAGGTTTCACCAACTATCTGTTTCAATTTATGCAGCAAGCTCCTGCGCACTTGGGTGCGCAGAGCTAATTACTACCAGGAACCGTTATTCAGAGGTTGGAAGGCGAAATTTGTGTTTCTACCACCACCCCATTTTCTCGAGCGCGACCTAGCCGACCGAAAACGCGAACCTCACAATGCCTCCGAAGCCGCACATTATTATGCATGGGAATATCTGGTGAATTTAGCTAGCACGCCCGATACGGCTCAGCAACGAATTATCAAAAAGTGGCTGCATAGCCGCACAAAGACCTTTGTTCAAATTGCCCTGGCTGCGGTTGCCCGGCACCCCGAACCGTTCACCGATGCGGTAGTTGTCCTGTTCAATAAGCCCGGCTGGCTGGCAGAGGTGGCCTTCTGCAATCACCTGGGCTATTATTCTTTGGTTGTCCTGCCTTTGGTGTGGGATGCGGCTACCGCCAGCCAACGAGCCCAACTAGCCAACACCTTAGCCAGCCGCGCCATGCTCGTGGATGAGGAAATTTATAAGCAGGAGGAGCAGCGCCGCTTCTGCAACCGGTTCGGCCGAGCAACCCTGCGCTGCTTGCTCGCCCTGACCCCAGCGCGACTCACCGATTTTCCCGACTTACTGCGGTTGCATCAGCACTTGCTGCGCAAGTGGGGCGACATTCCAAATCCAGTTCCCGGCCCCAGCATTAGAATTACCAGCGTAAACCCTTCACCCGCCCGGCGTTGGAAAACAGAGGCGCTGACCCCAGCCAACTGGCTGAAGGTATTGAGCAAGTATCGAGGCAAGGAGCGCAGCTTCACGGATGACGGGGGCACCTACGAAGGGCTACTGCAGCACATGAATGAGTTGATAAAGGCTCAACCATCTGCGTGGGAGCCGAAAATTCAGTATCTGCTCGACCAGCACGATGCAAGCGTTGCCAGCCTTCTATCCACTCTGAGCGAAGCAAACCCCATTCTCGCTGAACCGCTCATCAACCAAGCTCACCAGCAAGGCCAACTGACCGACGAGGCCGTGAGTCGCCTACGGTACCAATCGCGGAGTAATCAGGAGGGTGAACAGCAGCCAGCAACTCCCGCCGACATTTACTATTACCTTGAGCAGATACGCAATAATCTGGACTCCGAGCCCACCATTTCCGGTGACAAAATCGACCTGGCAACCTACGCTCTCAACTCGCCCGGCGGTAGTGCAGTAATTCACCTGTTGCAAGAAACCTTATCGGAAGATGCGTTGCCCGAAGTATTAGAGACGTTGCGCTTGGTGGCATCTCAAGGGTCTCGCTTTGTGCGTGCCGGGGCTGTCTATCAGATTGCTATGTTGCTTAAAACTAAAGCTGTCCCCACTGAAATTGCGGCGCTTTTTATCAAGCTAATTGGCCTGGATTATACCCTCCTTGAACCCGGCTTGTGGTCATTGCAATACCTGGTATGGCGAGATTATGACGCAACACTCAGCTTATTCCGACAGGCTATAAACGAGCCAGTGGCCCACAAGCCCATGACTAAAATTCTCACCGTAATGTGGGGTCACCACAAGCCGGGCGCATTTGAGTTGCTGGAAGAGTTATGGGTCATTGACCCGGATCTACGCGCTACTTCTCTCGAACAATTGATGGAAGGGTATTACGATTGGCCCGATAAACAAGTGTTTTTCGATGCATTTGCCTTATTCCTGTCTCCAACGCCTCCAGAGAAGCTCCGGCGAGTCTACGATTCTGTATTCATTGATTTTCCATCCACTGATTTCAACAAGATAGCTCCGTTGCTTCAGCCCTACTTAGAGGGCTGCGCACCAGAATTTGACCGCGACCATTTTATCGTTGATTACCTGGCTAAAAACGTCAGAAATCACCCGGTTGCATGTATTGGTGTACTCGCTACGCTCTTCGCTCAAATCCCAGTTACACGTTCTTACTGGCCTGCCAAACAGGGGCTAGAAGTATTAATCGAAGCCTATACTGGCCTTTCGCATCATGCGGTCAATAACGCTGATTGCGAAGCTGCCCTTGATTTGTTCGACCAACTTCTGGCCCGTCCCGATTGTAGGGAGGAATTGGATAAAGTGCTAACGCAGGTACAGAGCCCATTGTAAACGAGTAACTTGGATTTCTTAATGCACGCTTACAGTGCCATATATTTTGCCACTGTGCTAGGAGATACATTTAGAGTCCGCGCAATTACACCGTTTGATTTGCCTTCCTCTTTCATGGCCAGTACCTGCATAATGACTGCTTGGCTTTTTGTAGGTGCACCGAGTTTGATGCCAGCCGCCTTCTTTTTGGCCAA
>Ga0209511_1002938_pt1 | contig 13465 bp, 12 predicted proteins | sample SSSSmetaG_FD_184141 | JGI IMG/M metagenome (GOLD analysis project Ga0209511, IMG submission 184141) | Glacier valley bacterial and archeal communities from Borup Fiord, Nunavut, Canada, to study Microbial Dark Matter (Phase II) - ​SSSS... | ecosystem: Environmental > Aquatic > Freshwater > Ice >... | reverse complement strand
CTTAATTTATTTAAGGCTTGAATGGCCGCACAAAAAATAAAGAAGCGGCCGAAGCCGTTTCTTTATTAATGTTACTTACAACCTTATTTGTTGGCGAATAGTTGCCACGTTTCGCGGTGGCGTCTGCCATAAAATATTTATTTATAGGCACTCAGCTTTTTCAATTACAACATCTTCTTGCGGAACATCGGTTGGGAACATGCCACGGCCACCTGTTTTGACTGCCCTGATTTTATCGACTACGTCTGTTCCTTCGACAACTTTGCCAAATACCGCATAGCCATAGTTAGCCGGGCCTTGATGGTTCAGGAAATCATTATTGGCGGCATTAATAAAGAACTGTGCAGTGCCGGAATCGACCACATTGGTGCGCGCCATCGCGACGGTGTACATGTCGTTTTTCAGGCCATTCGTTGCTTCGTTCTTGATCGGGGGATTGGTGGGCTTTTGTACGAGTTTGTTATCAAAGCCGCCGCCCTGGATCATAAAATTACCAATTACACGGTGGAAAATAGTGCCGGTGTAGTGGCCAGACTCAACATACTTTACAAAGTTGGCGGTAGAAAGTGGAGCTTTCTCGTTATCGAGTTCGAGCGTGATGGCGCCCATATTGGTGGTGAGTTTAACTTTCACAGCGGTGGTTCCTTTATCGTTGAGTTTGCAAGAAGTGAGCTTGGGAGTGGATTTTTTGGCGGCGGCCTTGGCGGAGGGCTTGGATGCTTCTGCGGTCTTTTCAGCAAAGGCGCTGCCTGCAAATAAAGCGCTCAGTAATAACGCAGATGCAAAGACGCGAATAGGGCTCGAAGCTCTTGAGGCAGTGAAAAAATTCCGGGTGTTCATCATTGTTTATGTCCTTTTAAGAAGCGGCTGAAACGAGGTTATGGAATGATATTTTAAGCTGGAATGATTAGGGTGATTAGAAGGTCGGGGCAGAAAAAGCAAAATATCAGGCAGGTGCCTCGTAAATAATTTTCCAGCTTTCACCTTCACGTTGCCAATACTGGCGTTTCTTCATTTGGTTGTTGCTGTTGCTACTTTTATAATTTTGGTCAAAGGTAACAATCATCATCGGCTGCGCAGTGGGTGAAAGTGCATATTCAAATACAGAAAGATTACTGACTTCGATTTTGACAAAGCTTTTGGCTGCATTGATGCGCCGTTTTTTTTGTGACCAGTCATCCACGTCTTTACCGTCAATACTGAATTGAGTTGAGTAGTGGCTTAAATAACGATCCGCATTCAGGCTTTCCCAATCCTGCTTCCATGAATTGATGACGTTGTTAAAGCTTGCCCTACTATCAAGCCATTTTTCAGGGGCCTGCCAATCAATGCGCGGCATTATCACGATGGGCGTGGTGCCAACATCAACATATTTTGCGATTTTAATGAAGTCATCATTGGTAAGTACCATGCAGCCGTCGCTGGCCAGCGGCGGGCGGCTGTAGGTTGTCGACGGTGTGCCATGAAGCCAGATGCCAGAGCCGGTTTTACCTAAACGCTTATCCCATTCATTCGGAAAATTCAGCGCAAAAGCACCGGGGCCATAGAAATCAGACAAGCGCTCCTTAGCAACGATTGATTCAAATTGGTACACGCCGAGCGGCGTTCGTTGGTCGCCTTCACGCTCTTTTTCGACGCCTTTTTTGCCAACGGTAATGTAAAAATCAGCTACCAGTTGCGGCGCGCCATCAACATTACGAAATACGTAAAGCCGCGATTTTTCACTATCCATCAAGAGCGCATATTCTTGATTGGGTGCCATTTGTAATAAGGCAGAAGGCAGATGGCCGATCGGTGGGCCATCGAAATGGCGGGTTAGCCGTGCCTTGGCCTCTGAACGCAGGCTGGCCACCATGTCCGGCTGGGTTTTGATGCCCGTGAAGGCTTGCGGCGCACCAGAGCTGGCCATTAACAAATCGCCTTTAATCAAATGGCCCAAACGAAAATTCGGATTTTTTTCAAGTGTTAATTCGATTTCGTGAAGGGCGGCTTTGATGCTGCCTGCTTTTAATGTTTCGAGCGCACGCACGAGAGAAGCTTCAACCTCGTTGCTGAATGCGACAGATGCAGCCGGAACCGCATGGGTTGCGGATGCCGTTTGGGCGTTTGCCTCGCCAGCCATTAGCAACATGAAGCCGATCAGTGCCGTAACCCATGAAGGCAGCAGAAAATGGTTCGCCGCAACCGCGGTTGTAGCGCGCGGTAAGGGGGCGGACATTAGTAAGTTCTTCCGACGATTACAGTGGGTGGTTCGCAATTAGCCTCCTGCGCGCTCCGACTGAATCTGCCACTGGTCACCTGATTTCACCAATTTCAAATTTTTGGTGTTGGTGCTGGAAACCTTATCTGACAGGTAGGTTTGGCGAAACACTGCAACTGCTTCATTACCGGTAATCGTAATTTTAATTATTTTCACATTCACGCTGATGCTGCTGGGTGCCTCGATACGCTCACGCCGCTGTATTTCCCATGCGCTGCGGGTAATGCTGTTGGGCGTTTCAAAATTGGCTGCATAAAAACCAAGATAGCCTGCTACATCTTTTGCTGACCACGCTTTTGCCCAAGCGTTGATGGTATTGGTAACTTGCGTGTTTGCGTTACCCATGGCGGGTATATCTATCGGCTTGGCAGTGGTTTGGGTGGAGGTTGGAGTAGAGGCTACTGTCGGAGCTGCCGTTTTGGTAGGTTCTTGTTTGACTGCTGGCGTGTGCGGAATGAGAGGGCCGCTAGTTGGTGCATTTGATGCTGATTTTGCAGGTTCGGCGGAGGCAACCACAATACCTTTGGGCGGCGAGAAAAAGTCTTTTACCATCGCAAGTTTGGATTGTGCCGTTGCATTGTTTTTGTCAAGCTGCAACGCCTTATCGTATGCGCGGCGTGCAAGCTGCGCATAGATATCACCCAAATTTTCGTGAGCGGTGGCATACGATGGGTGAGTATGGATCGCAAGCTCCAGTGCAGCCTTAGCCTTATCGTAATTGCCCTGGCTTGCGTAAAGCACCGCAAGATTGTTATACGGCTCGGGCAGCTCCGGGTAGTCTTCCGTGAGTCCGGTAAAAACCTGGATCGCATCAGCAGTTTTCTTTTGTTCGGTAAGAATCAAACCCTTAACGAAACGCCCTTGTGCATCTTTAGGTTGCTGTACGAGCGCCGCATTTACCTTTGCTAGCGCGTTATCCAGTTTGCCTTGCTGATAAAGTCGGGAAGCGTCTTTAACATCTTCTGCAGGGCCAGCCCATACCAGACTGCTGGTGAGTAACAAAAGCGTTGCACTGGCCAAGCCAATGCCTAGCGCTGACAGCACACGGTATAAGAAGTTATCGCTGAACATTGCGTTATAATTCATTGAATATAATAAAAAACCAAGCAAAATTTAATAACTCATATTCTAACAAGAATGCGTAGCGACTTCATAATCTCTTCTAATCCCGTTTTGCGTCCCGCCAAGCGTGAATTGAGCTCGCTCATCGCAAGAAGTAAATTATTGGATACTTCAGTATTTTTTTCGGTTCTGGTTCGATGTTGTTGATCTTGAGCCGAACTTGAATTCACAAGTGCGCTGAAGGTTCGCTTTCCTCGTTCTTACATTCACCTAGATACAACCAGATACGCCCAGCCCCGGACGGCCCTACGGCGGCTGACAGGATGCCAAAATTGTTTAGGTCACCGACTGATCTTTTTTGCGATGGACAAATCTGGCGTCCTGCGTTTATTTTTTACTTCTACCCCATAGCTATGCCACCAAGCCGATCTGAATAAAGCGAATTTTTATGCAAATTATCTACAACACTTTGACTCGCAAAAAAGAAGTTTTTACGCCAATTCAGCCTGGTAGAGTCAGCCTTTATTCATGCGGGCCAACAGTTTATGATTATTTTCATATCGGCAATGCCCGCACCTTCTCCGTGTTTGATATGGTGACTCGCTGGTTTACCGCAATGGGCATGACGGTGAACTATGTGCGCAATATTACCGATATTGACGACAAAATTATCGAGCGAGCGAATACAAATCGTGAGTCAATTGAGACGCTGACGGAGCGTATGACAGCGGCCATGTTCGAAGACGCAGATCGCTTGAATTTACAGCGACCGACCCACAGCCCGCGCGCAACTCATCATATTGAACACATGCTGGCCATCATTAAAACCCTTGAAGACAAGGGTTTTGCCTACCGCGCAGCCAATGGCGATGTGTATTATTCAGTGCGTGATTTTCCGGGCTATGGAAAATTATCAAAGAAAAATCTGGATGATCTGCAAGCCGGTGAGCGCGTGGCGATTGATAACCATAAACGCGATCCACTTGATTTTGTATTGTGGAAAGCGGCCAAGCCTCATGAGCCTCAATGGCCATCTATTTTTGGCAACGGACGCCCTGGCTGGCATATCGAATGCTCGGCTATGTGCAAAGCTGTGCTGGGTGAGACCATCGATATTCACGGTGGCGGCTGGGATTTACAATTTCCCCATCATGAAAATGAAATTGCGCAAAGCGAAGCGGCAAACGGAAAACCTTTTGCCCATGTTTGGATGCATGCTGCTTTTCTTAATTTTGATGAAGAAAAAATGTCGAAATCACTCGGCAATTTTTTCACTCTCCGCGAAGTATTGAATAAGCTAGATTCTGTGCAGGGAGGCGAGACGGTGCGGTTTTTCCTGATGCGTGCTCATTACCGTAGCGAGATTAACTACACTTGGGATACACTTGAAGATGCTCGTCAGTCGTTGCTCGGATTTTATGTGGCTCTGAAGGACGTACCGCCTGCTGATGTCGCTATTGATTGGTCGAACGACTACGCCAAACGCTTCCGTGATGCGATGGAAGATGATTTCAATACGCCAATTGCATTTGCTACCTTGCATGATTTGCGCGGCGAAGTGAACCGTTCTAAATCACCTGAAATGGCAGGCCTGCTGAAAGCGTTGGGCAAAACAATCGGGCTGTTCCAAAGCAACGCAAAAGAATTTGTTCAAGGCGTCTTTACACACAATCCCAGTGGTGGCATTTTGGTTGGTGGCAAAGCAGAGGTTTTATTTCAACCAGGGCTTGATGTGCAGGCACTTATTGATGAGCGAAACACGGCCAAAAAATCGAAAGATTTTGCTCTCGCTGATACGATTCGTAAACAGCTGGATAAGGCTGGGATTGTGCTCGAAGATAAGCCGGGTGGCGTTACCGAATGGCGTCGCAAATAGCGCTTGGCGCTTGTCGTAACCGGCAAAATGAAATGCCCCGCATACTGCGAGGCATCGTTTTAGTGCTTAAATTTTTTATTTTTGCTGATAATTGTTAAATCAACATATGACGAGCCATTGTGATTAGTGGGAGAGTAAGTAACTTTGAAGCCGCCTAAATCCAGCGTGCCTAGATTCGACAGCGAATCTCTCAGCGATTCCCGCGATAAATTTTTACCAGCTTTTTTTAAGCCTTCAACGAGTACCCGAGCGGCGATATAGCCCTCAAATGAGGTAAAGGATGCATTTTCCTCCCCGCCTATTTTTTTCTGATAGTCCCGAACCACCGGTATGCCACTTTCCCATGGGAACGGTACCACCTGTGAAATTTGCACCCCGCGTCCCTCATCGCCTAGTTCATTGGCAAGCGCTCTGGAGCCTACGAAGCTGACATTCCAGAACTGTGGAAAAGAATTGGCTTTCTTCATTTCCTTGATAAACGCTCCACAGCTTTTGTAGGCGCTAATCATCACCACCGCTGCAGGATTAGTTTTGCTCAATGTTTTTACGGCGGCAGCTACATCAACTGAATTTCGCTCTACCGTCGCGGTAGCGATGATCTCCATATTGCGTTTTTTCATCGCGCGCTCCATGCCCGCAAGACCGGCGTTGCCGTAAGCGTCATTTTGATAAAACACTGCAATTTGTTTTACGCCTTGCTGAACCAGATGCCCAACAATTTCTTCGGTTTCATCAAAATAGCTGGCGCGCACATTGAAAACGTAGCGATTGAGGGGATCACGCAGGCTTTGCGCGCCGGTGAACGCGCCGATGAAGGGCACTTTTGCTTCGGTAAAGATGCTCAGCGATGCGTTGGAAGTTGGCGTACCCACGTACCCAAACAGTGCGAGTACCTTATCTTCAGTAATAAGCTTTATGGTGTTAGCTTTAGCGCGTTCGGGCTCATAACCATCGTCAATTGAAATCAGCTTGATCTTGCGGCCATTCACGCCGCCGTTTTGATTGATGTAATTAAAATATGCCTCCGCACCGATCTTCATTTCGCGCCCCAGCTCGGCGGCAGGCCCGGACAGTGCTGCAGATTGGCCAATAGTAATGGTATCTGCCGTGACGCCTTGCGCATGCACGGTACTGACTAAAATGCTGGACGTTATTGCCAGTGCCCCTACCGCCGCCATAATCTCAAAAATGACGTTGAGAACAACAGCTAGATCATTAATACAATTACTTTTGATACAAGACTTAAAATTGGGTTTCATGGGTGACTCTATGCGAAATAGAATGCCCTATTTTAGTGCCTTTTGTAAATGATTTGTAAATTAAGTGATTAATTAACGCCTGAACGCGCCACCTGCGCCCACAACAGTCAGTTCTACCATGTTTGAACCGTTGTGATTTATCGGGCTGTAATTGATACGAAATCCACCCAAATCTATCGCGCCAATTTTTTCAAGGCCATCGACAAGTGTTTCACGCGTCAGCACCTTGCCAGAACGCTTGATGCCTTCAACCAGTACGCGCGCAGCAATATAGCCTTCAAAAGACAAAAAGCTTGCATTTTCTTTCCCGCCGACGCGTTTTAGATATTCGCGGCCGAGTGGCTCAGCTTCAGAAAAAGGCAATGGGACTACCTGGGAAATTTCAACTCCGCGGCTATCGTCACCCAATAAAGTAACCAGCGTCTTCGCACCTACCGTGCTGAACATCGAAATTTGTGCAGCAGAGCCCAACTTGCGTATTTCTTTAACAAATGCAGCTGCACTGTTAGCGGCCGTTACGACAACAATGGCTTGTGCGCCTGATTTGGCGATCGTTTGTGCGGCTGACTCAACATTGACAGCGTTACGGTTTACTGTGCCAAAAATAACGATATTGAGTTTGCGTTCGCGCATGGCACGATCAACTGCGGCCAGCCCGGCGCGACCATTTGCGTCGTTTGTATAAAACAAGGCAATCTTGGTTAGCTTACGACTTGCCAACTGGGCAATAAGGCGATCAGCTTCTTCGTTGTAGCCCGCACGTGTGGTGAAAATATAGCGAATTACCGAGTCACGTAAATTTTGATCGCCACTCACAGGCCCGATCAATGGCACCTTGCTTTTTTCCAGCACCGGCATAATTGGATTGATCGTATGCGCGCCGATATAGCCGAATAATGCCAGCACATTTTCCTCGTTTATCAGCTTCTGCGTATTGGCCTTGGTCTTTTCAGGATCGCCTGCATCGTCAAGCGTGATTAGTTTGAGCTTGCGTCCGCCAATACCACCGGCCTGATTGACGCTTTCAAAATAAGCATCTGCACCAGCCTTCATTTGTTTGCCCAGCTCGGCTGTAGGCCCGGTTAGTGGTGCTGATTGCCCTATAGTGATGGTGTCGGCCGTAACCCCTTCTGCAAACGAAACGCTGGCGTGATTCAATACCGATACTGCGGTCGCAATCAAGGCGATTTTTACGATCCGGTTCAGCCCGGATTGAGCAACACATTGAAGCGTGCTGGGTTTGTAGCTGTCGGTACCGCATGTAGAAATGATTGACAACATTCTAAGCTCCCTGTACAGGTTAATTCAGTCTTTCGCGCTCACTGCTTGCAGCCTGAGGGTGGAAACCAAAAAACCTGGAATTCCGCTCGCTGCTACTTTTTGGTAATCAATGCGCATTCTAACTGTCTCCAGACCAGAATATTTTTTTTGCTTTTTATCGCCTGCAATATGTCAGGAAGTTAAATGTCGCAGGCTATCCGGCGAAGAATGCTTTGACCTTATCCATAAACCCCTTGGCGCGAGGATTATGTTTATCGCCATCGGCTTTGTTAATCTCTTCCAGCTCTCGTAGCAAATCCTTTTGGCGGTCAGTGAGTCGCACCGGGGTTTCAACCACCACATGACACATCAGGTCTCCCGGAGTGCTTTGACGAACGGGTTTGATACCTTTGCCGCGCAGGCGGAATACTTGACCGCTCTGAGTTTCGGCGGGAATTTTAATTTTAGCTTCGCCATCCAGCGTCGGAATGCTGATGTCGCCGCCCAAGGCGGCAATACTAAAGCTGATCGGCATTTCACAATGTAAATCCGCGCCATGCCGTTGAAATACGCCATGCTCTTTTAATTGCACGACAACATATAAATCACCGGGAGGGCCGCCATTCATGCCGGCTTCGCCTTCACCGGCTAGGCGAATACGATCGCCGTCATCAACCCCGGACGGAATTTTTACTGATAGTGTTTTGTGATTTTTGACGCGTCCCGTGCCGCTACAAACGCCACAGGGTTCCGGGATAAATTTGCCCGTGCCATGGCAGGTAGGGCAGGTTTGTTGAACCGAGAAAAAGCCTTGCTGCATGCGGACTTGGCCAACGCCGCCGCAGGTGTGGCAGGTTTTTGCTTTCGTGCCTGGCTTTGCGCCTGAGCCGTCACAGGTTTTGCATTCATCCAGCGAAGGAATGCGGATCTTGGTTTCTGTGCCTCGCGCAGCTTGTTCAAGTGTAATTTCGAGGTTGTATCGTAAATCAGCACCACGATAGACTTGCTGCCCCCCGCGTCCACGACCACCGCTAAAAATATCGCCAAAAATATCACCAAACGCTTCCGAGAAGCCACCAAAACCCTGCTCGCCCCCGCCTGCATTCTGACTTACGCCAGCGTGACCATATGAGTCGTACGCGCGACGCTTGTCGGTGTCGGATAACATCTCGTAAGCTTCTTTGGCTTCCTTAAACTTTTCCTCGGCATCCTTGCTATCCGGGTTGCGGTCAGGATGGTGTTTCATGGCCAGTTTTCGATAAGACTTTTTAATGTCTTCTTCAGAAGCGTCTCGGCTGAGCCCCAGAGTTTCGTAGTAATCGCGCTTGTTTGCCATGTAGTGAAGTCAAGTTAAATCGAGTGAGCGTCATTCAAAACGGAAAAAATTATTTTCTGACGCCTCTTTTATATTTTTTTAGGAGAACGCAAAAATAATTAACTTGATAAAAATAAAGCCGCTCCCCGGAATGACATCGCGAGGAGCGGCTGTTCTACAATTTACTTCTTGTCTTTTACTTCAGTAAACTCGGCATCAACTACATTTCCCATGTCTTTTTCTTTGGCGCCAGATTGTGCGCCTGCCTCGGAACCCGCGCCAGCGCTAGTATTTGGGCCGCCTGGGCCTGCTCCCGCACCGCCTGCTGCCTGCGCTTTTGCCTGCATGTCGGCATACATTTTCTCACCGAGTTTTTGCGCAGAAGTTTCAAGCGATTTGGTTTTGGCTTCAATCGTGTCTTTGCTGGCGGATGCGTCTTTCAAGACTTCTTCCAGCTCCTTGATGCTGTCTTCGATGGCTGTTTTCTCGGCGGCCTCTAGTTTGTCACCGTATTCAGTCAATGATTTTTTGGTGGAGTGAATCAAAGCATCGCCCATATTGCGGGCAGAAACCAGCTCCAATAATTTTTTGTCTTCCTCGGCGTTGGCTTCAGCATCTTTTACCATGCGCTGAATTTCTTCCTCACTCAAGCCGGAGTTGGCCTTGATGGTGATTTTGTTTTCTTTGCCAGTCGCTTTGTCTTTTGCCGACACGTGCATGATGCCGTTCGCGTCAATATCGAAGGTCACTTCAATCTGTGGCATACCGCGGGCCGAAGGTGGAATACCTTCAAGGTTGAACTGGCCGAGCGATTTATTGCCCGATGCCATTTCGCGCTCGCCTTGCAGCACATGAATCGTCACCGCCGATTGATTGTCATCTGCAGTTGAGAATGTTTGTGATGCTTTAGTGGGGACTGTGGTGTTTTTCTTGATCAGCTTGGTCGATACGCCGCCAAGGGTTTCGATACCGAGCGAAAGAGGGGTCACATCAAGCAACAACACATCTTTCACATCGCCTTTCAATACGCCGCCTTGAATCGCGGCACCCACGGCAACAGCTTCATCAGGATTCACATCTTTTCGTGGCTCGCGGCCGAAAATTTCTTTCACTTTTTCCTGCACCTTGGGCATGCGGGTTTGGCCGCCGACCAAAATTACGTCTGAAATATCAGAAATCTTCAGGCCTGAATCCTTTATCGCCATTTCGCATGGCTTGATGGTGCGCTCAATCAGCTCATCCACCAACGCTTCAAATTTTGCACGTGTGAGTTTGATCGCCATGTGCTTCGGGCCAGTCGCGTCGGCCGTGATGTAAGGCAAATTCACTTCAGTCTGATTGGTTGAAGACAGCTCAATCTTTGCCTTCTCGGCCGCTTCTTTCAAACGTTGGAGAGCAAGTACGTCTTTTTTCAAATCAATTGCTTGATCTTTTTTGAATTCATCACATAAATAATCCATCAGCCGTTGGTCAAAATCCTCGCCACCCAAGAAAGTATCACCGTTAGTGGAAAGCACCTCAAATTGATGTTCGCCATCGATTTCGGAAATTTCTATGATTGAAATATCAAACGTGCCGCCACCGAGGTCATAGACGGCAATTTTGCGATCACCTTCTTTTTTATCCATTCCGAATGCCAGCGCGGCGGCTGTCGGCTCGTTGATAATCCGCTTCACATCCAGACCTGCAATACGGCCTGCGTCTTTTGTTGCCTGGCGCTGCGCATCATTGAAATAGGCGGGCACTGTAATCACGGCTTCAGTCACTTCTTCGCCTAGATAATCTTCGGCGGTTTTTTTCATTTTGCGCAATACTTCGGATGAAACTTGCGGTGGGGCAATTTTTTTATCGCGAGCCACGACCCATGCATCCCCGTTATCGTTCTTCACGATTGAGTAAGGCATTAAATCGATGTCTTTTTGTACTTCTTTTTCTTCAAAGCGGCGGCCAATCAAGCGCTTTACCGCGAAGAGGGTGTTCTTGGGGTTAGTCACGGCTTGGCGCTTGGCTGAGGCACCTACGACGATTTCGCCGTCATCCTGATAGGCAACGATAGAGGGTGTGGTACGCGCGCCTTCCGAATTTTCGATCACTTTCGGCACGCCCGCTTCCATGATTGCCACGCAGCTATTGGTGGTGCCCAAGTCAATACCAATGATTTTTCCCATGATTTTTCCTTCTGAATTTTGTTATTACTAATGTTTTGAGTGAATATGAAAGTCACTAAGCTGCACTACAGATAGGGTTATCCACAGGCATTTCAAGCGATTTTTTGTTATTTTTTAAGGCTTTTGTCCTGGTGCTAGTCTTATTTTGTTTTTGCTACCGTGACTAGGGCCGGACGAAGCACGCGATCATAAAGTGTGTAGCCCTTCTGCATCACGTTGATCACCGTGTTGGGCTCCTGATCGCTTTCTAGGGCCGCAATCGACTGATGTTTGTTCGGGTCGAATTTCGCGCCCACCGGGTTTACTTCAACAATCGCAAATTTTTCGAAGATGCTGGTGAGCTGCCGTGCTGTTAATGCCACGCCCTCCTTAAAAGATTCCACCGTGACATTTTCTGCCATCATCGCAGCGTCCAAGCTATCTTTTACTGCAAGTAATGAATCCGCCATTTTTTCGACGCCAAATTTTTGCGCTTTCAGCACATCTTCCGCTGCGCGACGACGAATATTATCCGTTTCTGCCTTGGCACGCAGCCACTCATCCTTATGCTTTTCAGCAAGAGTCACAGCCTCTGCAAGCTTTGTTTCCAAATCCAGCGGAGCCTGTGATTGGGTGTTTACTGAATCTGTTATGGTTTCGTCGTCCACGGATTCTGTAGACGATGTTGCTTCATTGGTATTCGTATTCATTGCAAAACTCCACCAAAAACAATAATTTGTTTTTAACTTGGGATGAGTGGAGCTTTTTCAAGTATTCCAAGCGCAAATTTTATTTGCTGCGAACCCATAAATGTGCAGAGCCCCTTTTTTAAGAGGCGATATACGAATTCAGGAAGCAATATTATTTTTTCTAGTCTGAAATGAGCCAACTTGTAATGATGGTAATGACTGAAAACATCAGCGAGCCAATTAACGCAGCCATGAAACCGGTTACTCTGAAGCCGGGCACCATTTCCGCTACGAGCCAGAAGAGCAGGGCATTGATTACGAAAATAAATAATCCCAGCGTCAGCAGCGTAACGGGCAGTGTAAGGATGACCAGTATCGGGCGAATGACCGCGTTCACCAAGCCCAGCACCAATGCTGCAATTAAAGCCGGCACAATACCGGTAACAGTAACTCCTGAATAAAGATAGGCGACCAGCATCAGAGCCACGCCGTTTAACAACCATCGCAGTAATAGAGTCATCTAGGTTCACCTCATAATTTAATAGATGCATAATACCGCGACTTTTCAATTCATATTCTGGTGACCCATCATGAGCGTCCACAACACACAAACCCCAAAGCGTATTTCTATCCCTGATCTGCGTAGCATGAAGTCAAAATCCAGAATCGTTATGCTCACGGCTTACACCAAACCTATGGCGCAGCTCATAGATGCGCATTGTGATGTACTGCTGGTAGGCGATTCACTCGGCATGGTGGTTTATGGTCTTGACAGTACGCTGGGCGTTTCGCTGGATACTATGATTGCTCACACCCAGGCGGTGATGCGGGGTTCCAGTCACGCCTGTGTCCTGCTTGATATGCCCTTTGGCAGTTATCAGGAATCCAAAGAACAGGCTTACCGAAATTGCGCAAGAGCGCTCGCCGAATCTGGCGCGCAGGGATTAAAGCTCGAAGGCGGGGCAGAATTGGTTGAGACCGTAGAGTTTTTAGTCGCACGCGGCATCCCGATCATGCCTCACATCGGTTTAATGCCACAGCGCGTAAATGAAATGGGCGGCTTTAGAGCGCAGGGCCGCGAAGACGATGCCGCTCAAAAATGGACCACTATTGCCAAAAACTTTGAAGCTGCTGGCGCATTTGGTGTACTGATTGAGGGCACTGTGGAGCCAGTAGCGCGCGCTTTAGCTGAGGCGCTAACGGTGCCGTTAATTGGCATTGGCGCGTCTCCTGCGTGCGACGGACAAGTGCTGGTTACCGAAGATATTTTGGGGATGTTTCCGGATTTCACGCCGAAATTTGCGAAACGCTATGTCGAAATAGGTACGCTGGTTTCAGCGGCGGCAGAGGCCTATGCGAAGGAAGTTAGAAGTGGTGAGTTCCCGTCGATGGCGCATTGTTTTGGAGTGAAGAAATAAAAACACAATCCAAAAACCTAAAGCGCCAAGCGTAATTATTATCGACGGATAAAAAGGGAATTCGATATGAGCGGCGGTATGCGCCAATAATTGATGTGTTCAGTATCGATATTGCTACATTAATTTTTGAAATCTATTAGGTCGATGAGATAGATTATAAAAAATTGGCGGAGAGGGTG
>Ga0209511_1002932_pt1 | contig 13481 bp, 6 predicted proteins | sample SSSSmetaG_FD_184141 | JGI IMG/M metagenome (GOLD analysis project Ga0209511, IMG submission 184141) | Glacier valley bacterial and archeal communities from Borup Fiord, Nunavut, Canada, to study Microbial Dark Matter (Phase II) - ​SSSS... | ecosystem: Environmental > Aquatic > Freshwater > Ice >... | reverse complement strand
AATAAGCCGAACACTTGAACAGCCTTTCAGAGGAGCTTTCACCATGATTCACGCCTATGTAGCTGAGAAGAAGGGTGCCGACCTTAAACCCTTTGAATACGATCCGGGCGTTTTGGGAGGCGAAGAAGTCGAAATTAAGATCGAATACTGTGGGATCTGCCACAGTGATTTGAGTATGCTCAACAACGATTGGGGCATCTCGCAATATCCGTTAGTCGCTGGGCACGAAGTCGTTGGCACGATCGCCAGTGTTGGTAACTCAGTCAAAACACTCAAAGTTGGGCAGCGAGTCGGCTTAGGCTGGAACTCTCGATCCTGCATGACCTGTGAATGGTGTATGTCAGGCAATCATAATCTTTGCTTGACCGCAGAAGCCACGATCGTTGGTCGCTATGGTGGGTTTGCTGATGCAATTCGCGCTCACTCGGCGTGGGTTTTACCATTACCCGAAGCAATCGATCCAGCGACTGCGGGACCGTTGTTTTGTGGAGGCATTACGGTTTTCAATCCGCTCGTGCAATTTGACGTGAAGCCTACCGATCGAGTCGGAGTCATCGGTATTGGTGGATTGGGTCACCTGGCGTTGCAATTTCTTCACGCTTGGGGGTGTGATGTCACCGCGTTTTCGACTAGCTCTGATAAAGAAGCTGAAGCGAGAGAACTAGGTGCGGATCATTTTGTGAACTCTCGTGATGCTACGGCGCTAAAGTCAGTCGAAAACTCGTTTGATTTGATTCTCTCGACGGTGAATGCCGATCTCGACTGGAACTCTTACATCGCGTGTTTGCGTCCCAAAGGGCGACTGCACTTTGTGGGGGTGGTGCCTAACCCGGTTAGTGTCTATGTCTTCTCGTTGATGCCCGGTCAAAAGTCGATTTCTGCCAGTCCCCTCGGTAGCCCTGCAACGACGAATCAAATGCTCGATTTTGCAGCCCGACACAAGATTGAACCCATCACCGAAATGTTTGCTTTTGACCAGATCAACGAGGCGTTAGAACGGCTGCATAGTGGCAAGGCACGCTATCGAATTGTATTAAAACATTAGGACGAACCCGATAGATGTCTGTTGCAGTCCGGCTCTGAGACAAGTTTGGGTTGATGATGCACCTAAGGTAAGGGGTGTATCAGAGCAAGATACACCCTTCATCAAGAGATTCAAACTACTTCGCAGGGTTAAGTGCCAGCACCGCTTCAAATTGACTCGTTGCTTTGTCGGTTGGAGTAGTCGTCCCACCAAACCCCTTAATCGAATTTAGAATCGCAGTGGCTTCTGGGTTCATGGCTGATTTTTGAGAAACTGACGTGACTCTGTTAATCAAAGTCATGGTTTTCTCCACATCCACGTAAAAGTAGCCAATGTTTTGCTTAGGCAGAGAAGCCGTTACCGCCTTAAAACTATCACTGGTTTCTAAAGAAGGATTAGTTTGACTAGACAAGGTAGTCACAAGCTGATCACCCGTTGCAATAAATACAGTGTTGTTGTCTAGCCAACCGTGACCCAAAAGAGCACCTTGAGGCGTTTTCCATTCAGTCACTTTTTTGCCGTTGACATTACGCTCAACGATCGCCAGAGATTGACTCTTTGCGATCGTGTCCAGCTTACTCAACGTTGCGTCGGCGGTTTTACGATCGCTCGTGCTAAACACCATTGCCCCTCCAAATCCAAGCTGCCCCAGTATGCCTTGACTGAGCGGCATCATGCCGATCGCAAACTCGCCGTTCATCCAGCTAAAGATCTCTTTATCGAGGTCAAGACCGATCATTTGGCTGCCGCCTCGCATCGTGTCAACTACTTGCTTTTCCTGTGGGCTGTCTTTGGCTTGTGCTGCCATCTGGCTCCAATAAGAGTCAAGATTAGCGCCAGACACGAGCGCAAACGTGTCAGTTGGAAACTGGGCAACTACTTTGCCAGGGGAAGTCTTATAGTCGATCGCGGTTTTTGGGTCAACCATCACCGCCCCTTTGAGGCGTAATCCGACATCATCAATACTCACAGTGCCGACCACAGATTTGACTCGCTTTAGCTGCTCTAAAGTCGAGGTGTCCATCGGGGTGCGAGACTTGCTGCTCATAGCTTGCACCATTCCAGCATAGTCAGGCAGATAAAAGCGGGCAACAGGGGCATCTCCGTTGTCTGTTTGAGACGATTGCGGCGTGGCTTCTAGCTTGGTCGCAAAAGAGGGGCTGCCCTGGAGAGTGTCGATCGACTGCTCGATCGCTGTTTTGTTAGACGACAGCATCAGATAGGACTCTTTTAGCACTGCCGTGTAGATGGGCTTTTTGCTTTTTTCGCCCACGAGTTGATTAATTTTGACCCCTTTATACTCCGTCTCAGTATTCTTGACCTTTGCACCGCTCTTAAACTTGTTAGCAAAGCTCAGAGCACTCGCCTTATCTTTAATAGCGATCGCCATCACCACATCTGGCTCTTTAAGATTGGCACTGGGCATGACTGCCACCATCAGGTTGCCCACCCAGGGCTTCAGGTCTTTGTCTGCATCAACGCTCGTTTCGGTCAGCATTTTTTGCTGAAATTCCTGAAGGCTTTTATCGACTGCCTGGTGAGCTTCGGGGGTGCCAAACTGCTTTAGCTTTGCCCAATTTTTTTCATCTGTAGCAATAAAGGCTGCCATATAAGCCTGATTAGGAATGACTTTAGCGATTCCTAAAGGGGTTGCACTATCGCCTGTTGTCCCGTTGAAATAAAGGTATCCTGCCACGCCTCCTGCAAGAGCAGTCGCAGCCACAGCAGGCAGAATCAACTTTTTTACAGACATTTAAGTTCCTCAACGTTCTAACAATGATTACGACTGAATTTAACTTCACCCTGATACTTAGCAAATTCGGACAAATGGATCACGAAGGTGAACGATCGTAGAGTTCCCTGTAAGTCTGGAGTTAGCGCAGAAGGTGTTTTGAGTCCATGAGGTGATGGATGTCTCGCTTTCGGCACTTGGTGCGAGATTGCGAGCGATTACCAGAAACCTGAACGGGCTTTCACCTGATTGTATTTGTCCTGTTGATGGTCATACCAAATCGATCAATGAATACGATAGATGATGGATTTACCCGATGCTGTAGAGACGTTTCGGTGAAACGTCTTGCCGATTTTGCCATGACACAGGATCTGTCCCATTCAAAAATCAAATGAGTATTAGACAGTAGATGAGTATCGGATTCAAAAGTGCAAAACATTCTCTAGCACGATCGCATACTCCAAAGGGTAGATTGAGCGGCTTTATAATCTCGTTCGATCGATAGATTCTCTAATTTGTCTTTAGAAATATATTTTTGAAGTTCGCGACGATCGTAAATTCAAACACATTATTACTCTCAAACTATGCCTGACATTGTTGATACTGCGATGAGCGCGGGAACCTTTAGCACTTTAGTGACCGCTATTACAGCGGCTGGTCTTGATACTGCACTCAAGAGTCCGGGTCCATTCACGGTGTTTGCGCCCTCCGATGACGCTTTTTCTAAGCTGCCATCAGGAACGGTTGAATCGCTGCTAGAAGATCTTCCAACGCTAAGAAAGATATTAGAATATCACGTTGTTTCTGGAAAAGTGATGGCATCAGATGTCGTTAAGATGAACAGTGCAACGACCACTCAAGGAGAAGATGTCAAGATTGATGCTTCTAATGGCAGCGTCAAAATCAATAATGCAGTAGTCACCATGCCAGATGTTGAAGCTGACAATGGAGTGATTCATGTGATCGATTCCGTTTTATTGCCGGGGTCAATCAGTCTTTAAGCGTCATTGAGATCGCTAGCAGACTACCTATCCCATCTGCTAGCGATCGAGGGTTCCAATGCACCCAATAACCCCTGAAAATCTTATTCAGGAATCTCTTCTTTGACGTATGCAACGGCGATCGGAGTAATTTTCTGCTCTATTTGAGTCATAACATCGCGGTCAAATTCTGTCCAAACTCGCGGCTGACCAAAGACACAGGGTTGCAAAATTCCCCACGTCACGCCGTCTTGACGTAGGTGAGCATGAACTAAAGCTCTGTGCCCAAAAGACTTTTGCTCAAACTCTAAGTTGACGACTGTTGAATCAGCGGTTTCGACATCTTCGACATAGACTGACGGCTTTGCGTCTAGTGCCGCTGCAAAAAGCGGGTCTTCTTTGGACAAAGACTCTGGTTCTATTTTTAGCTCCTTGCTGGTGACATCGGGAACCGCTGGGTTTCGTCGCCAACAGTAAGGCGTATGTCCCACATTCGTATGAGGATTTCGCAAGTAGAGGAAGCAGCGATCGCACTCCAACACTTCACACAGCACGGGCAACAAGGCGGAAAAGACAGCATCCGGGTCGCTGGTATTGACCAAAACGTTGTCTAGCGCGTCAGGTAGCTTTTGCATTGAATTTAAGAGTGGATTGTGGGATACAAATTGAGGAGTTAAAGCCCGTTAGACACACAATAGGGTTTAATTGCTCAAAGCAGGCTCCTCAAACGGACGGATAATCGCAGGGGCAGGCGTGACTTCTGGTTGAAAAATCGCTTGCAGGGCTTGTTCTAACGTTTGAGCCATCACAATTCGGTTTTCGTAGGCAACCACGACGCGAACAAGGGTTGGTAAGCTATTTTGGGTCGCTTCTAGATAAATCGGTTCTACATACAGCAATGATTGCTCGATCGGCACAATCAGCAAATTTCCTTGAATAGCTCTTGACCCTTGCCGATTCCACAGCGAGATTTGTTGTGAAATCACGGGATCTTGGTTGATACGTGCCTCAATTTGCTCAGTGCCATAGATCAGCCGTTCTTTGGGGAAGGTGTAGAGCAACAAGCGACCATAATTTTCACCGTCCGATCGAGCCGCTAACCAAGCAATTAAATTAGTGCGCTCTCGTGGCGTGTAGGGCAACAGCAAAATAAACTCTTCAAACGGGACAGTAGGGAGACTGGTAATCAAGTAGTATGGCTCAACCGGACGGGATTCTGCCCCATAGACTTCATTGGGAATTTGCCATTGATCTTCACGATTATAAAACACTTGAGGATCAGTCATGTGATAGGTCATTAATCGCTCAGACTGAATGTTAAAAAAGTCAGTTGGGTAACGAATATGATCACGCAGCGCTTCTGGCATCAATGTCAGTGGCTTTAATAAGGTTGGAAAAATTGCAGACCACGTTTTAATAATCGGATCGCTGGCATCGGCTACATAAAAATTAGTGGTGCCATCGTACGCATCGATTACAACTTTTACAGAATTGCGAATGTAATTGATATCGCCATTCGCTGGCTCTGAATAGGGATAATGATTGCTAGTCGTGTAGGCATCAACGATCCAGTAAAGATAGTTTTGATTGGCTGGAAACTGACCTTTGTTATTCCTGTTTGCGTCTACCGCCACTAAATAGGGATCGCGATCGTAGCGGAGAAATGGCGCGATCGCCCGAATCCGCTGATTAATATTGCGACGAAATAAAACCTTTGTCTGTGGTTGAAATTCCCGTGTTAGAAAGATTCTCCAGTCTTTTAAGTAGAGGCTAAACAATGCCCGTTGCCACCACGAGCCGATCGAGATTCCACCTTGCCCATCATAAGCGTTATAAACATTATCACTGCCACTCGGATAATCTAACTCTCGCTGTCGCGTTCCGGTCATCACATAGTCGTCGGTGATCTCACCGTAATAGATTCGAGGTCGCCCGATCGGAATTCCCGATCGAATCGCCTCACTGGATGTCACGAGCGCTCCGCCATTGGTGTCGCCAATATCTTTAACAAAATATTCTGGTAAGCCACCCGCCCCAACCGTATTCACCGGACTCACCGTAAACCCATATCCGTGCGTGTAAATCAGATGACGATTGATCCAAGTTTGTGCCTGTTGAGGCACTGCATTTACATCCATCTCCCGTGCGGCGATGAACACCTGTCGGCGCTCTGCCTTAGATTGAGCAGATGGCGAGGGCTGATTAGGTGCATTCGGTCTGCGAGTTGCCACTTCAGTTGGCAGGGTGTAGCGATCGATGTCGGCATCAGAAAAGCGATAGTAGAGACGAATCTGCTGAAGTTGACGATTGGTATCGAGGAGCGGTCGCTGATCCCACAGGCGAATATTGCGAATGGTCAGAGCATTGGCTTGAAGATCGGCTTTGGTGAGTTGCCCTCGAGGATTGAAGGTTTGCGAATCGATCACTTCCAGCCCAAAAGCTTGCCGTGTTAACGCGATCGTGCGTTGAATATAAGGTCGCTCTCGCACCAATTCATTCGGCTGAACGATCAAATACTGAACTGCTTCCGGCAAAGCAACTCCGACTATAGACAACCCACTAAACAGCCACAGCGCTATCACAGCCCAGCGACGATGCTTTGATCTTGGCTGCCAAAAGACAGAGTGCCAGAGTAGGTAAAGCGCGATCGCCAAAGCGCTAAGGCTCAGAACAATGTAGGCAGGTAGTTTTGCTTTAACATCGGTATAGCCCGCTCCATAGATTACCCCGTTTGTAGAATAGAGCAGTTGATAACAACTCAGCCAATTGCTAAACGCGATCGCGCCCATTAAACCTGCGCTAACTCGATATAAGTGACGCTGCTGTTGGGGTGAGAACCCTGGAAACCGCCCCTGACTCAGACTATTGCCCGATAGCAGATAGGTCAGCAATACAGAAACGAAGCCGTAGAGAGAAAGCCCGATACTTAAAAACGCAATCAGTTCTGCAATAGGAAGCGCAAAAATATAAAAGCTAATATCACGATTGAATAAAGGCTCTGTTGCATTAAAAGGAGTGGACTGAAAATATTGTAAAACCGTTGCCCAATGCTGGGAGGCAATGAATCCGAATAAAATGCTCAACACGATCGCGATCGCAATGAGTAAAAACCGAGGATAAACCAGCAATGCAATCAGTGCAGCAAAAGCAACTCCTAAATACCAGGGAGCATTTAGTTGCTGAACGATTTGCCAAAGGGCGATCGTATCAAACGTTGAAGTTGATAGACGAGTCGGCTCTGCTTGCCAATAGCTGAACGCGATTTGGCTATAGTGCGCCAGCATCAAGCCAATTAATAAGCTCAGTCCCGCTGCGATCGGTAGGAGAGTCTTAAGCCTAAATGGAACGGTTGAGTGAATCGGCTTTGCGACATCTTCGATCGGCTCAGAATAGTTGTGTCGGTGAGCCAGCCTTAAGTTTGTGAGAAAGTATCCGATCGTCAGGGCAGTTACTCCCGACCACAAAACGCCTTGAGTGGTCAGCCGCAGCAAAAACACTGATAAATAGCCTACTTCTTGAAACCAAAAAGCCTCGGCTCCTAGATGAGCAACCCCATCGAATAGAACCCACCCTCCCAGGCAGAATATTAGAAGTCGTAGGCGGTGTTTTCGCAGCACAAAATTTAGGGGGCAACGCGGATGGTTGAGTCAGACAGATTTAACATCTTACCAACCATACACACCAACCCCCCGCTATAGATAGAGCTTTAGGGCGTGTTTTAAACCTTTCTCGCTGCGATGCTGCCTCGCCCTGAACTGAAGTTCGGGCTAATTTGGGAAAGTCCGTTGAAACGGACTGAAGATCGGGCAGTGACTCGCATTTAGTCCGTTAAAACGGACTTACCACCACTAGCCCGAACTTTAGTTCAGGGCGGGACAGCAACAAAGACTAAAGGTTTAGAACACGCCCTAGTCTTAGTGAGGTGGATTTATTAAAGTGCAACTTCTTACCCTCACCCTAGCCCTCTCCCCAAGGAGAGGGAACAAGACTCTAACCCCCTTCTCCTGGGCGAGGGCTTGCCCCACTTCGTGAGGAGGGCAGAAGAGGCTCACAAGTCTGACAGATTATTTAATCCTCGATTCTCAAGGAAGTAGAAGCCGAGTTTCCCCAATCTGTGCGAACTGATACACTGCCCGTCTGCGATCGTGGTGAAGTCTCAAACGGGACGGTTCCCTCGTTATTCACAGCCTGCTGAATCTAGCATTCGTGCTAGCTTAAGTCTCTCCATCGTTCGACAGAAACAGATTGATGTCGGCACGCATATTCTATAGGATCCACCGCTATTTCTATGGGTAGAACAAATTAATGTATAGAAAACTACATAACCTGATTCTGTCACGAAATATCATCCTCGATAGGAATAAATTCGTGCAAGATAGCTTGAACAAACAACCGACAGAAATCAAATGTAAGTATTATGACTTAACCCGTTGCGTTCCATTTATCAACTGGGTATTCTAGCAACGATCGCCTCAAAGATCTACAACGACTAAACCTAATTGCTAGCGATTTTTTCTCTACTCTGCCTAGCAATTTGTCGGAGAAAGCTTTGAGCCTGACTGTTGGGTTTTGACCGTTTTTCTTAGACTTCGCTAGATAAAGAAGATGATTCCAGCCCCACCATCGCCTGACGAAGCCGCTAGACTTCAAGCGCTCTTTCGATACAAGATTTTAGATACTCCAACCGAAGGAGTGTTTGATGACATCACGCATCTAGCTGCTTACGTTTGCCAAACACCGATCGCGCTAGTAGGTTTGATTGATTCTGAGCGGCAGTGGTTTAAGTCAAAAGTGGGGCTGGCAGCAACCCAAACTCCGCGTAAAGTGGCATTTTGCGCCCACGCCATTTTGCAGTCAGAGCCGCTGATCGTGCCGAATGCTTTGACGGATGAACGGTTTGTTGATAATCCTCTCGTGACAGGTGAGCCTCACATTCGGTTTTATGCAGGCGTGCCCTTAACCACCTCTGAGGGCTATAACCTGGGGACGCTCTGTGTGCTCGATCGCGTGCCTCGATCGCTGACTCACGAGCAGATCCAAGCTCTCAAAGTGCTGGCACATCAGGTTGTCCGGCAGATTGAGTTACGTCACACGCTCAGAGATTTGCAGCTTGTTCAGACAGGGCGTAAACAGAAATGGGAGAAAAGTCGGCATTTTTTCGCCAAAGTCGCAAGCGGGTTTGTGTTAGCCTCAGCAATTTTGGCAGTCGTTGGAGTAGTGTCTTATCAGAGCCATTCTCAAGTTCTTCAAGGCAACGTCTTAGAAGCACAGTCTCAGCAGATACTTTTAGATCTCACAGAAGTTCTCTCTTTGCTAACCGATGCAGAAACTGGACAACGAGGCTATTTGATCACAGGCAAAGAGCAGTATCTAAACTCTTATTACGCGGGGGTTCAACAGATTAGTCAAGAACTCAAGGAGTTACGATCGCAGACGTTCGCCAATTCTCAACAACAGCGTCCACTCGATGCGCTTGACGTTCTGATCAAAAGTCGGCTAGGTGAACTCAATCAAACCCTTGAGGTGCGACGAGTGCAGGGGTTTGATGCAGCCGCCCAGATGGTTGACACTGATGATGGCGATAAAGTCATGGTCAAGATTCGCTCTATCATTGGCAAAATGCAGACTCAAGAGAAGGCTGCGCTAAAAGAGCGATCGACGACCCTGATCATGAGTGCTCACAGAGCCACTCTGACTTCTTTTTTAGGCATTAGCTTAGATTTTGTTATTCTGACTTGGGTTTACGCTGCCATTCATCGCGAGATTCTCAATCGCAAGCGACTAGAAGAAACTCTAGAGCAAGAGCGTGACTTTATTGCAGCAACCTTAGATACGATCGCAGCCTTGGTCGTTGTTCTTGATGCTCAAGGAAGAATCATTCGCTTTAATCTCACCTGCGAGCAAGTCACAGGCTACTCGTTTGAGGAAGTTAGAAACAAATGCTTTTGGGATGTATTTTTAATCGATGAAGAAGTTGAACCTGTCAAAGCGGTCTTCGTCAGTTTGCAAACTGGACATTTTCCAAGTAGCTATGAAAATTATTGGCTTACGAGAGGGGGCGATCGGCGGCTAATTGCCTGGTCTAACACAGCGCTCACTGACTCAGAAGGCACTGTTGAATATGTGATTTGCAGTGGCATTGATATCACAGAGCGGCGGCAAGCTGAGACAGATCTAAAAGGCTCAGAGGCAGAGCTGCGTGCACTCTTTGCTGCCATGACCGATGTGGTTTTGGTCAGAGATGCAGACGGGCGGTGCATCAAGATTGCTCCGACCAATCCCGTTAATCTCTACAAACCTTCTGACGAAATGAGAGGCAAAACGCTGCATGATATGCTGCCATTCGCGAAGGCTGACCTCATCTTGAGCCACATTCAAACGGCTTTAACCACTCAGCAAACCCTGAATTGTGACTATAGTTTGGCGATCGAGGAGCAAGAAGTCTATTTCTCGACGAGCATTTCTCCCTTATCTCAAGATTCAGTGGTTCTGGTCGCACGAGACATCACCCAACTCAAGCGGGCTGAACAGCGTCGAGGCATTCAATATGAGATTGCTTGTGTCTTAGCAGAATCTTCGACGCTCAGTGAGGCAATCACTAGAGTTCTCCAGGCGCTGGGTCGCGCTTTGTGCTGGGAGTTGGGCGAGTTTTGGGTCATTGATGCTCAAGCAAATCTGCTGCGACTCGCAGAAGTCTGGGTCACACCTTTGGCTCCTTCAACCGACTTTGAGGCGATGTCTCAGCAGCTCACCTTTGCTCAAGGTGTAGGGTTGCCGGGGCAAGTGTGGCAAACCAGCAAGCCTGTTTGGATAGCCGACTTCGTGCAGGATACAAACTTTTTACGATCGCCCTCCGCCCTTAGAGCAGGGTTTAATCAAGCGATCGGGTTTCCTGTTTTAGGCAATGATCAGACGTTAGGGATCATCACATTTTTTAGTCACACGATTCGTCAATCTGATCAAGATTTGCTAGAGATGGTGACTGATCTCGGTCGGCAAATCGGTCAATTTGTTGAGAAAAAACAAGCAGAAGAAGAAGTGCGGCAGCAAAATCGGCGATCGCAACTGCTCTCTGACGTGACTCTGCGAATTCGACAATCTCTCAATCTTCAAGAGATTCTCAGCACAACTGTAGAAGAAGTCCGTCAGTTTCTCAAGGCAGATCGGGTGGTGCTTTATCAGTTTGACCCAGATTGGAACGGCACCGTCGTGGTTGAATCGGTTGGAGTAGGTTGGACATCTGCGTTGAATGCAAAAATCGAAGACAACTGCTTCCAGCATGGGTATAGACAGAGATATGAGAACGGGGAGACCTCGACGATCGACAACGTTGTGCAAGCAGACCTTACACTGTGTCATCAAGAAATGCTGGCAGGGTTTGAGGTGCAGGCAAACCTGGTAGTGCCCATTCTAGGGGTCAACGGGCTTTGGGGTTTGTTGGTGGCTCATCAATGTTCTGCCCCTCGTCACTGGCGATCGTTTGAGGTTGATTTTCTGGTTCAACTTGCCAATCAGGTTGGCATTGCTTTAGAACAATCTCGTCTGTTGACTCAAGAAACTCGGCAGCGAGAACAGCTAGCACACCAAAATCTGGCGTTAGAACAGGCTCGCAGAGAATCAGAGCAGGCAACTCGCATGAAGAGTGAATTTTTAGCCACTATGAGTCATGAGATTCGCACTCCGATGAATGCGATTATCGGCATGACAGGCTTGCTGATCGACTCTAACCTCGACCCGCAGCAGCAAGACTTTGCTGAAACTATTCGGATCAGTGGAGATAGTCTGCTCACTCTCATTAACGAAGTCTTAGATTTCTCTAAACTAGAAGCTAATCGGATGGAGTTAGAAATTCTAGAGTTTGATCTCAAGAATTGCATCGAAGAGATTACTGATTTGTTAGCATTTTCTGCTCATAAAAAAGGAATCGAGATTGCAATCTTTATCGACCAAAAGGTTCCGATTCATTTGCGCGGAGATGTCAGCCGATTGCGTCAGATTCTGATGAATTTGACAGGAAACGCGATCAAATTTACTGAAGTTGGAGAAGTGGTGATTCAGGCGTTTCTTTTAGGAGAAACTCCAGATACCGCTATCATTTCATTCTCAGTCACCGATACTGGAATTGGCATTTCTCCAGACGCTCAACGAAAGTTATTTAGACCTTTTTCTCAAGTAGATGCCTCCACCACTCGAAAGTATGGAGGAACGGGTTTAGGATTAGCGATTTGCAAACAATTGGTCGATTTAATGGGAGGCACGATCGCAGTCGAAAGTCATGCAAGACAGGGTTCTAATTTCTCGTTTACCCTCTCACTCAAAAAGCAGCTTCATCCGACGATCAGTCAGTTTACTCAATTCACAGCCGCTAGTTTAAAGGGTCTCAAACTCTTAGTCGTAGATGACAGCGCGACTAACCGAAAGATCATTCGTCATCAAGCCTCTGCTTGGGGCGTGCAAGTAGGCGAGGCAGAAAGTGTCAATGCAGCATTAGAAGCGATGCAAAACGCGATCGAGCAAAAGACTCCTTATAACATTGTGATTCTCGATATGCAGATGCCCGATGGCGAGATGCTAGTTCAGCAAATTAGCCTAAGTCCGCCGCTATCAAACAGCCGATTAGTGATGATGATTTCGCTCTACCATCCCAACGGAACGGAGTATGCATCAAAGCTTGGTTCTGCCTATTTAGTCAAGCCTGTTAAGCAGTCTCGTTTGTTTGATTGCTTAATGGAGGCGGCGAACAAATCGAATGACAAGCCGATTCAATCAGTGACACAAGGAGAGTCTGATCGATTTGCTTTAGAACTCATTGCTGGTGAGCAGAGTCGTATAAAGCTCAAGGTTTTGCTGGCAGAAGACAGTTTAGTCAATCAGAAAGTAGCGCTGAATCAGTTAAAAAACCTGGGCTATGAAGCAGATGTTGCAGCCAATGGTCAAGAAGTTTTGGATCTGCTCACAAAAATTCACTACGATCTGATTTTAATGGACTGCCAAATGCCTGAATTAGATGGCTATGAAGCAACGCAAGAAATTCGTCGATCGCCAGGAAAAATCAAAGACACGATCGTCATTGCGCTGACTGCAAATGCGATGAAAGAAGATCGAGCACGCTGTTTAGATGCTGGAATGAACGACTATCTCAGTAAGCCAGTTCGCCAAGAAGAGTTAGCGGCTAAACTGAGTCATTGGAGCCAAATCATTAAGACTGCAAAAGAGCAGATAAATGAATGCTCGATAAGCGCTCATTCTCCGAATCAGGAAGACGGTGTAGCAGGGGATGGTTTGATTGATTGGGGTTATCTTCGCAGGCTTTCTAATGGAAACGAAGCCTTTGAATTAGAACTTTTAAAGACATTAGTTGAGACATTGCCCGATCGTTTAAAGGCATTAGAATCTGCTATCTGTGCCCATGATCGTCACAACATTAGGCGCGAAGCCCACTATATTAAAGGCTCAAGTGCAAACACGGGTGCGATCGCGATTCAAGTTTCAGCAGACCAGCTAGAGAAGAAAGCCGCATCAGGTGAGCTAGAAGGGGTTTCAGAATTATTCGTAGAACTGATGGATAATTTCAATCGAACTCGGAATCTTGTCAAATCTGAATAATAGTCGCTGGTTGCAGTTCTCATTCTGCTTAGCATCGCGAATTAAATAAGGTCGGTTATTGCAAAATGGGGTTGCCCTCCTCACGAAGTGGGGCGAAGCCCTCGCCTAACCCCTTCTCCCTGGGGAGAAGGGGAACTAG
>Ga0209511_1002930_pt1 | contig 13494 bp, 9 predicted proteins | sample SSSSmetaG_FD_184141 | JGI IMG/M metagenome (GOLD analysis project Ga0209511, IMG submission 184141) | Glacier valley bacterial and archeal communities from Borup Fiord, Nunavut, Canada, to study Microbial Dark Matter (Phase II) - ​SSSS... | ecosystem: Environmental > Aquatic > Freshwater > Ice >... | reverse complement strand
GCTGAAATGCAAATGTAGTCGCCCACATGTACCAGAATTCAGTCTCGAAGAATTCTGGAGAAAGCCAATCTGTGATGCAACTAGCACCTAGCTCATTTTCATCGGCTAGGCTGAGTTTCAGCAATTCTTGACGATCGTGCATGGAAAAGCCCATCGAACTCACCGGGACTTTTGCACGTCGGCGGTCAACTAGACGCGCCATAGAATTTGACTTGTGCTGCTCATTAAATTCCATCGTTTCGTCAAAGACCGTTTTGCTGGGCGAACTCAGCGAGGGAATTGACTTGTAAAGATCCCAAGTGCATTCGTAATTGTCGGTCGTCAACATCCGTCCTCCCCGCATCGAATAACCTTCTACAGGGTTTCCGGCTCCATCCAAACTCCCACCCAAGATGGGCTTCGCTTCTAGGATAAAAATGTTGTCGCCAGGGAGTCCGCCATCGCGAATCATGAAGGCTGCGGCTGCCAAAGAGCCGATACCACCGCCTAACAGATAGGCATTAGATTTCTTACTCATGTCGATTAACTCCCCGAAAGGCTTGGTTTATTCACTAACCCAAAACTTGTCGAATGACTGTGATCAGGGCAAGCAAACCCACTTCCACATCCGCTTGCAAATGCACTCGTAATGCTCGGCGATCGCGCTCGATTAATACCTGGAAGTCGCCTCTCGCTTGGGCTGCCTTCACGACTCCAAAGCTATATTTCTGTCCGGGAACGGGAAGCTCGATCAGGTCATCACAGGTCAGTTGCAAAAAGACACCCGTATTGGGTCCGCCTTTGTACACCTGTCCCGTCGAGTTCAAAAAACGCGAACCAAACCCTAAACAAGTAGCAACTCGTTTGCGATCGCGAATTAGGTTGCGAATCAGTTGGAGTTGGACTTGATGGTGCTCGTTGCGTCTGATGTAAGCGAGCAGTGCAAAATAATCTCCGGGGGTCAGTCGATCTAGGTGAGCGCGAAGATAGCTCGTGAGAGACGGAGCATCCTCGACTGCCTGAGTTAGCGTGGCTGCATTTTTAGGATCGGTGAAAAGTTGAATTCCCGCTTCGACCCAAATCGGAGCTTCGGCTGGAAGTGTGCCTGTTGTTTCATACTCGGCAGTGAGTTGACGGGTGATCAGTTTACTGGCTTCAACATCGGGTTGATTGAACGCATTGATCCCCATAATTGATCCAGCAACGGCGGTCGCCATCTCCCACCGAAAGAACTCTTGTCCGAGTTGATAGGGATCAGCGGTTCCTTTGAAGTTGCGCTCTGCGCTAAGCGAGATCCGCACGACTGGATGTCCTGCCTGTTCGAGCAGCGTGACTGCTGCATCTTGAGTCAGATCATCTAATCCATCTTGACGAATATAGATAAATAGGCGATCGTTGCCGTAGAGTTCTGGGACACCTAACGGCTCTTGATCAATGGGAATCAATCCTTTATCCTCTTTTCCGGTTGACTCGGCAAGCAGTTGCGCTAACCACGCTTCCAAGCCCTCAATTTCAACTGAAGTAATCAGCGTCACCTTATCGCGCCCTTGATTTGCCAGGGTTCCAAGAATTGCTCCTAAAACCATGCCCGGATTGTCTGTAGCGGGCACCGAGGGCGCACAGGACTGTACCATTTCTTCAGCAGACTTGAGAAATTTGGCAACGTCCACTCCCATTGCGGCGGCTGGAACCATACCGAAGTCAGACAAGGCAGAATAGCGACCGCCAATACTCGGAACCCCAAAGAAAATATGACGGAAGCGATCGCGCTCTGCAATTTGCTGGAGTTGGGAACCCGGATCAGTGATGGCAATAAATCGTTCACCTGCGGATTCTACCCCGATCATTTGTTCACCTGCGGATTTTGCACCGATGAGTTGCTGCACCCGATCGAAGAAATACTGCTTAAAGATATTTGGTTCGAGTGTGCTCCCAGACTTGCTCGACACAATGAATAGCGTTTTGGTCAAATCAATATGACGTTCAATATCTTTAATCTCAGCCGGATCAGTCGAGTCTAAAATGTGCAGTTCTGGATAGCCTTGCAAATGCCCAAAGGTGAGTTGCATCACTTCGGGGCACAGTGACGATCCACCCATTCCTAAAAGCAGAATGTATTCAAATTGGTGTTCTCTAACGTCTTGCGCCAATTGCTTCAGATGATCAAGGTGAGCAAGTTGATCAGCAGTTACACTCAGCCAACCAAGCCATTGCGCTTCATCTTTTCCTGTCCAGAGCGACGAATCGCGTTCCCATAGTCGTCGAATCTTGTCATTGCTCTGCCAATCCTCGATCGTAGATTGAACCAAAGTATTGAGCGGTTCAGGAAGACAATAAGTGAGGCGATCGCTTCCTGACAACGCTTCTAATGACTGCACCATATCCATTAACCTCCTGAAATTTGTGCTTTAGCGGCTTCAACACTGGGATTGGGCGTAAACAGGGTTTCAAACATAGATATTTCCCACGTAGAATGCTTTGGATGCCAGTTAGTATGACCACTTCCAATTCTGAATCTCAGGCATATCCTCTCCATGTTTCGTGATGTAATGCCTGTGTTCGATGAGTTTGTCGCGGAGAAGCTGTTTAGCATGAGCGCCAGTGGATTGGAGTTTCGGAACCCGATCGATGACATCCTGAGCCAGATGAAAGCGATCAAGGTCATTGAGAACCACCATATCGAATGGCGTTGTCGTCGTACCTTCTTCCTTGTAGCCGCGCACATGCAGGTTATGGTGATTAGTCCGATGACAGGTGAGGCGATGGATCAACCAGGGATAGCCATGATAGGCAAACACGATCGGCTTATCGCGTGAGAAAATGCTATCAAAATCTTGATCACTCAGCCCGTGCGGATGTTCGCTGGAAGACTGAAGCGTCATCAAATCAACAACGTTGACGACGCGGATTTTTAGATCAGGAAAGTGTTGACGCAAGAAATCAACTGCCGCCAGAGTTTCTAGAGTTGGCACATCGCCGGCACAAGCCATTACTACATCGGGGTCAACTCCTTGATCGTTGCTTGCCCATTCCCAGATACCCAGTCCAGCCGTGCAATGCTTACTAGCCGTTTCGATGTCTAGCCACTGCAATTCGGGTTGTTTGCCAGCAATGATCAGATTGACGTAGTGGCGACTTCGCAAACAGTGATCAGTCACCGAGAGCAAAGTATTGGCATCGGGTGGTAGATACACTCGAATCACATCGGCTTTTTTGTTGATCACATGATCGATAAAGCCAGGATCTTGATGCGAAAAGCCATTGTTATCTTGTCGCCAGACATGAGACGTGAGTAAGTAGTTGAGCGAAGCGATCGGTTTACGCCAAGGAATGTCATGAGTCACTTTCAACCATTTGGCATGTTGATTGAACATGGAGTCGATGATGTGGATGAAGGCTTCGTAGCACGAGAAGAAGCCATGCCGACCTGTCAGGAGATACCCTTCTAGCCAGCCCTGGCACGTATGTTCGCTGAGGACTTCCATGACTCGACCATCGGCTGCAATATGATCATCCGTCGGCAAGATCTTGGCAGTCGAGACGCGATCGGTGACTTCCAAAATCGCATTCCAACGATTTGAGTTATTCTCATCTGGACTCATAACTCGAAAATTGCGACTGTCCAGGTTTAGCTTCATCACATCCCGCAAGAACTGCCCCATGATGCGGGTCGGTTCTGCTGTAATCGTGCCGGGTTTTGGAACTTCAACCGCGTAGTCTTGGAAGTTTGGCAGCTTCAGATCTTTGAGCAATATCCCACCATTGGCATGAGGATTTGCCCCCATGCGTCGATCGCCCTTCGGAGCCAATTCTGCCAACTCTTCAATCAATTTTCCGCTTTCATCAAACAGTTCTTCTGGCTTGTAACTCTTCATCCAGTTTTCCAGCAGTTTGATATGCTCAGGATTACTTGCGAGTTCGGATAAAGGCACCTGATGAGAGCGAAATGTCCCTTCGATCGGGAGTCCATCGACAATTTTGGGCCCTGTCCACCCCTTGGGGGTTTTGAGCACAATCATTGGATGTTTGGGACGCTTTGAAAAGCCATTCGTGCGGGCATCGTGTTGGATCGCTTTGATCTCACGAATGATCGTGTCCAGCGTTTCTGCCATCTGTTGGTGCAAGGTTTCGGGGTCGTCTCCCTCGATAAAATAAGGCTTGTAGCCATAGCCAACGAGTAGGCTTTCTAGTTCCTCTGGGTCGATCCGCGCCAACACTGTCGGATTTGCAATCCTATAACCATTCAAATGCAGAATGGGCAGAACGGCACCATCGCGGGCGGGGTTCAGAAACTTGTTTGAGTGCCAACTGGTTGCCAAAGCTGCTGTTTCGGCTTCTCCATCTCCAACGACACAGCAAACCAAAAGGTCAGGGTTGTCGAAGGCAGCACCATAAGCATGAAGCAGTGAGTATCCTAACTCCCCGCCCTCGTGGATGGAACCCGGCGTTTCAGGGGAAACGTGGCTAGGAATTCCGCCTGGAAATGAGAACTGTTTGAAAAGCTGCTGCATCCCCTCAGTATCCTGCGAGATGTTGGGATAAAACTCGCTGTAAGTTCCTTCAAGATAAGTGTTGGCAACAATGCCTGGGCCGCCATGACCGGGACCTGCAACATAAATAACATTGAGATCCTGCGCTTTAATCACACGATTGAAATGAGCGTAAATAAAGTTAAGACCTGGAGTTGTACCCCAATGTCCGAGCAGTCGAGGTTTGATGTGTTCTAGTTTGAGCGGTTCATGCAGAAGTGGATTGTCAAGGAGATAAATTTGACCAACCGAAAGATAGTTTGCAGCCCGCCAGTAAGCATGAATCTTTTGCAGTTCTTCTGTTGCAAGGGTTTTAGGCGCGATCGGGGTAGCAACTGTCATGTTAAATAAGGGATAGGGGTTTACAACTGAAATTTCAAGAGCGCTTGGAACAGTCACGAATTAAATCTTTTTCAAACTCATCACGGGTGCAGCGTTACGACTAGATAGGTGATGCTCGATCGTCCTCCGATTTTTGACTCAGACGATATTGCTCTGCTAAAACATCCTCGTAGTAATGCACTCGTTCACTCGCTCGTGCCGCAACAATGGGATTATGCGGGGCTGCCAATCGCATCGCCTGGATAATTAAATGAAAGCGTGAAGTTCCATGACGCAGATTCTGAGCAAACGAGGAGATGACTTCGCCTCGATCGCCATCGAGTTGAAAGCGGTCAGAATTTGGACGACTAAAAAATAGCTGTTTCAAGACGGCGAGATTGCCCTGAAAGTTGATGATGACTGGGCGATCGCAAGTGAACAACGCTTCAAACTGTTCCAGGTCTAAATGCTGAGAATGCTCCGCTTCCAACACTCGCAGATCGATAACATTCACCACTCGCACCCGCAGTTCTGGCATTTCGTCTCGCAAGATCTGAGTGGCTGCCATAACTTCAAGGGTGGAGCGATCGCCGATTCCAACCAGCACTACATCGGGATTAATGCCTTCATCGGTGCTTGCCCAGTGCCAGATTGAAGCCCCTGCTCGACAGTGCGCGATCGCTTCTGTCATGGTTAACCATTGCGGCATCGGATCAGGACTGGCAATGATGAGATTAATCTGATCGATCGTATCTAAGCAGTGCGAGATCGTCGTGATCAAACAGTTCGCATCGGGCGGTAGATAAACTCGCACAATTTCCGATTTTTGAGTCAGCACTGCATTGATAAAGCTAGAGCTTTGCCGTGAAACGTCACTGTATTCCTGCTGCCACGGGGGTGAAATTGCTAAATAATTCAGCGAGGCAACGGGCGATCGCCACGGGGATGTTTTGGACAGTTGCAGGAAACTGGCGTACTGGTGCAGCATACTGATAATGCTGTCTAAAGTCGCTTCATGCGATAGAAAAAGTCCGTGCCGACCCGTGAGCAGATAGCCCTGAAGCCATCCCTGACAAGTGTGCGGGCTGAAAAACTCCAGCATTCGCTCTTTTCTCAAACTGACCTGCAAATCATCAGACTGAAGGGAACGATCAGTACGATCGCTAACTTCTAGTACGGCTGATAAATTGCTCGACTCTGGCTCGTCAGGGCAAAAAATACGAAACGTTTGCGGGTTTTGCTCAATGACTGTTTTAATATACTTTCTGATCGGTTCTATGTTGCTATGCTCTGCTTCAGGTGAACAAGACTTCGTTTGAATGGGCATTTCAAAGTCAAAGCTATTCGGTACATTGAGGGGCTGGTAGACACATTCAAAGGTATGAGCATGACAGCCCATGCGTTGTTTACCTTGCGGGCAAAGGTCTAGAATCTCTTCTATCGGGCGACCCTGTGGGTCAAGTAATTCTTCAATTTGATAAGAGCGTAACCAGTTTTCTAGAAACTGTAACTGTTGCGGATTGGTCTTTACGTCTTTGGTAGGAAGTTGGTGAGAGCGACGAGACTCCTCGATCGAGACTCCATCGATTTCTTGGCTGCCTATCCAGTTTTGCGGCGAACGCACAATTAACAAAGGAAACTTGGGTTGAGCGATCGCTTGCCCTGAACGTGCCGCTTGTTGAATGCTGCAAATCTCTCGATATGCCCAATCAATTGAGCCATAGAGATCAGCATTTAGGTCGATCGCATTTTGAGTCGCTGAATCTTGGTCAGAATGATTGTTCTGATTGCTAACCATTCGGACTTGATAGCCGTAGCCTGCAAATCGTTGCTGAAGTTCAAGATCACTCATCGCGCTGTAGATAGCAGGAGTTGAAGTCTTATCGCCATTGAGGTGCAAAATCGGCAGCACTGCGCCAGATTTTGCTGGATCGATCAACTTGTAGCTATCCCAAGCAGTAGCGATCGCTCCTGTTTCTGCTTCTCCATCGCTAATTATGCACACCACAATCAAGTCAGGATTATCCATGACTGCCCCAAAAGCGACAGCGAGTTCTTCACCTGCATAATCGTGATTTAGAAAGCCACAGGGACAGGAAAAGCCGCAAATCAAGTTTGCCAGTCCGTTAGCATCTAGGGTCAGTTCGGGATAAAACGCCTGGAGAGACCTTTCTAGGTAAAGGTTTGCCAACAGTGCAGGGGTTGCATGTCCTGCTCCTGCGATCAGGAAAAGGCTGATGTCGTGGTGCCGAATCAGGCAATTGAGGTGAGCATAGATCAAGTTAATGCCAGGACAAGTGCCCCACTGTCCTAATAAACAGTCTTTGATATGCTCCGACTTCAAAGGTTCCTTGAGTAGAAAATTGTCTTTCAGGTAGATTTGAGCCACCGTAAGGTAATTCGTTAGGCGACAATAACGCACGATCGCGTCTAGCTCTGCCTGATGAGCCGCCAGGACTTGTGCGATCGAAAGTTCAGAATCGGCAGGAGTCGGCAGAATGGAGAAACGCATAGTGACTCACTTCAATGGATATTCAGTTCCTTTTTTCGAGGCAAGGAGCGAGAGTCAAGGCTTGATCCAAGCAGTTGAGCGACTCGAAAGGCAGAAGCGATCGCTCCTTCATGTAAGCCATCCCCAAGGTAGGCTCCTGCATGGTAGGTATTATTCTCGCCGTTAGTAGCAACTACTTCATCCCGGTAGCGGAACGATTCAGTAGTGTAGAGTGGGGTGTGATGTTCCTGCCTGTGAATGATACGATCAGGTGCAATCAACTCCTCTAACTGGAACGACAGAAAATGATGCTCTGGCGACGAGATACCGCAAAGCTGATTCAGACAACCGTTATAGCCCCAGCGCGTCTCTGTCTGGAAGAAATCAAATTCTGAGGGTTTTTTAATGTCATGGTAGGCGTACATCGAAGAATCATTGTGAACGATGCTGGTTACATAGTTGGCTCTCCAGGCAGAAAACCGTTTAGTTTCGGCATCCGTTGGGTCTGCTAACAGCGCCATCACTTGGTCAGGAGGTGTCGCAAACACGACTTTATCAAACTCTTGAGTTTCACCTGTCGATCGCACAATTTTGACAGCATCCGGGCTTCTAGAAATACGATCGATCTCTACATTCAGCACAATCTCACCCTTGAATTGCGCGAGAATTTTTTCAATGTAAGAATACACGCCGCCTTTCACCCTGACCCAGTTAACCGAGATATAGTTGCACAACATTGGAATCGCCAACTCTGCCGGAAAATCATCAATCAGTTCAAATGGGATTGAATAGCTATACATGAGTAGCAATTTTATCCAGGTATTGCGAATACAGGGGCGTTTCAAGTACTTCGACAGCGGTTGATTAGAGAAATCTTGCTGGTTGCTAAATCGCGTTCTCAACCATAATCCAGCGGAACGGGCATAGAGAGTATCAATGCGAAAATGCTCGATCAGTGCGTGGATGCCTGAAAAATTTTTGTCGATCGTGACTCCCGATAGGTAGTGGTCGCCATTTTTAAGAAACATGGCTGAACCAATACTGACGGGTTCTAGTTCTACCTCTAGCTCTTGCATCAGCGTGATGAAGTCGTGAAATGCAGTCGGAAATTCAAGCACTCCACTTTCTAAAATCTCACTGCTATCGGACTGGTTCGGCTTCACGTTTTTATTTAGTGTCCGAATGTGTCCGCCTAACATGGGCTGCCGCTCAAACACAGTGACATGATGCCCTTCTTTATCAAGCAGATAGGCTGTAGCCATGCCGCTAGCTCCACCACCAATCACAGCAATTCTCATAGTTGACCCCTCTAAGTTTATGAAATGGATGATGCGCGTAGGTGTAGCCCGTCGTAGACATCGACTGTTTAGCCGTTACCTAAAAGCACGTCGCCCGACAATCGTTGGTAGAGCAGTGCCCCCGTCCAAAATGTGGGAGCAAAGCCCGGATAGCCTGATGAGGCATTGCAGAAATAGAACTGGTTGAGTGAGGTTTCGTGATTCAGTCGCCCCAAACCCATGTTGCGCGGTGTCAAAATGGAGCCGTAGGAATTGCCATTGGGGCACCAGCAATAACGTTCATTGGTGGTAGGACTACCCGTGATGTGAAAGACCATGTGTTTTCTAAAGTTCGGCACATAGTGTGCTTCCACGACATCCAGAATGGAGTCTAAGATTTCTTGCTTTTTCTGGTTGTAGGCTTTGCGATCGCTCTCCCGCAATTGCTTGAAGTAGTCGTAATTAGCAACGGTGAGAAATTCGACAATCTGACAGTCTTCTGGGCAGTCCCGACCCGCTTCTGTCAATAAAGTAGGCGTTGTGATAGCAAAACTAGGATTAGAAAAGTCATGGCGATCGTACATCTGCGCGAAGGCTTCATTCAGATCGTGATGCCCGGTATGCGAGACATTCCACTTGCCAAAGCCATAGTCTCGGAGATCGAGATCTTTGACAACGCAATACGCCATGTAGTTCGATGCCGAATATTCATAGTTGAGTTTTCGACGCACCGTTTTAGAGAATTTTTCTTCACCAATCATCTTGGCGGCTCTTTGGGGATCAAGGTTGCAAATCACTGTCTCCCCTGTAAATTCGTGGGTTTGATGGGTTGTGAGGTCGATCGCCTGAACCCCCGTAACCGTTCTGTCTGTGACTCTAAAATTTGTGACTTCATGGTTGAGCAGCACCTGCCCTCCGTGTGATTCGATCACCTTAACCAACGAATTAATGACATGCTCAAAATGCTGAGTGGGGTAAAATGCACCCGCTTGGTAGCCCTTGAATAATGCGACCCAGGCATAAAACGAGAGTTGATTGGGGGGCAGCAAAAAATCAAGCCATTGCAGGGCTAAGAGAGTTTGGGCAGCTTGCGGTAGCTGAAACTTGTCGAATACATCCTGAAGTGTGCTGTTGAGATTTTGAACAGTACAGAGTACTTCACTCGGATGCTTGAGTAGCTCGATCGGCTTAATCGGTGGCGCGAGTCTTTTCAAGCCTGCACTAGTCTTTTCCACCTCATTGACGAATTGGCGGATGCGATCGCCATGAGCCGGAAACAGAGCCGTCAATCGCTGGATCAGTTCATCCGGTTCTGAGGGAATATCCAACGCATATTCTGGCATTCGCATATGGTCAAAGCCGTTGGGGTCATATCGCTCAAAGGTTACTTCTTGATCCAAGCCCAGTTTTTTGAGCACTCGATTGACGGTTTGCCCTTCACCGCAATCCCAGACGTAGTGAAATTGAGCGTTAAACGTATACTTTTTAGCCATCGTAAACGTATGACCGAAGCCACCCGGATGCTCATGGGCCTCTAGAATTTGCACGGTCTTGCCAGAGTTTGCCATCAGAGCGCCAAAGACTAATGCTGATAAACCACTGCCGACAATCAGGTAATCTGGTTTCATAGGATGATTCCTCAAACAATAAATAGCTTTATGGGATCTCTACAGCGCCTGTAGCCTGAATAGATGTCCCAGTCATTCCTTAACTCGATAATTCCTCATCATGCCAGCGTCTTCGTGTTCTAAGGTATGACAGTGATATGAGAATAAACCGCTGTATTTCTCAAATTTCATGAGTAGCTTCACTCGCTCACCCGGCATCACCATGACAGTATCTTTCAAGCCCTCGTCCACATAGCCATCCTTGACCGTTTTCCATCCAGCGGCAAGCTCTGGCAGCACTTCCCGACTAATGATTTGAAACTGCACGCCGTGCAGATGGATCGGGTGCGCCATACCCTTCGCATCCATCATGGCTCCGGGGTTGAGTTTATTGATAATCTCCCACTGTTCAATAGAGTTTAGCTTCACGGTTTCCTGCTGCGTTGCGGCATTCATTTCAAAGGACTGTTCGTTGATCACCCATTTCATGCCTTTGAGAGAAAGCTCAACAGGACGTGGTTGGGCGGCATTAACGGCATCTTCTGGACGCAATAGCGGTAGTGCTGCTAGTTGACTAGGGAGCCGCAGGGGTTCTTTTTCTTCGCGCTCAATCTTGACGTTGAATAGCATGATCGCTGAACCAAGTTCTAGGGCATTATCAGAACTCATCATGCCGCTCATGCTGTTACCTCCTACATTTTCTGCTCCTGAAAAAGCCAAACTATTCAGAGAAACTTCTGTCCCAACTTTCAACCTGCTGAAATCTGCCCAAAGATCAATCCGCTCACCCGGAGCTAGCATGACGTACTTTCGTTCGGTGGGGTGAGTCAGTAAGCTACCATCAGTGCCAATGACAGTCAGTGGATCGCCGCTGCTCCACGCAAGCTTGTAGATACGTGCGTTAGAACCATTTAGGATTCGCAGGCGGTAGACTCGTGTCGCAGCAGAAAGTGTGAAGTTGGGCTTGCCGTTCACAAATATCTTTTGACCCAAAAAGCCCATCATGCTGCTCATGTCACCCATCATGCCGTTGCTGGATGAACCTGATTTACCCTGCTGCATCCCGCTCATGTTGCTGTTACGAGGAGTACCTATTCTGCTGCCGAGATAGAGGAGTTGATTGTTGGCATCTAAAGTACGATCTTGCAGCACAATGGGTATCTCATAAGCCCCCGTGGGTAGATTAAGGGCTTCTTCTTCTCGATCCGTGACGATAAATAGCCCCGCCAAGCCAGCATAGGCTTGCTGCCCTGTAAGCTGGTCTGGATGCGGATGAAACCAGTTCATACCTGCTCGATTGATGACCTCAAATTCATAGACATAGGTTTGTCCAGGCTGAATCACAAAACGAGGATGTCCATCCATCTCTTCTGGCAAAATCAATCCGTGCCAATGCACAATGCTGGCTTGCCCTTGAGGAAGGTTATTTTGAAAATTGACCCGCACACGCTGACCTTTACGAACGCGAATAATGGGACCTAAATAACTATCGGGAATAGTTTGTAAGCTGTTTGGGTCGCCCTTGACCAGCTTTGCTGCGTAAGACCAAACCTGGGTCGTTTGTCCCGGCAAAATTGGAACCGTTGTCGGTTCAGCCTTTAGGTTGATTTCAATGTCGGGAATGAATTTCGCATTCGGGCCACGGGCTACAGTGTTCCCCTGAGCTATTTCTGGGGTGGAAGACTGAGGCGAACAACTAGATAGCAGGCTGTGAACTCCGCTTCCTATGACAAGTCCGCCTGCAAGTCCCGTCCCTCGAAGAAAGTCTCGGCGGGTTAGAGGATGCTGGTGAGTGGTTTTAATGGGCATATTGCTCTCAGCTATGAACACACGTCAGTGAGGTTGTCTTGTCCCTTCAGAACTTTGTTAAGCCACTTGGTAGCCAGCCGCTGTAATTACATTCTTAATTGCTGCTTCAGGTGCTTGAGTTTCTACTGATACAAGCTTGGTCTTTGGATCGCCCTGGACGATCGCGTTAGCATCGACTGTTCTAATCGCTTTAGTGATGGTGTTTACACAACCGCCACAAGTCATTCCAGGAACGTTTAATTGGAGTTTCATGAGGTAAAATCCTTGTTTTTGTAAGGTTTAGTTAGAAAAAACGTTTTGGACAATCAGCAATACTCTTCGCTACCCTTCAAACAGTCTTGCCTTCCTGTTTGAAGTAATCTGTGCAATCAACTGCTTGTTTAGTCATTACGGTCACTGGATGGAGAGCGCACTTAAGATAGGAATTACCGCTAAAATATTGACAGCGATGACACGGAACCTTAGAACGCGGCTTGAAGCTGAAAGAATGCTGCCACCGCTTAGGAATGTAAGCGTAAACTGGAGCGGCGATCGCCGAGAATATCACGAGGCTAATGATAATCAGGAAGGCTGCGTCCAGTGGAGGGAGCGTTTCAATCCCTCGTTGGCTTGGAGGAAGTGAATTAGATGGTTGAGTTGCGATCAATTTTGCTTCCATTTGCATAACCTCCATGATTTCATTAGTGCTTCCAGTAGTGTTCTAAATTAAGTTACTTCTGGAGCAGAGCGCCCTCAGTCACAAATGAGCGAAAACCCTTGCTCTAGGCAGTAGCTATCGGCATTGGTTCAATAACTGCTTTGACTTGAAATTGCACGGTTAGAACCGAACAATGAGCATGGTGAATCACATAATTGCTGACACTGCCCATGACTGTCTCACTCAGTCCAGAAAGTCCTCGCCGCCCAATCACGATCAGATCAACATTCCATGTACGAGCAGTTTTACAGATTGTTTTACCAGGACTGCCAAAGACTTGCTTGTATTCGGTATGTACTCCTGCGGCAATTGCGGTTTCTGAGTACGATCGAAGGCACTCAAGCCCCTTTTGAGAAAACTGCTCCCAAAGTTCTCGATAATGTTCCGAACTTACGTTTTCTGACTCAGAGTAGTAATGCCTGTAGAGGTTTTCAATATCTGGATGTCCCTCCTCATCAGGCGACAAAACATGCACTAACATGAGGCTGGCTCCATTCGCTTTCGCTAGGTCAAGCGCCTCATCAAATACACGCTGACCTGTTTCAGACATATCTACGGCAGCGAGAATTTTGTTGAACATAGAATCTCCTTACAGAGGAACACGCGCTAACGTCGAGCTTTCTTAGAGCGACGACTTACCCTGCTTTGCTTTTCGTCAGAGCTGCCTGAAGTTTTTCCTCATCTTCGTGAGATAACGAGGTTTGCAGGACTTTTCCTTCAAATTTGCTCAAGTCGTCTAAAACCTTATCAGGTGTAGATTTTCTCACTAAGACAAAAATGGCAG